>ENA-UERG01001393-UERG01001393.1-human-gut-metagenome-genome-assembly--contig:-NODE-1393-length-20183-cov-23.393415_pt1 | contig 20183 bp, 18 predicted proteins | sample MGYA00242954_ERZ507954 | MGnify/ENA primary metagenome ERZ507954 (study PRJEB26167, sample SAMN06115478) | human gut metagenome | host: Homo sapiens | place: China:Sichuan | collected 2015-01-21... | reverse complement strand
GGTCCGAACGCCGCCGGAGGAATAATATGTCATATGACTGAAGCCGCCCTTTCGGGCGGCTTTTCACATGTTCACAAATAATTAAAACCCCGGCTATTGACAACGGTTCCCGCCGGTGGTACACTGCGTTTAGCACTCAAAGATAACGAGTGCTAAACGGAGAATGGACCTATGGAACTGACCCAACGAAAAAAGCAAATACTGAAGATCGTGGTGGACAGCTACATCAACACCGCCGAGCCGGTGGGCTCCAAGGCCATCGTGGCGCTGATGCCGGAAAAGGTCAGCTCCGCCACCGTGCGGAACGAGCTGGCCGACCTGACGGACATGGGCTACCTGGAGCAGCCCCATACCTCGGCGGGGCGCATTCCATCGGCCAGGGGCTACCGGCTGTACGTCAACGAGCTGATGGACCGCAAGACCCTGTCGGCAGAGGAGGAGGCCAGCATCAATACGGCGCTGGCAAAGCCCCTGCAGCAGGTGGAGCAGGTCATCGACCAGGCGGGACAGATGGTGTCCAGCTTTGTGGGCTATCCCACCTACGCTGTAGCGGACCACCGCACGGCGGCCACGGTACAGCGGTTTGAGCTGATCGGCGTGGACGCCTCCGGCTTTATCGCCGTGGTGATGCTGTCGGACAGTCGGGTGAAGAGCCAGCTGATGCGGACGTCGCTGCCCGTTGAGGCGGAGGCGCTGCCGCAGCTGAGTCACCTGCTGAACACCCACTTTACCGGGGTGTCCGCGGAGCAGATGAACGCCACGCTGATGAACCTCAGCGAACAGGTGTCCGGCCAATGGTTCCTGATTTTGAACCAGGTGACGGAGTACGCCGGGTCGCTGCTGGAGGAGTCCAACCACCAGCAGGTGTACACCAGCGGCGCCAGCCAGCTGCTGAAATTCCCGGAATTTCGGGATATCGACAAGGCCCACGACCTGATGAGCTTTATGGTGGACAACAAGCAGGAGCTGCCTGTGCCCACCGGGGACGCGCCCATGCAGATACTCATCGGGCCGGAAAACGTCAACGACGCGCTGAAGGAGAGCAGCGTGGTGATCGCCAGCTATGATATCGGCGATAATATGCGCTGCTTAGTGGGCGTTGTGGGTCCCACGCGTATGGATTACGCCGCGGTCGCGGCGCGGCTGAGCTACTTTGCGGAGAGCCTGAGCCGTATGTTTGGTAAAAAACAGCTACCGGAGGATACAACGGAATGAGCGAAAAGGATAATAAAAAGAACAAGAAGGCGGCAGAGGCCGCCGAGAGCGCCGCGAAGGAAGCCGCGCCGGAAGCGGCGGAGAGCGCAGCGGAAGCGGCCGAGACGACCGAGGAGACCTACACCGTCACCAAGGCACAGATGGAGCAGATGGAGGCGCTGGCGAAAACGCTGGCGGACGCCAATGACAAATACCTGCGGCTGGCGGCGGAGTACGACAACTACCGGAAGCGGACTGCGCGCGAGAAGGAGCACCTGTACAATGACGCGAAGATCGACACCATCAAGCCGTTTCTGGCGGTGCTGGACAACCTGGAACGGGGCGTGAGCCAATTTGAGGAGGGCGACGCACACCGGCAGGGACTGGAGCTGATCTGCAAGCAGTTCAGCGAGGTGCTGACCAAGCTGGGCGTGGCCGAGATCCCGGCGCTGGGCGAGAAATTCGATCCGGAGAAGCACAACGCGGTGATGCACACCGAGGACGAGACCGCGGCGGAGAACACCGTGGTAGAGGTATTCCAGAAGGGCTACACGCTGGGCGACAAAATACTGCGCTTCGCCATGGTGAAGGTAGCCAACTGAGAGGGAGGAAGCTATTATGGAAGGCAAGAAACTGTACAAGAGCAGCACGGACAAGAAGATCGCCGGTGTATGCGGCGGCATCGCGGAGTATTTCAACATCGACTCCACGCTGGTGCGTTTGGCGTGGGTGGTGTTCTGCCTGCTGGGCGGAAGCGGTGTGCTGGCCTATATCATTGCCGCGCTCATCATGCCGGACCGGCCCTATTAAGCGGCCAGATCAAATACAGTAAGTAATAAATATTTATCTATATACAGGAGGCAATCATTATGTCTAAAGTTATCGGTATCGACCTTGGTACGACCAATTCCTGCGTAGCCGTGATGGAAGGCGGCGAGGCAGTCGTTATCCCCAACGCGGAGGGCAACCGCACCACCCCGTCCGTGGTGGCGTTCAGCAAGACCGGTGAGCGTATGGTGGGCCAGGTGGCAAAGCGCCAGGCCATCACTAACCCGGAGCGCACCATCTCCTCCATCAAGCGTGAGATGGGCACCGATCACCGCGTGACCATCGACGGCAAGAGCTACACCCCCCAGGAGATCAGCGCCATGATCCTGCAGAAGCTGAAGGCGGACGCCGAGGCCTATCTGGGCCAGACCGTCAGCGAGGCGGTCATTACCGTGCCCGCCTACTTCACCGACAGCCAGCGTCAGGCCACCAAGGACGCCGGCAAGATCGCCGGCCTGGACGTGAAGCGTATCATCAACGAGCCCACCGCCGCCGCATTGGCCTACGGTGTGGATAAAGAGCAGGCACAGAAGATCATGGTCTACGATCTGGGCGGCGGCACCTTTGATGTGTCCATCCTGGAGATCGATGACGGCGTGATCGAGGTGCTGGCCACCGCCGGCAACAACCGCCTGGGCGGCGATGACTTCGATCAGTGCATCATGAAGTATCTGGTGTCCGAGTTCAAGAAGTCCGACGGCATCGACCTCAGCGGCGACAAGGTCGCCATGCAGCGCCTGAAGGAGGCCGCCGAGAAGGCCAAGATCGAGCTGTCCGGCGTGACCACCAGCAACATCAATCTGCCCTATATCACTGCGGACGCCACCGGCCCGAAGCATCTGGACGTCACCCTGACCCGGGCGAAGTTCAATGAGCTGACCGGCCACCTGGTGGAGGCTACCATGGGCCCCGTGCGTCAGGCTATGTCCGACGCCGGTCTGAAGCCCAGCGACCTGGCCAAGGTGCTGATGGTGGGCGGCTCCAGCCGTATCCCCGCCGTGGTGGAGGCCGTGAAGAGTTTTACCGGCAGCGAGCCGTTCAAGGGCATCAACCCCGATGAGTGCGTGGCCATGGGCGCCGCTCTGCAGGCAGGCGTGCTGACCGGCGACGTGAAGGGCCTGCTGCTGCTGGACGTGACCCCCCTGTCCCTGGGTATTGAGACCATGGGCGGCGTGTGCACCCGTCTGATCGAGCGCAATACCACCATCCCTGTGAAGAAGAGCCAGATCTTCTCCACCGCCGCCGACAACCAGACCTCCGTGGAGGTCAACGTGCTGCAGGGCGAGCGTGAGATGGCCGCCGCCAACAAGAGCCTGGGCCGCTTCCACCTGGACGGCATCGCTCCGGCCCGCCGCGGCGTGCCCCAGATCGAGGTCACGTTCGACATCGATGCCAACGGCATCGTGAACGTCAGCGCCAAGGACCTGGGAACCGGCAACGCCCAGCACATCACCATCACCTCCTCCTCCAACATGAGCAAGGAGGATATTGAGAAGGCCGTCAAGGAGGCCGAGCAGTACGCCGCCGAGGACGCCAAGATCAAGGAGAAGGTGGAGGTCCGCAACCAGGCCGACCAGATGGTCTATCAGGCCGAGAAGACCCTGAACGAGGTGGGCGACAAGGTGCCCGAGAGCGAGAAGGAGCCTATCCGCGCCGGTGTCGAGAAGCTGAAGGAGACGCTGAAGGGCGAGGACACCGACGCCATCAAGGCGGCCACCGAGGAGCTGACCCAGCTGTTCTACAAGATGAGCGAGAAGCTGTACCAGCAGCAGGCGCCTCAGGGTGACCCCAACATGGGCGGTCAGCAGCCCGGCGGCGACCCCAACGGCGGTCAGCAGTACTACGACGCCGACTATAAGGTAGTCGACGATGATGACCAGAACAACAAGTAAGGCAAATATATCCCGCAATAAGGGGCAGGAAGTACCTGTCCCTTGTTGTGGTGTTTAGGAAAAGCGCGCCTTTTGCGCCCTGCCATCGTCAGACCTCCTCGACGTACACGCGGTACGCCGTCGTCGGTCTGCCATCGGCAGGACGCAAAATCCATCGCTTTGCCGATGGAGTCGGCTCCGTAGGCAACAAGACTGGCAATAGGAGATTTATCCCATGGCACAGGAAAAACGAGATTATTATGAGGTCCTCGGCGTCAGCAAGGGCGCATCGGAGGACGAGATCAAAAAAGCATATAAAAAGCTGGCCCGAAAGTACCACCCGGACATGAACCCCGGTGACAAGGAGGCCGAGGAGAAGTTCAAGGAGGTCAACGAGGCCAACGAGGTGCTGTCCGACCCGGAGAAAAAGGCCCGGTACGACCAGTTCGGCTTTGCGGGCGTGGATCCCAGCTACGGCGCGGGCGCAGGCGGCGGCGCGTATGGCGGTGCGGGCGGCTTCGACTTCGGCGATCTGGGCGATATCTTCGGCAGCTTTTTCGGCGGCGGCTTTGGCGGCGGCCAGCGCCGCAACCCCAACGCGCCCCAGCGGGGCGAGAGCATCCGCGCCAGCGTGTCCGTGACGTTCAAGGAGGCGGCCTTCGGCTGCGAGAAGGACGTGACCGTGGAGCGCAGCGAGCAGTGCGCTACCTGCAAGGGCAGCGGCTGCCAGCCGGGGACCACGCCGGAGATCTGCCCCGACTGCCGCGGCAGCGGCCAGGTGCAGGTGCAGCAGCGGACGCCTATGGGCGTGTTTGCCACCAGCCGTCCCTGCCAGAAGTGTCACGGCACCGGCCGCATTATCCATCAGCCCTGTACCGACTGCGGCGGACAGGGTCGGGTGCGGAAACGCAAGACCATCAAGGTCAACATCCCCGCCGGCATCGACCACGGCCAGACCATCTCCCTGCGGGGCCAGGGCAACGCCGGCAAAAACGGCGGCAGCGCCGGCGACCTGCTGATCACCGTCATGGTGCAGCCGGACGAGACATTCCGCCGGGAGGGCGTGGACGTGTTCTGCGACGCGCCCATCACCTTCGCCCAGGCGGTGCTGGGCGCCACGCTGGAGATCCCCACCATTGACGGCAAGGTGAAATACGACCTGCCGGAGGGCACCCAGACGGGCACAGTGTTCCGGCTGCGGGGCAAGGGTATCCCGGTGCTGAACGGCAGAGGCCGCGGCGACCAGTATGTCACCGTGAACGTAGAGACGCCGCGAAATCTGACGAAGGAGCAGAAGGAGGCCCTGCGGAGCTTCAGCGATATGCTGGGCGAGAGCAACTACGAAAAGCGCAAGAGCTTCTTCAAGAAGAAATGAGCAGGTGAAGGATGTATCTGGCGGACTATCATACCCACTCGGTCACGTCGCCGGACGGACAGCTGACGGTCAGTGAGCTGGCGGAAGCGGCGGTGCGGGCCGGGCTGGACGAGATCTGCGTGACGGACCACGTGGACACGGTGCTGTGGGGCGACCACCGGCCCAGGGAGCATTTCGACTGGTCGCGGCTGCTGCGGGAGCTGCCGGAGGCGCGGGAGACATATGCCGGGCGGCTGGTCATTCGGCTGGGGGCGGAGCTGGGCGAGGCGCCCATGGGCTTTGACCGGGCGGAGAAACTGCTGGGCGAGGCGCCAAAGCTGGACTTTGTTATAGGCTCCGTGCATATGGCAGGCGAAAAATTCAAACATTTTGACCTGTATTACATTGAAAAAAACAGCGAAACGTATTATCATAGAGTCATAGACAGCTACTTGGAGGACGTACTGCGTCTGGCGCGGTGGGGTAGGTTCAGTGTGCTGGGCCACCTGACGCTGCCGCTGCGGTACATGAATGAAAATCTGGGCGAGCAGATGACCTTCGACGGGCATTACGACCAGTGCCGGGATATCTTCCGGGCGCTGATCGAAAGCGGGTGCGGCATCGAGTGCAACACCAACCGGGGCAACACGCCCCTGCCGGACGCACCGCTGTTGAAGCTGTACCGGGAGACGGGCGGCGAGATCATCACCATCGGCTCGGACGCGCACTCCGCCGAATATGTAGGCTGCTGCGTCCGGGAAACGCAGGCGCTGCTGCGGACGTGCGGGTTCCGGTATTTCTGCACGTTTGAGGGCGGAAAGCCCACGTTCCGGAAGCTGTAAAAACACAAAGGAGACGACCACTATGAAAATTGCCATCGCCTGTGACCACGGCGGCTACCTGCTGAAGCAGGACATCCTCATCTGGCTGGAGGAGAACAACATCGACTACGAGGATTTCGGGTGCTACTCCACCGAGAGCGTGGACTATCCCGTATTCGCTGAAAGGGCCGCCCGGGCGGTGGCCGCCGGGGAATGCGACAAGGGCATCGTGATCTGCACCACGGGTATCGGCGTTTCCATCGCCGCCAACAAGGTGAAGGGTATACGCTGCGCGCTGTGCACCGACTCTCTCCAGGCGGAGATGACGCGGCGGCACAACGACGCCAACATGATGGCGCTGGGTGCCGGCATCACCGGCGGCAATCTGGCCAAGCGGATGGTGGAGATTTTCCTGCACACGGAGTTTGAAGGTGGACGTCACGCCCGGCGTGTGGCGCTGCTGGATGCCATCCAGTGAGCGCGTTCCGATAGAGAAACGTGACTTTGTGAGGTAACGTCTATGGCGACAAAGGGATACAACAGCTACCGTGGCCGAATGTCCGGCGGAAAGATCGTGCTGATCGTGGTGCTGGCGCTGGTGCTGGTGGGCGCGCTGGCCTATCTGGCATTGCAGAATTACGTGGTATACGACGAGGCGGGCAACGCCACCATCGACCTTCCTTTTTTCCACAGGAAGGACGACCGTGGTGAAAAAACGGATGGCAGCACCGTCGACGGCACCGGAGACCGGGATGACATCGTGGACACGGTGGTGCCGGAGCATCCCCATGTGAAGGTGGCGGCGCTGCACGGCACGCGGCTGCCGGACGACTGCCTGTGGTGGGGCGCGGACTACATCATGAACACGCTGGCACCGGAGGACCTGGTGCTGGCGGTAAAGCGCACCACCGGCGGCATCACCTACGCCACCGGCGTGGAGACGCCGCAGGGCGTGGTGGTGGAGACGGGACGGCCCATCGAATGTCTGCGTACACTACTGAGCAGCGGACGGTACACCGTGGGGCACATCGTGTGCTTCCGGGACAGCGCCTACGCCCGGAGCGTGACGGAAACGGCGCTGGTCCGGGAGGACGGGCAGCTGTGGTACGACGCGGAGGGGCAGGCTTGGCTGGACCCCACCGACCCGCAGGTGCTGCAATACATCACCGCGCTGGTGAAGGAGTGCGGCGAGCTGGGCTTTAAGGAGGTCCTGCTGGACCAGTTCTGCTACCCGGCGGATACGACGGGCGTTGCCAACACGGCGGCGGACCCGGCGCAGGTGCTGGCCGACTTTGCCGAAAATCTGCGGTCGGCACTGCCGGAGGGCACAGCCCTGTCAGTGGTAGTGCGAAGCACGGACAGTCTGTCCGTGGAGCAGATGGCTGAGCTGTTCGACCGGCTGTATGTGCCGTCGGCGGACACACTGGCCGCGGTGAAGGCCGCACTGCCGGAGGGCTATGACCCGGAGACGCGGGTGGTGGCCATGACGGCGGAGGCACCGCAAAGCGGAAGCTATGTGATCGTAAGCTGAACAAAAAAAGAAGCACCCGGGCGGGTGCTTCTTTTTTTGCCTGATTTATTCCTGAGGCGGTGTGCTGTCGGCCGGGGCACTGTCCTTGGGGGCGGAGCAGTGGGGGCAGACACCGTTCTCCAGCTTGGCACCGCACTGGCCGCAGAAATTGGCGGGCTGGCTCTGTGCCGCCTGTGCCGCAGCTTGTGCCGCCTGTGCCGCTTCACGGCGCTGGCGGAGAGCCTCCTTCATCTCCTGCATATTCGGGGCGGCAAACACGTCGCCGCTGCCGTTGCCGGTCTGATCGGCCAGCTTGTGGTTGATGGAGATGACGTTCTTCAGCAGCAGGATGGCCATCATCATCAATTCATAGCTGAGGCGGATCGCAATGGGCCCCAGGATGATGATCAGCAGACCATAGCCGCCCATCCAGATGCGGTCGTCGGTCCAGTAGTTGTACTCGGTGCGGAAGAGCATGAGCACGCCGAAGATAATAACGGCGGCGGTGTTGAAGATGTACAGGGCCTGAAGGATCTTTTCCACCATCAGGTACTTGAAGTTGCAGGTATCGTGGAGGAACTTGCCAAAGGCGCCCAGTTTCTCCCACCGCTTCTCCGGGACCACATAGATGAAGGCCAGGACAGTGGCGACAAGGGCCAGGACACCGGCGATAATGAGCATGGTGGTAGGCAGCATAATTCTCTCTCCTTTTTATATGTGATATCCTCAATATAACGGAAAAGCGGGCCACTGTCAAGGCAAAAACGTCCCGCGGCGAGAGCCGCGGGACGTTTCGTTTTCTCTGTTGTATCAGTTGTTGTCCTCGGGACGGGGCCGGCGGTACTCCTGGGCCTTCTCCTCGCCCTTCAGGACGCGCAGGGCACCCTGGGCCAGGGCCAGCAGCTCATCTTCACCGGGATAGACGGTGATGGGAGCGATCCAGCCGACCATCTCGGAGATGGCGTCCACGGTCTCCTTGCCGTAGGCGATGCCGCCGGTGAGGATGATCTGGTCCACCTTGCCGTGCATGACGGCGGCCATGGCGCCGATCTCCTTGCCGATCTGGTAGTGGAAGGCATCCACCACGCCGGCGATCTTCTTATCGTGCTCGGCCTGCGCCAGCAGATAGCGCATATCGTTGGAGCCGGTGTAGGCCACCAGACCGCCGCGGCCGGAGAGCATGCGGTGCATCTCCCCCTCGGTGTACTTGCCGGAGAAGCACTGCTTCACCAGCTGACCGGTGGGCAGGGAGCCGGAGCGCTCGGGAGAGAAGGGACCCTCGCCGTCCAGCGCGTTCTGGGTGTCCACCACGCTGCCCTTCATGTGAGCGCCGATGGAAACGCCGCCGCCCATGTGGCAGACGATGAGGTTCAGGTCCTCATACTTCTTGCCCTGCTCCTTGGCGAAGCGCTTGGCCACGGCCTTCTGGTTCAGAGCGTGGAAAATGCTGACGCGCTGGAACAGGGGGTGGCCGGCATAGCGGGCCACGTCTGCCATTTCATCGATGACCACAGGGTCGACGATGTAGGAGGGGATGCCCAGCTCGTCGCCGATCTCGCGGGCGATCAGGCCGCCCAGATTGGAGGCGTGCTGTCCCTGCACGCCGATGGTGCAGTCCTTGACCATGTTGTCATTGACAGCGTATGTACCGCCGCGAATGGGGCGCAGCAGACCGCCGCGGCCGGAGACGGCGGAGAGGGTGCGGGCGTCGAAGCCCTGCTCGCGCAGCGCCTTCATTACCAGGTCGCGGCGCCAGTCCTTCTGGGCGGGGATAGTGTTGAACTGGGCGATCTCCTCCGCACTGTGGCGCAGGGTCTTGTCAAAGAGAAGCTGCTCATCCTCATAGACACCGATCTTGGTGGAGGTGGAGCCGGGATTGACTACAAGAATTCTGTAAGACACGTTTGTTTTCCTCCTATGCTCTTTTGTTCCGCGGCACAGCGGGTAAAATCAACATTCCTTATTATACAGAATATGATGCCGTCTGTAAATGGGTTTTTACGCAAAAATACGGTATTTTACATACGGGGCTGATTGACAAAGCGCATAGTGTGGGCTAAAATGATATATGTGATTTTATACCGTTCTTCCATTCGGAACGGGGAAAAGGAGAACTATCCTATGGAGAAGAAGACGTTTTATATCACCACGCCCATCTATTACCCCTCGGACAAGCTGCACATCGGCCACAGCTACTGCACCGTGGCTACCGACGCTATCGCGCGGTACAAGCGTTTGCAGGGCTATGACGTCATGTTCCTGACCGGCACCGACGAGCACGGCCAGAAGATCGAGACGAAGGCCAAGGAGGCCGGCATGACGCCCCAGGCGTTCGTGGATCACATCGTGGAGGGCGAGAAGGGCATTCTGGACCTGTGGAAGCTGATGAACATCAGCAACGACCGGTTTATCCGCACCACCGATGACTATCATTGCGCCGCCGTGCAAAAGATCTTCAAGACCATGTACGAGAAGGGCGACATCTATAAGGGCACCTACAAGGGTAAGTACTGCACCCCCTGCGAGAGCTTCTGGACCGAGAGCCAGCTGGTGGACGGCAAGTGCCCCGACTGCGGCCGCGAGGTGAAGGACGCGGAGGAGGAGGCCTATTTCTTCCGGCTGAGCAAGTACGCCGATCGGATACAGCATCTGCTGGAGGATACGGACTTCCTGCAGCCCCGTACCCGCGTCAACGAGATGGTCAACAACTTCATCAAGCCCGGCCTGGAGGACCTGTGCGTCAGCCGCACCAGCTTCAGCTGGGGTATTCCCGTGGACTTTGATCCCGGCCACGTGGTGTATGTGTGGGTGGACGCGCTGTTCAACTACTGCACCGCCCTGGGCTTTGACAACGACAAGTATAACGACTACGACAAGTACTGGCCCGCCGATTACCACATCGTGGGCAAGGAGATCGTGCGCTTCCACAGCATCATCTGGCCCGCCATGCTGATGAGCATGGGTATGCCTCTGCCCAAGCATGTGTACGGTCACGGATGGCTGGTCATCGACGGCGGCAAAATGTCCAAGTCCAAGGGCAACGTCGTCGATCCCTACGCCCTGTCCGAGATGTTCGGTGTGGACGCCCTGCGGTTCTTCCTGCTGCGGACGTTCCCCTTCGGCAGCGACGGCAACTTCAGCAACGAGCTGCTGATCGGCACGATCAACACCGACCTGGCCAACAAGCTGGGCAACCTGGTCAGCCGCACCACCGGCATGGCGGAAAAGTACTTCGGCGGCAAGCTGCCCGTACAGCGGGAGGACGCTCCGGAGGACTGCGAGCTGAAGAAGATGGCCTGCGCGCTGCGTGACCGCTATCAGGCGGAGATGGACAAGCTGCAGCTGCAGAACGGACTGGACGAGGTGTTCAAGGTCATCGACCGGGCCAACAAGTATATCGACGAGACGGCCCCCTGGGCGCTGGGCAAGGATGAGAACAAGCGCGAGCGCCTGGCCGCCGTGCTGTACAACCTGCTGGAGACCATCCGCATCTGCACGACCCTGCTGCTGCCGGTCATGCCCGACACCTGCGATAAGATATTCGCCAAGCTGGGCGCGGACGAGGCCTGCCGCAGCTGGGACAACGCCAACGTGTGGGGCGTGCTGCCCAACCAGGCGGTCATCAGCAAGGGTGAGAACCTGTTTCCCCGTATCGATGTGGATGAAGCACTTGCCCAACTCAACGCCATGCAGGAGGCGCAGAAGAAGGCCGCCCTGCCGGCCGTGGAGCTGGAGCCCTATGTGGAGAACGAGGTAGACTTCGATACGTTTCTGAAGTCCGATTTCCGCGCCGTGAAGATCAAGAACTGCGAGGCGGTGAAGAAGAGCGACAAGCTGCTGAAGTTCACCCTGGACGACGGCAGCGGCACGGACCGCATCATCCTCTCCGGCATCCACCAGTACTATGAGCCGGAGCAACTGATCGGCAAGACGGCCATCGCCATCCTGAACCTGCCGCCGCGGAAGATGATGGGAATTCCCTCCTGCGGTATGCTGATCTCCGCCGTGCACAAGGAGAAGGGTGAGGAGAAGCTGCACCTGATGCTGATCGACGACAGCGTCCCCGCCGGCGCCAAGCTGTGCTGACAAAAAGTGACCGAAGGAGCACCCCGCCAGGGGTGCTCCTTTTACTATATAATATACTTCGTAAGAATTTTGAAAGGAAGCGTCATATCCTGCTTCAAAAGGGTAGTTAATGTGTGAAGAAGGCGAAAGGAGGTACGTCGCCCCATGGAGGACCAACAGATCATACGCCTGTTTTTTGAGCGCTCGGAGCAGGCGATCACCGAGCTGTCACGGAAGTACGGCGCGCTGTGCTTCCAAATCGCCGACAACATTCTGGATGACCCGCAGGACGCGGAGGAATGCGTCAACGACGCCTGGCTCGGCGCGTGGAACAGTATCCCCCCGCAGCGCCCCGACCCGCTGAGAGCCTATATCTGCCGTATCGTCCGCAACCTCTCTTTGAAAAAGCTGCGGGCCAATTCCGCGCTGAAGCGGAGCAGCCGGTTTGAGGTCTCGCTATCCGAACTGGAGGACTGCATTTCCGCCCATTCCCTCGACGAGCAGCTTGCCGCAGGTGAGCTGTCCGCGCAGATCAATGCGTTTCTCGCTGCCCTGCGCCGGGATGACCGGGTCATGTTCGTCAGGCGGTACTGGTTCGCGCAGCCGTTGTCCGAGATCGCGGATGCCTTCGGTACCACTGAAAACAACGTATCTGTCCGGCTGGGCAGAATTCGCAGGAAATTACATACGTACCTGGAACGTAAGGAGGTAACCCTATGATGGAGCACAACACTGAAAAGCTGCTCTCCGCCATCGGAGACGTGGATGCGGCGTATCTGGAGGAGGCCCTTGATTTTGATGCCGCGAACGCGGGCCGGAAACGGGCAGCCCGCTTCCCTAAATTATCCGCCGCGTGCGTGGCGGTGCTGGTCATACTGGGCGTATCCGTGACCGCCTTTGCCGTCAGCAGACTGCCGCTGTCATGGCGCGACATCTTTTCTCCTGAACAGACCGTCATCGGCGACGGGGACGAGACGCCGGTGGTCTCCCAGCAGCAACCCACGGCAGCTGCGGAGGAGTTGCACATCCGTGTGGAAAAGGTGATCTCGGACGAGCGCGCCCTGTATCTTCTCTATTCTGTGAAGGCCAACGAGGGGGCTGTGCTGGATCAGAGCGGCCAATTCGCCGACTTCGAGCTGTACTTCCCCGGTCAGATGATGTCCGGCGCGTATGTGTCGTCCTTCCTCCCGCGGAAGGAGGGCGTGCCGGAGAACGAGCTGGAGGGCGTCGTATACGCCAACTGGCAGCCGGGCAGCAGTGCCAACGGTCTGGTGATGACCTTCGCAAACTGGCAGGAGAAACGCTGGTTCGACGACGAGACGATCGACTTCAACGTGGCGAAAATGGTAGAAAATGCCGGAGAGAACGCAAAGCTGCCCCAGTGCCAGCAGCGATTCCGCAACGGAACGGTGCGGTATTACTGGCAGCCGGGGGACGCGGACGTGCAGCTGCCCTGCGGCGCGTCCATCTGCAACGCCGGATGGGAGGACGGCACTCTCCATCTGGTGATGAAAGAACCGCTGGGCTCGGATGAATGGTCCGCGTCCTGGGAGAAGAACTGGTATTTCCTGGACACGCGGACGGACACGGTCATCTACCCGGAGTCCCACTGTCATTTCGGACAGCCCGACGAGTTTGACCCGGATGCCACGGATGCCGACTGGCGGTACTTTTGGCGGGATGTGGCCGTTGACAAGGAAGCGCTCCCCTATTTGGAACTGCACTGGGGCGGAAAGGAGATCACCACCACCGTGCTGCCAGGGGACTGGCGGGTCACGCTGGAAGGCACGCCGGTCACCATTGAAAGCGAGGTGCTGGCGGAGAGCGTTTCCCTCTCCTATGGCGGGGAGGTGCTCACGGCGGAGAAAATCGAATGCTCCAAGCTGTCCATGGCGGTGTACTTCGCCGATTATGTGGACTCCACCACCGGCATTCTCAGCGCGTTCAAAGCGTTTGACGAGGACGGCAAGTCTATCCCCTGCGATTGGAGCTTTATCGCAAATCAAGCCGACGACAGCTGCATGGTTTGGGCGCGGTTCGATGAGCCCATGGAGCCGGAGCGCATCTGCAAGCTGACGTTCAACGGAGAGACTGTGTTTGCGCGCTGACGGTTCCGCGCAGTCCGCTTCGGAAAGGGCAGAACAAAAGAGGGGCGGCATCGCCCCTCTTTTGTCGTCTGCTATCGTCCGGGACGGCGCGGAGGCCGCCGCATCGGCGGAATGCCGAATTCTCCCGCGCTGTCTTGCAAGGCGCCGCCCGGTTTGCTATAATGAAAAAAATATCATGGATGGCAAGGAGGGACAGGCTGTGGGCGACGGCTATTTTCTGCTGACAAATCTGCTTTCTGAGGACGAGAAACGGGTGATCACCAGCATCACGGCACATATCGAGCGCGGCGAGAAGCGCGTGGGTATCCAGCAGATCGCCAACGAGAACTTTCTCTCCACCACCACCATCGTCAAGATGTGCAAGCGGCTGGGCTTTGACGGATACAGCGAGCTGTACTACTACCTCAGCCGCCAGTTCAACTCCCACGGCCAGGACCGCAGCGCGGAGAATATCAAGAGCCTGATCGACAATTATTCCGATGAGCTGCTGGACCGGTTCTGCGGCCTGCTGGACCAGTCGCGCCGGGCCAAGCTGTTCACCACCGGCGAAGGCTTTTCCAACATTGTGGGCGCCTATATCGCCCAACGGCTGTCCATCTGCGGCTTTATGGTGTTCAACAACGTCCATTTCTATGACTATATGCTGTTCCGCGACGCGCACCACCTGTCCGACGCGGCGGAGGCCCCGCCGGTGATGTTCGCCGTCAGCCAGAGCGGCGAGACGGAGCCGGTGCTGAACGACGTGCGTCACGCCCGGCAGAACGGCCACAAGATCGTCACGTTCACCAAGCGGAGCGACTCTACCCTGGCGCAGATGTCGGACATCGTGTTTGTGGTGGAAGGCTCGCGGCAGACGCTGGCCGGCAGCCTGCCCAACAGCTTTTTCGGCCATGTGATACTGGCGTTCGAGGAGCTGGTGGCGTTCTACTTCGGGCGGGAGAGGGACGCCTGAGATATTACTTTTTTTACCAAATCGGAAAATTTTTCTCTATAAAGGTGTGCTATACTGTGAGACGGTATGGTGCGCCTTTTGCTGTGCCATGCCGCTGTACACGTCCCGGAGAACTACTCCGGGCAAGGGAACAACACTTTATGGAGGAAAAAAGAATGAAAAAGTTTTTTGCTCTGCTGCTGGCGCTGGTCATGGCGCTCGGCCTGCTGGCCGGCTGCGGTGACAAGACCGATGGCGACAATGCCGGCGACACCGACGGCGCGAAGAAGATCGAGACCCTGAAGGTCGCGTTCGTGCCCTCCCGCGAGCCGGAGGAGATCATTACCGTTACCGAGCCCCTGAAGCAGATGCTGAAGGACGAGCTGGCCAAGCAGGGCTACGAGGTGGGCGACGTGGAGATCACTGTCGGCACCACCTATGAGGCCGTGGGCGAGGGCCTTGAGGCCGGCACCATCGACGTGGGTCTGATCCCCGGCGGCACCTATGTGCTGTATGACGACGGCGCCGAGGTCATTCTGACCGCTACCCGCGACGGCTTGAGCAAGGACTCCGACAACGCCAAGGACTGGAATGACGGCCAGCCCACCGAGGCTTCCGACAAGCAGGCCGTTTCCTACCGCGCCCTGTTCATCGCCGGCCCCTCTGACAAGGGCCAGGAGCTGGTGAAGAAGGTCAACGCCGGCGAAGAGCTGACCTGGGAGGACCTGGACAGCGCCAACTGGAGCGTCATGGGCACCTCTTCCCCCGCCGGCTACATCTATCCCGCCCTGTGGCTGCAGGATCACTACGGCAAGGGCATCTCTGACCTGAAGAGCGCCGTGCAGTCCGACTCCTACGCCAGCGCCTTTGCCCGTCTGGCCTCCGGCCAGGTGGACGTGCTGGTGACCTATGCCGACGCGCGCCGCGACTATGCCGAGCGCTGGAACACCGAGTTCAGCCGCGAGGGCTCCATCTGGGAGGAGACCGGCGTGATCGGCGTGACCGCCCCCATCTACAACGACACCATCTCCGTCAGCAAGAACTCTGAGATCATGGACGCTGACCTGATCGCCGCGCTGCAGCAGGCGTTCATCAACATCGGCAACACCGATGCCGGTAAGGAAGTCATCGCTATCTACAGCCACAACGGCTATCAGGTGGCACAGGCTTCCGATTACGACAACGAGCGCGCCGCGCAGAAGCTCATCCAGGAGCTGTCTGCCGCCAACTAAAGCACTTTCCCAAGCGCGGGGAGGACTGCACAGCCATGACCTTCCGCTGTGCAGCCCTCCCCGTGTGCTATTTCAGGAAAAGAGGAGACCATATGATCATTTTCGACCATGTATCCAAGGTGTATCCCAACGGTACGGTGGGTCTGGACGACGTGGACCTGACCATTCAGGACGGCGAGTTTGTGGCCATCATCGGCCGTTCCGGCGCGGGCAAGTCCACGCTGCTGCGCTCCGTGAACCGGATGCACCAGATCACCTCCGGCACGCTGACGGTGAACGGCACCGATGTCAGCACCCTGTCGGGCAAGAGCCTGCGCCGGTTCCGCCGGGGCATCGGTATGGTGTTCCAGTCCTTCAATCTGGTGACCCGCACCACCGTCATCAAGAACGTGCTGTCCGCCTGCGTGCCGGATATGCCCTTCTGGCGGGTGCTACTGGGTGCCTTCCGAAAGGCGGACAAGATCAAGGCGCTGGAATCGCTGGATAAGGTGGGTATTCTGGACAAGGCCTACATCCGCGCCGACCAGCTCTCCGGCGGTCAGCAGCAGCGGGTGGCGCTGGCCCGCACACTGACCCAGAACCCCCGGATCATTCTGGCAGACGAGCCGGTGGCTGCCCTTGACCCCGTTACCGCCAAGCAGGTGATGCAGGACTTCGTCCGCATCAATGAGGAGATGGGCATCTCCATCCTGCTGAACATCCACCATGTGGAGCTGGCGCTGGAGTACGCCGACCGCATTATCGGCATCCGCGCCGGCAAGATCGTCTATGACGGGCCCTCCGCCAATGTGGACCAGTCGGTGCTGGACGCCATCTACGGTGACGACAGCGAGACGGAGGCAGACGCATGAGCCTGTACGACCGTCTGTTCAAGCCCCGCCGCTATACGCTGCCCAACGGCGCGGTGGTGGAGGAAAAACGCAGCCGCGCGCCGCTGGTCATTCTGATCGTGCTGGCGCTGGGCGCGCTGTCTGTGCACATCACCGGCTTCGATTTCGGGGTGTTGGTGAAGAAGGGCAGCAAGTTTTTCGATATCCTCGCGGCCATGTTCCCGCCCAACACGGGGTATCTGAGCAAGATCTGGCAGCCCCTGTGGGACACCATCAAGATGTCCTTCCTGGGTTCGTTCATCGGCGCGGTGCTGGCGATCCCCTTTGCCGTAGCCGCCGCCAGCAACATCGTCACCAACCGCGTGGTGGTGTTCATCGTCCGGCTGTTTCTCAGCCTTGTGCGGACACTGCCCACGCTGGTGTGCGCCCTGATCGCCACCTACATCTTCGGCCTGGGCACCATGGCGGGCACCTGCGCCATCGCGGTGTTTACCTTCGCCTATGTGGGCAAGCAGCTCTTCGAGATCATCGAGACGGTGGATATGGGACCCTATGAGGCCATGGAGGCGCTGGGCGCCACCCGGCTGCAGGCCTTTACCACGGCGGTGTTTCCCCAGGTGCTGCCCACCTATCTGTCCGTATCCCTGTTCTGCCTGGAGGGCAACGTGCGCTACGCCTCCATCCTGGGCTACGTGGGCGCGGGCGGACTGGGCCTTATTATGAATGAAAAGATCGGCTGGCGTGAGTACGACAGCCTTGGCATGATCCTGATCGTTCTGTTTGTGGCCGTTATGGTCATCGAGGCGATCAGCCACGCCCTGCGTAAAAAACTGACGTAAGGAGGGCCGTATGGAACAGAGAATTCAAAAAGCCTGCGCCTCCGCGCCGAAAACGTGGCTGTGGCAGCTGCTGGCGGCCTTCATCGTGGCCTGCCTGCTGGCGTGGTCCGGCACGGCCGTACAGACCAGCAACCCCACCAGCAACGGGCTGGAGGTAGCCGGGAATATCATCTCCGGCATCTTCCATCCCTCCGCCAAGCTGCTGTTCACACTGGGCACCAACGGTGTGCCTTATCTGCTGCTGGAGACGTTCTGCATCGCCTTTCTGGGCACCATCGTGGGCGCGGTGATCTCGCTGCCCCTGTCGTTTATCTCCGCCAGCAATCTGGTCCCCAAGCCGCTGGCGCTGGTGGGACGCATTCTGATCGCCGCTATCCGCACCGTTCCCGCCTTTGTCTACGGCCTGATGTTCATCCGCGTCACCGGCCCCGGCCCCTTCGCAGGCCTGCTGACCATGTCCCTGTGCTCCATCGGCATGGTGTCCAAGATGTTTATCGAGAGCATCGAGGACCTGGACAAGCGCATCCTGGAGTCGTTGGACGCCGCGGGCTGCACCACGTTCCAGAAGATCCGCTACGGCATTCTGCCGCAGCTGACGGCGGACTTCACCTCCACCATCATCTACCGCTTCGACATGAACCTGCGCGACGCCACGGTGCTGGGCCTGGTGGGCGCGGGCGGTATCGGCGCGCCGCTGATCTTCGCCATGAGCGCCTATCGCTGGAACGAGGTGGGCGCGATCCTGCTGGGCCTGATCGTGCTGGTGCTGATCATCGAGTGGATATCCTCCCGGATCCGTATCAAGCTGGCACGGGGGTGAGCCGATGGACACAAAACGCTTTACCATCTACTTCACCTCTGACCTCCATGGTTATATCTATCCCACCGACTACCGCAGCCGGCAGGAGAGGAATATCGGTCTGTTCAAGTGTGCCAGCCAGTTTCATAAGGACGGGAACACGCTGGTCATCGACGGCGGCGATATCCTGCAGGGCTCGCCGCTGGGTGCCTACTGCCATGACACATTGGGCGACGCCAGCCGGTTCGCCGAGATAATGAACCGCTGCGGCTACGACTATGTGACCCTGGGCAACCACGACTTCAACTACGGCATGGACTATCTGGACAGCTATCTCAACGCTCTGCACGCCCGCTGCGTCTGCGAGAATGTCCGCTGGGACGGCGCCCGCGTGCGCTTCCCTGCCCGTATCCACACGCTGGAGAACGGCCTGCGGATCGGCATCGTGGGCATCGTCACCGACTACGTGAACATCTGGGAGAAGCCGGAGCACCTGTCCGGCATCACTATCAGCGACCCTATCCCCGCCGCGCGTGCGGCGCTGGAATCCCTGCGGGGCCGGGTGGATGTGACGCTGTGCATTTATCACGGCGGCTTCGAGAGAGATCTGGCCACCGGCCGCGTGCTGTCCACCACCCATGAGAACGTGGCCTACCGCCTGTGCCAGGAGCTGGACTTTGACCTTCTGCTGACAGGGCACCAGCACATGACCGTCCACGGGCAGACGCTGTGCGGTACTTTCGTGGTGCAGCCCACCGACCGGGGACAGGAATTCTTGCACATCGAGGCGGCCATATCCGAAACGGGCAAGCGCTTCACCAGCGAGACGATCCCCGCATCCGGTGCATGCCGCCGGGAGTGGCTGGACGAGTTCGCCGGCATGGAGCGCGGCGCCCAGGACTGGCTGGATCAGGTGGTGGGCCATCTGCCGCAGCCTCTGATGCCGGACACGCCGCTGCACATGGCGGCCGGAGGCAGCGGCCTCCCCGATCTGTTCAACGCGGTGCAGCTTTGGGCCAGCGGCGCGCAGCTGTCCGCCTCCAGCCTGGCCAACGACGCGGCGGGGCTCCCGCGGGTGGTGCGGCGGCGCGATCTGCTGATCGCCTACCCCTACACCAACACGCTGTCGGTGCTGGAGATCACCGGCGCTGTTCTGCGGCAGGCGATGGAGCGCAGCGCGGCGTACTTTACCCGGAACGACGACGGCACCCTGCGGGTGTCGGACTGCTTCCTGGAGCCGAAGGTGGAGCATTACAACTACGACTACTATATGGGCGTGTCCTACACCTACGATATCTCCCGCCCGGTGGGGCAGCGGGTCGCTGCCATGACCGTGCAGGGAAAGCCCGTGGCGGATACCGATGTGTTCACCATCTGCCTGAACAGCTACCGCGCCAGCGGCACCGGCGGGTATGACTGCTATGTGGGCTGCCCCGTGGTGCGGGAGATCGGCACGGAGATGTCCGATCTGATCCTGGACTACTTCAAGCAGTACGGCGACGCCATGCCGGAGCGCCGCAGCGATTTCCGGGTCCTTCCGGCTATGCGGAGCGACGGATAAGCGCGCTGCGTCTCGGACAAACCGCTGCCATTTCACAACGCTTCCTGTGCTCCAAAAGCCCCGGGACCTTTTCGGCCCCGGGGCTTTTTTGGCGTGCGTCACTGACTCGAATTCAAAATTTGCAAAACAAAAAACCTCGGAACCCTTGTGGTTCCGAGGTTTTTCTGGTGCGCGGTACAGGACTCGAACCTGTGACCCCATGCACGTCAAGCATGTGCTCTACCAGCTGAGCTAACCGCG
>ENA-UERG01001387-UERG01001387.1-human-gut-metagenome-genome-assembly--contig:-NODE-1387-length-20283-cov-6.027616_pt1 | contig 20283 bp, 12 predicted proteins | sample MGYA00242954_ERZ507954 | MGnify/ENA primary metagenome ERZ507954 (study PRJEB26167, sample SAMN06115478) | human gut metagenome | host: Homo sapiens | place: China:Sichuan | collected 2015-01-21... | reverse complement strand
CAATGACCCCCGCGTCCGCCCCGGCATTTACGGCGACACCGAAAACCGACTGATGGAGCGACTGGTCCACCTGATTCTCTCGGTGTTCCGCACCCGCTTTTCGGATTCGGACGGTTCGGACGAGCTGATCGGCAACCTGCTCCACGCAATGGTCCTGCTCCTGAACCGCGTTTGCAACGAATCGCACATCCGCCAGCCGGACCTGCTATACGCCCGGCGCTTTATCGACGAGAGCATGAACCGGAAAATCGACTTCACGGGTCTTGCCAAAAGTATGGGCATGACATTTGACCTGTTCCGCAGGAGCTTTAAGAAAAAATACGGCGTCTCGCCCAAGAACTATCTGATTGACCTGCGGCTGGAAAAGGCGAAAAAGATGCTGGAGGAGCCGGACCGCAGCTGCACGCAGGTGGCGCTGGAATGCGGCTTTTCCAGCTCGGCGCAGTTTTCCACCATGTTCCGCGAGAAATACGGAATCACCCCCCCAAAAAATACGCGCTCGAAAAGAAGGGCCCCGCCCGCTCTGCCGAAGAGACGCCCTGAACAGCAAAAAAGCCCCCGCGTCGGGGGGCTTTTTTGCGTGCGGAAAGCGTTTGTTTTTCGCCGTGCGGCGGCGGTTGCGTTATTTTCTCCACCTTTTAATATATTGCAACGGCGTTACGCCGCGCATCCGCTTGAACATCGTGAAGAACTGCGAGCTGTTCCCCATCCCGATGCGCTCCGCAACCTCCTGCACGCTCAGGTCGGTGTTAATCAGCAGATAGGTGGCATGGTTGATCCGCATTTCGGAAATCAGCTGATGAATCGAGGTCCCCGTGTATGCGCGAAAGTCCTCGTACAGCTTGGAGCGGCTGAGGAAAAAGGATTTTGCAATGTCCTCCGCCGTAATCGGCTCGCAATAGTGCTTTCCGATGTAATCGATGACCTCGGTCAGATAGTTCGGCGCGGGCGTGGTTCGGATCACCGCCTTCGGGTCGGTTGCGCGGATGGCGTTTCCGAGCATCAGACCGAACAGCAGCTTTCGGTCCTCGGGGGAGCGGTCGCGTTCCAGAAACATCCTGCAAAGCGTTTTCAGAAAAGGAAGGCAATCCTCCGAAAGCGGGAAAATCACCGATCTCTCCGTCCGATACGGTGCAATACAGTCAAACATCGCGGGCAGGGACTCCGTCAGCAGGGAGCCGAAGAAAAACGCAACGGTTTGCGTTTCCGCGTTGCGGTCATGCTCCGTGGTGTGCATACAGTAGGGCGCGCGCAATGCAAGAAACGGTTGTGACAGCACGGTAACGGCGTTGTTGGTGTTGAGAACGGTTCGGGTATAGCTGAGCGTCAGCTCCGCTTCGTAGTGCGGGTGCATATGCAGCGCGGGCGGCACATATTGGACCGTGCCCAGCAGGGGATAGAAATCGAAGTCCTGTCCGTGGTCCTCAAAGAAAACTGCCATCTCATCCTCCGATTGGATAAAACCGTATTTTTCTATATTGTAACACATCGGCGCCGATTTGTCAACCTGTTTTACGATATGCAAAAGGTTCTGGCGGATCAAAATCAAAATTACAGTCAAAATAACATAAAAAAAGCGTAAAAACGGGCGGATTCAGACAAGCGAACAAAAGCAAACGCTTTCGTTTTCGGACAAAACCGAATAAATCGTATGGTAAGACGGACAAATAGGAATGTACAACCGACAGCGGATATGCTATAATAAATGTACGGATGAACCCATCCGAAAAAACAGAAAAGAGAGGAAAGACCAATGAAGAAATGTTTAGCGCTCCTGTTGTCTGTCTGCCTGATTCTCGGGCTTATGCCGTTGGCGGCAATTCCCGCTGTTGCGGAAACCGGGAATACGGAAGGCTCCACCGAAAGCGGCACAGTCGAATGGAAAGAGGTTGCGTCTCTCGTTGAGCTGACAACTGCTCTGGAGAACGGCTTCAAAAACCTGCGGCTGATGTCGGACATCGACCTCGGCGGAAAAACCGTTACCGAACCGATCGCGGTTCTCGGCGACGGCGTAACGCTGGACGGAAACGGCAAGTCCATTGTGAATTTTTCCATGAATGCCAAGGGTGAAAACGACATCCACACCATGAGTCTGTTCGGCACGGCGGCGGGAAAAGTCACCGTAAAGAACCTGACAATCGGCGAACCCGCCAACCCCATCGCTTACACCTACAAGGCGATCAAAGGCGGCGCGGGTGACGAGCATTACGCGGTCCTCTTTGCGGAAAGCACGGCAGGCTCCGATCTGACGGTTTCGGGCGTAACGGTTTACACCAACATGGCTCCCGTCAAGGATTGCCCCGACACCGCGATGGTTTCCGGCTTCGTTTCGGTTGTCGGCGGAACCGCAACCTTTGAAAACTGCAACCTTTACGGCTCCGTGAAAAACAAGGAAGGTAAGGTTTACGGCGATACCCGCGCTTCCGGCTACATTGCCGAAGTCTCTGCGGGCGCAACCGTTACGATGAAAAACTGCGTGAACAATGCGGAAATCCGCGGCGGCTTCTACACGGGCGGCTTCATCGGAAAGGCCAAAGAAGCAAGCATATCCATGACGGGATGCGTGAACAAGGGCAATGTGTTCGGCTACGCACAGGTCGGCGGCATGGTCGGCGTTACGGAACCTGCGGCAGACAAAACCCTGAACCTGACTTTTGATAAGTGCCAGAACCTCGGGGCAATCACGGCCAACGATGCGGATTGCGGCGGTTTCCTCGGAAAAGCAGACCTGCAAAAAAGCAATCTGACAGGCTCTATAACCTTTACTTCCTGTGTCAACCGCGGTGAAGTGAAAGCCAACACCAGACTGGGCGGATTTGTCGGAAAATACGGAAAGAACGGAAGCGAGAGTTCCGCTAACGGGGCAGCGCTCAATGTTCCCCTGCATTTTGAAAAGTGCCTGAACGCAGCAAATGTAACCTCCAAAGGCTGGCACACCGGCGGATTCTTGGGCTATGCTTATATCTCCGAGGGCATGGAGTTCCGTTCCTGCGTAAACCTCGGAACGGTCAGCGGCGTTGGAAATGTCGGCGGCTTTTTCGGTTATATCTTTGCGCATCTCGGCGGCAACAAAACCGCTAAAACCGCAGTGCTCATTGACTGCAGTGTAAATGCGGGAACGGTTACGGGTACCGAAAGTAATATCTGCGGCTTCGGAGGTCACTTCACTTCGTGGAGCGAAATGATGATAAAAATGACCGACTCCTTCAACCTTGCGGATGTAAAAGCGGGAGAAGGAAAGTACACCGGACCGATTCTGATTTCCAACAAGGGTCTGGTTAACAAGACCGCATGGATTGCCGGATGCGGCACCTTCGGAGCAACAAATCTCGTTACGGAAGAGAAAAAATTCCAGCCCATCGCAGGCACCAAGGTCTGCACAACTGCTCAAGAGGCACTGGATTATCTGAACCAAAAGACCAAAAACCAATCCACGCTGGGCGGACAGTTCCTGATTGTAGGCGAAAAACTCTCCTTTACCGAGGCTCCCGCACTTCTCGGCGTGCAGAAGTCCGGAACCGCAGACGGAAAATTCTCGGCTCGTTTCTCGGCAATTCTCAAGAATTATGATCTGGAAGCCTACCAAGAAGTCGGCTTTGCCGTAACGCTTGGCGACAACAAACCGGTTGAAAAGTCCGGCACCACGGTCTACAGCACCCTCTCGGAGGGCACGGGAGCGCATCTTGCGTCCGAGTTCGGCGGCTCCTACTTCTTTACGCTCAACCTGACGGATATTCCCGCTACCGGTACGCAAACCGTTACCGTTCGGGTGTTCGCGGTCAACAGCAACGGCGAGAAGGTATATGAAAGCATCACCTACACCGCAACCTTTGCAAACGGAGAATGCGAAATTGCAGTTTCCGCAAATGCATGACACAGAGGAGGATTACGATGATGAAAACAAAAGCGTATTTTGCACCCGCTATGACGGTTGTTGCGTTTGATTTTGAAGCACAGGATATTCTGACTCTGAGCCAAGGCTCTATGAAACAAGAACTGACGATGTCTTTCGATGAGCTGTTGAACAGCGGCAGCAACAACTGACAATCGTCACTGATCCGGGAAAGGGGAAAACCGATATGAAACTGATTTGCAAATGGCTGTCACTCTGCCTGTTTGCGGCAATGCTGCTGACAGCATTTGCGTCCTGCGCCAAGCCGAAGCCCGAAAATCCGGGCTCCGGCACCGCAACAAACGGAACGCAAAGCGAACAGACGCGCGAGGAAGTGACCACCAAAGTCTCCGCTCTCGAACAGAGCGGCTTGGAAAAGAAAAACTTCGGCGGCAGAAAAATGAAGATCTGGCACGGCTCCGGCACAGTCTGGTCGCCTTATCCGATGGAAGTTACCCTTGACGAGGCGCTGACCGACATCATTTATGACGGCGCCTACAAGCGGAACACGGGGTTGGAACGCGACCTGAACATCGCGCTTCAGTTCGTGGACTCGGGAACCGACCCGAACACGGTAGGCGACAACACCAACACCGACAAAAAAGCGCTTGATATGCTTTGGAAAAGCGGCGACTCCGCCTCGTATGACATGATTCTTGCGGGCGGCTTTGCAAGCGCTACGCTGGCTACGGAAGGCTTCTTCCTTGACCTGGACAACTGCAAGGATGTCAAGCCCGACGCGGACTACTACGAATCGCGCGTGAACCGTCAGGTCCGCCTGATGGACCACCAGTACTTCGCAAGCGGTTTCTACTCCGTAACGGGAACAAGCGGCATTGAGGTCATTTATGTCAACACCGACATCATCAACAGCGTGAACACCGATCCCGACAATCCCGTTTCCACGGAAATCCTTTACGAAAAGGCGCTGAACAAGACCTGGACCGTTGATTATATGCTGGAGCTGGGAAGCCGCTATGCTCTCCCCTCCTCCAACACCGGGCACTATGAAAGCGACCAGTACGGCACCATCTTCTCCTATCACAGTATGCACAGCGTCTACCACGGCCTCGGCGGAACGGACATCGTCTGGAACGACGCAAGCAACCGCTACAATGTTGTGCTCTCCAACCAGTCGAACCAGAAGATCTTTGAGTACATCAGAGAGAATATCACCAAAAAGAACGGCGGTGAAGTTCTGCTCTCCAAGCGGTCTCCCGGCGCGGGCGTTGAAGAATTCCTTGCAAAATCGGCTCCGTTCTTCTGGGGCGGTCTGAACAACATCAAGGAAGTCATCGCCGACGGAATGCACTGGACCATGCTCCCTCCCCCGCTCTTCAAGGAAGGGAACGATTACAACTCCTTCACCTCCGCATGGTGTCTGAACTTTGCGGGAATCCCCTCCAATGTCACGGACTCCGAGACTTCTTCCTATCTCTATGAGATGTTCATGTGCTACTCCTACGATTACCTCTATCCCGCTTACTACGAAACCTGCTTCCAGCTGACCTATCAGCCCGACTCGACCTCGGTTCGGATTTTCAATCTGATCGCGCGTTCCAGATATGTGTCTATGGTAAACCTTTACTCTCTGAACAACTCCGGCGTGGAGATCAAAGACATTTGCAGAGACACAAACCTTGAGCTTGGTTCCTCGCTGAAGCGTGCAAGCGAAGTAATTGCGGCAAATCTCACCAAGCTGGTTGAGAACTTCTCCAAGAAAGAGCAGTGAGGAAAAGAAACGGATTCGGTGCATGCGTGGCAGTGCTGTTGCTCCTTTGTCTGGCGGCAACAGCGCTCTGCGCGTGCAAAATCGGTTCCGGAGGCACCGAGACCGAAGAAAAAACAACTGCCTCCGATCGGAGCGAAACGGAAACAACTATGACGGAACCAGATACCTCATTTCGGATCTTCGGGAATCAGAAGCTGACCCCGATCGTCCTCTCCGACATTCCGGACCGGAATGCCGACGATATCAAAAAAGAACTGAACATTGGCTTGCGGCGCGCGTTCGGGGTGTTCCCGATCTATGAAACGGCGGCGCAGACCGCCGTGAACGCCGACAGAACGGAAATTCTTGTCGGGACCACAAACCGCCCCGAAAGCACGGGCGCCGTCCCCGAGGCGGGGCAAAACGACGCTTGGTACTATGTCGGCGTGCGCGGAAACAAGCTGGTCATCAACGCCTCCAACGGCTATTACCTTGACCGCGCGATCGAATACTTTGTCTCCTGCCTGCCGACCGAGCAGACAGACCGCTTCTCCCTTCCCGCCGACTTCGGGAAGCAGGAGATTTTCCGCGACTATTTCGCAAGCCGCTGGAAGCTGACCGATCTTCCCGCCTACACGGGCGCGCGGATCACGCTCTCGCCCGATACCTACACCACGGGCGCGCTGATGACGGAACTTGCAAACAAGCAGAAAGCCGACGCGCGGGTCCAGTTGGTACTTGCAACCAACAAAACCGAATACCTGCGCTATGTCGACCGACTTGTGCAGTACGGATTCCTGAAAGAAAGCAGCTCCGAGGCGGAAAACAACCTTTACACAACGCTGACGCGCGGAAAAGAACGGGTTTACATCTATTTCACCGCCGCAATGTCCCGTGTTACGGTTGTCTATGAGAAAAACGGCGCTTCGGTTTCCGAGGTGTCCTACACGACAGCCAACGCAGGACAGAGCGCCGAACTTTACCAGTACGGTCTGAATATGCGCCCCTACAGCGACCCGACTTCGGGCGCGGAAGGCTATGAAATCAACTGCGGAATGCTGTATATCATCCGCACCGCCGATAACCGCCTGATCGTAATCGACGGCGGCGACCGCGTGCAGATGATGACCGAAGCCGCAGACGGGACCTTCCCCCATGCCGCGCTCAACCGCTTCCTGCACAGGATCACCGGGACAAAAGAAACCGAAAAAATTACGGTTTCCTGTTGGTTCCTCACGCACGGACACAGCGACCACCTCGGTTTTGCTTATTTCCTGCAACAGTATGCGGATCAGTATGACCTGAAATCGGTTTGCGCCAATCTCGCCACGGGGTTGATGACATCCGATTTTGCCGAGACGAAAATCCTTTCCGATTTCGGCACATGGCTGAAGCGCACCTATCCCGCTTGCCGCGAGGTGCGGCTCCATACGGGGCAGAAGTTACGTTTTGCCGATGTGGAAATGCAGGTGCTCTACACGCACGAGGACGCGCTGTCCCCTGCGGGCGCCACGCAGATCAAGGACTTCAACGACAGCACAACGGTTGTTAAAATCACGCTCGGCGGAACCGACCTGCTGGTGCTTGGCGATGTCTATCACATCGGGGAGGATTACCTGACCGCAGCGTACACCGAGGCAACCCTGCATTGCGACATGATGCAGGTTTCGCATCACGGCTTCAACGACCTGCAACGCCTCTCCCCGCTTGTGCGGGCAAAGGTTGCGCTGATTCCGCAGGCTTACGGCTGGTTCGTTTATGCGAGCGGAAGCAGCGACGGGACCGACTATTGGACCTATTGGTCGGCGCGGATGAAAAAGGTCATTGACGATCTGAAGGCGTATTCCGACCCCAACATGATATTCTTCTCGGGGAACGAATCCATGACCGTCGGGCTTTCCTGCCGACAGGGCGAAGTCACGGTCATTCTGGAGCCTGCGCGGCGGTATCGGTTGAGCGACCTCGGCTGATGTGCCGCCGAGCCAAAAAGCCCCTGCGGGGGTGTGCTATGCGCAAGTCCGGAACCGGAAAACAAAATAAAGAGCATCCTATGGTAATTGTAGATATATATCTATTCTACCATAGGAGGCTCTTTTTTTCAATTGTCCGTTTTTAACGGACTTGTGCAGGGATCAGAGGGGGATCTTTTCAGCTGCGGCGGAGCAGACCTTCCTTTTCCAGGTATTCGCGCAGCATCAGCGGCCAGTCGGTCTGAATCAGGTCAAAGCCGCGTCCGGCAAGCCAGCCCCAGCCGTCGGCGGGATCTCCGGTCAGGGAGCGGTCGTCGGAATGCCCGGCGCAAAGCTGCTCACGGTAGTTGTAAATAATGGAATTGACCCAGACCAGCTTGCCGTCGCGGTGCATCCGGTCAAGAAACAGCTCCGATGCGACCTCTGCCGACTCCTCGCGGAACAGAACCTCTGCGCCGATATAGTTGATCCGTCGGTGCATCAGCCGCTCATGCTCCGGGTGCGTATCCCGGACAACCGGCATGAACGGCAGATCCGGCGCGACCTCCTCCAGCACGGTCAGCACCCTTTCGGAGAGCGAGGACTTCACCACCACGCGGTCGGTCATTCCGTGCCGGCGGATGGCTTGGTAAATTTCCTTCGGGTGTCCCCAGAACTTATCCACATTGATCAGGCACCGGTTGCCGAACTGCTCCAGCACCGCGTCCAGCGTTGCAACGCCGAACTGCGTCGGAGCCCGGTCAAAGTTGACATACCGCAAGCGGCTGATCTCCTCTGCGGTCATGTGCGGCAGGCGTTCGGCGCACCACAGGTGAACCGGCTCCATACCGGGATGAAAAATGAAGAGCTTTCCGTCCGCGCTCATTTCCACATCGATCTCAATCATGTCGGCTCCCTGCCGCAGTGCGATCTCATACGCCGCCAGCGTGTTGCACGGGATATTTCCGCCCGATACACCGCGGTGTGCCACAATCAGGCGGCGTTCTGCTGCCGCTTCCGATAAGCTGTTCTGCATGGTTTGTCCTTCTTTCCTGTTTGAGTGATTGATTCCCGGCGCCCTCAGATCCGGTCGCACGGGCGGTTGTGAACGGCAGCGGGAACCACGCCGAAGCCGGCTGGGACAGCGGCTTTCCGGGAATTCCGCAGGGAGACGGCAGTCCGAGCAGCAGGCGGGTCGCCTCCTCCCCGGTCAGAACCGTTCCGGCGATCTCCTCCGTCCGTGTCACCTGCACCGTCCCATCCACCGTTACGGTCAGCGTCCCGTATCCGTCAACGGCAAAGCGGACGGTGCCGGGAAGCAGCGGAAAATGCTCCGCCCGTGCGCGCAGACCTGCCTCGATCAGTCCCCGATAGTCAAAAATACGGTAGCGCTCCCGCCCGGACAGCTTTGCGGCAGTCGCAATCGGCAACAAAAGCGCCAGCTTTCCGGTCTCCGTCGGCGCAATGCCGTAGAGCAGCAGGGAGGATCTGCCCACCTCATTGAAGAATGCGTGCAGCGCGTGCGGCAGGAATGCGGGATCTTCCAGCTCCAGCTCACTGACGGCGTCCAGCCCGGAATCCGCGCACAGATACCCTACCGTTTTTCCTGCCCGCAGGATCCGGTACGGTCTGCGCTTTCCGGAGCGCAGAGTCGGAAGGAAATCCGCCTCCGTCCGCGCGGCATGAACCGGCGTCCGGTCATACAGCGACAGAAACAACCGGATTTCCTCCGGGGCAGCGTCACCGGACAGCTCCGCGACCGCGAAATCAAGCGCCGGGAAGGGCAGGCAGTCATCCCGGCTGAAGGTCAGCTCCATGCCGTAGCCACCGGTCGAATAGCCGAAATGCGCATACCGGGAGCGTTTGCCCCCCAGTTCCCCGACTGTAACGCCCCGATCTTCCATTTCGGCGTTCAGACGGGTCATCAGCTCGCGCATGATGCCGCGACTCCGGTATTCCTGTATCACGCCGACCGTGCCGACGCCGCCGACCTGTACCGTCTGCCCGAACATCCGGACCGGATGGACACGCAATGCGGCAAGCCCGACCAGACGGTCTCCGTCAAACGCCAGCAGATGCGGCGGCATGACATCGGCGTTCCCGTAAAGCTTCGGCTGAAGCGTGCGAAAATAGGAGCGGTCGTAAACCTCCGTACCGTCTTCATTGACGCGGAGCGAAAAAATGCGGTTTGCGGTATCCAGGATCCGATCGAAATCCGCCGCAGTTGACCAGCGATAAGTGATCATAGCAATCTCCTTGCAACAAAATCATTCCGTTCTGCGAAAAAGGGACTCCCCATCATTATAGCACAAAGCAGGCGGAATGTAAAGTGGTTTTTCGGCTTTTCAGGTGCGGGTTTACCCGGCAAAATCATAGGTTATCAGAATCGGACAATGATCCGACGGCGCCTCACCGTCAATCAGGCTGTCATCCACCGTATAGCGGGTGACAAGAAAATCCTTGCCGGTGAGGAAGAAATAGTCGATCACCGAGGTCCGGAAGGTCGGCTTCCGGTCAGCCTCCAGCGCCACATCGGACGCAGTCACGAAGCCGGATTCCATCAGATGCCGGACGGACGGCTCGGAGGCAATTTCGTTGAAATCCCCGCTGATGACCGTCGGAACACCGGCGTATTTCTCAAGGAACGCGGTCAGCGCCTGCACCTGCGCCAGGCGGACTGCCGGATCCTTGGCGTGGTCGGTGTGCGTGTTGACGCACAGAAACCGCTTCCCATCCGTCCGGCGCCGCAGGATCGCATAGGTGAATATCCGGTTGCAGATGGACCCGTCCACGCGCGAAACGGTGTCCGGCGTCCCGGTCAGCCACCGGGTTCCGCTTTCCTCCACCTCAAAAAGCGCACGCCGGTAAAAGATTGCGCTGTGCTCCCCGCTTCCGCCGGCGTCCCGTCCGACACCGACCGAGGCGTATTCCGTCCCCAGACCGTCGCGCAGTGCCGCCATCCACTCCTCGCTTGCCTCCTGTACGCCGAGCGTATCGGGCAGATGCTTCCGGATCATGGTCAGCACCCGTCCCACGCGCGCTTCGGTCATGTTGTGGACCAGCAGATTAAAGCTCATGGACCGGATGGAGGTATCCTCGCAGGAAACCGCTCCGTCCCGCACGTCCAATGCCGCATTTCCCTCCGCCGTCCTCAGTGCCTCCAGCAGACGGTTCACCGCACGGTAAAGCTGCGGGATATCGCTCCCGTACAGAAGCACATCCCCTCCCGCTGCGCCGGCATAAAAGCAGGGCGATGCAGGCAGGTTCTCCGGAAGGACACCGACAGAGCCGATCCGAATGCACGGTCCGGCAGGCTGAGCTGCCCCTGCGGCGGCACTCGGCAGAAGATAACCGGTCCGCTCACGGATCACATCCCCCAAGCGCTCTGCCAGCGTCCGGCAGGCGGGACGGTTCTCATAGATCAGCGTGTAGGCTCCGAGATCGGTTCCGTTCAGCGAAACCTCCGACACTGCGTAATCTCCCTTCACAAAACGCTCCGCTTCCGGCAGGAAGAAGGACTCCGCCCCCGCCGGCGGAAGCAACCCGGAAAACGCACGCACCGCCGCCAGTACGCTTTCATGCGACAGCCCTGCCAGCACCACTTTTTTGCCGCACAGCCGGATGATGTAGTCCCGGTCGCGGTGCAGCTCCGCGCAGACCGCCCGGCTCTCCGGTCGGTTGGTGGCGCCGACCAGAATTTCGTACTCCCCTACCGCGTGTGCCGAATCGTTTTCCCGGACAAAATCATTCCGGACAGGAAGGGTCGCACCGAATCGCTCCCGCAGGGTATTCCGCAGGGTCTGTAACTCCCGGTACAGTGCCTCGTTCAGCTCTTCCTCGGCATAAACGATCGAATACGATGCCAGCGCAGTGACCGGCAGGGACCGATCCGCCGCAGAGCCGGTCGTATCGGCATTCTCTGCCGGTTTGCCTGTTCCGCAGCCGGCAAGCAATACCGCCGCCAGCAGGAACAGAGAAATCCGTTTCCATGTTCTTTTCATAGTAGCCTCATCTGTGTGTTTTTTACCTCTGTAATCCGGAAAGACCGCTGTGTCCGCGTTTCCGGGAACACAGCGGTCTGATGCAGGATCAGTCTTTCCGACGTTTCTTCACCAATCCCCCGGCAAGGGCACCGGACAACAGGATTGCCAGGATCGCCCGGCCGGCGTCAGCGCTCGACTGACAGCCGCGCGACTCCTTCCCGGACGTGCCGGAGGTCGGCTCCTCAGTCTTTCCGCCGGTCGGTGCTTCCGTGGTCGGCTTCTCAGAGGTCGGAGGCTGTGGCGGGTTCGGCTCATCCTTTGCAACGGCGTCTGCGGAGACATTCTGCACCAACGCATTTGCCTCGCCCGGCCAGATCAGCCCGCTCTCGGCGTAATCGTCCGGCGTTTCGGCAATCACCGCCACGGAGGAGATTGCCAGGTTGGTGCCTCTTCCAACCATGAAGCCGAAGAAGGAATTGCTGGTGGAAATGGTGTTGCTACCCTTAATCCAAACGATCGTCTGACCTTCACAGGTTGCAATGATGCGGTAGGTTTCCCGCTCCATTGCGGAGTAAGTGAATGTAACCTCTTTTCCGGCTCTGACCGCTTCCCAGAATGCTTTTACGGTTTCTTCTTCCATGGTGGTCGTGCAGTTGTCCAGCTCACCATTGTAACGGAAACAGGTGTTTGTTTCTCCACTGGTCTTTCCGTCCTCACCGATGGTGTTGGACTGAACGAAAACAAAGTAGGAGGGGGAGGGCTCCACGAAGCGGAACCGGATCTGCACGGTAAAGTTCTGAATGTTCTTCGGAATACCGTTCCCGGTCAGCATAACCTTTATACCGTCGCCGGAGTTGGTTTTCACACGCAGCTCGCCGTCCTTGATCATAAAGGCGTCCGGCTCGGCATCGTTGGTTACGAAATAACCGGTCTTCGAAAAATCTGTCACCTTGGCAAAGTCCATGTAATGCAGGACATACCCCGCCTTGTATTTGGTATCGGCGGTGTCGCTGTAAGCCAGCTCCGGCTCGGCGGGCTGCTTGCGGTTCGGGGTCAGGATGTTTTCCAGGGGCTCTACCGGCTTCGGCGGATCGACCTCACCGCGGACGCCGGAGATACGCATGGACCGCAGGACCGCCGCGCTGGAGCTGCCGCCGTCACAGCGGAAGGACAGCGTCATGCTCTTCGGATCCACCGTCAGTCCCTTTGCCGCATTCGTGTAGGTAACGGTTTTGTCGCCAAAGGTTACGCTGAAGGTGTTCATCTTCCCGTTTTTGACGTAGAACCGATAGGTCAGAAATTCGCCGTCCGCGATGGCGGCATTCAGCGCCTTGGCGTTCGTCTTGTTCGCATCGTCATCGGTTGCGGCAAAATCCGCCCAGGAATACAGGTCATCCGATTTGAAAACCAGCACGCTGTAGTTTTCTCCCTCCACCCGTTTGGTGAAGCACCACTGATCCGTGTGTGCATCGGGGTCAAAGCCAAAACCGTAAACCAGATAGTTATTCTTCTTATTCCCCTGCGCAATTGCCATGGTATACTCGTAGACATACTCGCGGTAGTCGGTCATATCGTTCAGAGCAACATACGCACTGACATGATCGCTCCAGGAGCCGACTGCCAAGCCTTTGTCGGTCAGTGTCTGATAGTTTTTGCCGCGATAGGTGTTCTGCAGGCGTTCGATAACCTCGATTCCAAGCGCCTCTGCCAGGTCGGCTGCCGGCGTTTCGGCGGTCAGCTGTTTTTCAGTCCAGATGGATTTGTAATCCTTTTCGACCAAAGCCGCTGTCGCATCCTTTTCGGTTACGGTCAGCTTTTCCAGCGTCACCGCCAGCACCTGATCGCCGTCGGCACGGCAGGCAAGCGTGAACTTTCCCTTTTGGGCGCTGATCTGCGATGCCGGATCGGTGTTTGCGTAGGTCACGGTAACATCTCCGCAGGAGACGATCACCTTTGCCAGCTTACCGCCCTCAACGACAAAGCGGTAGGATGCAACCTTCTTTTCGTTGCGGATTGCGGTTTTCAGTGCCTTCGTGTTGTCGGCATTGTCGAATGCGTAGCCGGCATTGAAAACCATCTGATCGCCGCTGAAACGGAAGTTGGTGCCGTCATTGACGATCTCCCACGCGCCGTCCCCGTTTTTGTCATTTGCAAAGCCGAAAAAGAGGTAGCAGTTGTCTCCGGAAGCATCGAACTTCATGGCTGCTTCCACCGTGTAATCGGTTTTCTCCGCCAGGGATGTTCCAAGGCTCACGCCGTGTGCGCGGAAGTTGACCGAGGAGAAGGTCAGTCCGTCCGCCGTCAGAACGGCTTTTGCCTTCTGATACTTCACCGAGGTTTTGTCCGCAACACCGATGCCGAGATTCTCCAGCCCGTTTGCATCGGTCGGCTGTGTCAGGTTCAGATCCTGATATTTCTTTGCGAAATCAATGTTTGCAACTTCGACCGGTTCGCCGCTCGTTTCCGTTCCGTCCGCCAGGACCGGCAGGGACAGGAAGCAGGACGATAACAGCAGGACAGCGATAAGGACAGATACAATGCGTTTCATAGTTTGTTTCCTTCCTTCATTTTACAGATTTCAGGGTACGGGGTAACGCGTTCACTTTCCGCTTCTCTCACCTCCTCTAAGAGAATTGTCTGACGTAATCCGGCGCGGAGCCGACCTTGTGCGGCAGAGGCAGAATCATGACCGATTCGTCCTCCATCAGCAGGTTTTCCCGGACGCTCTTCACGTCGAAATGGTTCCTGGGGCTGTTCCAAAGCCCCTCCTTCATCACGGTCGCATACGGACTGGTCCACAGTGCCGTATCCGCCGCAATTTTCAGATACATCTGCGTATTCCCGCCGTTGTAGCCGTGGTGTGCCACCTGAACAATATCGCTTTTCAGGGTGTTTCCGTACATCCGGTAGACAATGGTGGATGCATCGTCATGCGCATCGTTCAGAAAGACAATCCGCTGTCCGCCCAGCGTAACGGTGTAGATCAGGGACGAGGAGTTGGTCACCTTCATCACTGCGGGAGACAGGTCCTCGTGCGTGTAGAGCATATCCACCATTGCATCGCCGAACCACATCAGCTGTCCTGCGTGCGGGATAATCAGCGAAGCGTTGCTGTAGGTGACCGCGATTGCCTGCTTGGCACGCGTAATCATTTCGGTCATATCCGGCGTCACGTTCGCCGCCTCCACATTTTTGCTGTAGGTCTCATAGGACGGAATGTTCAGCACAACCGACTCCATCGTCACCTTCTCGCCGTAGTGCTCGGCAAACCCGATGAAGCCGCCGTAGTGATCCACGTGTGCGTGTGAAAGAATCCATGCGGCAATCACCGGCTTTCCTCCACGCACATTCTGCGCCACCAGCTGTTCGTAGATCGACTTCCAGTTTTTCTCATAGTTGAGTCCCCCGTCGATGACCAGAAAACGTCCGTCCGACAGCCGGAGGATAAACGCACAGGCGCCGTTGATCTGCGTCAGCTGCGGCGTGGTCACCTTGTCCGTGGAATCCGGACTTTGCCTGCCCAGCGTCACGTTTGCCGCAGTCTCCGAAGCAATGCGTGTGATCTGATAGAACTTCGCATAGTTGACGCTGAGCAGGTTGTAGCCGTCGGTATAGGTGGCAAACAGATTGCCGTTTACCTCCCGCCGGGCATAGCAGGTAAAACCAAGGGTCTCCAGCTTTTCAAGGTACGCGCGGTATTCCTCCGCCGTTGTGTTGTGATACTGGACATAGTAGGAATTCAGATCCGACCGATTCATCAAATCGTAGCCGGTCTCCCGGTATTGCGGAATGGTTCCGAAGCCCTCCGCCGCCCGCGTTCCGGTCAGCGCCGGGAAGATAGAGAAGGCGTCTCCCTTTTCACTGGAAATCATATTGCACAGCTCCTTTGTAACCTCCGGAAGATAGCCCGTCAGAGCCACCGAGCCGGAAGCGCGGTCAACCTGCAGGGTACGGTCCATAAACAGAGAACGGTTTTCCCGGGAAAGAGACCGGTTGGTGTCCCCGACCAGAATCTCCCGCCCGGCACGCGGCTCCAGATCCGTCACCACGGCGGGAGCAAAGCCGAACCGCTCCGAGATGGCATTCCGGATATCCTCCGCGGCGCTTTTCGCCTCGGCACTGTCGACCGCGTAGACAATCCGAAGGTCGCGGTTCTGCGGGGAAAAGATCTCCACGGACGGGTAGCTCTCACTGGTATAGGTATATTCGTGCGGCAGCGTCAGCCCGCCGTCCTGCGATTCGCAGACCGTCAGCAGCTTCTTTACGGCAAGCGGATACAGGGCATCATCTGCGGCAACAATCACCGCCTGACCGTCCGCAATCCGTATGGAAAATCCGTGCTCCGGCACTCCCTGCCCGACCTGCGCCGAGGCTTCAAACGAGGTCTCCCCCATGAGGATCATCGGACTGCCGTCCTGCCGGACCAGCGAATCGGCGCCTGCCTTCAGGGACACGCCGCAAAGGACACGGATCCGCGTCTGCAGTTCCGTCACCGCATTCCCAAGGCACGCACTTGCCCGGAGCGGATAGACCAGCCGTCCGACCGATTCCCCGTCCCGAATCAACGTCATGCGTGCATTCTGCTCTGCGGTTGTCTCCGTTGTTCCGGTGTCAGGCTGCTTTGGTTTGCCGGTGCAGGACGCGGTCGCCGACAGACACAGCAGCATCGCCCCCGCCGCAGCGCATAGCCTGAGTGTTCGCAGCTTCATATGTGCCTCCCCTCAGGGTGTTGTCTCCGCCGCGGGGCGGAACGCCTTAAGAACTCCGGAAAGATTGTTGTTGATCAGCGGCAGACTGATGTTCACGCCGGTGACCGCGTTCTTGTTGTCGGAGATTCTTCTCTGAATGACCGAAGCCGTTCCGAGACGGAAAATATTGTCCAACTCCAGGCGGGTAATGCCGAGATCGGTCAGCCCCAGCACAACATCCAGCATCTGCGAGGCAATCGGATCCTTGGCGATTCTGCCCTGCAGAATCACGTTGTAGTACTCCGGTTTTACAACCTGGTAGGAGATTGCACAAAGCCACTCCATCACCGTGCAGACCCGCCGGAGTCTGTCCTCACTGCCCAGGTTATTGGGAACGCCGCAAAGTGCGCCCGCCTCATAAACATAACTGACATACTGCGCCTGATTGGAATCATACTTCGGCAGCGGAACGATTCCGTAAGGAACCGCCTTGCCCGCCACATAAAGCCGCATATCTCCGATGGTACCGCCCAGGAAGGTTGCACGTCCCTCCTCAAACACCCACTGGGTATCCTTGGTGGCAAACTTTCCGGAGGTGTAGCTCTCGGAATCGTACGAGGTACGGATATAGTTCTCGCGGTCATTCCCGTTGTCGGAGAAGAAATCGCGCATGATGGTGCCGTAAACATCGGTAAAACGCGTGTCCAGGTCACTCAGCACCAACCCCTCCTCCTCATCCTGCCGGCAGATGCGGATATCCGCCGCGCTGAGCATTGCCGAAGCAAACGCAATGTGCGATGCAACACCGTAATGGTTCGGCGTTGCTCCATCCACGTGTGTCTGGCTTGCAATCTCATGCATCCGCTCAAAGGTCCAGGTATTGTTCCGCACATCGGTGTACGGCGATTCGATTCCGTACGCGGCCAGGACATCGGTGTTAAAAGCAAGGCACCAGATGGATTCGTACCACATCAGCTGCATATCCCCGACCACATAGAACAGGTTGTCGTATACCGACAGCTCCTCCATCGCCGCACTGTACCACCACGGCTTGTTGAAGTTGAGGTAAGAGGCATAGTCATTGACCGATTTATAAACGCCGCGCTGTGCCAGAATCGCCTGCGCCCAGGATTCGTTGTAACAGATGTCGTATTCGTTTTTTCCGCCAAGGTCTGAGATCACCAGCCGTTCCATCAGCTCCTTGTTTTCGGCATACGGCAGCTCCTTGACCTTCAGGTTAATATCCAGCTCCTGCTTGATATACTCGTTTCTGGAAAAGATCGCACTGCTGACCGCACTGGACAGGTCGTCCGGAACCATTGTTGTAATCGCATAGTCACTGATGTTGTTGAGAATGACAAAATCCTGGTTTTCGAAATCTCCCTGCGGCAGATCCGCGTACAGCTCGTTATCCGTCCCGTCCGTTGTTCCGGGAGGCGTTGTTCCGGAATCCGATCCCGGCGTCTTCCGTCCCGTGCATCCGACCAACAGCAGCCCTGCGGTCAGAAGGACCGCCAAAACACTTCTTGCTATCTGTTTCACTTTGGTTTCCTCCATATCTCTGTTTTTCAGAGCAGACCTCTGCTCTTTTTGACTTTCTTCTGTGTTTTTTGCATTCCCGGTATTTTCAGCAGATTGACCGATGCAATCTCGGCAACCGGGCGCCTGTTCGATGGAGATAAACAAGTTTTTCCGGAATTATCTCTGCCAACCACCTTTATTATATCAGCAAGCCACCGGAATATCAATACATTTTTTACGCCTGTTTCTTCTGTTTTTACGCCTGATGCGTGGATTTACGGATTTCCTCCTCATAGGTATGCAGATCCACCACGCTTCCGTTCAGCCTGGACGCTTCCGCCGCAAAGGCGACCAGATGGTTTTCCACCGATGTTGCAATATCCGTAATGGAGTTTCCGTCATAGGTTCCCGCAAGAAGACTGCAGAAGCTGCGGATGATCCCGCGGTCGCCGCCGCCGTGACCGCCCCGGATGCTCTCATCCCGGACAGCCTCGGAGATGCTGATCTTCGTCTCCTGCCGCGTCGCGAAATCGAACAGCGTGACGAAATCATCCGACATCTGCGCGGAAATCTCCCCTTTTGTGCCCATGATGCGGATTTTTCTGCCGCCGCGGTTGAAGGCACTCATGGTAAAAGAAACCGTGGCGCCGTCCTCGTACTCCAGATCCACCACCTGATGATCCACAACATCGTTGTCACAGCGGAATACGCACCTGCCGTAATCCGTCTCCGTGATGGCGCGTTCAATGTCGGAATCGGTCGGATGATGTTTTTTGGTCGCGGTTTTCACAAAGGCGGGAAAGGCGCGGTCACGGTAGATCTTCAGCGCGCTGTACGGGCAATCCTTTTCCACCGGGCATCCCTGCGCGCAGAACTCCGGCGCACCGGCAGGCATATTCTCTCGCCGGAAATAGGAAAGCCCGCCAAAGCTCTGCAACCGCGTGCATCGCTCACCAAGCAGCCACTGCACAATGTCCAGATCGTGACAGCTCTTTGCCAAAATCATCGGTGTGCTGTCCTCCGAGCGGTGCCAGTTCCCGCGCACATAGCTGTGGCTCTGGTGGACGTTTCCGACGCACTCCACGTGAACGATGTTGATGATCCGCCCCACGCGCCCGTCCTCCACCAGCCGCTTCAGCAACCGGAAGAACGGAGTAAAGCGGAGAACGTGGCAGACCACCACCCGCACGCCGCGCCGCCGGGCGGCATCCGCAACCTGCAGGCACTCCGCAGGCGTCGGTGCAACCGGCTTTTCCAGGAGCAACTGATATCCCAGCTCAATGGCGCGCATTGCGGGAGCAAAATGCAACCGGTCCTGCGTGGCAATGATTGCGGCATCTGCAAATTTCGGGCGGTCAAGGATCTCCTCCCAGCACGCAAAGCAGGCATCCGCCGGCAGTGCAAACATTCGCCGGATGTAATCTCTGCGCTCCGGATCCGGATCGGCAACCCCGACCAGTTCGAATTCCGGACAATTCTGTGCGCCGAGTTCCGCGTAGGTTGTCCCCCGATCTCCGGCACCAATCAAGATTATTTTGATTTTTTTCATGACAAACTCCTGTTTTCGTTTCGTATGACCCTTTTTTATTGTACCATATGCACAGGCAAAAGTAAATGCTGTTTTTGCTCTCAAATCTTCTTTTTTCGGTCCTCTTCTTGACAAAATCCGTGCCGTGCGGTATAATAAAGTCAGGCGCGGATCCGATTTGCGGTCAAAGTCCGCCGGATACCGCACGCCCACAGAATACAGCCAGGAGGACACGGCAATGTACAAAGCCCATTATGTCGCTAACAATACCGACATTTTCATGAGCGAGCATCACGGCAGGAGCGCACCGCACGTTGTGGAAATCGGTCACTCCACGCCGCCCCACGGCTACGAATCCAAGCCCCTGCGCCGGAACGTCTGGGTCCTGCACTATGTTGTCAGCGGCTGCGGCGTTTACTTCGGGCAGCCGGTCACGGGACCCTGCGTTTTCATCGAAACACCGGATACCATGCACTACTACACCATATCCGGCGACCCTGCAGCGCCCGCATGGGAGCAGTACTGGATCATGTTTGACGGAGCCACCGCCCCGGATTGGCTCGCCTACGCCGGCTTTCCGAAGGTTCCGACGGTTCTGCCCTGCACCTATATGCATCAGGCGCAGAACATTTTCGCCGAGCTACTCACCCGTTCCAATTACATCGGGCTCAATGACCATTACTATATGCTGTCCGGGCTCTGCCGCCTGTTTGCGCTCCACGCAGCAATGAAGGAACACCCTCCGCGCTCCGATTCCGCCTACGTCCGCAAGCTCCGCGCCTACATCCACGAAAATTACGCCACCATCCGGAACGAGGAAGAGCTTGCCGATCTGGTGCATCTTTCCACGCGCTACATGAACAAAATTTTCAAAAAAGAGACCGGTGAATCACCGATCCGGTATCTGAATCATTATCGCATCCGCTGTGCAAAAAATCTGCTGGAGCGTCCGGAGCTGTCGGTTCACGAAATTTCGGAAATGCTCGGTTTCTCCAATCCGAATTATTTCTG
>ENA-UERG01001386-UERG01001386.1-human-gut-metagenome-genome-assembly--contig:-NODE-1386-length-20290-cov-17.183595_pt1 | contig 20290 bp, 14 predicted proteins | sample MGYA00242954_ERZ507954 | MGnify/ENA primary metagenome ERZ507954 (study PRJEB26167, sample SAMN06115478) | human gut metagenome | host: Homo sapiens | place: China:Sichuan | collected 2015-01-21... | reverse complement strand
GTTGAAGTCACATTCTCCATTTTCGTCAAACTGGATAAGTCCGCTCAATTCTATCGGATTAGGTGTAAACACCAGTACCACTCTACCGGTTTGTACCTGGTCTTTATGAACATCCAGATATACGTATTCATGTTTGCTGCCCGGCATTTTCTGTCTGCTGGCGACATTGATTTGTGCAACGGGAGAAAGTCCTTTGGAGCGAGTGGCTGGAGTGACTGTGACTCCTTCAGCTCCTCCAAAGATGCTGACTTCGGCTCCTGTTTCGGCTGCCAAAGTCAGCTGAAAATTACTTTCCCAGCAAGGAACGAATACGGTGTCGCCACGCTCGTTGATGGTTACTCCTTCTGACAGTTGTGAATTCTCTTTATCGACTAGTCCTTTGAGCGTAAGCCCTGATGCGGATGAGTCACCGCTTTCCCAGTTATCCGTCAGTACTTCCACGTTCAGGTTTGCACCGTTTCCATACACTCTTAGCGTGTACACTGTGTTACGTTTTAACGCCGGAAGGGTAGTTCTTAACCTATGCCATCCTCCATTGGCGGTCATCATAATTTCCACCTCATGACCGTTGGATGTTTGTTCCGGAAGGTAGTAAAGAGATTCCTTTCCGTTTTTAAACGGATGCTCTCCGAAGTCTTTTGTCAACTCGTTTTTTTCCAGGTCCGCCAGTACGCTTTGGTTACCGGCTTCATGTACTAAACCTGTCAGAGCTACTTCTTTTATCACGATGCGGTTTACTTCTGCATCTTGAAATGAAGACTCCAGGTCGATACGGGCTACCGCACGCTTTAAAGCTACGGAGAAAGAGGTATTGCCTGAACTCAAGTCGGCCATTCCGTTCATTAACATATATTCTGATGTCATTTCTTCTGAAGTAGCGGTCAAGTTCAGAAACTCGTCCAGAGTTGTGACATCGTCTGTCAGATTAGCCTTTGAAATCACGCTTTCACCATTGGCCAGAAAATAGATGTTTCCCTTTATCTGCTCAAGGTCAAGCTTGCACATTCCTTCATCGTTTACTTGTAAGGATTTGAATGATTCCTTCAGTATCCCGTTCTCAAAGCGGTAGGCATTGAGTGTATGTATTTGCTCATCAGTGTTTGTGTCTGTTTCATTTGTCATTCCAGCCTTGGAAAAGTTGACGGTTAAAATTCCGCCTGAGTCGGGTGACTGCTGAAAATCTTCCTGCAGACAGCCACTTAGTAAAAACAAGCCTGCGCTTGCCAGTGTAAGTATATATTTCATATTCATTTTTTCGTCAGATTTAATTTCGTTTGTTTATTTGTATCGGTGAGGGTTTTGCGTACTGTTCAAATAGTTTTTGGAGTTGATAGGCATATCCTGGATGTTATTGACATAAAAATTGTTCATCAATTTTTCTGCCCATGGTCCATAAGTAAACGAACTGTTATGTCCGTATCCCATTACGTGTCCCAGCTCATGGAACATGATGCTGCACGAGTAGGTATTAAAGTAGTGTTCAAACCATCCTTGCTGGTAACATCCGAAGGTACTTCCACCTCCTAAGCCAACGACTCCGTTTCCTGGGTAAACCAATCCCACCTGAAGGGTTCTGGCCATCCGCATCTGTTGCAATACCGCTTCCACCTTTACGGGCTGTTTGTTGTCATCGTACAGCTGGTCGGCATTGTCACGCAGAATCTGTTCGTGTTCCGGCATGTCAATCATATAGGTGAAGTTCAGGAAGAGGGCTACCGACTCACGGCAATGCACCGGGCGTATTCCCATCCAGTTACCTACCGGACCCCCGTCTTCTCTTTCCGGATCTCCGCCATACAGGCCCCAGTAAATATTCCATCCATGCTTAATATCCTGCAGCTTGGCCCAAAACGGGTCATCCGATTCTATTTTCAGTACAGCATTCGAAAGTTCGGCAGCCGTTTTCTTGCTTATTTCAATCACTTTTCCTGATTCCGTGCGGCACATTACTGAACGTTCTATCAATGGAATCTCTTCATAAAAGTCGCAGAATGCTGGAATTGAATCAAAGTAGGCCAGGTCGAAATACTCATTGCTTACTTGCGGCAACTGCATTTTTATCAGTACGTTACTCAGATTACGGGGAGAGTAAAAACGTGCGTGCAGTTTTCCTTCTTCGGTAACCGACACCTGAAGCGGCTGTGAAGTATTGAACTTCCGGAGTGACGGATTGGTGTACACTTCTTTTGTTTCATCGTCCTGCAGGATAGCTTTATGTCCGCCTGCATTGTATGCCGCAGGTGTGATGAACATCACTATATCCTTGTCATCCGGATGAGTTACTACCGATTCTATGTGATGGATGTGATTGCTGCTTAGTGATTGACGCTCGAATCCATACACCTGACGCCTTTCCTCCTTGCGGTAGTTGCGGGTGGAAATTGTGATTTCACCGTTGAGGTGCGCATTCCCACACAGCGGCATGAAGAGGTAGGAAGTCTGCTCATTCAAGGAAATCGGGTCGAGGGTGCCGTTGCTTTCACCGCTCAGTTCTCCGCTGCCCGAGAGAGTGGTATAAAACCGTACGTCACCGAATGACAGACTTTTATCTGTTACCGCATTGCGTACGTAAGGATTATGGTAGGTGAAATCGAAATCAACCCGGCTTACAATCCGTTTTTGGGTTATTTCATCTGTAATTGAAGCCGTTTCCTGTATTCCGTCGGCAGTCTGTACCTCTATGACTGAGAAAGGAGTTTGCGAATAGAAATATTCAGCCTCCAGTGGTTTCTGCAAATCTTCCGGAAATGCCAGCCACTCATCTTGTATACGCTCAGGAGTATGAACGATGGCTTTATCTTTGGTGGCATCGCCCTGGATTCCTAAAACCAGCAGACGATAATTTCCTTTGTGCAGTCCTTCAGTATAAATTGTGGACGTAGAGGCTTCATAATAGCTCTTGATATTTTTGACCTTTTCACCGTTTTCATCCACAATGAAATAGTGCAACTCATCGTATGGAGAGGTTTCCTTTCCAAAGATACGCGAAGTACTTCCCTCATATCCATCCTTTTGTAATTTGAATAAAATCCCGGATTTGTTTGTAGTAGACGATGTGTCTAATTGTTCTTCCTGGTTACAAGAAACCAATAGCAAAGTGCATAAAAATGCAATAAAAGTAAGTTTTCTCATTTTGTTGTTGTTTTCTCGTTGATTACAATCTATTAAACCAACCCTATAACTTTTTCCGTCGAAAAAATAACTAATTAGTCGTTTTATGATTTAGTTTGTTTATCTCGTTAATGTTTTTGCCTATTCATGTTTTTAAACGTAATATTCCCGTTTTTGTTCAGGCAATTTTTTCTTGATGCTTTAATTTTTGAGAATAAGGGTGCGTATTTGTTTGATTATAAAAAGGATAACGTATGAAAATAAAAAAGCAACAGCGTGGATTTGCTGTTGCTTTTGAGTTGATATATATTTGTTTTGCTATTTTTTCTCTTGACTGCTGTTGCGATATTCTGTAGGTGTCATTCCTAAGTATTTTTTTACGTATTGTGCAAAAAAACGACACATTGGGGAATTCAAAATCCACAGAAATTTCCTTAATACTTTTGTTGGAATGCCTCAGTTCAGGAATGATATGTTCAATGGCATTCTCATGAATCAGTGTCAACGCATTTTTCCCGCTGATTTGCTTGACGATGCGCGACAGATACTTCGGTGAATAACAGAATAGGTCGGCATAGTAAGTCAGTGTACGGTGTTTGCCATTGTCGGCTGTCAGCGCTTCTATGAATTGCTTGAAGATAAAGTCGGGTTGTTTGACAGGAGTGTGATATCCTTGCTTTTCTTTTTCAATAGACTTGTGGGTGGTTTCGGCCACCATCTCGCCATAAAATGCTGAAGCAATGTGCAGCAGGATTTCTTTCTGATATTTGTCGGGCGAAGTCTGTATCTTGCCCTCTATCAGTTTCAGGTACTGGTGAAACGTTTCGTTCCGGTTCTCTCCAAAATGCTTGATGGGGTTTTCCTGTATGTAACATATCGACTTCCAGCTGTATTTCTGAGTCTGGGTCAGCCGTTGGATAAAGCGGTTGGAGAACAGAATACTTTTACCTTATGGTTGGGACTGGCCATTACCTGACCTATAATTGTATTAGGCAGGCTAATCAGCAGGTCGTTGGCCTGTAAGTGTCGGGCCACGTTGTTCAGTTCCAATTTTACTTCTCCTTCCTCACAATAGAGCATCAGAAAAACTTCCAGTTTGACATTCCGGTTTTCCGGGAACACATTCTCCAGGCGTTCGGTCAGAAACATGTAATCGTCAATATAGCTTTGGGCATCGCAATGTGCCTGAAGCATTTCCATGTGAATATGTCTAATAATCTCTTCCATAATTCTTTTTTGCAAAGATGAAGATTTTTGGTCAAGGTGCTATGTCTTATTTTCTCTCAAGAATGTTTTATTTTCCATATTTCATGATTTTGACGGAAGGGTGGAGAAAATTGAACATTTCTGTGCGAAAATAGGTTGCCTTCCTTTTTCCCGCGCTTGCTACTTTTGCGCGAACAAAAAAAGAAACGAATATGACGAAAAAGATTGGAAAATTAAACGTATGGCTGATGTTGCTGGTTGGCTGTGCGATGGGGATAACTTCCTGTAAGACGGAAACCAAAGAAAACACTCAGAAAGGCTATAACCTTGTAACGCTTACAGCAGATACGGATAAGGAAATCATGACTTCGTATTCTGCCTCTATTGAAGGTATGCAGGACATTGACATTTATCCGCAAGTGTCAGGGTATATTGAAAAGTTGAATGTATCCGAAGGAGATGTCGTACGACAGGGAGAAGTCTTGTTTGTGATTGACCAGGTTCCTTATAAGGCGGCTTTGGAAACGGCAGTTGCCAATGTGGAAGTAGCGAAAGCCAGTCTGGCTACAGCTGAACTTACGTATAAAAGTACAAAGGAACTGTACGCCAAGAAGGTAGTCTCCAGCTTTAACTTGCAGACAACTGAGAATGAGTATCTGACTGCCAAGGCACAGCTGGCACAGGATAAGGCACAGGAGGTAAATGCGCGGAATAACCTTTCTTATACGGAAGTAAAAAGCCCCAGCAACGGGGTGATTGGCATGTTGCCTTACCGGGTAGGAGCACTGGTCAGTTCCAATATGTCGCAACCGCTGACCACTGTGTCAGATAATGCCACCATGTATGTCTATTTCTCGATGACTGAAAATCAGCTTTTGGCTTTGGCACGTCAATACGGTACGATTGATAAGGCGGTAGAAAATATGCCGGCCATTCAGCTTCAGTTGAACGATGGCTCTGTGTACGAAGAAAAGGGAAAGATAGAATCTATTAGTGGCGTGATTGACAAGGAGACGGGGACGGTAGGTGTGCGTGCGGTATTTCCGAATGCTTCTCGTTTACTGCATAGCGGGGCGTCGGGCAATGTGCTGATTCCAAGTGTCTATAAGAAATGTATCGTGATTCCGCAGGGAGCTACCGTACAGTTGCAGGATAAGATTCTGGCTTATAAGGTAGTAGACGGGAAAGCGGTATCTACTTTGATAAAAGTAGCTCCGGTTAACGATGGGAAAGAATACATTGTGTTGGATGGCCTGAAAGCTGGAGATGAGATTGTGGCCGACGGAGCTGGAATGATTCGTGAAGGAACGCAAGTAAAATAACAGACGATTATGAAAGGAAATATATTCATTAAGCGGCCGGTGATGGCCCTCTCCATATCGGTCTTGATTCTGATAGTGGGATTTATATCACTTTATACACTTCCTGTGGAACAATATCCTGACATTGCTCCGCCTACCGTGCGTGTGGAAGCCACTTATACTGGTGCCAATGCCGATGCGGTGATGAACAGTGTCATCATGCCGCTGGAAGAAAGTATCAACGGGGTAGAAAACATGATATACATTACCTCTACGGCTACCAATGCGGGTACAGCCGAAATCCTGGTATATTTCAAGCAGGGTACCGACCCGGATATGGCAGCGGTGAATGTGCAGAACCGTGTGTCTGCCGCACAAGGTCTGCTGCCTTCCGAGGTAACTGCTATTGGTGTCAGCACCATGAAGCGCCAGAACAGCTTCCTTCAGATTAACAGTCTTATCAGCCCCGACAAGCGTTATGATGAAACCTTCCTGGCCAACTACCTTGACATCAATGTGATTCCTCAGGTAAAACGTATTCAGGGCGTAGGCGACGTGCAGCTGATGGGAGATACTTACAGTATGCGTATCTGGATGAAACCCGACAAAATGGCACAATATGGACTGGTTCCTTCTGATGTGACAGCCGTATTGGGTGAGCAGAATACGGAAGCACCTACGGGCTCATTGGGTGAAAGCTCGGACAATGTGTTTCAGTACACCATGAAGTACAAAGGTCGTTTGAAGAGCGTGGAAGAATTTGAAAACATGGTCATTCGTTCGCAGAAAGACGGATCTGTACTTCGGGTAAAAGATATTGCAGAAGTAGAACTGGGACGTGAATCCTATAGTTTCCATGGCGAAGCAGATGGAGTTCCGGGAGTTACTTTCATGGTCTTCCAAGTGGCTGGTGCCAATGCTACAGCTGTAAACCAGGAGATTTCCGATTTGCTAGATGATATTTCAAAAGATCTTCCGGAGGGAACGGAGTTTATTCAGATGATGAGTGTGAACGACTTCCTTTTTGCTTCTATCGACAATGTGGTTGAAACCCTGGTGATAGCTATTATCCTGGTAGTGTTGGTGGTTTACTTCTTCTTGCATGACTTCAAGAGTACCTTGATTCCTTCCATTTCCATCATTGTTTCACTGATTGGTACGTTTGCCTTCCTGTCGGTAGCCGGATTCAGTATCAATATCCTGACCTTGTTTGCCCTTGTGCTGGCCATCGGTACTGTGGTGGATGATGCGATTATTGTAGTGGAAGCCGTACAGGCCAAATTTGATGTGGGGTATCGCTCGTCTTATCTTGCCACAAAGGATGCCATGAGTGATGTGACGATGGCCGTTGTGTCGTGTACCTTTGTCTTTATGGCTGTATTTATTCCGGTGACTTTCATGGGAGGAACTTCCGGGGTGTTTTACACTCAGTTTGGTATTACGATGGCGGTGGCTGTGGGACTCTCCTGTATTAATGCCTTGACGCTCTGTCCGGCTTTGTGCGCCATGATGATGAAAGCTTCTGACACGGAGAAAAGCATCAAAAGCTTCAGCGGTCGTATCCGTGCGGCTTATACCGTGTCATTTAAATACGATGCTGGGCAAATACAAGAAAGGACTGATGTTCTTCTTCCATCACCGGTGGACTGTATGGGCTTCATTGGGTGTTGCCACTGTATTGCTGGTATATCTGATGTCGACAACCAAGACCGGACTGGTGCCTCAGGAAGACCAGGGAACCATGATGATTAATATCAGTACCTCACCAGGTAACTCTTTGGCTGAAACCAATAAGGTGATGGACAAGGTGCAGGATATATTGAAAGCCACTCCAGAGATAGAGCATTATTCGCGTATTACGGGATACGGATTGATTTCCGGGCAGGGAACGTCATACGGTACAGTCATCATCCGCTTGTATCACTGGGATGAACGAAAAGGTAAGGAACATTCGGTGGAAGCTGTCATGAAGCGCCTGAATGCCCAGTTCAGCGAGATAAAGGAAGCGCAGGTATTCTGTTTCCAGCCTGCCATGATTCCGGGATACGGAACCGGTAATGCGGTGGAACTTTATATGGAGGACAAAACGGGAGGCGACATGCAGCCGTTCTATGAGTCCGTACAGAAATTTATTATGACCCTTAACGAACGTCCGGAAGTGGCAATGGCCTATAGTTCATACGCCATGAACTTCCCTCAGATTGCGGTGGATGTAGATGCAGCTAAATGCAAGCGTGCCGGAATCAGTCCGAGTGATGTACTCGATGTGGTGGGAGCCTATTGTGGAGGTTCATACGTGTCTAATTACAATAAGTATGGAAAGGTATACCGTGTCATGATTCAGGCTTCACCCGATGCCCGTTTGAATCAGCATGCACTGGACAACATGTTTGTGCGTAATGGAACGGAGATGGCGCCGGTCAGCCAGTTTGTGACGCTGCGTTCTGTCTTAGGTCCGGAAATTGCCAAGCGTTTCAACTTGTATAATACGATTGATGTGAATGTGAACGTGGCCGAGGGATATTCTACCGGTGAAGTCCAGAAAGCCATTAAGGAGGTTGCAGCACAGGTACTTCCTTCCGGCTACGGTTATGAATATGGAGGTATGGCACGTGAGGAAGCCAGCAGCGGAGGAGCACAGACCGTTTTTATCTATACCCTCTGCGTGGTATTGATTTACCTGATTCTGTCCTGCTTGTATGAAAGTTTCCTGGTGCCGCTGGCCGTGATTCTGTCCGTTCCTTTCGGATTGATGGGAAGCTTCCTGTTTGCCCGTGTGGCAGGGTTGGAGAACAACATCTATCTTCAGACCGGTGCCATCATGTTGATTGGTTTGCTGGCTAAAACAGCCATCTTGATTACAGAGTATGCCATTGAACGCCGTCGTAAGGGTATGGGGATTATCTCTTCTGCTTATTCGGCAGCTCAGGCCCGTTTCCGTCCTATTATCATGACCGTCTTGTGTATGATTTTCGGTATGCTTCCGTTGATGTTCTCATCCGGTGCCGGAGCAAACGGAAACAGTTCATTGGCCACGGGTGTAGTAGGAGGTATGCTGATTGGTACGTTGGCTCTGCTCTTTGTGGTTCCGGTTTTCTTTGTGGTGTTCGAATTCCTTCAGGAAAAATTGCGTGGCCCTATGCAGAAGGAACCCGACCAGCAGATTCTATATGAGAAGGAACAGACCTTGATTGAGAAAAGTGCCTTTAACACAGAAAAGTAAATGAACAATATGAATACATCAAAGATAATCGCATGTGGCGCAACGCTCTTGCTGAGCAGTTGCGGAATATATACCAGCTATGAACCGCAGACCTCGGTTCCCGAGAACTTGTACGGCGAAGAGGTTACAGTTTCCGATACGGCAAGTATCGGAAACATTCACTGGCGGGATTTCTTTACCGATCCTTATTTACAGGAGCTGATTGAAAAGGGGCTGGCGCAGAATACAGATGTGCAGACAGCCAGTCTGCGTGTGGAAGAAGCGAAGGCTTCTTTGCTTTCGGCTAAACTGGCTTTTCTTCCTTCCTTTGCTCTTTCTCCGCAAGGGGGTATCAATACGGTGGAAGGCAGCAAGGCTTCACACACCTATACGCTTCCGGTGACAGCCAGTTGGGAACTGGACATTTTCGGGAAACTGCGTAATGCCAAACGTCAGGCTAAAGCCGCTTATCTGCAAAGTGAAGATTATAAGCAGGCAGTGTACTCCAGCCTGATAGCCAATATCGCGAATACATATTATACGTTATTGATGCTCGATGAGCAACTGGAGATTTCCCGTCAAACGGCCGATACGTGGAAGGAAACTGTGGAATCTACGCAGGCCCTGATGGATGCGGGACAGGCCGATGAGGCAGCCGTTTCACAGATGAGAGCTACTTATTATGAAGTAGAGAATTCGGTGATGGATTTGGAAGAACAGATTAACCAAGTGGAAAACAGTTTGTCTTTGCTGCTGGCAGAGACACCGCATAAGATTGCGAGAGGAAAACTTTCCAGTCAACAATTCACTTCACGTTTGTCTGTGGGAGTTCCACTTCAGATGCTTTCCAACCGTCCGGACGTGCGTATGGCCGAACGTGACCTGGAACAAGCGTTTTATGTGACCAATCAGGCCAATTCTGCCTTTTATCCGTCCATAACCTTAGGTGGAAGTGCCGGATGGACAAATTCGGTGGGTGGACTGATTACCAATCCGGGTAAGTTTGTTACCTCAGCCCTGGCTTCACTGACGCAGCCGCTGTTTAACAGAGGAACGTTGATTGCCCGCCGGCGCATTGCCAAGGCACAGCAGGAAGAGGCTCTTCTGGCTTTTGAGCAAAAGTTGCTGGATGCCGGTACGGAAGTGAACGAAGCGCTGGTGTCTTATCAGATAAGCAAAAGGAAAAAAGATAATTACGAAAATCAGGTAGCTGCCCTGGAAAAAGCCTTCACCAGTACGTCACTGCTGATGCAGCATGGCAACACTACCTATCTGGAAGTGCTGACTGCCCGGCAGACGTTGTTGAATGCCCAGCTCTCTCAAACCGCTAATTGTTTCAAGGAGATACAAAGCCTTATCAACTTGTATCAGGCGCTGGGTGGAGGACAGCATATTTAGTTCTCTTTTTTTAGTTTCTATTGTGTTTGCAGGCGAATGTTACTTGACTGCTTTTCCTCTTTTTCTCTCTCTCATACTTATGTTCATTTTTATATTCATACCCTGAGAGGAAAACAGTCAAGTACATTCGTTCTTGTTTTTTATTGGTGCAATTTCTTATTCAAACAGAATCTTACCGAAGAATTCCGGACAGTGGAAGCAGGGCTTCGGCAAGTCTATTTTGTTCCATGACAGGAAGTGCGGGGTGTGCTGCAAGTCGCCGCATTTGTAGAAATTGGCATGAGCAGTCATTCCTTTGAAACCTTTAAGCTGATGACGGAAGAATGCTTCCTTCGGGATGCAAAGGGCCAGCTGCCAGCCGCATTCTCCCATACGTTCTTCAAAAGGAGCTTTGTCGAGCGAGGTCCAGCGGTCTACTTTTCGGATGATTTCCACTGGTGCATGAGGTCTGTCGCCCGGTCTTCCACCGCCGATGAGCAAGGTTCCTCCACAGTTGCATTCAAAGTTATAATAGATATTTTCTTCCTGGTCTTCGGGAAGCTGGAAGAAGAATTCACAGCAAGAATCTTCCCATACTCTGCCGTTGTCTTCTGCTGCTACGGCACGTACGCTTTCTTCCTTGACGCGGTAGTTCAGCAAAATGGCATCTCCCGTGTGAGCGATGCGGAATTCCACTTCAGGACGGTAAGGATAGTCTTTCCAGTTTACACAATCGATAGCCTGAAATTCAATATGGTTTTCATCGAGCAATGCCGGAATGTCTTTTGCCGGGACAAGCGAATGTCCTGTAATTTCATGTACATGTAATTCTTTCATGGTGATTTCTTATTTAGTAATTGAATTAGATTTATTCTTGCTTGTTCAAGATTATTAGAGCTCCGATAACTCCCGGAATCCATCCGCACAGGGTGAGAATGAAGACAATCAGTACTGAGCCGCAGCCTTTATCAATCACGGCAAGAGGCGGAAAAATAATGGAGAGAATAACTCTGATTAATGACATTTCTGTATCGTTTTTGGAAATTTGCAGGAAAGTTATTGAAAAGATTCGGAATTGGCAATAATTTGTGACAGATTCAGGAACTTTCTTTCAATATCATCTTATGTGAAGAATTATTTTGCAGGACTTTGGCTATCAATACAAAAAAAACGAGTGCATCGAAGCAGATACACTCGTTTTTTTATGATACCTCTGAAAGGTATTGTATACAGTAAACTTTACAACTTTCTGTCAAAAAGACCGAACATCCCCGGTCCACAAAGGGGTTACACACTCATTAGCTGAGCATTACGTAACCCCAAATCATCGGGTCTCCCTTGAAGACCTTCTGAATGAAATTCTTCATCGTTTTCATGTTGTTACCCTTTCTTTTTAGTGAATAAAAAACTTTAATACCTTAAAATCTAAAACCTAATCCAAAAATACGTCGTCATCCCGACGAGGTAAAAACAATCTTTTTAAATCCTATAACAATCTTTTTTCCTGGTAACCGTTGAACTTTCGTTCTTGATTACGCTGCAAAGATAGGGCTTTTTCGAATAGAATATATGTTTTATAACATGAAATTTTGATTTTTCGGTGTTTTATTGATGTAAATCAAAAAAACGGCCTTAAACGGAGTGCTTGGCAGCGCACTTGGCGCAGATACCTTTTACAATGTAGTTCACCTTTCGGGCAATGAAGCCTTCGGGCAGGTCGATGTGCGGTATCAGGTCTTCGTTCAGGCAGTAGGTGTTCTGGCAGATTTCACAATAGAAGTGGCAGTGGGCCTCTTCTTCGTGGCAGTGTCCGTGGTTGTGGCAGATGCAGTATTTGTGTGAGCCGCTGCCGTCGTCTACACTGTGTATCAGGTGGTGCTCGTGAAAGAGCACGAGGGTGCGGAAGATGACCGACTTGTCGATGCTGTCGAGCTGCCTTTCCAATGTGCTCAGGCTGAACGTGTCACTGTTACGGGTAATGGCTTCATAGATGAGCAGTCGGGTAGAGGTGGGACGGATGCCGGCTGATTCTAAAATGGGAGTATAGTCTTCAGTTTTCATAAAAAATGGATGCTTATCTGTTGACAGCAGCAAAGATAAGCATCCATTTTGGTAACCTGGTTGTTTTTCAGGCAGGTTTTTTAGTCGGTCAGTCCGAGCTTTTTCTTCATGTCCTTGCTCAGGGCATCCTTGTGTACAAGCACGTAGATAGTCTTAGCACGTACATAGCTTTCCGACATGTTCAGGTAACCGCCGAAGTCATTGCGGTCGGTTCCCCAAGAGTTCTTGGTGATGTAGTACTTCGTGCCGTTTTGGTCCTTGGCAATGCCGGTGAGGTGCATCAGGTGGTCATCGGTTGTCACGAAAGACTCGTATCCTTTTTGGCGGATTTCGGGAGTTACCTTGACTTCCGGACAAGGATATTCAAATTTGAAGGCTTCGTTGAGTCTTTCCTGTGCATCCATACCTTGCCAGCGGGCAAAGTCTGTATCCTTCAGGTTTTCTGTCTTTCCGGTTTCCGGATTGATGGCTACTCCGTGCTTGAAAGAGAAACCTTTTTCGCTGACATCTCCGTCCCAGCATACGGTATAGCCGTTTTTCAGCGCATAGTCTGTAGCTTCCATCATTTCGTCCAGCGGAAGGTTGTACATCTTGGCATGTTCCCAGTTGTCGGGAATCTCTACTTCAAATGCCTGGTAGTAGGGCTTGTGAGTAAAGCTGGTCAGCATGACGTAGTCTTCGGGATGGATGTCCAGACTCTGTGCGAAGGACTGTGGGGTGTATTCCTTTCCTTTGTAGGTAAACTTTTCAGGCAATTCGCCCATGTAGATGTCGAACAGGCTCTTGATAAGCTTGTCATATTCCGGACTGCGCTGGCGCATCTGTACGGCTTTTCCGGCAATGGCTTCCATATAAGAGGCCAGCTCCTTGTGGTTGTGTGTAGGAGAATTGTAGTTGATGCCGCTGTATACTTCTTCCGGCACGATGCCTACCTGAGTGAAAACCGTAAACCAGCTGGGTGAGATACTTCCCTGACCGATGTTGCCTTTTCCGTGGCGCAGGTAGTTGTCGTTCAACTGGTTCATATATTTCTGACGGACAATGTACATTTCTGAGAGGTCAAATTCACCTTTTCCCTGACGCAGGAGTTCGGCTTCGATGAAAGAGGTAGTGGCAAAGCACCAGCAGGTACCGGTAGCAGCCTGATTCTTGACCGGAGTCACTTTCTGGTTGACGACGGTAGTAAACTGGTAGCCTTCGGCCTTTGGCTGTGCCTGAACGGTGGCCGAAGCAAGAAGTAATGCAGAGATAAATGTAACTGTTTTCATATCTTTTCTATGTGTTTTTTACGTGTGTATAAATAAGGAATCAGAATCCGAAGCGGTAGTCATTCCAGTATTTGGCGGTCATTTCGTCCCAGCGCAGAAGGGTAGCTCCGATAAAGTCTTTGGTATAGTCGGTCAGATAAGCCTTGGCTGCTTCTTCTCCCTGACTCTTGACCAGTTCGGCATAGCGCTGTTCCACCATCGGCAGTTCTTCCAGTCCTTTTCTTTCAAAATGGAGCAGATTCTTTTCCAAAATCTTCCGGGCATTTCCCCATCTCACGGTAGCCAGCTTGTTGGCCTGGCGATAGTGCCACAAGGCAGCATCCAGGCGGTAGCGGTGGTTGCCGCAAATCTTGAACATTTCCGGCAGGTCGGTCGTTCCGCAGAAGATGGGCACGCGCGGACTCTGTCCGGGGTTGTCCATGCCAAACCAGCAGACACCTCCCACGGCATCCGGAAGCCAGTTGCGCAACTGGATGACGGTAGAGTACGCACATTGCGGCACGGCTACGTTGCGGTTGGCTGTCACGGCACCCTTTTGCAGGGCATTGAACAGCTGTACCTCGTCGGTACGCATCCACGGGTTGGCACGCGGGCTGGTAATGGTATCGGTCTTTCCGGTTTTTCTGTCCTTGACAGCCACTTTCAGGTTTTTCGTTACGCTCCATTCCGTACCTTCATACGTCTGGCGCAGGTAAGCCATCACGTCGGCATTGCTGATTTTCTTTTCCGGTTTTACACTCAGCGGCAGTTCCTCATCGTCCATGCTAAGCTTGAGCGACGGAGCCAGTGTGCTCAGAATGAAGAACTCGCGGATGCTGAATGCCTGCATTTTGCCGAAATAGTTCGGACCTCCGTAAACTTTCCAGAACTTGAACGGTTCCTTGCCGTCCCACAGCTTGAGTTTCTTGGCCACTCTGAACACGTTTTCAGATGCCATATAGTTACGTGTATCCTTCAGGTTGAGCGTGCTGATGCGTGAGATATTGGCCGATACGCCCACTTCATCGTCGGGGATACGTACGGCAGCCCATACACCGCCAATCTGGTCGGGGCCTTCGCCGAAGATTTCAAAGTGCCATACTTCCTTCGGGTCGGCGATGGTCAGACATTCGCCCGAATCGCCATAACCGTATTCCTTCACCAGCTTGCCCATGAGCTGAATGGCATCGCGGGCCGTGGTGCAGCGTTGCAATGCCACGCGGGCCAGTTCTTCAATCATGAACATTCCTTTAGGGTTCCGCAGAGTATCCCGTCCGCTGATGGTAGTTTCTCCCATGGCCAGCTGCTTCTCGTTCAGGCATGGATAAGCCGTATCCAGAAAAGCGTAGGTATGTTTGGCTTGCGGAATCTGCCCTTTCACGGTCAGTTTCGTCTGGTCGTTGACCGATTCCGTGTGCATACGTCCGTCGTAAATGTTCATCACTGTGTCGTTGGCAAAATCTGCCGCCGGTACTACGTTTACCCACGTACGGTACCAGCTGTCGCAGGTGTGGCTCGTCATGACAGAGCCATCGGTTGAGGCCAGTTTCCCCACCATGATACTGGTACAGCAGTCCGGATCGCGCGGCAAAGTCTGTTGTGCCAGCAAAAGCTGAGAGAATGCAACCCCAATAACGAATAAAATGCTACGTATTTTCATGTTTTTGTATTAAAATGATACTTGATTGCAAAGGTAGTAAAAAAAGGAGGAAATCGACAAGGGCATAAAGGATAAAAACAGAATTCCGGTGTGTAACGTGCTGGGGTGAAATAAGAGAAAACATCAGTACGGAGTGTTCCGAAAGTCTTTGCTGTAATTATGTTTCCCTGCCGCGAAACCTATGTTTCCTGGTGCGGAACCTTATGTTTCTCTTGTGGGAAACGTAGGTTTCTGCGAAGAGAAACATAAATCATGTGGTACAGTTGCTCGTTTATTTCCTATGCGTTTTTCAATTAGGAAAGAGAGGGGGAAGGAACTTTGCTTTTGGAGACAAAAAAGGCCGTCTCCTTTGTTTTGCGGTGGGAGACGGCCTTTCTGATTATTTAATTTCGAATTCTTCCTTCATGTCCATTTCCTGGTTGTTCACGTCAAAGAATTTATATTGCAGGAACGCCAGGTTCTGGTTCGGAACGATTTTGATGCCAAATCCATATTTCATCTGCCATTTGCGCTTCATGGACATGAGTCCCTGATTCACGTAGGCAGCGACATAAGGATGAATGTGTAGTGTGAATTTCTTCACTTTCAGCTTGTTGACCATATAGTCAATCTTACTTTCCAATGTATCGGTAAACAGGATGGAAGGTTTGATTTTTCCTTTTCCGAAACATACAGGGCAGTCCTCATCAGTAGTGACATCCATGGCCGGACGCACACGCTGGCGCGTGATTTGCATAAGTCCGAATTTGCTCAGAGGAAGGATGTTGTGCTTGGCCCGGTCTTTCTGCATGTTCTGGCACATGCGTTCGTAAAGTTTCTGCCGGTTTTCAGCCAGGTTCATATCGATGAAGTCTACCACAATGATACCTCCCATATCCCTTAGACGAAGCTGGCGTGCCAACTCATCGGCTGCGCCCAAATTCACGTCGAGTGCGTTCGCTTCTTGTCCGTTGGTCGATTTGGAACGGTTTCCGCTGTTTACGTCCACCACATGCAGTGCTTCCGTATGTTCGATAATCAGATAAGCTCCACTCTTGTAGGAAACGGTTTTCCCGAAAGAGGATTTGATTTGCTTGGTGATGCCGAAGTTATCGAAAATAGGGAGCTGGCCGGTGTAGCGCTTCACGATGCCCGTACGCTCGGGGGCAATGAGTGCTACATAATCTTTTACTTCGTTGAAAACGGTTTCGTCGTTCACATAGATGTTTTCGTACGACGGGTTGAACAAGTCGCGCAGCATGGCTACGGTACGGCTTGTTTCCTCATAAACCAGTGAGGGCAGTTTGGTGGCCTTCTGTACTTTCGTGATGGTTTCTTCCCAATGTTTCAGCAGGACTTTCAGTTCCGCATCCAGTTCTGCCACGCGCTTTCCTTCGGCCACGGTACGTACGATGACTCCGAAGTTCTTAGGCTTGATGCTCTGCAGCAGTTGTTTGAGGCGTGCTCTTTCCTCGCTGGATTTTATTTTTTGTGAAACGGATACTTTTTCGTTGAAAGGTATCAGTACCAGATAGCGTCCGGCGAACGACAATTCGCAGGTCAGTCGCGGCCCCTTGGTGGAAATCGGTTCCTTGACAATCTGTACGATGACTTCCTGTCCTTGCTGGAGCACGCTGGAAATGGTTCCATCCTTTTCAATGTCGGGCAGCATGGAAGCTTTCGACATGGGATAGAGCTTTTTCCGGTCGCTGATTACTTGCTTGAGGTACTTCTGGTAAGAATGAAATTGTGGTCCCAAGTCCAGGTAGTGAAGAAAAGCGTCTTTCTCAAAGCCTACGTCTACAAAGCAGGCGTTGAGGCCGGGCATGAGTTTCCGGACTTTACCTACGTACATGTTGCCTACGGAAAAGGAGAGGTTTCGTTCCTCTTTCTGGAACTCTACCAGGTTCTTGTCCTCCATGAGGGCGATAGAAATTTCCTTGGGCTGTACGTCTACTACTAATTCGCTTGTCACTTTGTTACTTGGTTTTTTGTTTTTACTAGGTTGCTAATTACACAAAGAACAAACCTGAAAGGCTTTTGTTGAGCTTTGCAAGTTTGTTCTTTATTGAAGTCGGACAGACTAACAATTATTTTTTGCTTTTATGTCTGTTCTTTCTTAGTCTTTTTTTACGTTTGTGTGTAGACATTTTATGTCTTTTTCTTTTCTTTCCGCTTGGCATAGCTTCAAAATTTTATGGGTTAATACTAAATGTTAATTATTTTTTTACTGATAGAGTAAATGTTTTTGCTGGTTTAAATGCCGGAATATTGTGTTCCGGAATAATAATGGTAGTATTCTTAGAAATATTACGAGCAGTTTTCTGCGCTCTTTTCTTTACAATGAAACTACCGAAACCACGGAGGTAGACATTCTCATCTTTCGACAAAGATTCTTTTACTGATCCCATGAACGCCTCAAGGGTTGCTAATACTGTTGCCTTGTCAATACCTGTGTTCTTGGCAATTTCGTTTACAATATCTGCTTTAGTCATTGCGCTAATAATTATTGTTATACGTTATCTTAAATTTTTGGACTGCAAATATATAGCTTTTCTGTATCTTTCGAAAATTTCTCGGGAATATTTTTTTAGAAAACTCGTGCTTTTTTGAGAGTTACGAGTCTTTTATACAGCTGTATGACGTGGTTTTTCTGTATATGTCGGGCAAATGTATTATTTTTGCAGCCAAATTATAGATTGGATGAATTTGTTTGCAACTACAATAATTGACTGGTACAAGGAGAACAAGCGTGACCTGCCTTGGCGTGACACCAAAGACTCTTATAAGATATGGATTTCAGAAATCATTCTTCAGCAGACCCGTGTGGTGCAGGGGTATGACTATTACTGCCGTTTTATGGAGCATTTTCCGGATGTAAAAACACTGGCAAAGGCTTCGGAAGACGAAGTGATGAAGTGCTGGCAGGGGCTGGGCTATTATTCGCGTGCCCGTAACTTGCACGAAGCTGCGCGTACGATTGCCGAAAAAGGAGCTTTCCCCGTGCGTTATGAAGATGTAAGGGCATTGAAAGGGGTGGGAGACTATACGGCCGCAGCCATTTGTTCCTTTGCTTACGACATGCCGTATGCGGTGGTCGACGGGAATGTGTATCGCGTATTGTCCCGGTGGCTGGGCGTGGAAGAACCTATTGATACCGGAGCTGGAAAAAAACTGTATGCTTCGCTGGCCGATGAAATGATGGATAAGTCGCGTCCGGCATTGTATAATCAGGCCATTATGGATTTCGGGGCCTTGCAATGTGTGCCGTCATCGCCTTCCTGTCTGTTTTGCCCGCTTTCAGACAGTTGTGTGGCCCTGCAAAAGAATTTAGTGGACAAACTTCCCTGGAAAGCACGTAAAACGAAGGTGTTAGATCGTTATTTTTCTTATATTTACGTGCGTGCAGGCGTGCATACATTTATAAAAAGGCGTGAAGCCGGGGACATCTGGCAGAATCTGTATGAGTTTCCGCTGATTGAAACGGAACAGGAAGTAGGAGAAGAAGAGATTTTCTCTCTTCCGGCATTCCGGGAACTGGTAGGTAACCGCTCCATACGTATGTTCCGCGTGGTATCGCCTGAGGTGAAACACGTGTTGTCACACCGGGTAATCCATGCCCGATGTTACGAAGTAGAATTGGAAGAGGAAGATGCTGTTCTTTCTGGATTTCAGCGCGTTCTGATTGACGATTTGCATAAATTCCCGGTGTCGCGCTTGATATCTCGTTTTTTTTCGTTACTTTTGAAACCAAATTATAAAAAATAAAATCATGTCATTGAATAAAGTACAATTGATTGGAAATGTAGGGAAAGACCCTGAAGTAAGATATTTGGACAGTGGAGTAGCTGTGGCTACTTTCCCGCTGGCTACCACAGACCGTGCTTATACGCTGGCCAATGGCACACAGGTGCCTGAACGTACGGAATGGCATAACATCGTGTTGTGGCGCGGACTGGCTGAAACAGCCGAAAAGTATGTGCACAAAGGTGATAAGCTGTATATTGAAGGGAAAATCCGTACTCGTTCATACGACGACCAGAATGGAGTGAAACGTTATGTGACGGAAATTTTTGGTGACAATATGGAAATGCTGACTCCGCGTGCTGCACAGCCTGCTGCCCCTGCACAACCACAGGCCGCTTCGCCGGTTGCCGCTGCTGCTCAGCCTGAGAACAATCCTTCGGATGATCTGCCGTTTTAATCTCAGGCGGTCTTAAATAGATGTTTAACTACAGGTAGATAGAATGGACCCTGACTCGTGTTTGCTCCGCTGGACGGAGTTTTGTGACGGAATTACCGTAATGCCCCTTTCGTTAGGGGCTGCTTTTGCTTTGCTGCTTGCCCTTGCGTTATTATATACTTCGGGCTTTGTTTCTGCTTCTGAAATAGCTTTCTTTTCGTTATCTCCTTCTGACTTGAACGATATAGAGGAGGAGAATCATCCTTCTGACTCTAAAATCAAGGCCTTGCTTGATGATTCCGAGCGTCTGCTGGCCACTATTCTGATTTCGAATAACTTTGTCAATGTGACGATTATCATGCTGTTGAACTATGTGTTTGCCAGTGTGATTGATTTTGGAGAGGCAAAAATTCTGGAGTTTTTGATTGTAACGGTCGTATTGACCTTCCTGCTGTTGCTGTTCGGAGAAATTATGCCGAAAATTTATTCGGCACAGCACACTTTACCCTTTGCCCGTAAGGCGGCTCCCGTAGTAACGGTTTTGCGTACCGTATTTTGGCCCATATCCTCGTTGCTGGTCCGGTCTTCTTTTTTCATCAACCGATTTTCACAGAAGCGGAAAGTCCGGAACCTGTCGGTCAATGAACTTTCTCAGGCGCTGGAATTGACGGATATTCAGGAAACACCGGAAGAAAACAATATGCTGGAGGGAATCATCCGTTTTGGAGAAGAAACGGCGAAGGAAGTAATGACTTCCCGTCTGGATATTGTGGATTTGGAAATACATTCTACCTTTTCGGAGGTATTGAAGTGTATCAATGAAAACGGATATTCACGCATCCCGGTGTATGAAGAAACGCGTGACCATATCAAAGGAATCTTGTATATCAAGGACTTGCTTCCTTATCTGGATAAGGGTGAGGACTTCAAATGGCAGAACCTGATTCGCCCTGCCTTGTTTGT
>ENA-UERG01001385-UERG01001385.1-human-gut-metagenome-genome-assembly--contig:-NODE-1385-length-20303-cov-8.573717_pt1 | contig 20303 bp, 16 predicted proteins | sample MGYA00242954_ERZ507954 | MGnify/ENA primary metagenome ERZ507954 (study PRJEB26167, sample SAMN06115478) | human gut metagenome | host: Homo sapiens | place: China:Sichuan | collected 2015-01-21... | reverse complement strand
AAAGCCAACTAATTCGCAACATTTTGTGTATGAATTAGTTGGCTAATTTTATACTATTTACTGAATATCCCTTTTTAGCTATAGTCGTGATATAAGTATTAAAATTCAACTCTACCTTGATTTTATCCCGGGTTTCCCACAATTTTATGAATGTCTCCTGTACAATCTCTTCTGCATCCTCCTGACGAACCAATCTAAGACAAAAATATCCCAATTGCGGAGCATACATTTTAAACAATCGGTCAAATGCCTCTCGTTCACCTGATTTAAATTGCTTTAATAATGTACACTCATCACTAACCATAAAAATCTGCTTTTGGAGGAACAAATATCGTTTTTTTTTAATTTTTCTCCTATATTCAATACCAATAAATGAAATGCAGCCTTTGTTTTTTGGGAATAATATATTACATTTGCTTCCGTATTTGAAATGTTTCTTCAGGGCAGGGTGTAAATCCCTACCGGCGGTGATAGTCCGCGACTCCCTTTGGGGACTGAACCGGTGTAATTCCGGTACCGACGGTGATAGTCCGGATGAAAGAAGAGGCAGGACAGTCGTGTGTCGTTACTGTTATGATTCGTATATATGCCCTGAAGTCATTCAGGGCTTTTTTTATATGGAAACAAAGGATCGGGAATATATGAATCGTGCCAGGATATTGGCAGACAGAGGCCGGGGATGGGTGAATCCCAATCCGCTGGTGGGAGCGGTGATCGTCAAAGACGGCCGGATAATCGGTGAAGGTTGGCACGAACGTTATGGCGGCCTGCATGCTGAACGGAATGCTTTTAAGCAGTGTACCGAAGATCCGGCAGGGGCTACGCTCTATGTGACCCTGGAACCCTGTTGTCACTACGGCAAAACACCTCCTTGTACCGAGGCTGTTATTGAAAACAGGATTGCCCGTGTTGTCGTCGGGCTATTGGATCCGAATCCCTTGGTAGCCGGTAAAGGAATCGAAATGTTGAGGAAAGCCGGAATCGTCGTCGAGACTGGAGTGGAAGAAGAAAAGCTCCGGGAACAAAACCGGGTGTTTCTGAAATATATTACTACCCGTCGTCCTTGGATCGTGATGAAAACAGCCATGACCCTGGATGGGAAAATTGCAGCTTATACCGGTGATTCACACTGGGTGACCGGGGAGGAATCCCGGAAGAAAGTGCAAGAAATGCGTTCGGTGCTGATGGGAATTATGGTTGGTAGCGGTACGGTGAAAGCCGACGATCCACTGTTGAATTGCCGTTTGAAAGGCGAGGTCAGGCAACCTGTCCGGATTATTGTCGACAGTACAGCTGCAATTGCTACCGATAGTCAATTGGTGCGTACTGCCGATCGCTATCGCACATTAGTCGCTCATACCTCTCGGGCTGATGCCGGAAAATTAGTACAATTGCAACAGAAAGGCGTGGAAACAATTTTATGTCCCGGCTGTGACAACCGGGTCGATTTACAGGCATTGACAACTAAACTGGGCCAGGCCGGTATCGATTCGGTCTTGCTGGAAGGAGGCGGTGAATTGAACGAAGCTTTCTTGCGACAAGGACTGGTAGATGAGGTTTATGCTTTCATCGCCCCCAAACTGATCGGAGGTAAAGATGCCAAAACACCTGTCGAAGGAAAAGGTATCGCCTGGATGAAAGAGGCCATCGCTTTACAATCCGTTTCGGTTGAAAAAGTAGGCGAGGATTTCCTTATAAAAGGTTTTCCCCAACCCAGTAACTCATCACCCAGTAACTCAACAACTCAGTAACTCAACAACTCAGTAACTCAGTAACTCAATAACTCAATAACTCAATAACTCAATAACTCAACAACTCATCAACTCAAACTATGTTTACAGGAATAATAGAAGAAATCGGAAAGATCAAATCGGTGAAACGAAGCAGCAAGAGTGTCGTCCTTGAGGTGGAGGCCCGGAAAGTATTGGCGGACACGCGGATTGGGGATAGCATAGCCACGAACGGGGTGTGTTTGACTGTTGTTGGTAAAGGGAATGACGGGTTTTCTGCCGATGTGATGCCTGAAACCATGAATCGGAGTAATTTGGGCTTATTGAAGCCGGGTGATCCTGTGAATCTCGAGCGGGCCTTGTGTCTGAACAGCCGTTTGGGTGGTCATTTGGTAGCCGGGCATGTAGACGGTACCGGAAAGATCGTGAGCAAACAACAGGATGAAAATGCCATTTGGCTCACGGTGGGGGCTGCTCCCGAAATCCTTCGTTATATTGTAGAAAAGGGCTCTGTGGCTATCGATGGGGTGAGCCTGACGATCGCTTATGCCGACGAGCAGGTTTTCAAAGTGTCCGTCATTCCGCATACTCAGGAAGAGACGACGCTGGTGAAAAAGGAGATAGGAGATGTGGTGAATTTAGAAAACGATATGATTGTCAAATATGTAGAGAAACTGATGGGACAAGGAAAACCGAAGGGGGGACTGACCTTGGATTTCCTGGTGGCCAATGGCTTTTAAGCCGGTTAGAATGATTTTGATTATAGATAGGATAAAAAATTAAGAATATGGAAGGATTTAAATTTAGTACGATCGAGGAAGCTGTTGCTGATCTGAGGGCCGGTAAAATGATTATTGCCGTGGACGATCCGGATCGTGAAAATGAGGGCGATCTGATTTGTGCAGCTGAACATGCTACACTTGAAAATGTCAATTTTATGGCTTCGTATGCCAAGGGATTGATTTGTATGCCGATGAGCAAAGCTTTGACGACAAAATTAGGGTTGGAACAGATGGTGGCCAACAATACCGACAATCACTGTACGGCATTTACCGTTTCGATCGACCATGTGGATACGACAACCGGTATTTCGGCATTGGAACGCTCTATGACGGCCATGAAGAGTGTAAAGGACGATGCCAAACCGTCCGATTTCCGGCGTCCGGGACATATGTTTCCTTTGGAGGCGAAAGCTGGCGGGGTACTCGAACGTATGGGACATACCGAAGCCACCGTCGACCTGATGCGTATTGCCCGGCTCAAAGAATGCGGCTTGTGTTGTGAAATTATGCGGGAAGACGGTACCATGATGAGGACACCCGAATTGAAAGAATTTGCCGTACGGCATGGTTTGAAGATGATTACTGTGGCCGACCTGATCACTTACCGTCGTCGGACAGAGATCCTGGTGGAAAGAGTGACTGAGGCTGAAATGCCTACTAAATACGGGATTTTCAAGGCTTATGGTTATGTCAACAAAATCAATGGAGAACATCACATTGCCCTTGTAAAAGGGGACATCACTGACGGCGAACCGGTATTGTGCCGGGTACATTCCGAATGTCTCACCGGGGATGCTTTCGGTTCCTTGCGTTGTGACTGTGGCGAGCAGCTGGCGGAAGCTTTGCGCCGGATTGAGAAAAAAGGCCGGGGTGTATTGCTGTATATGCGTCAGGAAGGCCGGGGCATCGGACTGATCAATAAGTTGAAAGCCTATCATCTGCAGGACGGGGGAATGGATACGGTCGAGGCGAATCTGGCACTGGGATTTAAGGCTGATTTAAGAGAATACGGTACCGGTGCGGAAATTTTGGCCGACCTGGGAGTGAAAAAAATGATTCTTATGACAAATAATCCTTTGAAGATAAAAGGATTGGATGGATTCGGACTCGAAGTGGTCGGACGTGAACCGATCGAGATGACCTGTAATGAAAAGAACGAGTTCTATATGTACACCAAGTATAAAAAGATGGGACATATATTACATGTCAGAAATGACTGGAAAAAAGAAGAATAGAAATTGAAAATAGAGATTAAAAGTGTAAAAGTTATGAATTTACTGGAAGGAAAATTATTAGCAGAAGGACAACGGATCGGAGTGGTAGCTGCCCGTTTTAATGAGTTTATCACGGCTAAATTGGTTGGAGGAGCAAAGGATGCTTTTGTACGTCACGGTGGGGATGAAAATAAGCTGGATCTGGCTTGGGTACCGGGAGCATTCGAGATTCCTTTAGTAGCTAAAAAGATGGTAGAAAGCGGCAAATACGATGCTGTGGTTTGTCTGGGGGCAGTGATCCGGGGAGCTACGCCCCATTTCGATATGGTTGCTAATGAAGCGACCAAAGGTGTAGCCCATGTCGGATTGCAGACAGGGGTGCCGGTGATTTTCGGTATCCTGACGACCGATTCGATCGAACAGGCTGTCGAAAGAGCCGGAACGAAAGCCGGTAATAAAGGTTTCGATGCCATGACCACCGCAATCGAGATGATCAATTTATTGAAACAAATCTAATCTGTTTTATCGTTGAGAATTACAAAGTAATTCTCAACGATAAAACTTAGGCCAGCGCTTTTTTTATCGCCTCCAGTGCTTTTTCGTAGTTCGGTTCGTGGGTTACTTCCGGAACATATTCTACATAGTTCACTTTATTGTCTTTACCGATAACGACCACGCCTCGGGTTAAAAGTCGTAATTCTTCGATCAGGAACCCGTATTTTTTCCCGAAATCTGTTTCTTTATAGTCCGACAAGGTTATGACCCGGTCGATACCTTCGGCGGCACAGTAGCGGTGAAGGGCGAAAGGAAGGTCGCAGGAAATAGCCAGAATAACGACATCCTGGCTTAACTCGGAGGCCATCTTATTGAAATGGTGCATCTGGGCCGAGCATACCGGGGTGTCGATAGAAGGGAAAGAAGAAATCACAACAACTTTTCCGGCAAATTCTTTCAGGGATACCGGTTGCATCTGTTGGTTTATTCCATAAAATACCGGAGCCGTTTCTCCGGTTTTAATCGGTGTCCCCACTAAAGTCAGGGGATTTCCGTGCATAGTAATTTTCATGTTTTCCATCATTTTTTCTTGTTTCTTACGTTTATGAATGATTTTGGTTTTTCGTAAAAATACAAAAAATCCTGCAAATTTCAGATTTCATCCGAATTTGCAGGATTTTTTTTTACTTTTTATCTTTAATTACTTTTTACCTCTCTTTTGCTGTTGTTGTTGCATTCTTTGCATTTCCTCCAAACGTTGCTGGAATTTCGATTTCTTGACCGGTTTACTTTTAGCTAGTTCGATTTGCTTCAGCAATTTCTGGTCATCGACAAACTTCCGGATAATCCAGGTTTGCAAAATGGTAATCAGCGTCGCGATGAAATAATAATAACTCAATCCCGAAGAATAACTGTTGAAAATAAACAGGAACATGATCGGCATGATATACATCATGGTCTGCATGCCTTTCATCTGATCGTTCTGCGGTTGGTTTTTATTATTCATAATCATATAGATGATATTGGTCGCAGTCATCAACAGACAGAATAAGCTGACATGATTACCGTAAAACGGAATGGTAAAGGGTAAGGTGGCGATAGAATCGTATGAAGCCAAATCCGTCGCCCACAGGAAGCTCTGCTGTCTCAGTTCGATCGCTCCCGGGAAGAAATAGAACAGGGCGATCAGGATAGGCATCTGGATCAACATCGGTAAACATCCACCCATCGGATTTACTCCGGCTTGCTTATAAAGCTTCATGGTAGCCTGTTGACGTTCCATCGCTTTGTCGGCCGGATATTTCTTGGCGATCTCATCTACCTGGGGTTTCAATACCCGCATACGTGCCTGTGACATATACGATTTATAAGTCAGCGGGAACAGGATGATTTTGATGATCAGGGTCAGTAATAAAATAATAATTCCGTAATTCAATGCGGTGTGGTTTTCCAGGAAATTGAAAATAGGAATAACGAAATATTTATTGAACCACGCAATCCATTTCCATCCCATATTGATGACATCGGGAAGGTCTAAATGATCTCCGTATTCTTTCAATACCTTATAGGAGTTAGGACCGAAGAAAAACTGCATGTTGTATTGCTCGTTGGCCGAACCGTTATAGGCTAAAGGAATTTCAGCATAAGCATCTTTCAGATATCCGTCTTTTTTACTGATGTTCGATTTCAGTTCCACATCACTCAAAGGCTGTTCGCTGATCAGGATAGAGGAAAAGAATTGTTGTTTGAAGTCTATCCATTGTACCTTGTTCGGAAGCGTCTCCTCTTCATCGGAGGTCAGGGACATGTTTTCAACGGCATCTTCGCTGAATTTGTAGTAAACACCGGTATAACGGTTTTCAAAATCTTTACTTTTTTCCAGCTGGGGCATATTGATTCCCCAGAAAAGCGTCAGAAACGAGGAATTGGATGCAATGACATCCCCCATATTGTGGGTGATGATGCTGAAATCGGTCATATAGCTGTCCGGGGCTAACTTGTAAAGGTATTCCAGGTATCTGCTGCTGTCGGCATAAAGACGCATAGAGAGCACCTGTTCATTTCCCTGGGCATAAAGCGTCGTTTCTGTCGTACTGGGTGTAAAGAAAAATTTCTCGGTATTGATCTCCTGATTCCGGGCGTAGAAATTCATGCCGAAAGCGGTTTCTCCGTTTTTCCACAACACCAAAGGCAGCGAATCGTGTGTCCGGTATTCTTTTAAGTCTACATATACGATGCGTCCCCCCAGAGTACTGATGTGCAATTTTATTTTATCATTTTCCAGGGTGATGATTTTGTTTTCCGTATCGTTTTGTACGAAAATAGAATCACTTTTGGTAGCCAGGGGATTGGCGGCAGTCGTATTGTCCGGCGTTTTTTGTGCCTGTTGTTGTGCTGCCAGTTCCTGGGCTCTGAGTCGGTCTACCCGCGCAATGGAATCCTGTTTCCGCTGCATTTCGGCCACTTGCTCCTTACTCGGACGCGTGAGATAGGAAAAGCCGATGAGAATAAGAAAAATAATGACTAATCCGGCGATGGTGTTTTTATCCATAGGTTCTTTTAACTTTATGATAAACAAGCTTTGATAAATGATACGAATAACGGATGAGGTTTAATTACAGTACTTTTATACTCCGGATGGAACTGTACTCCGACGAACCATTTGTGAGCAGGAATCTCGACGATTTCGGTCAATCCGCTTTCCGGGTTGATACCGGTGGTGATCATACCTGCTTTTTCAAAATCCTCCCGGTATTTGCTGTTGAACTCATACCGGTGGCGGTGTCTCTCCTGTATTTCTTTTTGTCCGTAAGCTTCATAAGCTTTGGAACCTTCCGTTAATTCACATTTGTAGGCTCCCAGACGCATGGTGCCTCCCTTTTCGGTTACATTCAACTGTGAATCCATCAGGTCGATCACCGGATACTGGGTTTTGGCAGCCATTTCTGTCGAATCGGCACCTTCCATGTGCAGCACGTTACGTGCAAATTCGATGACAGCCATCTGCATCCCCAGACAAATACCGAGGAAAGGAATGTTGTTCTCCCGGGCATATCGGATAGCGACCAGTTTCCCCGAAATCCCCCGGTGTCCGAACCCCGGTGCTACTAAAATACCGTGCAGATTTTTCAGGCAGTCGGCTGCATTTTGTTCATTCAGTTCTTCGCTGTGGATCCATTCGATATTTACTTTACAGTCATTGACTGCTCCGGCATGGATGAAAGCTTCGACAATCGATTTATAGGCGTCGTGTAATTCGACGTATTTCCCGACTAAACCGATCCGTACTTCTTTGCTGTAGTTTTTTAATTTATATAGGAATTTTTTCCAGGATTCCAGATCCGGTTCGCTGTTTAAAGGTAATCCCAATTGTTCGAGTACGATTTCATCCAACTTTTCTTCTCTCATCTTGATCGGTACTTCATAGATGGTAGAAACGTCGATCGACTGGATGACCGCTTTGGGTGCTACATTACAGAAAAGGGCTACTTTCCGGCGTAAATCGGAATTCAGTTCATGTTCTGTACGTAATACCAGTACATCCGGTTGCACTCCGATTTCCAGCAAGGCTTTCACCGAATGCTGGGTAGGCTTCGTTTTTAATTCACCGGAAGCCGATAAGAAGGGTACCAGTGTCAAGTGGATCAATACCGATTTTTCCCCCAACTCCCATCGTAACTGCCGGACAGCTTCAATGAAAGGCAAAGATTCGATGTCTCCGACAGTACCTCCGATTTCAGTGATCACGACATCATATTCGCCTTTGTTGCCCAATAATTTGATGTTTCGTTTAATCTCATCGGTGATATGCGGGACGATCTGTACGGTTTTACCCAGATAATCTCCCCGTCTTTCTTTGTTGATTACATTCTGGTAAATCCGTCCGGTAGTAATATTATTGGCCTGCGAAGTCGGACAACCGGTAAATCTTTCGTAATGTCCGAGATCGAGGTCTGTTTCTGCTCCGTCGTCCGTCACATAACATTCGCCATGCTCGTATGGATTTAATGTCCCCGGATCTATGTTGATGTAGGGATCCAGTTTTTGGTTCGCAACTTTATACCCCCTGGCCTGCAGTAATTTAGCAAGTGATGAAGCGATAATGCCTTTCCCTAGAGAAGAAGCGACTCCACCTGTAACGAAAACATACTTTGTTGACACTGTATCTTGAATTTTATTGATTTATCAAAGTGGCAAAGGTAATAAATTAAAAGGTTAAAAGTGAAAAGTAGAAGGTAAAAAGTTGGCGAAAGGTAAAAGCAAAGAGATGGGAGTGGTTATGAGGTATGAGGCGGGGAGGAAGAATAGGAGAGTGGGTAAAAAATTAACGCTCTGTGAACAAAGGGGGGAATTGTTCTCCTGGGGAGAGGCTTTGTCGGCAGAGCGTTAATCGGCTTTGAGGAGCCGCTGTTTAGATCAGGCTGTCGAGAGCTTTCAGTTTTTCCTGAAGTAAATTCAGCCGTTGGCGGGTATTTTCGATTTTAGAATTCAATTCTTCGATCAAGCCTTGAGATTTACTGGATTTGGCGATAAAACCGATGTTGTTTTCATAGGTGTTGACGTCGAGTTCCAATTGTCTGATTTTGGCCACCAACTTTTCTCTTTCGTTGATAATTTTGTAATCCTTATAATCACCGGCATCCAGTGAGGACAATTTTGCCCTGAATCTTTCCAGGTCACGGTCGTATTCATCCAGATTGAGCTGGTCGAACCAGCCGTCGATGAGATGTCTGAATTCTTCCTGGATAGCGTCTTTGTATTTAATAGGTACAAATCCGATTTCTGCCCAGCGGTTCTGAAAGTCTTTCAGCTTATTGATATCTTCCTCTGCATTCCCGGACAAAGTAAACTGGCGGGCTTCTTCGATAATCGCTTTTTTCAGTTCCAGATTTTTGCTCTGTTCAGAATCGATGTCTTTGAAATGGAGTTTTTTGTTATTGAAAAAAGTATCACAAGCTTCCCGGAAACGTGCCCATACTTTGTTCGAATATTTCTTGGGAGCGGGACCGATTTTCTTCCATTCTTTCTGATAAGAGATGATTCTGTCGGTCGTGATTTTCCAGTCGGTACTGTCTTTGATCGCTTCTACTTTTTCACAGAGCTTGATTTTTAATTCCAGGTTTTTATCCTGTTCGGCCGACATGTTCTTATAGAAATCCCGTTTACGCTCGAAGAAAGTATCGCAGGACGAGCGGAATTTTTTATAGATTTTATTCCGCTCCTTTTGGGGAATGGTTCCCGAATGCTTCCATTCTTCCTGTAGGTCAATAATATTCTGAGTGGCTGTATTCCATTCCGATATAGAACGGTATTCACCGGCAGCGATAGCTGCTGCTTTTCCGCAAATTTCTTCTTTGACTTTCAGGTTATCTTCCTGTTCCTGTTTCAGGGATTCGAAAAAATGATGGTATTTTTCGTTGATCTGGCTAGTGGCAGCTTTAAAGCGTTCCCAAAGCGGTTCTTTTTGTTCTTTGGGAATAGGACCGATTTCTTTCCAGCGGGAATGCAGTAGTTGTAATTGTTTGAAAGCTCCGGCGATATCGTTGTTTTCAACCAATTTTTCAGCTTCTTCACAAAGAGCGTTTTTCGCATCCAGGTTCCGTTTCAGGTCCAGGTCGCGCAACTCTTTATTGATCTTGATATAGTTATAAAAATTTTCAACGTGATGGTGATAAGTCTCCAACAGGCCGTTTAATTGCCCTTGAGGTACCATTCCGGTATTCCGCCAGCGTTCCTGTAAGTCCCGGAATTCCTGGAATGTCTTGTCCAGTGCTTCTTCTTTTTGCACCAGTGCTTTCAATTCTTCGATAATACCGAGTTTTATTTTCAGATTTTCTTCGCGTTCGGCTTCCGTTTGCCGGGCTGTAGCGTTTTTTTTATCTTTATAGAGCTTGTAGAGGGCATTGAAACGTTCCCGGTTGTCGTTTTTGTATTCGAAATCTTCCGGTTTATCTCCGTCGGCAGTGAAGATGGCCAATGCTTTTTCATACTCCTCTTTATACCGGGATTCAAAAATCTCGGGTAATCCTTCAAATATTTCTTTTAAAGATACCACCGGGTAATCATTGATCAGCTTTTGGGCTTGCCGAATGATTTCCTCTGTACTTAATATAGAAAAATCAATTTCCGGTACTTCTTTCTTTTCCTTAGCGTTTTCGACGGCCTTGCTTTCAGCGGCAACAGGTTCGTCGTTTGTACTGGTTTCTAAGATTTCCGGATTCTTGATTTCCTCTTCCGGGATTAAACTGTTTTCTTGCTCCATGATTTGTCAGCAGTTAAGTGTTCGCATATCAATAGGATACATTATCATAACCTGCTTTCCCTGAAAAGGAATTTCGAAAACCTTTGAGAAATACAGCTTCTATGCTCTATTGAACTCACGAAAATACTTTATTTTTCTGAGAAAGACAAATTTTTGGATTTACCTTTGTCAGGTTTGTTGTAGATCATGATATTATTTGACTGATGTGTAAATTATTTTGTTCCTTTTCAGAATTCTTTCAGGAGATTTACTGTCTTGAATTTTAAATTTAGTAAGAAAGCTTTTATCTTTGACTTTTTAATATCGAGACAATGGGTTATTATATTTTGTATGGTTTTCTTTGGGTGGGTGGGCTGTTGCCTCTGAGGATCTTGTATTTTTTTTCGGATATTTATTTTTATCTGATTTACTATCTGTTGAAATACAGACGCCGGGTAGTACGGGCGAATTTACAGCATGCTTTCCCGGAAAAAGATCTTTCGGAAATTATAAAGATTGAAAAACGATATTACCGGCATTTGTGTGATTTTTTTGTGGAAATGTACAAGATGTGGCATATGTCGGATGAACAAATACGCAGAAGGTGTAAGTTTACGAATCCTGAAGTGATTCGGCGGTATTTCGATCAGGGTAAAAGTGTTATCGGGGTATTGGGGCATTACGGCAATTGGGAATGGATGTCTTCCTATAGCCTTTGGATGCCCCGGGAATTCGACTTCTTTACCTTATATAAACCTCTGCATAATGCGGTAGCGGATAAAATGATGATCCGGCTGAGGTCGAGGTTCGGGGCGAAACCGGTACCTAAAAACGATATTTTGCGCCGGATTGTCGAAAACAAAAGAAACGGACGCTTATTCCTGGCCGGATTTATCGGTGATCAGACACCGAATAGGGCTAACCTGAATTTTTGGATGGAATTTTTAAATCAGGATACGCCTATATTAGTAGGAACCGAGAAGATTGCCCGGAAATTCGGTTTGCCGGTAATATCCCTGAAGATGCGGAAGGTGAGGAGAGGGTATTATGAGGTGGATTTTGTCGATGTATGTAGTGATCCCGGACAATTGGAACCCGGGGAATTGACCCGGATACATACACGTCTTTTAGAGCGGTATATCCGCGAGGTTCCTGAATTATGGCTTTGGTCGCATAAACGGTGGAAACATACACGGAATACGGATGGAAGTGAAAAATAAAGAAATGGCTCGGGTTGCGGTGATCATATTGAATTGGAACGGGGAAAAATTACTCCGTGAGTTTTTGCCTTCGGTGGTTAAATACACCGATCCCGGTTTGGGCCGGATTGTCGTGGCCGATAATGCTTCCGAAGACGATTCGGTCCGGATACTGGAACAAGAGTTTCCGGAAGTGGAATTGATCCGGTTTTCGCAAAATCATGGATTTGCAGGTGGATACAACCGGGCTGTCGGTTTGGTACCGGAGGAGATCGTTGTATTGCTGAATAGTGATGTGGAGGTCGCTCCCGGATGGCTGGAACCTTTGGTCGCTCTCCTGGACGAAGAACCGGGGATTGCAGCAGTGCAACCTAAAATTTTGGCTTATACGAACCGGAATCATTTCGAGTATGCGGGGGCTTGCGGAGGGTTTATCGATTCCCTGGGTTTTCCGTTTTGCAGGGGACGGATTTTGAACGTGACCGAAGAGGACCGGGGCCAATATGATGAGGTGCGCGAAGTGTTCTGGTGTAGTGGAGCTGCCTTGTGTATCCGCCGGGAAAGCTATCTGCAGGCCGGAGGTCTGGATGAGCGTTTTTTCGCTCACATGGAAGAAATCGATTTGTGCTGGCGGATACGGAATCGCGGTTATGCATTGAAGGTACAGCCGGCTTCAGTCGTTTATCACTTGGGAGGAGGTTCTTTGCCCATGAATCATCCCCGGAAGCTATTCCTGAATTACCGTAATAATCTGCTGATGCTCTATAAAAACCTGAGCCCGCGGGAGTGGAAAAGCAAAAGCCGGAAACGGCGTGTCCTGGATTTTATGGCCTGGGTGATGTTTCTGGTGAAAGGGGAGTGGGCCAATGCACGATCGGTGGGCCGGGCTTACCGGGAATTCGGAAAAATGAAAAAAGGGTATATTTCTGCCACTATTATCCCGAAGCAGGATCCTTGTATTTATCCGGGATCTGTTATTTTTGCTTTTTATTTCAGGCATGTTCGTTCTTTTTCACAACTCTGGAAATAAACCTTTGTCTGGCAGATTTGTCTAAATGTTAAATGCTGGAAAAAATCGAACCCATGGAATTCATAGAAGATGACGAGATCATCCGGTTGTTTCACGAAAGGAAGAGAGAACAGGAAGCTTTCCGGTTGCTGGTAAATAAATATAAAGAGCGTTTGTATTGGCATATACGGAAGATTGTGATCAACCATGACGATACGGACGATTTATTGCAGAATGTGTTTGTGAAGATTTGGCAAGGATTGCAAGAGTTTCGCAACGATTCGAAACTATATACCTGGATGTACCGGATTGCAACCAACGAATCGCTGAATTTTCTGAACGAGAAGAGCCGGAAAGTGTACGGGAATAGCGATGAGATTTCTGTATATCTGGAAAATACTTTAGAAAGCGATACTTACTTTAGCGGGGATAAAATACAAAAAGAACTGCAACGGGCTATTCTGACTTTATCCGAACGCCAACGTTTGATCTTCAATATGAAGTATTTTGACGACATGCCTTACGAGGATATGGCAGATGTGCTGGGAGTGGCTGTCGGGACCCTGAAAGCGACTTATCACAATGCCGTAAAAAAAATAGAAGAAAATCTCAAAATAGTGGATACCTTAAATTGATTAAGCCATGGAAAATTTTGACGATAAATATAAAAAGAAAAATCCGTTCACTGTACCTGAGGGGTATTTTGACGAATTGACCGGCCGAATTACCGGTCGGATAGAAAAACAGAAAGAAGTGAAAAAAAGTTCTTCTCTTCGCGGGTTGAAGCCTTATATGGGCTTAGTGGCTATTTTCTTTCTTGCTTTAATGGTGGTTCAGATTCTATTTCCCGGAGCGAAGAATACTGACTTGCCGGATATCGAGGGGGAAAATGCTATTGTACAGGAAATGGAAGCAGAGGATATTTTCGACAGCCAGTTTAATCCGACAAATGAAGAAATCATCGAATACCTGGCTTCTGAAGTAGATAATTATGAGATGATTCTGGCTGGAATTTATTAAGTAAATAAGAATATGAAGAATATAATTTTGATTGTGTTGCTGTTGTGGAGTGGGGTGGGCGTATGGGCTCAGGACAAATTGACCGACGAGAAACGGAAAGAATTCGATGCGCAGAAAGTCGCTTTCTTTACACAGGAATTGGACCTTTCCCCTGCTGAAGCAGCTGTTTTCTGGCCTTTGTACAATGAGATGCAGAAGAAAAACCGGGAAATAGAAGCCGATATGCGGAAAAGCTTTCATGAAGTGAGAAATGCGAAAGGACTGAAAGAAACCGATTATAAAGAAGCGATCGGGAAAATGTTGGGCTATGAAGCCCGGCTCCATGAAGTGAAGAAAGAATATTATCAAAAAATGATACAAGTCGTTCCTGCTTCGAAAATATGGAAACTCAGTGATGCTGAGCGAAAATTTCATCGACAGTTGTTCGATAAACTCCGCCGCGAATCCTGCTCTCAGAAATAAACCTAAAAAAATAGAGTAAAAGTTTGCAGGTTTGTCAAAAAGCACTACTTTTGTGATCGCAATTCAGCGCAGAACATCGAGGAGAGATGGGTGAGTGGCTGAAACCAACAGTTTGCTAAACTGTCGTACGGGTTACTGTACCGGGGGTTCGAATCCCCCTCTCTCCGCCAAATTAATGAAAGTTGTAAAAAGATCGGATTTTTTTCCGGTCTTTTTATTTTATCGGGTTCGAGCCGATAGTGTGGATGAGGGATCAATCGGAAAACTTGGAGATAGTGTTTCAAAAAGTGTGTAAATCCCAGTTTTATTATTTTTGTATTGGGAACTTCAAAAATGAATTATTATGGAATTTACACATGAACAAATTTCGGAAATAATCTCCGAAATCACAAATGGTGAACAAGGTTTACAGGGCTTGGGCAAACAAGGTTTTGAAAGTTTAATGCTCTCAGAGCGCAGTCTTCATAACTGCTCCCATCAGGACGTGAGCAACGGCTATCGTGATCGGCGGGTGTGTCACGAAGCTCAAACACTTTCCCACCATAGCACACTCGACGATCACAATAACCGAAGACAAATAAATAACGAAATAAACCTAGGTTTATTTTTTTCTATCTATTCCGATTTCGGGTTTTATACCGTCAGACCGGTTCGCCTGGACCGGTCCGCTAAGGCTTTCCTTCACTGACCGGCGGAACTCCTCACTTCGTTCGTCAAACACCACCGGTCGGGCGTTCGGAAAACCTAACCGGACTCTCGTTCACTGCTCCAATGGTCTTCAGACATAAAACCCTGCATCTATCGTTAGCACTACCGGGCAAAGAAAATATAAGGAAGTTTTTACAATTAAATTCCGGGGCAGCCTATCGGAGTGGGAATATCTGACTCCTTTATAGGAATAAACTTTTACAAAATATTGATTTATAGATAGTATTCTGGTTTAAGGTTTGAAAAGCTCTGTTATTTGAACTTTATGGTTTTCAGGTCCTGATTAGTTTACCATGAAGTGATAACGTCAGTCGAAGGTGTTCGTGTTCGGGGACCATTGGAACTCTGGCGAGTGTCGTCTTGCTTTTTCTGAACGCCCGACCGGTGGTGTCTGACGAACGAAGTGAGGAGTTCCGCCGGTCAGTGAAAGAAAAAGATAGACGACCGACAGAAGCGACCGGGTTCCCAAACACGAACACCGCAGACGAATAGGTAACAGAATAATCCTACATTTAGAGTAAACATGTATTAAATGCCAATATTATATATCTAATTTTACGACTGTAATTCCGGCGCCTCCCAGTTGTATTTGTTCATCTCCGAAGGAAGCGACGAGCGGGTTGGTGCTGAGATATTGACGGATCAGTTGCCGCAAAGCTCCTGTCCCGGTGCCGTGTAGTAGCCTTACTTCTTTGTAATTGAGCATAACGGCTTCGTCGAGGAAGGTGATCACTTTTTGCAAGGCTTCTTCTCCGCGCATTCCCCGGAGATCGATATCGGGTTTGAAATCGAAACGTTTTTGGCTGATATTTTCCCGGATATTGGCATACGAGGCTTGGGGCTGGGTACGGGCCACTTTCTTGGCCTGACTGGCCGATGCTCTTTTCAGTTGGGAAAGTTTAGCCGTCGTTCTCAGATTCCCTAAAGCGATAACCGCAGTTTTGTCGTTGATTTCAAGAATTTCTCCGATGGCTTTGTTGGGCAGACTGACAAAATCCCCTTTCTGTAAAGGGAGTTCGGTTGTGGTGCCCTCGGAAGCCGGAGTTGAAGCGGAGGCTTTATTTTTGGTCTTTTTATTTTTTTCCCGGTTTTGCAGTTTTTCCATTTTTTTCCGAATCCGTTCTTCTTCAGCGCTGGCTTGTTCGGAGAGTAACCGTTCTTTTTCGGCCTCCATTTTTTGCCGGATTTCTTTGGTCTTTTCTTTTTCTGCTTGATTTTCGCGGATATCCCGGATAGTCTGTTCGATGGTTTTATTGGCCGAATGGATGATTTCCTGAGCTTTTTGTTGGGCTTCTTTGATGATTTCTTTGCGTAAACGGGAAGCTTCGGTCAATTCCTGACGATATTTTTCGACTACTTCATCGAGTCGTTTCTCATTTTCGTGAATGCGTCTGCGTTTCTCCTCCCAATAGCGTTTGTCCCGGGCGATGTCTTTCAGATGTTTGTCATAATTGATATGATCTTCACCGATTTTCGAGGCGGCATCTTCCAGTATTTCTTTAGGAAGGCCGATCTTTTTGGCAATTTCGAAGGCAAAAGAAGAACCCGGTTTTCCGATGCATAATTCGAATAAAGGCAACATCCGGTGACTGTCGTAAAGCATGGCTCCATTTTCAATACCGGTAGTTTCCGCTGCAAAATGTTTCAGGTTGGTGTAGTGGGTCGTGATTACCCCTTTCACCTGTTTTTGATTGAGGGTTTTCAGGATAGCTTCGGCTATAGCCCCTCCCAGCATGGGTTCTGTACCGGTGCCGAATTCATCGATCAGGATCAGGGTATTTTCATCTCCGTAGCGGAGAAAGTTTTTCATGTTGATGAGGTGTGAGCTATAGGTACTCAGATCGTTTTCAATGGATTGCTCGTCACCCATGTCGATGAGTATTTTTTTGAAAATACCGAACCGGCTTGCTTCACTGACCGGTACCGGCAGGCCACATTGAAACATATATTGCAATAAACCGGCGGTTTGCAGGCATACGGATTTTCCACCTGCATTGGGACCCGATATCAGGATAATCCGTTGGGTTTCATCAATCTCTATTTTTAGCGGGACGATATTTTTATCGCTATTTTTCAGGCTGAGCCATAAAAGAGGATGCCGGGCGCTGTACCAGAACATTTCCGGACGTTCGCTGAAAGCCGGTACGGTTGCTTCGATATAGAGTGAAAAAGCTGCTTTAGCCCGGACAAAATCGATGTAAGCCAGAAAATCGTAGGCCGGAATCAAATCATCGACGTAGGGACGCAGGTCTTCGGCAAACCGACGGAGGATCCGGGTGATCTCCCGTTTCTCTTCCAATTCCAGTTCCCGGATTTCATTGTTGGTTTCGACGATCTCGGCCGGTTCGATATAAGAGGTTTTACCCGTAGCCGATTCGTCGTGGACGATACCGTTTATTTTTCGTTTATAGGCAGAAGGCACGGGGATGACCATACGACCGTCCCGGATAGCGATGGAAGTGTCTTTTTCTGCCCACCCTTCTGTCTGAGCCTGTTGTAATAAAGCCTGCATACGCCGGGAGATACCGTTTTGTTTTCGTTGAAGCCGATGGCGGATATCTCCCAATTCAGGGGAAGCCGTGTCTTTTATGCTCCCATGGCGGGATACGATGGAATCGAGGCGTTGCAGAATATAAGGAAATAATTGGATATCTCCGGCCTGGGCCGTTAAACGCGGATACCGTTCGTCTTTGCCGTGGAAAAAACGGACTATAGCCGTCAGGGATTCCAGCGATTGCTTGAGAGCGACCATTTCGGCCACTTCCAGAAATAAGCCTTCCACCCGTACTTTGTTCAAAAAGGGACGGGCGTCGCTGAAATGATCGCCGGGAAATTGGTCTTCTTCTTCCAGAATAGACATAAATTCCTGCGTCTCTTCCAGGCGTTCCCGGATTTCTGTCGGTTCAGTAGAAAATTTCATCGCTTCTACCAAATCTCTGCCCATATCGCTCAGACAGTTTTTTTGAACGAATTGCCTGATCTTATCAAACTTAATCTTGCTTTCGAAATTTTCCGGATAAACCATTTTGTGCATTTTATTCTTTATTTGACGTTTCCGCTTATTGTCAAGGTGTTTTCCGGTTGAGAGGGATCGTTGGTGATGACTGTGATCGATTTATACTGACGTCCGGATTTGCCGGTAGAGTCGAAAGTGGCCCGGATGGTTGTCGATTGGCCGGGTTGAATTTCTTTTTGTCCCAGGGTGACGGCAGTACACCCACAGCTGGCTTTCGTTTTCCGGATGAACAGGATACTTTTCCCTGTATTCGTTAAAGTAAAATCACAACTGGTTTTTTCTCCCTGTTTGATTTCTCCGAAATTACATTCTTTTTTATCGAATTGTGCTATCGGCGCATTGGCTTTGTCTTTTTTGCTCAGTTTACTGAAATCTTCACTAAGTTCCGCGGTAACGGATAAACGGTTGCTATATTCTTTAGAACCGTTGACGGACAAGATAAGGCTTTCGTAAACATAACCGTAGTCATTGGCTTTGGGAGCATCGAAAGTGACGATAATCTTTCCTTTTTTGCCCGGAGCTACTTGTGCGGGTTCGAAAGTGGCCTGCAAATGGTTGGATTTATAAATGACTCCTAAGCTGACAGCGTCTTTGAGGGTATTGTAATATTCCAGCGTATCTGTAGCGACTTGCCAGGTATATACTTTCTTGAAGTTGATATTGTTGTTTTTGAATTTCAAACCATTCATATTATATTTATACAATAATTCCGGTTTGGAAGGATTATCGACCAGATTCCCTGTCAGAATCAATTCTTTACGTGCTGGATTTGCATTGGAATAAACCAGAATCCGCATGTTGAAATTTTCCAGTAATTGCATCGGAATAAACGTGATTTTTATATCACAACTTTTACCGGGGAGAAGCGGACTTTTGGGCCAATCGGCTTTCAGTAAACTGGTCATGGGAGTGACGCGGGTAATGATGACCGGTTGAGTACCTGTGTTTTGAGCCGTATAAACCACTGTCATCGGCTGATCGTCTGCCAGAAGGTTTTTTAAAGTTTGCCGGGATTGCTTTATTTCAAGAACTCCCTGGGCAAATACGGTAAATGTGAATAATAAAGCGGATATAAGTGAAATAAAATATTTCATGACTTCGGATTTTTAGTATTCTTATTTCAGATTACCGATCAATTTATAAGTCATAATCGGATTGTGAGGATCGTTGGTCGTGAACTGGATGATTTTAATTAATTTTTTGGCATTTCCGGTTTTTACACTCAGATTAACTTTGATTTTTTTTCCTGGTTTGACCGTATCTCTGGAAGCTGTGACCGAAAGATTGGAATCTGAAGTTTTTATTTTACGAATGACCAGTTCCGATTTTCCGATGTTTTGAATGGTGAATTCATGGGTGTAGGTACTGTTTTTATCCAGATCGTTCAGGGTGTATTCCGTTTCCGATAAAGAAATTGCAGGAGCCTTTTCAAAATTACCGTTATAGTGGGAGAAATCTTCGCTGATCGTTGCTGCAACGGTAATGTCTCCGGTTGTTTTATCGTTTACCTGCAGCTGAATTTTATCGGTAACAAATCCCCAGTCGTTCTTCTTGGTGGCATCGTATTTGATCGAAATCGTGGCTTTTTGATCTTTAGTCAGGGTCGTAGGACTGACACTTACTGTCAGATGGGGATGTTCACTGATTACCTGAAGTCGGGCGGGTTTATTTTCACTATTGATCACCTCTATCTTCCGTTCCAGTACCTGGTTGTTATTGATCGCCCCCAGATTGATCGTGTTGCTCGTTAATTTTAATGCCCCTATATTGAATTTATACTGATCGTACGGGCCTAACGGTTTCCGGGTGACATTACCCCGTATCGTTAACGATACGACCGAATTGGAAGCATTGGAATTGACTGTAATGCTTTTAACGAAAGCACCCGGACGGTTGCGTGGATCGAAAGCCACTTTGATGCTGCCTGTTTGACCGGGAGCTACCGGTTCTCTGCTCCATACCGGTGTTGTACAACCACATCCGGCCCGTACGTTGGTCAGGATCAAAGGAACATTTCCTGTGTTTTTAAATGAAAAATCAAAAGTCGCTTTACCGGCATTTTCATTGATCGTACCGAAATTGTGAGAGGTTGTTGTAAAATCGATTTTAGCTTTTTGAGCAAAAACCAAAACAGGCATTAGGGCCACCAACAAAAAAATAAATCTTTTCATCCGTCGTAATTTTATATCATCTTCTAAATTTCATACACAAATAAATAGGGAAGATTTTCCCTATAGGCTATAAAAACCTACAAATGTAAAAATAATTTTCAAGTTGTACCAACCCCGTTTTGAGAATTCCTTTCTATGATCTAAACACCTATATTTTTATTACGAATTACTGTCGCATTTCTTTGTAATTCCGGGAATAAAGCCTATCTTTGCGGCGTTTTAACGATATTAATCATTTAAAGAATTAAAAACCATG
>ENA-UERG01001371-UERG01001371.1-human-gut-metagenome-genome-assembly--contig:-NODE-1371-length-20444-cov-5.499779_pt1 | contig 20444 bp, 18 predicted proteins | sample MGYA00242954_ERZ507954 | MGnify/ENA primary metagenome ERZ507954 (study PRJEB26167, sample SAMN06115478) | human gut metagenome | host: Homo sapiens | place: China:Sichuan | collected 2015-01-21... | reverse complement strand
ATATCATCGGTTCCTGCAAATACAAGAATGAGAAAATCGGCTTAGATGAATTGGAGCTTCTGAAGCGATATGCATCTGTTTTCGGAAAAGGAGCAGGATACCATTATTATATCTTCTCAAAGGGCGGCTTTACGGATGGCTTGATTGCACAGGCAAAAACGGATTCGGTTAAACTGTTGACACTTGAAGATATCTATCAATGCTGAGCTGAAAATCATATAATATATAAGTTCTATATCATCGGACATCCAAAAAGCATCTGCTGTTCCTGTGGCAGATGCTTTTTGGATGCGTATTTTACGGTTGACTGCATGGAAGTATTCACCCAAGATGTTTTATCGCTTGTTTTTATCGCCTGTACATTATCGCTTGTTGCTTCCGCTCCACAAGCTTCCGGCTTTCTGCAATCACCTGTCGGCAGCGGTATTCTCCGAGGAAGCCGATGTGTGCCTGCGCGCGTGGGGCAGAAATCAGCTCCGACAGCCATTCGTAGGCATCGTCCTTTGTCATAATCCCCTCCCGATAGAGCCTGTCGAACCATTGGTGCGCCTCCCGTCTCAGGGCACGCAATTCTCCGTTGGCAAGACTGCCGACCGGAATCGTCGTTCCTTCATGCACCCGCACATAAGCGTCACAGGACGGGTATCGGGAGCAGACATACAGCATCACACCGCGCGGGTTCTCCCGGTAGATTCCGTCCGCTGACCGATAGGTAACGCTTCCGCCGCAATAAGGGCATTTCATCGCGGTATAATTGATTCCCTTTCTTTTCTTTCGTTTCAATTCCATCCCTTCTTTCAGACAAAAAACAGATCGGCCGCAAAACGCAAAAAGCAGAGCAATCCAACCGGACATATCCGAATGGATTCACTCTGCAATCTACTGTCTTGCGACCGATGCACTTGAACATGAGGTTGCGCTACTTGAGAAACTGCAATACGCGTTTCCGTAACAGTTCCCGACCTCTTCCGGTCGGTCTGACTCCGTGAATTCCCGAAGTACTGAGAGCCTGAGCGCAAGCCCCTGTTACGGTTATAGTATAGCATATTTTTCGCGTTTTGTCAACCACTTTCGGAAAAATTTTCTGGATTATCCGGTGCTTTTTTGCAAAAAATCTCCCATTTTCATTCCAAAATGAGTCTGGGAGATTTTTTGCTTTTTCAGATGCCAATCAGCGCAGCTTTCGCCGGCGGAACAGGACCAAGGCAACGCCGCCAAGCGCCAAGATTCCGGCAATGACGGCAAATGCAACCCATGAAGTATCCGCAGTCTCAATGATGACAAACCGGTATTCCGTCTGATTCCCACAGGCATCCGTCAGGATTGCGTGATACACACCGGCATCCGTCAGGGGCTCTCCGTATCGGTAAGCGACTGCTTCTCCATCCTTGGTGACAACCAGCTCCGCATCCTCGGACGGGGCGGACAAAAGAACCGTCCCGCCGGTCTCTCCCCCGTTTTCCACGCCGGAAAGCGTCAGGGTCGGCGGTGTTGCGTCAACGGTTATCTGAAAGGAATCCGTTCTTTCCGCGGTTTGAACCGTTACCTTGTAGTTGCCATCCGCATCCAATACCAGCATCCCGTTATGCAGTTCCCGCACTTCCCCGTTGACCGTAACAGACTGCAAACCCTTGATGGCGGAAAAGTCCCCGCGGAAGGAACTGCACAGTCTCGGAACAACCGTAAAGCGGCGGTGCAGTTGATTCCCGATTGCATCGGTCACCGTCAGCTCATATTCCCCCGGAAGGGAGATTCCGTCTCCCACCTGATTTGCAACCGTCTGCCCGTCACGCAGAAGCTGAACCATAACCGGTTCTTCAGCCGTTATAGTCAGATCATTGACAAAGCCTCCGTCACATACCGGAACATCACAGCGAACGGCCTTCCGATAGGAAAACCGTCCCTCCACCGCATCGGTTCCGGTGCGGTATTTATCCCAAACGCGGACACGGTAAAGCCCGTTTTGCAGAAACCGATAAGTGCCCGCCGATGCGGAAACCGCTTTCCCGTCCGCATCCTGACCCAGCACCGTCCAATGTTCTCCTGCATCCTGTGAGACAGCAATCTCCACCCGATCCGGCGATGCATCCGGGCTTTCCGTTATACGGATTTCCAGAGCATCGGCGCTGTCAAAGCCAATCCTCGGCGGTTGAACAGATACCTCAATTGCAATCGGCTCGGACCGTCCGTAATGGTTGACGGTATATACGGTATAGGAGCCGCTTTCCGACAGTTCGCAGGGCTCGTCCATGCCGTAAACGCCGACCCGTTTTCCGGATGCGTCGAACACCTCAAGTGCGGCAAATGCGTCGACAGCATCGGAGACGGATAGAAAGACGGCTCCTCCAAACCGATATACCGGACGGTCGGTCGCCGGATGGAGTTCCCCTCCCGCCAACCGATATTGCAGAGTCGGCACCTGCCGGACAAGGTGGACCGTCACATCCCTGCTGTTTCCCCACGCATCCAAAACCGTTATCAGGTGGGTGCCCTCCTTCGTAATCGGGCGTTCGGAGGTCTGCCGTCCGTTTATCCGAAGCCCGTAATCCGCCGCCACATCAAACGCCGTACAAATCAACTCCTGCCCGCTCGGGAATGCGGACATCGCTTCGCCCGATGCCGGCGGTGCAGGTGTCTTCTCGAAATACCAAAAGGATTGCACCGTTGACTGTGCATATTTCAGAATCACAGCCTCCAGTCGTGTCTCGGTAAAATACGCCGCCAATTCTTCCGGTTCATCGCTTTTCCGATAAACCCAATACTGTCCAGGCGTTGCGTTCTCTGCGTCCGGATCATCCACCGGCAAGCCCGCATCCCATGCACCGCCGCGCCAAACCGCATCCCGTACCAGCGCCCGCTCTCGTTCCTTTGCAAACGCAAGCGCCATTTCCCATCCGGAAAAGGAGAAAACCGTTCCGGAGCGGTCAACGGTTTCATAGAACCGAGCCGGAGCGGTCTCCCCAAATTGCCCCGGTCTTCTCGCTTCAAAGCTTGCCGACCACACATTTCCCGCGCCGTCCATGCAGGAGACCGCATAGCTTCCGTCGTCCAAGGTTCGGAGAACCGTTCCGTTTCCGCACAGTCTTCCGTTTACCGTAACCGATTTAATCGGGGCACACCGTTCCGCATCTCCGTTTTTCCAGCGGATCGTAACATCCCCTTTGGCAACGCCGTCGATAACACCGGAAAGGTCCACTGCCTTCGGCGTTCGGTCAATCACAACCGCATACACACCGGTTTTGGCACCGCTTTCGCTGACCCCGTAGAATTCATACCGCCCGACACGGAACAGCTCGGTTCCGGAGAGATACGGGACAAACGCCTCGGATTCCGGCATTCGGACAAAGCAGGTTCCGTCGCTGATAAAGCTGATACAGGCTGCGTTGGTATAGCTGTCCCGCCCAATCGGTTCTCCATCGGCAAGCAGACCCGCAGTCGGGAACGCACGGTCTGCCGAAATCGGTAAAACCGTCAGGCAGAGCAGAATCAGGATGGTCGGAATACCGAGCCGCTTCAAGCCTTCCACATCTTCCTCCTTCATCGCGGGAGCGCCGCGTGTGTGATTGCGCCCCAGATCCGATTGGTTTCCCGATCCATGCCGAGAATCCGGACCGTGACCCGTGCGCCCCTCGGCGGTCTGCCGCGCTTCGGGTAGGCGCAAAGGCAATCGATTCCGCCATCCAGCGCCACAAAAACGCCATGGGTATCCACCAAACTGACACTCCCCACATACCGGTTCCCGACCGTATACCGCGACAGCGCCTTTTCATACGGATTGTCCGACGCCTGCTTGACCGATGCCGTAACACGAAGCCGCTCCGGATTGGTACGGTCCACTTCCAACAGCCGAACCAAAATCCGCTGTCCCGGCTGAAAGCGCCCTGCGGCATCCATCAGACGCTGATAGCTGAGCTCCCGCAGCGGGATGTAGACCTCCAAGCCGAACAGATCAACAAAGATGCCTGCACGGATGACCGAGACCACACGCGCTTCCGCACAGGTGCCCGCATCCAGCAAGGGCTTTCCCTCCCGATCGGTCCCGAAATAATACTGCTTCCGCTTTGCCCGCATTGCCTCCAATCGACTGCCAACCGCAAGCCCCGCTTCTGCGTCAATCCCCTTGACGATATAATCCACCTCCGCGCCAAGCCGTTTGGTCAGAAGATAGCGAAAGACCTCCTCGTGCGAGCGGTCCCGAAAATCCTCCGGCGGGTTCACGGTCTCCTCTGCGGGCAACAGCACCTTAAAGGCTCCGCGATAGAGGACTGCAAGTGCATTCCCGTCGCCGCGCTCCTCAACGCCCTGAACCGTTCCCGACAGGATACGCCCTGTTTTCTGTGATTCCAACAAATCCAGCAAATCATTTTGGGCACGGTCCGCATCGGTCTCCACTGTACGCTCCCGATCAATGGAAACGACCGGAGCCTTGCGGCTGTCCGCGCGCGTCTTCCGCACGGATGCCATCGGCGCGTCTTCTACGGGAGATGGGTTCTCCCCAGACTGATCTGCATCTGTTGCTTTCTTTTTCCGTGTTCCCCTTCTCTTCGGCGCGGCGGCGTCTTGCGACACCGGATCCCTCGCAGAATCCTGCAATTCCGTTTCGGTCTGACAGACTTGCGTGCAGTCTTCCGGTATTTGCACCAGTGTCTCCGATTCCGTTCCGGTCCGGGACAATTCTTCCAAGTTTCTTTCTTCCTGTTCCATCATTTTTTCCTCCAAATCAAATTCAGAATGACTCCGGCGGCTTCGCCGAAGCATAGAGTGTTCCTGTTTGTGTCTTTTCCGAAGTCGTTTTTTCGGTCTCTGCCTCCGCTTGCTCCGTCTCCGGATGCGGGGCATAGTCATGCACCGATACCCGCCGCAGGCGGGCGGCGAGCGGGTGCTTGGTGTAGTCCAGCTTCTCCAACAGCAGCAGGTTCTGCCCGCGGATGACGCACAACAGCTTTCGGGGCGGCAGGCGCAGCACCTCATCCGATGTCAGCAGTCTGCGCTTTCCCTCCCCTTCACTTCTTCGGTATTGCGGGATCATCTGAATCGGCGCAAGGGTTCGGCGGACCGTCATCGTGCTGTCCACACGGACCGACATTTCCCCGCTCCGTTCCGAAAAATACTGCGCACTGACGGCATCCGTACATCCAAGCATCAGCTGAATGTCGCAGTTGCCGAGAATCTCTGCCCACAGGTTGTCGGGATAGCGGTTCTGAAGCTGACCGAGGCTCTGAACCGCCAGCATCACGCGGATATCCCGCGAGCGGACCACGCTAAGGGACCGTGCAAAATCCGAGCCGTCTGCCGCGCCGCCCAGTCTGCCGATGTTATTGAACTCATCCAGAATCAGGTTCACGGGAACCGGACAGCGCAGTTCCGGACAGCTGTCCGCAAAGCGGGTCAGGCGGATAAACAGAACCGAGAAAAAGAGCGAGGACAGAAACGCCATCGTTGCGTCCTGATCACTCAGAATGATGAAGTATGCGCATTTCCGTTTTCCCGGTGCGGTCAGGTCCATATCCGACCGCTCGGTAATCCGCCGGACTGCCGGATTCTGCAAAACCTGCAATCGGGTGCCAAGCCCCAGAATGATTCCGGAGCGGACCGTATCTCCCGCCTGTGCAAACAGGCTGTACGGCGCTCTTGCCGGATGCTCCGGCGGAAGCCGCTCAAACAACAGATGCAGCTGCCGCTCTCCGTTCTGTGTCAGAAGGCGGTACACGGCGGGCAGATTCTTTTCCGCCTGCCTGCGCGCGGGGTCCTGATCGACATAAAGCATCAGCGCCTTGAGAAGATTCCCCTCCCCGTTGTCCCAGAAGTGATCGCCCTTTGCGGAGCCGGTGTTCCCGATGATGATATTGGTCAGCACCTGCGCCATGAGTGTGTCCCCGTGCAGGTCGGACATACAGTTCCAGGAATCGCTGTGTTCCGGATCGATCAGGTTGAACACCCGAACCTCGTACCCGCTCTCCCGATAAGCCTCTGCCATGTCCGCGTACAGCTCGGCTTTCGGGTCGGTTACCACAACCGATTCTCCGTTTTTCAATGCCTGCAGGAGGGCATTCCGAATCACCGCCCGCGACTTTCCGGTTCCCGATGCACCGAACACCGCAATATGTCGGTTCAATCCCGTCTGAAACGGGATGCTGACCGCCTGATTCCCATACAATCCAAGCAGCATTCCCTCCGCCGCCCCGATCTCCGAGCATTTCAGCACCGAACGGCATTCCCGCTCGCCCATCCATGCGGCGGTTCCGTAGGTCCCCTGTCGGCTGACGGAAAACCCGCGCGGGTCTGCGTCATGCCGTGCAAACCGTCCGGACTTCCGGGCAAGGAGCGCAAGGACCCCGCCGGTCAGCAGAAGCAGGAATGCAATTCCGACTCCGGTCTTCCGAAAGGCGAACGGCAGACAGTGCGCGGGGTTGAAATCCGGTGCGCGAATCATGGCTCCGCCGACCAAGCCGTTTCCCGCAAGCCACGCACGGTAAGCCGTTACAGCCTGACTCAGCAAGCCGACAAGATAGAGAAAGCAAAACAGAATCAGCGGAATCAGCACCGCAACTGCGATTCGTTTTTTCCGATTCAGAACACCACCCCCTTTCCGATTCCGATCGCGGTTTCCACCGCGTCCAGCGAAAGCACCCGCAAGCGCACCCCTTTTCCGAGCCACGCCTGCAGGAACGACACCTGATGCGGGTAGCAAACAATCTCATAGATTCCCTCATACCGTTCCATTCCCTGACGGAATCGGTTCAGTGCGCAGATATCCGCATTCAGGAACGACTGCACATATACCTCCCCGATTCGTGCGTCATACGGAAACACCCCGCGGTGATACGATCGGGTCTCCGGAGGAAACAACAGATTCAACAGGCGTTCCTCAAACCGCGGCTGTACCAGCAACCGGAGCAGTCTCACCCCGTCGCGGTTCAGGGGCACTGCATAGATCCGCGTATAAACGGCATCCATCCGAAAATCCCGCACGCGCAGGTCGGTTGCCGCCTGAAAGGTTTTCAGAATCTGCGCCTCGTCCCGTCCAAACAGAATGCAGGAATCCGCCTGCCTGCCCTGTCCCAAAACCGCAAGGTCATCCCGCATTCGCACCTCCCCGCGTCCGAGCCATTTCATAACAGCCCCACGGGTGTTATATACGGCATGAATCCGATCCGGCGTAAGCAATGCGCCAACCGCACGGGAATATCCCAGCTTGCGGATTTCATTTCCACCGGCGCGTTTCAGCTCTGTGGAACAATAAAACGCAAGCTCGTCCGATTGTGCGGCTTCCGTGATATTCGGCAGCCGATACGGTCGGCATTCAATCCCCGCCTCCATACTCATTCCGATTGCTTCTCCGCATCGGAGCCGACGGTCCCGATGTGCGCCGCCGGGAAACTTATGCACCCATTGGGTATCCCGATAGAAATCCCATGCACCAATCCGGGTGAGTATGGGGATTGCGCCGGACGACAGCCTGACCGAGCGGTCCTGTCCGCGACCGTTCAAAGTCAACAGCTTTCCCCGCAGATTTTCACCGCCTATCCGAACCGTTTCTGCCGTTGTCAGCCGCCGCACCGTTTTGCGGTACCAGCGTGCATCACCCAACAGGGACAGGGCGCATAGCGGATATTCCCCGCAAACCGACAGCAGGGTCATCAGCTTTTGCGCCGGACTGCCTGCCCGAATGTGAATCATACCCGTCTCCTCTCCCCGCCGAATTTCCGACACGGTGCCTGCACACTTTGTCGGATTTTCGGGTATCCGTAAAAAAATTCTTCTTTATAAATAATCCATTCCACCGCCAAAAAAATCCTGATTTTCAGACTCCTTTTGACAGTGCTTTTTCCATCTCCAGCCAAGCCGGAAAAGCGGCTCTCGGAATCAGATACACCTCCGTCCGATCGACATCTCCCGCCACCGAGCATTCATAGCGGGAACAGACTGCGGGACCGTCATCCGGCATGGCATACAGTGCCAGCACGTCGGTTACGCTTTTGCACTCGATGTTGTCATGGTCCCGCATCCGCCGCATCGAGCGCATCCGATCATAGACATGGCGAAAGACCAAAACGCAATCCGTAAACCGGAGCGGTTTCCGTCCCGAACACCATTTCCGCATTGCCGCCGCGACAGCGGCATAGACGAGATCCCCGCGCCCGCTGTTCTTTTTCGGCAGCAAGGCAGGGAGCGTCAGATGCAGCCACCCCTCTGCGGTTTGGCGGATTTGAACCGAAAACGGAGACAAATCCGGCGGTTGCGCGCTTTGTCCTCTGTCCGGGTCCGGAGCCCAAACCGGCAGGCTTCGCGCAAGCAAGGTCAGCTCCTCCGCGCGCCGCTCCAACAGCCATGCGGCATCGTTTGCAAGCGCAGGACTTCCCGCAGAGGTCAGGGCTTCAAAGGCGACAGTCGTCCGCTCCAAAGCACGGTGGATATCCGCTGTCAGTTCTTCAGCTGTGCGTCCCATACTCTGCCTCCTCGGAATAAAAGGTCACCTCCGGTTCGCACCGCCCCGCATAGGAGACGGTTGCGAACAGGTGCGGTGCAGGCGGCGGTCTCAGTTCCGATATCATGCGGTCATGCGGCAGAACCAGGATGTATTTCAAATCCTCCTCCGGACGCAGGAGCCGAAGCAGATGCCCTTCCCCCTCATACAGCACCGTCACCTCATATCCGATGTTGCCGCGCAGGAAAAAAAGCTGTGACGGATAGGACGCCGGATAATGCGCAACCGACGGGGCAGCTTCCATGAATTTCAGCAGAACCCAAACCGCCTGCACGGTCCTCGCGTCCGGAACGGACATGGCATCCGGTCCAAGGCAGGAGCCGCCGCAGACCTCTGCCGCAAGCCCCTGCCGCCACAGATTCCGAAAAATCCGCCGTGCCCGTTCTTCTCCCTTTCCGAGAAGTCTGGCAAGCTGTATTTTCGGCAATGCGCCGTACTGCGACAGCCATCGCACAACCAACGCCTCATCCTCCAACAGCATTATATCCGTTCCTTTCCGATAACAAGGTTTCTTCGGGCTGTGTCGCGCAGATCCGCACAGTTCCCGTTCCGTCCGGTGCATCGAGCAGTGCCTCCCCTCGGCTAAGATTAATCACCGCCAGCCGTTCGGCATCCGTCAGCCCCAACGCCTTCTGTGCACCGGCGGCTTCATTCGGCTCCAGCCGCAACAGCAGCTTGTGGGCGCTGTTGTTCAGAATGGCTCTGCCGTACCGCCCGTCCTCCAAGCCGAAAAAGTCGGACAATTCCTGCGTGGCAGCAATCGCGGAACCGCCGTACCCGCGAATGGTTTTGAATACCGTCAGGCAGAATTCCGCCGCCTCGCGGGTGGAGGACGCGCCGACCAACCTCCAGATTTCATCGATGAACACCGCTTTCTGTGCCCGAATATCGGCTTTGACCCTGTTCCATACAAGGTCCAGCGCAATCATCATGCCGGGTGCCAACAGCTTTCCGTCCAAGCCCGACAGGTCCAAAACCACATAGGACGAAGACAGGTCCACTTTGGTCTGCTGATTGAAAATTTGGGCAGAGCCGCTCACAAAGCGCTCCAAAAGGCGTACAATCCGCGCGGTTCCGGTAAGGGATTGCAACCGTTCCAGCAGGTCTGCCAAAATCGGCTGCTTCCCATCCCCACACGGCATTCCGAAATCCCGATAGGTTTGCAGGATTGCCGCGTCGAGCAGCTGCTCCTCCTCGCCGCTCAGATCCGGCATCAATAGGGAGAAAAACCGCATGAGCCATTGCACCTTTCCCGCCAGCGCCATTTGCGGTTGCTCCCCAGTACCGATTCGCAACTCCATCGGGTTGATTGCATTTGCAGAGCCCGGAGCAAGCCGAACGAAGCTACCGCCGACCCGCTCACAGGCGCGTCGGAATTCGTGCCCCTTGATGGGAGCAATCAGGAAGCACGGAATCCCGCGCATCCGCATCCGGAGCGCCAGCAATTGCAGGGTAAAGGTCTTTCCCGCCCCACTGATGCCGAGCAAACAGAGATTGGCATTGGGATTTCTCCGTTCGTCAAACAGGTTCAGGGCAAAGAGCGTGTTCGTCTCCCGCCGCAGACCAAGCGGAATCCCGTCCGTCTCCGGCTCCCGAAAGCCGATTAGCGGATATGCCGAGGACGCACCGTCACCAAGCACATTCCGCTCTGCCTTTCGAAGAACCGACGCATCCGGAATCCCCATTGGCGAAACACAACTCCATGCCTGCTCCTGACAGAACGGACAGGCGGAAACCGAAAAATCCATTGCCGTCAGCCGCTCCGTGACCAACCGTGTTTTCTTCCGCAGCTCCTCTTTTCGGTCAGCCGACACCGTTATCAGCACTGCAAGCCGAAAGAGCTCGTCCCCGCCCGCAAGTCCGGCTTTGAGATAGTACGCCGCATCAATCGCGTTCGTCAGCCCGTCATAGGCACGCGCGCTGTCCTCCATCCCGTTTTGCCGACTGCGCATCAGCCGAAGCCTTCGCGCAATCCGCCCGATGCTCACCGCGCGGTTCTCCCGCGTCAGATGCAAATCCACATCAATCCCGTTGTCGAGTCCCACCAGTGCCGACAGCCACCCGCCGCCCAGTCTTGCGGGATACCCGTCACCCTGCAGATACAGAACCGTATGGTAGCGACCGTCCATCAGAAACCAGTCCCGATGCGCCAGGTCGATCCCGCGCGGACCGATGAGCATTCCGACCGGAACCGTTTCCGGCTCGGCAGTTGCCCCGCTCTCGCAGACTGTGCGCCATACACGGTCGGAAAACGGCTCCGCTCGGTAATGGCTCCGATTGAAGTACCGGTATAACAATTCGGCAGCGGCGGCATCCGAATCGTCCGCTTCCACGATTCGGTTGCCGCACCGTCCAAGATACTCCCGTGCAGTCGCCGCAACCGATTCCAGTTCTTCCGCCGCGGCATCTGCATCCCGTTCCTGCGCAGTCAGAATCAGCAGAAAGCGCGTACAGAGTACACCGCTCTCGCCCGCTTTGCGCAGGCTTTCCGCAACGACTTGCCCCAAGGACCGACACGCGGGATGATTCTCCTGCTCCAAATCTCTCTCGAAAGCGTCGGCATACGAATCGGTATCCGCCGGAAAGGTCATGCATTTGAAGTGCAGACGGTTCGGTGCAATCCGCAGCCATGCGGCAAAGGATGAAAGGATTCTGCCAACCTCCTCCGGTGTGCACAGGAACAGCCCGACCGGTTCAAGCTCCAACAGCTTCAGAAATCGACCGTCCTGCATTGCAATCACGCCGTTTCGGATGTCCGCAATTCCGAGGAATGACTGAACTGTTTCCTGTGTCCGCTTCATTCCGCCCCCTCCATCCGTGCCAGATGTATGTTGCGGCGCCGATGCAGAAACCGAACCACATGACAAAGAAACTGCCCCAAAGAATCCCCGCCGATTCCGACAAGCGTCAGAACGCCAAGCGGAACGAAAATCAGCGCCGCCACAACGACCCGCCAAGGCTCTGCCCGCGTAACCAGCAGAAATCCAAGCGGCAGCAATACGACAACCGTTTCCACGACATTCCGTGACCGCCCGAACAGCCCGCCAACCTCCCGCACATTTGCGGGAATTTCATAAAGCCGATCTTCCATTCTTCCCCTCCGTCAGCATCCGCTTCATCCCCTCACACCGTATTTGGGCAGTCTGCCGATTGCCAAGCCCCGTGTCGGGACAGATCGCATTCGGGTCAACCGCAAGCAGCTCCCAAGCGACATCCAAGCATAGCGGCTCCAAAGTTGCCGCCAAATAGAGCACGTCATCATCCTTGCGTTCCACCGCTTGCATCGGATACAGAATCGCGCCATGCTCATCCAAAAGCAAACAAAAAGCCTGCCAATCGCAATTTGATACCGACCACACCGCAAGCAAAAAGCACAGCTCTGCATCGGTTGGCAATGCGGAACGGTCCACATACGCCGCCCAAGAACGCGCAACGTCATAGGCACCGGATTGGATTCGATTTCCGATTGCTTCTCGCGTGTCCGAGCGGCAACGCTCCAAACCGATGCGCAATTCTTCCATGTGACCGGTCAATTCTGCCACCGGATTGTCTGCGGTCAGAAAAGCCGCAGGCAGGGAGAGCGCTACCAAAGAAACGACCACAAGAATCAGGGCAACGGCAATCAGAACTGCCGCCACCGCCCTCCGATGCTCCCATGCAGTTGACAGCGCCGCTCCAACCGGTCCGCCGATTGCGCCTGCCACACGCGCAAGCACCGCTTTCCCGACCCGAATGCACCGATACGCGCCGTGCGCCGCCTGACCGATTTCATCCGAGACCGAGCCCTTTTCCCGTTCCGTCATCCCAGATACCAATCGTCAAAGACCGTGCCGTTGATAACAACCGTTGTGGCGTTTCGGGTTGCGGTCAGCATTCCGGCAGGCGTCCAGATCTGCGTTGCGGAAACCGACAGCAGATAGGTTCCGTCTATGATATAGATCGGAATATACCGCAGTCTCGCGCCGCTTACCGCATTCGGGTGGGACGGGAACCGATAGGCGCCGCCGCTGTACTCCAACGTCTGATAACATCCGTACACCGCAGAATATCCGGTCTCCGGAAACCGGACATACGCGTTCTGCGCCTGTGTATAGCTCCCCGCATCGGGCATTTCATAGCGTTCGTCCCCTACAACAGTCGGAGACCACGACAGCAGGATTCCATAACCGGATTTCATATACAGCATGCCGGTCTCCACCTTCGCGGAGGGACAGGCTGGGTCTGCCGTCAGGCTCGGATCCGCGCCGCCAACCCGTACGCCGTAGGTTTTCAGAACCAATTCTCCGTTCTCCCAGCACCATTGATTCCATACTGCCTTTCCGGGTGTCGATTCCGGACGGGCGGCATACGGATCGTAGCTTTCCGGAGACTGCTTTTCATACCGTGCGTCCGGAAGAGAGGAAACCGAAGGTGCTTTCGGTGTTACGGTGAAGAAGTCGCTGTTGTCGGTTCTGTCCGTCTCGTTTCCGAGCCCTTCCGGATTCGCGGTTCCGCGGCACCACAGCAGACTGCCAACCGCATCGGCAGGAACCGTCCAGCGAAACCATACGAGATTCTTCCCGTTTGCGGGAACGACCACGCGCTCCCATGTCTGCCGCTCCAGAAGCACCTCCCGCCCTGCGTCATCCAAGCGGTAGACCTCGAACAGAAAGGATACTCCATCCTCCGGCATCAGCGGCGTTGCCGTGTCGTTGTGCGCAAGGAACGCTGTCACCGCCTCGCATCCGGCAAGATACCCCGCATTCGGGGTCACCGCATTGGAATAGACCGAAACCACCTGCCGCACCGTCAGCGTAACGGAGGTTTCATTGTTTCCGCTTCGCACCTCGTCTCCGTGCTTCTCCCAGTTGACCCGTGCGGTCAGGGTATGCGTATCGACCAACGCGCCGACGCGCAGGGTGAAGGTTACGAACTGCACCCCGTAGGCGGCAAACTCCACCTCGGTCTGCCACAGGGAAGCACCGTCCAGAAGGATCTCCACGGGAATGCGCGAATAGCCGTTTTTGGGGTCCCAGTTATCCAGTCTGCACCGCACCGTGACGGTATCATACTGGTAAACCGTATCCGAGGACACAGAGAGGTCGCTGACCGAGAAATCGTAGTTGATGAATTCCCAAACGGCATACAGCGTCCGGTCGCCTTCCTCCGTGTAGCGGTCTCCGGGCAGAAATTCCGGCACCGTTGCATCCTGCACCGTGCTCCAACCGAGAAACCGGTAATTGTTCCGTGTCGGAATCTCCTGCCGCAGGGTCAGGACCGTATCATGAAGCTTCTCCTGTGCATCCGGTGCGTCTGCACCGCCGTTTGGATGGTAGGTGATGCGATAGAGCTTCGGCTCCCAGACCGCATACAGAACCAACGCCGCATTGCCGGAATAGACCGCACCCGGCAGATATGCCACGCGTTCCGCATCCGCTGCAGTTGCCCAACCGAGAAACCGGTAACCGGTTCGGGTCGGAATCCAGTCCGACAGGGACAGCGGAGCATTCTCGGTCTTGGTTTGCGCGGATGGTGCGCCGCTGCCGCCGTTTGCATGGTAAGTAACCGTCCAGGTTTGTGCAATCGGTTGCCAGATTGCATACAGAACGGTGTCCGCGTTCCGGTACATCGTTCCGCCCGGCGCATAGGAAATACCGTCCCCCGCCGCAGTCGTATTCCACTCCAAAAACACATAGCCGGATCGGGTAGGAACCGTATCCGGAAGTGTCAGCGCGATTCCGTGTTTTTTGGTCCGTGCGGACGGCGCACCGGTTCCTCCGTTCGGGTCAAACCGAACGGTGTAGGACACGGCTTGCCAGACGGCATACAGGGTCACATCGGTTTTCCCGTCATACCGCGCGCCTGCTCTCCAGCTCGCCGATGTCGCGGTTGCACTTCGACTCCAACCGAGAAAGCGATAACCGCTTCGGGTCGGAACAGCGGATGACAGGTAATTGACGTCCTTTCGGTATTTTCCCTCACTTGCGGGCGCACCGATGCCGCCGTTCGGATGATAGGTAATCCGAAACACGGTCGGGTAGTAGATGACAGTCTCGGTTTTGTCTGCCACAGAATAGATCCCGCTGCAGACCGTCCGATCCGGTGTGTAATCCGCCACCGTTGGGCTTGTCACCTGATAGGATTCCCCGATTCTTCCCGTTACGGTTCGGCTTGCCGCCACTTCGCTCCCATTGGCGTACAGATACCGCACGGTCACACGCGCCGCATTCGTATACACCACCGTATAGGTCGCGGTTCCGTTTCGCACATAGTGGGACGGCGGGAAGGTCTTTTCCATCCGATCAGAGGACACCACCGCGTCATTCGGGTCCTTCAGGACATATCCCTCCACTTCGGGCGACCGAACGCTGACCCCTGCACCGCCCTCCTCATAGCTTCCGCTTGCCATCGGCGCAACAGTCTTGCCTGCTTCGTTGACATAATATACCCGATAGGTCATCGGATACCCTGCGGCAGCGGCAGGCAGTACGCACAGCCCGCAGAGGATTCCCACCAACAGCCAAACGGCGGTCAGCCGCATTCTCTTTCGTATTCTGTTTTTCATTTGACCCCCTCAATCACGCTGACATCTCCAACGATCTCCGCGTTCCCCGCTTTCGGGTTCTCATTTGTCCCCGCGACATCGGCAAACCGTTCGCCGTTCTGCTCCGGATGCTCTGCCGCCGTGTCCGTTCCGCGTTCCCGTGTATCGGATTCCTGCGAATCCGGTGTTGTTGTCGGCTCGTCCGTATTGGAGACAACCGGCACTGTCGTTTGGATATCCGGCGAGGGATTCTCTCCCCGCTCGGAGCACCGTGCAAACCGAACCGCGATTCCTGCTGCCAACAGTCCTGCGAACAGCGCTGCGGCAATCCATCTTTTTCGTTTCATTTCATTCTCCTATCCTTTCATATTTGCTCCCGATTCCGGACTCCACCCGAATCGGAACTGTGACCGTTCCGACTATTTCGCCTCCGAAGACCACGGGAATCCGAAGCTCGCCCTGTACCGCAACCGTCAGCAGATCGTCCGAACGGGTCTCGGTCACGTCGGTCAGACGCAGGCTCCAAAGAATGTCGTCCCCGCGCCGCTTGGTAAAGCTGCCGTCCTTCGGCACAATCGCCAGCGACAGGGCAAGCTCCCCGTTCACCTCCGCAAGACCTACCGTAACCGCAGGTAGCGCTCCGTCCCGCACCGTGTCGTATTGTTCGGACAGGGCATTTCCGAGCGCCGCGTCCAACGCCTCCTGCATCCGGCTTTTGGCGCCGTTCACCGTTCCGAGTAGCCCGCAGAACAGAAACGCCACGGTCAGCAGAAGCATTGCCAGCATCACCAGAACGCAGGCAAACACAGTTCCCGCACCGGATCGGTCTTCAAGTCCTCTTGCTCTTCCTCTCACGGCAGATCCCCCGCTTTCCAATACCGGACGGAACGCGCACGGTAGGTTGCCTGCATCGATGCGGGAAGTGCCATCCAACCGTTTTCCTGCTTCGGCTTTGCTGTCACAGTCACGCAGATGACATCTCCAAGCTGAATCTTCTCACTCCCCTCCAGACAGACGCTCCCCGCAAAGGAAACCTCTGCCGCAAGCCCATAACGTGTGCAAACCATTTCAAAGTAGGTCGTGACATCATCCCCGATCTCCCCGCAAGCCGCCGCATACCGCGCGGTTTCCTCCGCGACTGCGTGCAGCTTCTGCGACAGAAAAACAGCGGAAAACAGCTGCAACAGCACCACGGCCAGCATGGTAAAAATCAGGACAAGCACCACGGTGTCGATGTACCCTTCCCCTTTTCGTGTTCTCAGCATCCGACACCTCACATTCCGAGCATGGAGCCGAGGCTCCCGCTGATGACCGTTGCGAATACCACCAGGTAAATCAGGAGAAAGCACAGCATCAGCACCGCGGACAGACGATGCACCCGCTTCGGCGCTTTCAGTGCTTCTCCTCTCAGGCTCTGCCGCTGTGCCTCGCGGAATCGGATTCCGAGCGTTTCCCAAAACACGTCATTCCGGTCTCCGCGAATCAGGCTGATCAGCCCGCGCACCACGTCGCCAAGCATCGGTGAGGACACGCGCGTTTCCATCCGCGTCAGCGCCATTTCATAGTTGCCGCTCCGCATATCCGCAACCGTAATATCCAATTCCCGCCGCAGAGCAGGTCCCGCGCACAGTCGGTATTCGTCAAGAATTGCCAACACATCTCTGGAATGTGCGGTAACCTTGCGGATTGTTCCAACCAGCCGCGGCAGCTCCGCTTCGATTTCCCGCCGCTTCTGCCCAACCGCATCCGGCAGGCGGCGCAAGCGCAAGGCAAATAGCAGAAGGATACCAACGGTCAGCAATCCACCAAGCACCGGAGACAGCCAAAAGCCAACCGGTACAAGCGGCAGAAACCGCGCGGCATCCAATACGCAACCGGCAAGATATACCTCCGGTGTTTCCCTCTGCCCCGCTGTCCGCAAATCGGCAAGCAGCTCCTCCCGCCGATACCGATTCAGACGGATCTGTCCGGCAAGGAATTCTGTCAACCGATGCCGCAACCCCGACAGCACCCTTTTCTGCGGCTCCGACCGTTTCCGAATCCTCCGCACCGCACGCACGGTCGCCGCATTCGGGATTCCGAGCAATCGGCACAGCGGACGGAAGCAGAACAGCAGTGTTCCCGCAGGCACCAGAAACAGCAATCCAAACAAGCGATTCATCCCGTCACCTCCCAATCCGCAGCGGCGTTGTGTACCGATCCATTAGCATGCCGGTAATGAGAATGACCGCGCCGCAAATGCCGAGCACCAGCTTTCCCTGCACCGTGTCCACCAACGCCGCGTACCAATCCCGATTGAGCAGCCACAAAAGCGGCAGATTGGCAAGCACCATTCCGACCATGGCAAAATATTCGCCCCTCGCCCCCGCCATCACGGTTCGCACCTCTCCGCGGATCATCCGGACATCGGTCAGCCGCAGAACAGTCGGCATCAGGGTATCCTTCAGGGTTCGGTCCCGCTGACAGTCGATCAAAACGTCAATCCACTCGCGGAAAACTACCGAATCCGTTCGGTGCTTCAGCCGTTCCAGACAGGCGGGAACGCTCGCGGATACCGCCCGTACATCCCCGCAAAAGGAGACGAACAGCTCCCGCAGCGGGGATTTCAGATAGTTCAGATTTTCTTCAACCGCCCCGACCAGATCATCGGTTCGCAGATAGGTGGACGTGATGACCGACAGGGTCGTTTCCAGCTCCTGCTCCATGCGGCGGTCGGCAATCCGGATATACCGCCGCACCAAAAGGAACGGGAACAATCCGAGTCCGACACAAAGGGACGGTGCCAAAAACAGGTTTTCCAGTAAAACCGCCACCGGAATCCCGCACAGGCACAGGACGACAGAACACCATACCGTGCGCGGAAACCGTTTCTCTTCCCCTACCCATGCAAGCGCATCCCGAAAGTGTGCCAACGTGCGGAAAACGGAGCGGGTTTTCCGTTTGCGGCGCAGCTCCGTGACCTGCGCATACAGCGTCTGCGGCGGATTCAATACCTGCATCAGATCCTGCGTCACCCGCTCCGGTGTCAGCCGCAGAGCCGCAAAGCTTCCTGCCGACAGCACCAGCCACACGGCAAGCTCAATCAGTTTCATCGGGATTCTCCTTTCCTGTGTAGCGCAAAAGCTCTCGGTCCGGCGCGCCTGCCTGCCGGAAACGGCGTAACAGTCCGTCGCTGATGGGATGAACCCTGCGGAACTCACCGGATACCCGAACCGAACCGTCTGCATCGCGCTCCGAATGCAGAATTTCATAGCGCCAAAGCACCCGATACCACGGGCTTCCGTTCTCCGATACGCCGCATTCCGTAACCGTAACGATCCTGCGCTCGTGATTCTCCAACAGATTGGTGGTCACCACAATCGGAAACGCCTCTGCCGCAAGCATTCGGGCAATCTCAAATCGCATCGGGAGCTTGCCCTCGCAAAGCAGCGCAATCCTTCGGTGCGCCTCCTCTGCCGTGCGCGCGTGAACCGTTGACACCACCGTGTGTCCGGTCTGCGTTGCCTGAACCGCCGTGTAAGCCTCCACATTCCGCATCTCCCCCACGCAGATGATATCCGGATGAAACCGCAGCGCAACCTCCAGTAGATTCTCCTGTGAAATGTCGAATGCCGGATCGTCGGACGGGCGGGACAGCGTATGTACGACATTGTTCCGAACCCTGCCGCCCTCCCGCCTGACAAGGCTCAGCTCCCGTGATCCGGTCTCCACCGTAAAGATGCGCCGCTCGTCCGGAACCGCCGATAACAGCGCGTTGAGAAGCGTTGTTTTTCCGGAGGAGGTCACGCCGGCAATCACGAAGGAGACCCCGTATCGGATGCAAAAGCCGAGGAAATCGAGAATTTTCCATGTCGCAAAGCCGGATTGCACCAGCTGTGCCGCCCCGATGCTGCGCGGGTGCAGAATCCGGATGGACACCGCCACACCGACCTCTGCATCCACAATCGGCGTTTTCATAACCGTCACCCGAATGCGGCTGTTCAGATGCCCCATCGAAATGGGCGATGCATCGTCAATCACCGCGCCGCTGTTCCGCAGCAGCCGCTTGACGGTATCTGTCGCCTGCTGCGGGGATTCAAAATGCGCCTCCGGCTTCACCGTTCGCCCGTCCGTATAGGTCACCGCAATGTCATCCCATGCGTTGACGTTGATCTCCTCTACCTTCGGATCCTCCAGATAGGCAGTCAGGACGGAATACCGCGCCATATCGTCCACGAGCCGTCCGAGAAGTGCTTTCCTTGTCATACCCGACACCGTATAGCCGGTATCCGTCAGGAACCGTTCGAGGTAGATCGGAAGATACCGCGTGCGGTCGGCATCGGTCAGAAGCGCGGTATAGGCTTCGGAAATATGTGCCTGCGCCAGCTCCAACAGCTTTGCGTAAGGCATCGGCAGTCGCGTCTGTTCCACAGCTTCCATCACATCACCCATTCTGCCAGCTTTCGCACCGCACGCTGAAATCCGCGGTCACGAACCGGTGAGAACAGCGTGCCGTCCGCGCTCTGCTGTCGGATTGCCTGCGAATACGGGACGTTTGCCAGCACACCACCGCAAGCCTGCTCGGTTTCCCGTTCCGCCGCCCGTACATCCCCATAAACGGAAACCAACACATTCTGAACCGCGACCTTCGGGTACAGCGGCATCTGCGACAGCCGGTACTGCAAAGCCTTCGGCTCCGGTGTCAGCAGATAGAGCGTCCGGTCTGCCGTCCGCACCGCGACATCGGACAGCGGGCTGTCATATAAAGCGGAAGAGCAGTCGACAATCAGGACATCTGCAAGCCGGCTCAGAATCCCGTACAGCTCCGTTGCCTTTTCCGGCAGGACGGCGGGATAGCTTTGCCGGTTCTCCCCCGCTGCATAACCGAACAGCGCCAGTTCCCTGTGGTGTCGGCAGAGATTTGCCTGCCGCAGGACATCGTCCGGAGTCATCAGCACCCGTTCCAGCACCGCACCAACGGAATATTCCCGCGCGGCACGCGTCCCCGGAAACAGCATCGGCAAAACCGGTGCACGGTCATCGGTATAGACCACCGCCACCCGTTTTCCCATTTCGGTCAGTTCCAGTGCAAGCTTGGTTGCAAGCACACTCTTTCCGGAGTCCGGCGTTCCCCAAACGGCAATCTGTTTTGCCATACTTCCCCCTCTCACGGTTCCGTGCCGGTCTGACCTCCGCAACCGGACGGCATACGGTGCTTCAGGACAGCCGGAAGCACCCCGAATGCCAACAGCATTGCGAGCAGAACGCACAGAACCCCGCACAAAGTTTTATTTTTCATTTTTATTACCATTCCTTTCCGCTGCGCTGCAAGGCACAAAAGGGATATGAAAATCCGAGTGCGGCACGCAGCATTCAAAAAGGTGTGTTACAATACTCCTTAAAAAGCAGACGCACTACACAGCACGTGAAAGAGCATCCAGTGCCGGGCATCCA
>ENA-UERG01001368-UERG01001368.1-human-gut-metagenome-genome-assembly--contig:-NODE-1368-length-20488-cov-6.067219_pt1 | contig 20488 bp, 25 predicted proteins | sample MGYA00242954_ERZ507954 | MGnify/ENA primary metagenome ERZ507954 (study PRJEB26167, sample SAMN06115478) | human gut metagenome | host: Homo sapiens | place: China:Sichuan | collected 2015-01-21... | reverse complement strand
AGGATAAGTTCTTGACGGCGTTGAAGGCGTGGAGAGAAAATCATCCGTGCACAGTGGTGACGGTGGCGCATCGTTTGAGCACGATTGTGGAGAGTGATGTCATCTTCGTGGTTCACGATGGTGTGATAGAGGCTCAGGGAACACACGAGGAATTGTTGAAGAGTTGCGACTTTTATGCGAATCTGGTTCGTGGACAGATGGAAACGAGTCCTATGGCTTAATCCATTCTCTTTTTCAATGTTTCTTAATCTCATATAGTTAAACCACACTCTTCCTTTCTCCATCTACACACTCCCATTTCCCGCCTCCCCACTCTCCCCACTCCCCCACCCAATTCCCGTTCTTACCGCGCAACCCCCCTCTTCGCCTCCCTTTCCTCAACCGAAATAGCCACTTCTTACGGACTCCGCTTTTTCAAATTACTTCTTTCGAGGAAGGACTACGCATTTCTCTGTTCCTTTCTTGAGGTATTGATCCATCTGTTTCGAACTCGGAATGGCCGAAAAAGCAATTCAAGAACGCCAATACGCCTACGCAACTGTTGGGGGCTTTGGAATTGCGTAACCGATCTAGAATGCGAGCCAGGTGTTGGAGGCAGATCGAGAAGGAAGGCGCAGAACACATGAACCATCTGGAACCGCTGAGAGTCTCCGTGGGAAACCACTTCCGAAGATGGGCGACAGAGCCATTTTGGTTTCTGAGGAAGTTCAAAAGCGTAAGGAGAAGAGAGAACAACAGTGGGCTGTCCTTTGGATTTGACAATTCAGAAAGCGCGAGCGCATGCTGCGGGAGTCCACAACTGATAAACGGAGGAGAACCGGAGCCATCACCATCAACAAGAACGTGAATAACGTGCTGACGGCTGTGGACGAGTATGCGAGCAAACTCTACCATCCCAAGACTGCCGAAACCGAGGTTCGGTACACAAAGCTGTTGTCAATCATCACCCGTTATTATCCGGATGCATCGGGAGTTGTTCCTGTGGAAGATTGTAACACATAGGACGTTGTGGCGGATGTTGCGAACGAGCTCCTCACCATCCTGAAGGACGGAGACATGAAGGGAAAACAGCAGCGCTGTGAGTCGCTTCTCGGGAAGATGAACGAGCGCGAGTTCGGCGACCTGGTGGAGCTGAGCAAGGAGATCACCGACTTCAACCCAGACGTGAACGACGTGAGTGTTCTTAACGTCCTTGACGACTAGAACGAGCCGAAGGACGACACGATCGCTCTGGACATGAACGTGGAGAGCGACGAGAGCGTGCTGGACGAAGTGATGAGTCAGGAGGAGGAAAGCGAGGGAGAAGACCTCGCGGAGACGGAGGCGCTGAAAGCGCGATCGGAGCCGATGGAGGAAGAGGAGGAGACAGGTCTCCGCGTGGAAGACATCGACAGTTTCTGGCTGCAGCGCCGCATCGGCGAGTACGAGAAGGACGCCGAGAAGGCTCAGGCGCTGGCGGAGAAGGTGTTGGAGGCGTTGCGGAATAGCGACGAGCGTGAGAGTGAGGCGCAGCTGGTGGAGCTGGTGGGTCTCGACCACCCCGACCTGATCTCGCTTCTGCTGAGCAACCGCGCTAAGATCGCGTACGTGATTCGCTGGCGCCAGGCGGAGTCCGAGGCGGCGCGTCACGCCATCGCCGAGGAGTTGCTGGCTGACGCATCGCTGGACGGAGCGAGCGTGCTGAAGGCGCTGGAGGCGAACCGCAGCACGAAGGAGTGGGGACTGTCGCGCAACGAGCTGGCTGGAACGGAGCGCGTGGAACGACACACGCCGAAGGAGCAGGGAGCGAAGCTGGACGCGGAGGCGCTGCGCGAGGAGGAGATGCTGGGCGTGGCTGCGGAGCTGAACGTGCCGAAGCCGAAGGCGCAGCTATCGCTGAGTGATCTGGCGTTCGCCGCTGGAAGCCACGTGATGAGCAAGAAGGCGCTTCACCTGCCACAGGGAACCCACAAACTGCTGAAGCCCGGACGCGAGGAGATCCACGTTCCTGCGGCGGCGAACAAGTACAGCGACCCCGAGTACCTGAACAGTCACCGACTGGTGGCTGTGGAGGACATGCCGGAATGGTTCCACAAGGGCTTCGACGGCGTGAAGAAGCTGAATCTCGTGCAGTCGCAGGTGTACGAGTGCGCGATGCTGAGCTCCGTTGGGCTGTGGTGGGAGTGTGACTGTAGGAGAACATGTTGTTGTGCGCCCCGACGGGAGCTGGAAAGACGAACGTGGCGCTGATGACGATCCTCCACGAGATGTACCTTCATCGCCGTGAGGACGGGTCGGTGGACAAGGACAAGTTCAAGATCGTGTACGTTGCTCCGATGAAGGCTCTGGTGAAGGAGATGGTAGACAGCTTCGGTCGCGTAGGTTCGGAACACGTCTGTGATGTAGAAACTGAAGCCGTATGACGTGAGCGTTCGCGAGCTGAGCGGAGATGTGAGTCTCACGAAGGAGGAGGTAGGGCGTTTGAGGGGATTACGAGGAAGATTGCGGAGACGCAGCTGATCATCACGACGCCGGAGAAGTGGGATATTATCACACGCAAGTCGGGAGAGCGGACCTACACGCAGCTGGTGCGTCTGATCATCATCGATGAAATTCACCTGCTCCACGACGAGCGAGGACCTGTTCTGGAGTCGCTTGTGGCGCGAACCCTCCGTCAGGTGGAGGTGACACAGGAGATGGTGCGACTGGTGGGACTCTCCGCCACGCTCCCCAACTACACGGACGTAGCCGCCTTCCTCCGTGTGGACCCTGCGAAGGGTCTCTTCCACTTCGACAGCAGTTTCCGTCCGGTGGGACTGGAGCAGCAGTTCGTCGGCGTGACGGAGAAGTCGTCGTTCAAGAGCATGGCGCTGATGAACGAGATCTGTTACGAGAAGGTGATGGAGAAGGCGGGAAAGAAGCAGGTGCTGGTGTTCGTGCACAGTCGGAAGGAAACGGCAAAGGTGGGTGTGGAGAGAGGACGTGACGGGTAGACGGCGCAGTACTTGCTGGACACGGCGGTGGAGAAGGACGAGCACCATCGCTTCTTCCCCACGGAGGTGTCGAAGCAGGAGCTGGAGGACGCGGTGAAGCAGTACACGATTCGGAACGAGGAGCTGAAGAAGCTGCTCCCGACGGGCTTCGCGATCCATCACGCCGGTCTCTGTCGTTCGGACCGAACGGCGGTGGAGGAGCTGTTCGGAAAGGGTCTCATCCAGGTTCTGGTGTCGACGATGACGCTGGCGTGGGGAGTGAATCTCCCGGCGCACACTGTGATCATCAAGGGCACGCAGATGTACTCGCCGGAGCATTCCGCGTGGGTGGAGCTGTCTCCGCAGGACATTCTGCAGATGCTGGGACGCGCGGGTCGTCCGCAGTTCGAGAAGTGCGGTGAGGGCATCATCATCACGAAGGCGGCGGAGTTGCCGTACTATCTGTCGCTGATGAACGCGCAGCTGCCGATTGAGTCGCAGTTCATCCGGAAGCTGGCGGACAACCTGAATGCGGAGATCGTGATGGGAACCGTGCAGAACGTGGCGGAGGCGGTGGCGTGGCTCGGCTACACGTACCTGTACATCCGCATGCTACGCAACCCCTCGCTGTATGGCGTGGACCCTGCGTCGCTGAAGGAGGATCCGACGCTGCTCCAGTTCCGCGTGGACCTGATCCACAGCGCCGCCACCCAGCTGGCGAAGAACGCGCTGATCAAGTACGACGTGAAGACGGGCATCTTCGAGAGCACGGGACTGGGCCGCATCGCTTCCTACTACTACTTGAGCAATGCGAGTGTGGCGACGTACAACGCCAACCTAAAGCCGGGCATGACGGAGATCGAGTTGTTCCGTCTGTTCAGTCTCTCGGGCGAATTCTCCCAGATCACGGTGCGTCCCGAGGAGAAGCTGGAGCTGGATTCGCTGATGAAGAAGGTTCCGATCCCCATCCGCGAGAGCGTGGAGAACCCGTGCGCCAAGGTGAACGTGCTGCTGCAGTCGTACATCAGTCGCGTGACGCTGGAGAAGTTTGCCATGGCTTGTGACATGGTCTATATCACGCAGGTAGGAGTATGAGTTTCCTTTAACGCATAGTCTGCCGGTCGTATTCTGCGCGCGCTGTTTGAGATCGCGGTGCTGCGAGGCTGGTCGACGCTGGCGCAGCGTTGTCTGACGCTCTGCAAGATGGTATCGCACCAGCAGTGGGAGACGCAGTCGCCGCTGCGTCAGGTGGGTTCGTTGAGGTCTCCTGAGGAGTAGTTCGGAACGCTGCCGGCGTCGGTGCTGAAGCGTCTGGACAACAAGCCGATTCCCTTCGAGCGCTACTACGACATGACGCCGGTGGATCTGGAGGAGCTGGTGGGAACGCGCGGCGAGACCATCAAGAATCTGGGTGCCAAGCTGTCGTCGATGGTGCACAAGATTCCACGTCTGAGTGCGGAGGCGACGATTCTCCCGCTGACGCGTTCGGTGCTGTCGGTGGAGCTGGCGCTGACTGCGGACTTCGACTACGACGTCGAAGTGCATGGTCCGTCGCAGGGATTCCACCTGCTGGTGGAGGACGGAGACGGCGAACAGCTCCTCTACTACCAGTACTGGGTGCTGAAGGCTCGGTACGCGGAGGAGACGCAGTACGTGAACTTCACGGTGCCACTCTTCGACCCGATGCCTCCGCAGTACTTCCTGCGCATTCTCTCGGACAGCTGGCTGAAGGCGGAGACCACGCACGTCATCTCCTTCCGCTCGCTGATCCTCCCCGAGAAGTTCCCTCCGCACACGGAACTGCTGGATCTCCAGCCGCTGCCGCTCAGCGCTCTCCACAACCCTCAGTTCGAGGCGCTGTACGCGGGAGAGATTACCAGTCTGAACCCCATCCAGACGCAGGTGTTCCAGACGGTGTACGAGTCGGACACCAGCGTGTTGCTGGCGGCGCGAGCGGGTTCCGGAAAGGGTTTCGTGAGCGAGTTGGCGATGCTGCGACTGTTCGCCACGCAGCCGGACGCGAAGGTGTTGTACGTGAACCCGGTGGAGGAAGTGTGCGCGTTGAAGCGAGAGCGGTGGACGCAGCGGTTCCAGCAGGGCTTGGGCATCTCGGTCGGTGGCTTCATTGGCGATCCAAAGGAGGACACGGCGACGCTGAGCAACTGCACGGTGGTGACGGCGACGCCGTCGCAGCTGGACTACTTCACGTGCAAGGGTCTTCATCTGAAGCTGTTGCAGGTAGGCATGGGGAGAGGCTTGGAGCGTAGCGTGTGCGTCTGGTGGTGATCGACAATCTCCACATGATTGGTTCCGCGAACGGTCACATTCTGGAGTGTGTGGTGTCCCGTCTGCGAGCAATGGAGGCGCAGGCGCAGGCGGACCCGCAGCACCGCTTCCAGCTGCATTTCCGTTTCGTGGCGCTGTCTGCGTGTCTGGCGAACGCACGATCGCTGGCTGGCTGGCTGGGCGTGGAGAAGGGTCTCTTCAGCTTCCACTCGAGCGTGAAGGTGCAACCGCTGCAGATCCGCGTCCAGGACTTCGATATCGTCCACGCGGGCACGCGTCTGCTGGCGATGAGCAAGCCGGTGTACACGGCGGTGGCGGCGCTCTCCGCAGACAAGGCGGCGGTGGTGTTTGTGCCGTCGCGGAAGCAGGCGCAGATGACCGCTATCGACATTCTGACGTTTGTTAGCGCGAGTGTGCGACCGAGACGCTTCACGCACATTCCCGAGGTCGTTGTGTGTGTTCTCTCTCACGTTTAGGACCAACTGCAGAGTGTGTTAGACAGCGTCGTGGATCCAGCGTTGAAGACGGTGCTGAAGGCGGGAGTTGCCTTCTACTACAAGGTAAGTGGTGTTTCTGTCTTTTGGAATGATGAGTTCTGGTGAATGAGAGTGATGGGTATGGATACGTTCCATGCTTCACCATCCTCCGTGATTGCATCAGATACTTCTGATCACTGTTCTGTTCCTATTCTAACCTCAAGGGCATGAACGCCTCCGACGCGTCGCTCGTCCTCCAGCTGTACCGCAACGACTACATCCAAGTGCTCGTCGCCACGTATGACCTCTGTTGGTCGCTGCAGGTGTCGGCGCACCTCGTTCTCGTGATGGGTCTCCTCTCCTCCTCTCTCTCACTCCCAGACACGTGTTTCTACGACGGACGTGACCACCGCTACGTGGACTACCCGATTGCCGACCTGCTGCAGATGATTGGCTTCGCCTCCACGCCCGGCAAGTACGTGAGCGGCAAGGCGCTGGTGTTCTGCCACACGTCGCGCAAGGCCTATCTGAACAAGTTCCTGTTCGAGCCGCTGCCGGTGGAGTCGTCGCTGCACCTGAACCTCGCCGACCCGCTGAACGCGGCGGTGGTGAGCAAGAGCGTGGGCTCGATGCAGGACGCCGTGGAATGGCTGACGTGGTTCTTCTTCTACCGCCGCCTGCCGCAGAACCCGGTCTACTACGCGCTGACGGGCGTCTCGGACGAGCAGATCAGCGAGTACGTGAGCGTGCTGACGGAGAACGCGGTGGAGGAGCTAAGCAAGGCGGGCGCGGTGGAGACGACCGACGAGGGCGCGTTGGCCGCGTTGAATCTGGGCGTGCTGAGCGCGCACCTGTACGTGCGGTGCCACACGACGGAGCTGTTCGCGCTGTCGATCACAGCGAAGGCGAAACGTCGCGGTCTGCTGCAGATTCTGTCGTCGGCGACGGAGTTCGAGGACGTAGGCGTGGAGAGAGCGTGAGAGCCAGATGCCGATCCGGCAGCACGAGCAGCAGCTGCTGAAGCGCATGGAGAACCGCCTGACGTACGTGGTGGAGAACCCGACGGCGGTGTCGCGCAAGGTGAACGTGCTGCTGCAGAGCTACTTCAGTCGCGACGCGGTGACGACGGACCTGCGCGAGGACACGCTGCGCATCCTTCCGACGTGTCTGCGTCTGCTGCACGTAGCGATGGGTGAGGAATGGCATGCAGGCGATGGTGAACGTGTGTTCGACGAACATGTGGCTGAAGCCGGCGATCGCGGCGATCGAGCTGGCGCAGATGGTGGTGCAGGGCGTGTGGAACGAGGACTCGCGTCTGCTGCAGCTGCCGCACTTCGACAAGGAGCGCAGTCGCGGCTTCGAGGCGGAGGGTGTCGACAACATCTTCGACTTCACGGAGATGGAGGACGCGACGCGCAGTCGGCTGCTGGAGGGACTGAGCGAGCGCGAGGTGGCGGATGTGGTGGAGTTCTGCAACGAGTATCCCGATATCGAGGTGACGGCGCAGCTGGAGGCGACGACCGTGAAGACGGGCAGCGAGGGCGTGCTGCACGTGTCACTGAGCGCCGGCGAGGACGGGTTTGACACGGCGGTACGCAGCCAGCAGTTCCCGCAGAAGCTGCGGCAGACGTGGTGGCTGATTCTGGGCGACCCGAAGGAGAATACGATCCAGTCGATCGTGGAGGTGGATCTGGACCGTGCCAGCGCCAAGGACCTTGTGTTCACGACGCCCAGCCAGCCAGGTCATTATAAATGGATGCTGTACTTCATGACGGACTCGTACGTGGGGTGCGACCAGGAGCAGGAGGTGGAATTCGATGTGGAAGGGGACATGAGGGAATGGGGTGTTTGTTGGAATCCGAAGGCGTTTGAAACAAACAGAACACTTAATCCAAAAGCTCACCACTGTCGGCGATGACCACTCTCCTAAAGCTCATCTCCCACCCCCATAACCTACTTGGAAGGAGTGCCGCTTCCAGAACCCACAGCCTCGATCATCTTCACAACGTCCATTCCCTCAATGACCTTTCCGAACACGACATGGTGACCGTCGAGCCACTGGGTCTTCACCTATGCATAACAACACGATAAGAGGAAAACCGTCGTAATGAAGAACTGAGAGCCGTTCGTGTCCTTTCCAGCGTTCGCCATCGACAGGATACCGGGTCCGGTGTGCTTCAGCTTGAAGTTCTCGTCAGGGAACTTCTCTCCGTAGATGGACTCGCCGCCGGTTCCGTTGCCGTTGGTGAAGTCTCCTCCCTGGATCATGAAGTTGGGAATAATGCGGTGGAAGATGGATCCCTTGTAGTGGAGGGGCTTTCCAGACTTGCCAATTCCCTTCTCTCCGGTGCACAGGGCACGGAAGTTCTCCACGGTCTTCGGCACCGTCTTTCCGAACCTTTGCGTCAGAGAGATGATGCAGCCCTACAGTCCCATGACGATTCTTCCCGCCTTTTCTCCGTTAATCTCGATATCGAAGTAGACCTTGTTGGTGATCTTGGGCTCTCTCTACACATCACGGCAAGACTGGATAGCGACCTTATGGCCCTTCGGCTTCGCCTCCACTGCAACGAAGCAGATCGCAATAGCCAGGATCGCAATAGCCAGATGTGAAGTCTTCATTTTTTGTGCGTTTTGGAACTGCATGAAAGATGTCAAAAAAGGGGTCCATTTCGTTGACAGGGAGAAGGAATGGAACAAACACGCTCCAAAGATTACAAATTGACAATAGACTGGCTGCGGTAAAAATCAGCCACTTGTTCCGAATTCGTGCAATCCTCCGGTTTCTTGTCTTCTCGGATTCGGACGAAGCGGGGGAAGCGGAGAGCGATTCCCTTTGTCTCGTCCACCAATCCGATGGCTCCGGTGTGGACAGGCGAGATTGACAGATCGGCCGCTCGCACCTCCCAAACCTGTACCGGATTGAACCAAACATCCGGTTCCACGTCACTGAGAACACTACACGTGAATCGCTGCGTCTAGGACAACTTGTAGTAGATCGGCTTCTTTTCGGCGAGATTCTGGTTGAAGAACTCGGAATGCTTCTTCAGATCCTCGTCGCTGAATCCCGTTCCCAGCTTGCACACCGACTGGAACTCCTCCGAGTTCACGTCGTAACACGCCAGCAGGAAGGCTCCAAACGTTCCCGTTCGCTTTCCCTTTCCATAATAACCTCCGATGGGAACGAGATCGAGTGAGTCTCCCAGGTCCTTCAGATAATCCTTCTTCAGCTACCTGTCAAACCACCATCAACTACTCACCTTCAGCCAGTTGAGCGACCGCTTCGATGGCTCGTAGGTGGCGTTGTCCACCAGCGTCTTCACCATCAACCCTTCGCATCCATGTGCCACCGACTCCATCAAAAACGCCTGCATTTGTTCGGTGTCGTCGAGCTGCCTCTCACACTTCCTCAAAACGCCCACCTCCATGTTGGTCGCAAACGGCATGCGGCCGGGAACTTCGTGGATGTGTGCCCGAAGCACCTTTCTCCGCTCCTGCAGCGGCTCCTGCAGCAGCGACTTTCCGTTGAAGTAGATGCAATCGAACATGAAGATGACGACGTTGATCTTGACGTCCTCAGCTTTCACGTCCTACGTCCCAAGAAACGTCTATCGGTACCTTGCGCGCGCGCGTGGAGAGAACTTGGAAGGGAAGGATGCGCTGCGCCTCGCGATCCCATGCGACGCACTCGCTGTCAAGGATGCACGTTTCAACGTCCGGAGAAATGTTCTGCGGATGAAATGCAACGAGAAAGACCACCTCGTGAAGTGTCTTGATCAGATCGGGATACTTGGAAGTATTGTCTTCGCTGTTCCTGCTGAAGATCTTGATGGACCCGTCGGGCAGCTTGTGGATCTGCGCACGCTCGCCATCATATTTGTACTCGCACGTAAACAAGTGGCCCTGGAAGCGGTCCAGCACCTCCGAAATGCCCTTCGTAGGTTTCGCCAGCATCGGCTGCACGGGGATGCCCGGAGTCAGGTGGCAGTACTGGTGAAGCTCCGCCAGCGGGTGGCTCAGCAGCGCGGGAACAATCGCGTCGTACGACGGACACTCGCTCACCACCTGCTTCAGCAGCTCCGTCGCCTCCGTCAGCTGCAGCTGTAGCTGCGCGGGGTTCGTGGTGGCCGCGGCGTCCAGCAGTGGCGGCGGGAGGGTCGACGACGGCGGCGTGAGCGTTACGGCGTGCGCGAGAGCCACCACCACCGACTGCTCCGCGAGACCGATGCGCAGCTTCCCCTGAAGACCGCGGATGATGTACTTGATCTCCTCGCCGCGCGCGGCCACCATCAGACGCTTGATGACGCCGCTCTTGCGATCCTGCGACTTGCTGCCTTCCATCTCCGCGAGGGACTTGAAGTCCTTGAAGAGAGAGCGGATGGTCAGGGGAGGCGGCGGGAAGATGAGGCGCTGCGTGGATTTGCACGTGAGCGCGACGTCGCCGAGATCACCACACTTCTTCATAGCGGTTTTGATGTTGGCACTGTGGATGAGGAGACGAAAGCACCCAAACGATGACTTTCCGGTAGCGTCCTGCAACGACTTGATAATGATACCATCGCCGATTCCCAGTTCCACTCCCTTGAATGTGGGGGCAACCTCGTTCAGAATCAGATACACGCTCGGAAGGAGGTCTTCTGGCGTTGTTGCAATTAACCTTCTGAAATAGTCCGCCGTAAGCGTATTCACCTTGTTTCTGAACCATCACATGGATTTTCAGAAGAACTACCGTTCCGTTATCTTCTCCACCTCACTAAAGAGATGCGCTAATGCCTTGTAGGGAACACTACAATCGGACATGAGAGTCCGTTCCTACGCCTCTCCTTGTTTCCATGTAGCTCCCTCGATGGGATTGTATTTGGCAATGGTTGCCGACATTCCGCAATACACAATGTGGTCAAGTGAGTTACCGGATTTGACTGGTATGGGAATGGAGAATCCTAGGCGCGTGGAAAATAGCGAGATCTTTGTTGATGGTGGGATTCTGATTGATCAAGTGATGTCATTTTTTTAAATTATCAACCAGTTCATCGAGATCAATTACCATATTCATAGGTAACTCCATTCATTCTTCCCCTTCAAAGGAACTCTGTCATGGGTAACGTACTGAGCGACGGGGGAGTCGACAAGAACGATATCAATGAGATCAAGCTGATCACCCTCTCCGATTCCTATTCTCCCGCCGATCCAATTTGGGATCGCGTGTTTGACCTCAAGGGCTATCTTCAGTATGTGAATCACTCCTATCTAGAGTCCATTTGTGTATGCTGGAGCCGTGATATGAGTGGGGTTTGAATATGAAATTCTGATTGTAGTGAAGCACTCTCCCGAAACGCACAATTTTGAAGTCTTCATTCAACACATGAGTGAAGTCGTTACCGTTGTTCCCCGACGACTTCTCCGCTGTGTTTCTGTGATACTAGATTATCACCATGATGAATAGAACGATGAGTATCTGGATGCAGTTCAGAAGGCAACCAACGCCTTGTTTCTAACGCGTTGTTTCCTCAACACCTTTATGAAAGAAGCCAGTGACGAAGAGCTCTTGGTTTTGTTCAACGTCCCCCAAATCTCGGAAGCCATCGTCACTCCCAGCAACCTCAGTCGCTGTATCATTTCATTTGCGCACTCAGTGCTCAGCAACACTCATCCGCACGTATGGCGAGACTTCCTTCTTGCTCATCGAGACCGTGGTTGACGTGATCGTTTCGCACTCTCCCCAGCAGCAAACGAACAAACTCTACATGGAGGCGCTCGGTATTCTACTCACGCTATTCTCGCGCATGCTTCGGAATGAAGACATCGAACACACGATTTCTCCCGTTTCTCCCTATTTTTCTTCCTACTTCCTCCTCGATCTCCTCTTCATCTGTTCGGGAATGCCCGTCTCCGCTTCCATCATCCCTTCTCCCGAAGAAACGCCCGTCTGGTCGTCCGGACTCATTCTCTCTCTTCTGCGACGCATGATGGAGCCCTCTGTCGACGCACTTGATGCAGAGTTATACGCTCCAAAGGAGTCTTCTCCATCTCTTCTTCTGTACCCGTTTCAACTCTTCTCTCTCTTCTCTGCGCCGAAGAAGCAGACGGTCATTGAGTCTCCCTCGGCGACCCGCTGCCAACTTCTCCTCTCGCTCCTGCTTTCCGTCAACTGCGCCACCGACAACCCCTTCGTGCGGACCTTGAAACGTCTTGTGTATGCGTTACGGTGACGATATAATGAAGGAATACGCGAACGACCGACATCCACGTGGAAGAAGAAGACGCGTGTTCGATTTCCTTCGAGACCATCTACGAGCTCATCTGCAGAGACCTGAAGGAGCCGGCTGTGTACTTTATCTATCCTTATCAACACATAGCTGCGTTCTCTTCTACCACTTCCTCCACAAAGTGCCCGGCTTCTTCGAGTTCATCTGCGCCAAGTCGGAATACGTCTTTCTTCCCCAGCTGCTGAGTGGGTGTGAAGTGAGTGTAATCACGCAGAACTGCTGACGAATCACGCGACGTGCACCGACGAGCAGCTCTATCTGCTCATCACCATCGTTCTGACATTCACCCAGAGCGCCTCCTTCATGAAGTATCTCTTCTCCCTGAAGGCGAAGGCTCCCGAGTACGCCTTCTTCACGGAGCGGACGGAGAAGGATCCCTGGTCCGTCGGCTGTCTGACGATCGTCGTCATGATCCGAATCCTCACCACCCACATCCATCGCGTGAATGTCGCTGCATACGACGAGATGAATCTGTAGGACTTCTACATCGTCTCCAGCGTCATGGCGGTGATCTGCAATTCTCTCCAGCAGGCGAAGAATCTGGACAAGTGGGAATCGATGGCTCGTTTCATCCAGATATGCGTCTCGCAAACTCGTGGAGCTGTTGATATACCTCAGTCGGCGTCTGCAGGCGCTGAAAACACAGCTAGAGCACATTCCGGACGATACGATGATCAACATGTTTCTGTTTTCCCCTTCTTTCATTCTAGAACGTCGGAGCTGCTTTCTTTCTACCTGGACAGTGTTGCGTCCTTTCTGACGTCCGACAAACTCGCGGATAACATGCTCTTCGTGGGCGAGATGGAGTGTTGTGAGCAATAGGTTTACGAGTTGCTGCGGCAGTATGATTCGGTACGGACAATCACAAAGCACCCTGAGTTTGATCATATCACCATGTCCATCATGATGGTTCTGGATTACCTAAACGAGGCGCTGAAGAAGAAGGGGGAGTCAAGTGACAACAACGGTAGTTTTCTGTACTACGAGGACGTGCTCAAGAAGCTGTCAACGGAAGTGAAATCATGGACCTTCATTTCAAAAGGGAATGCCAAGTATGAATTCGAGGATTGCGATTCTGCTGTTTTCTTTCTCAGCTACGTGTGGAATCTGATCCAGCTCTATGGAACAGATCTTGATTTTTGGGTTGTTTGTTGGAATAATGAAGTGATGGGAAATGGTTCCATTTGGTTTCAAACAGCGAATTGGATATCACACCATCGGCATACCTGAACAACTTCTCCAAATCGTTCCATTGTAAATAATATGCTCATCTACTTTCTGAGTCACTTGTAATAATGCATCGATCTCCAAATCAACCAACCCCCTTTCATCCTCTCACAACAAACACATCAAACCCAAGCCAACTCCTTAAAAGGCATAGCGCAGCTGCTCCCTCTCCACGAACACAAACAACGCAACCAGCGCCACAGCGAGTAGAATGAACGAGCCGCCTCCCTCGATCTCCATCGCCTCGTTCTCCACCTTCTCGCACCGAACCACCGCCTCGTTCAGCACGTTCCGCTCCACCTTCACCGTCGTCTCCTTGCACGTCACCTTCGTTCGTCCCGTGCTCTCCACCTGCAGCGCGTACTCTCCCACGCCCAGTCCCTCCAGCTCGAACGACCCTCCCGCCGACACCTTCGTCACCTTCTTGCCCGCAGGTCCCTTCGCCACCACCTGCAGTCCCTCCACGATGGCACCATCCACATCCACCACTCCGTGCAGCGTCTACGCGTCACAGTATCATTCGATCCTCACCGCCGCAGACGGCACCGTCAATACGACAAAGTTGGTCTCCGTCACGTCACGGTCCGTCACCTCCACACGCAGCTCCGCGGGCAGAAGATGCTCCACGCCAGCCACCGTCAGTCGATAGGCGATGCCAGGCCGCAATCCACGCACGCGGAAGGCTCCCTGCGCGTCGGTGAACGCGACCTCCTTGAGCTTGCTGCCCTCGCTCGCCTCAGCAACCACGCGCAGCTTGCTCTGCGGCTGGCCGGTGATGGTGGTCACGCGACCGAACACGCTGAAGGCCACGCGCGTGCAGCGCAGCGTCAGCTCCACCGCGCTGCCCTCCGGAATCGACACCGTCTGCGTGGGCTGCTCGAAGCGGTACTCCTTCAGTTGCGCCTGCAGGAAGTAGTCGCCGGGGAACAGTTGTCCAAACACCAGACTGCCGTCTGCGCGCGTCGCCTGGTTGCTGTTGAAGCCGTCGCTGCTCAGCGAGAGAAGCGCTGCAGCCACCGGCTGTTCCTTCTACGGTGAAACGGCTGCGTTGGAGGTACCGCGTCCAGCACCATCACACGCAGCGACGAGAGTTTCTGGTGCGAGAAGTTGAGTCCGTCGGAAGACGCGTGGAAAACATGTCCCTCCTTCACAGCCTCCAGCGAGTGGCGTTAATCGACCTTCTCATTGCCATAAAGGATATGAAATGCGTCGCGGGGTCGATCGCAGGGAACACGTACACGCCCTTGGCGTCGCTCGTGGCCTCCAGCGGCGCAGCGCCCTCCAGCGTCATGCGCACGACCACTCCCGCCAGCGGCGGCACGATCTGTCCGCTCACGATGCGACCCTCCGCCGCCGCCACCGGCTTCAGCGGCTCCTGACAGCGACCGGCCGCCACCGCGAGGGGAAGAACGGCGGGACGGAAGAGGTACGGTGTGTTGGGCGCCGAGAAGCGCAGCGAGTACTCGCCGGGGACCAGCGTCTGCGTGAGAGGGGGGAGGAAAGCCCACCAGATGGTAGAGGAAGCGCTCGCCGTCCTTCACAGCGGTCACCTCGCTGACCACGCGTCCGTTCTGCTCCGCAGCCACGCGGACCTGAGAATGAGATGCTTCCCAATCACTCACATCCACGCCCACGCCGGCGGAGAGAGCGATCGAACCCTCCACGAAGTACGCGGAGGGCGTCACCTCCAGACGATGCGAGGCGGCCGACAGCACCACGGGCGACGCCACCTCCGCGCAGCCGCTCAGCGCCAGCTGGTACTGCGGAGCCTGCAGACAGCGTCGCGACTCGCCAGCAGGGAACTCCAACATCTCCCGACCCTCCTGCGAGAGACTCTCCGCGTGCAGCGGCACCGGCGAGACCACGGTGGCCAGGAAGCCCGTCTCCTCGAAGCGTAGCGAGGTCACGGAGGCCTCGCGCACGTCCACTGCCTGCTCCGCCTGCTGCTCCTCGCCGAAACAGCCCTCCTGCGTGAGTCCTCTCCCTCTCACTCACCTCGTCGCGCACACGCACCACATATTCGCCGGGCAGAACGCCCGTGAAGGCGAACCGACCCTCCTCGTTCACCGTCGTCGCGCCCAGCTCCCGCTCGCCGCTGCGCAGCGACACACGCACGTCACTGCGAGCACTGCGACGCACCACCTCTCCGGCGACACGCTGCGCCACCGGCTCCAGCACCAGTCCCGACGCGTCCTTCTGACGACCCACCACGACCGTCGCGCGCGAGAACACGACACCCGGCACGCCCGCGGCAGCGGGAACGGGCTTCACGGCGATCTCGAAGCGACCGGGAGGAAGCTGCATGGGAGGAGAGGAAAAGGGCTACGAGAAGACAGAACTGCTCCGGCGTCTCCTCCGAGGCGACCACGGCGTCTCCCTGCAGCGCTTGCACGGTGTAGCGGCGCGGCAGTCCCTCCTGCGTGAGAAGGGGAGAGAGACGCTACGTAGTTGCGCAGCAGCGACGTGTCCACGCGACCGCACGCCTGGTAGCGCGAGATCACCAGCGGCGGCAGCTCCATTCCCGGCTGCGCCTGGATGCGATAGTGAGAGAAGACAAAGCGACTGTCCTCCGCCTGTGTGAAACTCTTTCCTCATCACTACGTCGATCATATACTCGCGCTCCTCCATGTCGCTCACGTGGAAGAATCCCTGTGCGTCGGAGCACTCTCCCTCGCGTCCGTTGGCGTTCACACGCACACACACACCAGCGACAGGCTGCTGCGTCTCATCCAGCACGCGTCCGTGCAGCGTGAAGGCCACCACGGCGAAGGCGGGTCCCAGCGCCACCGAGGCGGCGCCCACGCTCACGCGCAGCTCCGCGGGCTCAATCGCCCACTCCAGCGAGCTGGCGGCCAGCGAGGGACGCTGCGTGGGAGCGGAGGGGAAATCCTACCAGCAGGTAGCGGCCGGAAGGCACGTCGCGGAACTCGAAGGCGCCCGAGGGAGCCAGCGAGACCAGACAGCCGGCGAGCGTCGACTCGCAGGCAAGCGGCTCTGGGTGAGAAGAGGGAGAAAGACGCACCACCATCCTCGCGGTGGAGAAGGAGACCGATGTCGGCCAGCGAGTGCTTGCCGGACTTGTTCTCCACGATACCGGTGATCTTGAAGCCGGAGACGACGAAGTCCTCGGTCACCGCCACGCTGCCGAAGCCGATCTGGAGTGAGAGAGGGGGAGAAGAACTACCGAGACCGACTGACGCGTGGGCTCCGCCAACACGCACGAAGGGTGGTCGGCGTGGAGCGTGTAGTCGCCGCTGATCACGTTCTCGAAGAGGTAGTTGCCCTGCTCGTCCGTCTCCACGGTGTTCAGCGTGTGTCCATCCTGCGAGAGAAGACTCACTTGGACACCCTTCACCGCCGCTCCCGTCTGCTTGTCGTGGGCGTGACCGCTGATGCGGAAACCCGTGATCTCAAACACCTTCTTGTCCTCACAGCCCGTCACCACTCCTTCTTCGTTCATCGACACCTGTTTGGATGAGACGGGAACATACGCAGCGTACATGGAAGGACTCCGGACTGACGTACCATCCGTCCTTCTTCGACACGGTCAGCTCGTACTCGCCCTGGATGGCTTATAGCAGGAACAAACCCTTACAATGTCGTAGATAGGGAGGAAGAAGAATCCCTGCGGACTGCACGCCGTCGACTCCTGGAGAACTCCATCGGAAGTCAGAAGAGAAACAGAGATATCGGAGAAATTCGGGTTCTTTCCAATTGCACTGCGCGGTAGAGGACCGAGAAAACACGTACTTCAGTATTCCCTGAGATACGCGAATACTACCTCCGCAACCGGAAACGCCTTCCGACTGCGCGAGTGCAACGCTAATGAAGAGAATAGCAGAAACAATAGCACGATGCATCGTTCTTTGTGGAGAAAACGACGAGAGAAAAGGGAGTCAAACCCCGATCACGTTTGATTTCAACAAACTCGTTTGGAAAAGGTTCATTCCTGTTGGCACCACGCATCGATTCTCCTGCTGACCTCCTGGATGTCCGGTCTCTCCTCCACCTCTTTGAGGCAATCGCGCACGATCCCGTAAATGACTACTTCAGAGCATCCATCCAGCCGTACCCGGGTCGTCCTGCAACTCCTCTACCGGACGCAGTCGAAACCCGGAATACATGAGAAAGCCGATCTGCGAATCAGAAACTCCTCCCAACCCAACACTCTGTCCTGTCACCTCTCTGGACTCCGCTCCCTTCCACGCCTTCATCTCCACGTACCCAACGTAGATTTCCATGATCAGAATGCCCAGCGTGTACACGTTCGACCGCGTGAGAATGAGAGCTCGTTTGCTTTCCGGACACGCGTCGAACTCGAGAAGCCAAATCTCAGGCGACTTGCTTGACGTTAGAGTGACTGACGAGACCTACTGGAGATAGTTGCCTTGCGCGAAAGAGTGGGTCGAGAAATCTGCGCGTTGATACTACGGAACGCAACGCACCTGTGGACTTCTTCGTCAGCTGGGAGAGTCCGAAATCAGCGATTTTGATCTGTCCGTTCTGGGCGAGGAGGAGGTTGTCCAGCTTCAAATCCTGGTGAATGATGCCGTGTGTGATTGTGTAAAGCAGTCCGTTCGCTATCTGCCGAATGTATGCTTTTCTGGTCTTATAGGGAAGAGTGGTCTCTTTCAGACCATCGGACGTCGACGGTCCGAGCAATTGCAACAAATCGCACTTCGCCAGTTCGGTGATCACCCAGATGTCGTGCTTGTCCAGAACGTATCCGTAGAGTGCGAGGACGTTGGGATGGTCCATCAGCGCGAGAATCTCCAACTCGTGGAGGATGGATGGTAGATTGCTTTCGTTCTTGCAGATGAACTGCTTGATCGCGACCGGTTGTCCGTTGTAGGCACCGGCGTAGACATGACCGCTGCAGCCGCTTCCGAGATGTTGTCCTAGAATGATTTCAAACTTGGGAATTTCGTGGATGTGGTCTGCGAATGAGAGATGGAGTTGGAGAGTACTCATTTTTCTACGTGTGATGGAAAGAACGGGGAGTAAACATGTGGAGAATGGGGGGACAGGCGGAAAACAGGGATTGCAGCTCGTCCACAAGGGGGAGCAACTGCATTGTCAGGAACGAGAGAGAGTACGGGGTGGTCTCCCAGTTGGGACGGGTCGGTTGCGAGCTGCTTCATCAGCGGCGTCCTCACTTGATACTGACTTGAAGCACTTGCATAAGAAAAACGTCTGTTGAAGTAGTATTCTACAGTGAAAGCGAGCCGCATCTCCAACTTCCGTCAACCATCAAGTAGACATTGGGAAGGGAATGGGGATAGGAGTGGATATCGAAATCCATCCGAAGGGGGATTCCAATGTGCAATCGGTCAACCACAGCGATTACGGAACACCAAACATATAGCACGTTGTTTTCTACAGCATTGAATTTTCTTTTCTTCTTCATACGTTTCGCGAATCGATAGAGACAGATTGATCGCATTAGCATTAATGAGTACACATCTTCGAGAATAGGAATACACTAGGATGGTACACTGCCCTACAGAAGATACAAGGCATTTCTCGTCGTCTCGGAACAACTCGTTCAGAGATGTCTCGTAGCAGTCGATCTGATCGATTCCGCTGTTCACCGCATGGCAACGGGCAAACGACTGCAAGTCAGCAGTATCCATGCTGCTTCTGAGAGACTCGATTTGAATGACTATGCTTCAGTTATGAATCCGTTTCTGTATGCCTGTCTCTTTGTCTCCGTGCGTTTCCTCTACTGGATGGGTCGAGATACTCTGGTTTCCATCACTCCGGGTTTGACAGCAAGTTGTAATTGTGGAGTGTTTTGTTCTCCATAGCGTTGCTCCTCCGATGCAATGAGAAAGTGACTCCTCTCTTCACCGGACTCTCCATTCTTGCTGATTACTATCTTTCCGGATACTACGCATCGTTCACAAAATACCCAGACGTGTATCGTCTATTGCATATGGTATCTCCTTTGTGTGCGATCAACTGCGTTACGCTCTCCAGCTACTACGTTCAGTGTATTCTCCTATTCCTTCTCTATCCATCCTCGAAATGGATCCGTTCATTCATTCAGTGCCTTCTTGCCTCCATGAATCACGCGTTCGTTTTCTTGTTCGCCAGTCGTCCCCTTCTCCTAACTACTCTCTTTCTCGCGTATCTCGACGACCCGTTTCCACCTCCCTCGGTCCATTACGGACCCTACTCGTACATGTACGCGAACGGCTTTCCGGAGTTGCTTCCGTTCCTGCAAACCGTGATTCGCGGTCTGTCGACGCTCCCATTCGCTGTATATCTCTCCACCCACTCGATGTCGGCTTCTCTTCGTTACGCCTCCTTCTATCTCCCGATCCTCCTCTACGGCGAGGGTCCTTTCGTCCTGGCATACGCGCTGCTCTTCCTCCTTCTCCAGTCTCCCGCCAAGGCGATTGGAATAACGGGCGTCCACTGCTTCACAGTCTCTCTTTACTATGATCTTTGTTCCGACGGAGCGGACGTCTTCGCGCTCCTGTTCTACACGGAGTGTGTTTCCGTCTTTCTGTTTCTCCACGAATACGTTTCTCTTCTCTCTCCTCTTTGTTAACAAACAGATGAAACTTGTTTCATTTCTATTTCCTTGCTCGCCTCTGTGTTTTGCGCAACTTCGACAACCTCTTCGCCTCCCGTCGCCACCGCCTCGCCGTTCTCCTTCGCCAGTTCCCGATCCAGCTCCTCGCGAACGGTGTTCAGCGGCGCGTAGATGGTGCTCTTGTAATCGACGCGGTTGTACGGGGTCTGGAAAAGCCATCCCATAATGCAACCGAGCTGGTGCTCCATGGAGAAGCGGAACTCGAACCGTTCCCAGACGCGGATGAGCAGCACCCACAGCAGCGTCACCACGAGCACGTAGAAGAGCACGAGGTACCACGACCACAGACACACGTGGTTGTCGAGGTCCGCTCCGGGGCCGAAGAACACGCGGAAGACGGTGTAGAGGAACTCGCTGAAGCTCTCCTCCACGATGTAGGCGGTGAGCGACATGCAGTTGGCGCGGCGGAGGAAGGTCGAGTTCTTGATGAGCAGATAGCGCTTCTTCACCGATCGGTTCGGGTTGTCGTTCAGCTGCAAGCAGATCATCATCGCGAGCGTCTGGATGGCACCGACGATGAAGAGGAAGGGAGTCGGCTTGATCCACCCGAAGATGCGCGAGAAGAAATCTTCTTCCGACGCCACGAAGGGAAGACCCAGTGCCAGGTAGAGAATGACGACCACGATCGTGTAGCTCCAGTACTCCTTGAAGCTCTGCGTGTTGTGGAAGAGGATGCCGTAG
>ENA-UERG01001358-UERG01001358.1-human-gut-metagenome-genome-assembly--contig:-NODE-1358-length-20627-cov-8.324234_pt1 | contig 20627 bp, 15 predicted proteins | sample MGYA00242954_ERZ507954 | MGnify/ENA primary metagenome ERZ507954 (study PRJEB26167, sample SAMN06115478) | human gut metagenome | host: Homo sapiens | place: China:Sichuan | collected 2015-01-21... | reverse complement strand
TGATGACTCCGTGTTTAAACGGCATTAAAACGCTATTAAAACACTGTTTAAACACTGTTTTAACGGCACTCCGTTCCATGGAAAATGTAAGTTGTGCATATCAAAATAAGGATAAAAGGTGTCGAAAAAAACATACCGTTGTTTTTTAAAAAAACATCACTAGGGATTTTTGAAAACGTCCAATGTTTTTTCAAAAACGTCCAATGTTTTTTTGAAAACATCAAATGTTTTTTTTGAAAGCACTTTAAGTGCTTCTGTTTGCTATTTATGCTAATTTTATTTCGTATGTGGTTCTTCCATATAAGCCACCATGGTTGTTCACAAGATTGTTGAGCATCCATGAATTCGCACTTCCACAACATACCAACATGAGATTGTCTCGATGGCAAGCCCATGTGTTCCAAAATCCTTCAAATGCAGTGATAAAGCCAGATCGAGGGGTGTCTAACCATGGCAACTCGTCAAGGAAGATGACTTGTCTTTCTCCGTTGTCGATGCTTTGAAGGAATTTAGAGAGTAAGAAGAAGGCTTCCATCCAAGAGGAAGGACATTTGCTTTTCTTCATGCCATGTAATTGTAAGGAATAGTAGAAGTGCTTCAATTGATCTTTAAGATTGTTCTTATGGCTATTCTCGTCTATCGGTGAAAGTCCTGCATGTCTGAACGTGATAAGCCCTTTTAGAGCTTCATCTACCAAAAAGGTTTTTCCAATACGGCGGCGACCATAGATGGCGACGAATTCGGATTTGCCGCTTCTGTAGAGAGCTTGAAGTTCTTTCACTTCTTTCTCCCTGCCTATAAGATTTGATATGGCATTCATATAAAGTGCTTTTATTTTTCCATAAAAGTATTAAAAGTATGAGTTCCGGAAAAATAAAAGCACTTATTTAACTTCTGTTTGCAATTATGACACACCGCCGTGATTTAGGCTTTAATATTAATGCTTCGGATGAATATCCAACTTGACCGGCTTAATCATATTTTCCGGGCTTAAGATAGTATCCAAATCCTCTTTGCTTAAGATGTCATGTTCAAGTACCAAGTCATAAACGCTGCGGCCTGTTGCCATAGCTTCCTTGGCAATCTTGGTTGAGTTCTTATAACCGATTACCGGGTTCAAAGCTGTAACAACGCCGATGCTGTTATGGACGTTGGAGATACAATGTTCTTTGTTAGCAATGATACCGTCCACGCAGCGAGTGCGCAATGTATCCATTCCGTTAACCATCAAGTCGATAGATTCGAAGCAGCATTGAGCCATGACTGGTTCCATGGCGTTCAACTCCATCTGTGCGGCTTCACCAGCCATTGTCACGCACAATTCGTTACCGATAACCTTGTAGCAAATCTGGTTCATCACTTCTGGGATAACTGGGTTAACCTTACCCGGCATGATGGAAGATCCTGGCTGCATTGCTGGCAAATTGAATTCTCCCAAACCACAGCGGGGACCGCTTGCCAACAAACGCAAGTCGTTACAAATCTTGTTCATCTTGACAGCTACGCGCTTCAAAGCAGCCGCATAACCTACCATGCAAGAGGTATCGGATGTGGCACCTACCAAGTCGCCTGATAATACGAACGGCAGGTTGGTAATCTTAACCAATGCGTTGACACATTTCTCTGCATAACCCGGTTCGGCGCAGATACCTGTACCGATAGCGGTAGCACCCATGTTGACAGTCAAGAAGTCAGCCGCTGCTTCGTTCAAATGTTTGATTTCGTCACGCAAGATGCTTGCGAAACCGTGGAATGTCTGTCCCAATGTCATCGGAACGGCATCTTCCAACTGGGTACGACCCATCTTGATGATGTCTGCAAATTCGTCGCCTTTCTTATCGAAAGAGTCAATCAACATCTGCAAGTGGGGAAGCAAGTTCTGATGTGAATAGTAAAGTCCAATATGGATAGCTGTTGGATATGCGTCATTGGTAGACTGGGCACAGTTTACATGGTCGTTAGGTGAGCAATATTGGTATTCACCACGGTTGTGTCCCATGATTTCCAAAGCGCGGTTTGCAATCACTTCGTTGGCGTTCATGTTGGTAGTCGTACCTGCACCTCCTTGGATCATGTCAACAGGGAAGTGTTCATGGTGTTTCCCGTCTAAGATTTCTTGGCACGCAACGACGATACCGTTTGTTTGTTCGTCTGTCAACAAGCCCAATTCATGGTTGGCTTGGGCGGCAGCCATCTTAGTAATGGCAAGGCCGTTGATGAATAGAGGATATTCATTCAAGTGGAACTTGCTGATTGGGAAGTTCTCAAGGCCTCTAAGTGTTTGTACACCATATAGTGCTTTTGCTGGTATTTCGCGTGAGCCTAACAAGTCGCTTTCTACGCGTGTTTCTTCTGTGTTCATAAATATTCGTTTTAAGTTTTAATTTTCTGCCGTCAAAGATACGGACTATCATTTTGAAAACAAAATATATTGATAGGAATATTTTTTAAGTGTTGTAAAGCTTGGTTTTTGGGATTATTTGGTGTTGTTTATGCCAAATTGATAGGAACGGGAATGTGGATGATGTGAAGTGTTAATGGTTAAAGTTGTTAAAACGGGAAGGCGGTCGGGATTATTTTCATTTCTTTGCATATTCTTAATGAAGATATGTATCATGGATTACGATTGGGCTAAAGAATTGAATTGTGCTGTTACAGTGTGTGACACGGAAGGTGTCATTTTATATATGAATGAGAAGTCAAAGGCTACTTTCTCTGGCAGGGGCGAACTGATTGGTAAGAATTTGAAGGATTGCCATAAGCCGGAGTCTTGGGATCATATCCAGCGGATGATTGCGACGGGTGAATCTAATAGTTATACTATTTCAAAGAATGGGCAGAAGAAGTTGATCTACCAAACGCCTTGGTATAAGGAGGGTGTTGTGGCTGGTTTGGTGGAGTTGTCGATTGTTGTTCCAGAGGAGATGCCGCATTTTATTCGCTAATTCTTTTCTTCCTTTTCTTCTCTTTTACTTGCTTTTGGCTTGATCTTCTTCATTCTTCTTTTTTTCTTTCTCTTTTTTGTCTACCTTTGTTGTAGGTACATGGAGCGTATTGGTTTAATAATCAGTCGGGTTGTTGGAAATTGCTGTTTATAAGTGAAGAATTAATGTGAACCAGATTGCTTTCAGGTGCTTTATAATGTTGAAACATCCCTTTGAAATATGGATAATTGATAGTTCTTGATGGGAACTGAAAATAAAAGATAATATGACTCGAAAGGCTAAATTTATAATAAATAGAAGGAATACGGAATTGTGGAAAGAGGATACTGTCGAATCTGTATCGCTTTATAATGATTGGTTCCTGAATTTTGCACCAACAACTTATACAAATGAACGTAAGCGTGCTATGGAACAAGTTGGTTTGGCTATTCGTTTGACTGATAATCTTCAATTCACATCTATGCATCTTAAAGAGCATCCGGAGTTTATAACAATATTGAGAATGGCAACGACTCCTCCGATTGCACGTGACAGGCTTATCGGATTATCAGAGGTGAAGCCTTCTTTTGTGAGGGCTATGGAAGAGGGGCGGTTTCCGCAAAGGCTTTCCGAGCAGGAAAAGGAGGCGTGTTTAAATAGGATTGTCAAGGTGCTGGAAAAGCTGCTTGATTTGGAATTGTTTCCTTGGATCCAAAATGCTGGAACTCCAACGGTGGAGGAGTTGAAGGTGGCTGAATGTATTATGGCTGATAGATTATGTGGCTCTTTGTCTGACCCTATAATCCGCAATGAACAAGAGAAGAGGCAATTAAAGGTTATCGGAGATTTTCTCGTTTCTGAAGGATATACGTATGTTGACCCGAAGGATGTTGGTTCTTTCCTTGATATGCAACAAGGCACGTTCACATATCATCTTAATGTTCCTGTGGAAATGAGTCGTTTTGGGGTGAAGATGCCTATTGATGTCGTGATAAAGCGTTTGGGATGTTCGCAAGAGTCTTTGCCTCTTCTTGTGGAATGCAAGTCGGCAGGGGATTTTACAAATACCAACAAGCGCCGGAAGGAAGAGGCTCAGAAAATGGGACAACTGAAATCGACTTATGGCAATGATGTTGACTTCGTCCTTTTCTTGTGTGGATATTTTGATGGTGGCTATCTTGGATATGAAGCCGCAGAAGGTATTGATTGGGTATGGGAACATCGAGTGGCTGACTTTAAAAAGGCTGGAGTATGAGTTTTGATATTGAATATTATAATACGGAGCGTGAGAGGCTGCAAGGGCTATTGGATGCGCAGAAGTCCCCCAAGGAGCGTAATAAGATGGGGCAATTTGCCACGCCTTATCCGTTGGCGTGCCATATAATGAAGAAGGTTAGGGGATTTTGTGCAAATGGAAAGGTTCGTTTTATTGAACCTTCTATGGGTTTAGGTTCTTTTTATGCTGCTTTTAGAGAGGTCTTTGCACAGGATGCAGGAGATGCTCTTGGCTTCGAGATAGATGCTCTTTACTATGAACCGGCAAGCAAATTGTGGGCAAATGAAAACATTGAATTAAGGCGTGCCGATTTCTTAAAGGAGTCACCGGATGAAGGGCTGTTTGATTTGCTTGTTGCAAATCCGCCTTATGTCAGACATCATCATATTGATTCTGGAACAAAACGGGAACTACAAGAGGAGGTTATGCGAAGCACGGGGATTAAGATTTCAGGATTGGCAGGTTTGTATTGCTATTTTCTTATACTTTCGGAGAAGTGGTTATCTGATGGAGGTGTCTCTTGTTGGCTGATACCATCTGAATTCATGGATGTGAATTACGGGAAGGCGATAAAACAGTATCTATTGGAACAGGTTGACCTTTTGTGTGTCCATAAGTTCATGGCGGATGATGTGCAGTTTGATGACGCACTGGTAAGCTCTGCTGTTGTTATCTTCCGGAAAGGCAAACTTTCTGGTGAAAGTGTTGTCTTTTCTAAAGGGGAAAATGTGGAGGTACCATCATTTACAAAGCGAATAAATAGGGCGGACTTGAATGCTTCTGATAAATGGTCTAACTTATTCATTGAAGAGGAAAGGCAAGTAGAGAATGCGGAATGCAAATTGGGCAATTTCTTTACTGTCAAACGGGGAATTGCTACGGGGGATAATAATTTCTTTGTTGTTGGTCAGGATGTCATTAATAAGTATGGGATTCCTAAGATTTTCCTAAAGCCTATTCTCCCCAGTCCAAGGTATCTGAAAGAGGATGTTATCACTTCTGATAAGGAGGGTAATATTGTATTGCCTAAAACCTTGTATCTGTTTTCTTGTGGTATGAAAGAGGAGGCTTTGAAAGAGGAATATCCGGGTGTGTGGATGTATATACAAGAGGGTGTGAGACGAGGTGTTGACAAGGGTTATATATGTAGTCATCGCCCTTTATGGTATTATTGCGAGGAGAGGGAACCGGCGCCTTTCGTTATTCCTTATATGGGGCGTGGAGATTCTTCTAAAAAGATGTTTCGTTTTATTTTAAATAGGTCTGATGCCATTACGACGAATGTGTACTTGTTGTTATATCCTAAGAAGGATTATTCAAGGTGCTTGACTGATGCGGATCTTCTTAATAATGTATGGAATGCGCTGAGGGAGGTAAGTGCGGAGCAGTTTGTGATGAAAGGGCGTGAATATGGAGGCGGTTTGCATAAGTTGGAGCCTAAGGAGCTGCTGGACGTTGTGGTTCCTAATCTTGCGTCTTTGTTATAGTGTATGTCCCTTACTTTTGGCTTGGCGGTTTACATCTTAATATGTGTTTTCCTTAGCTTATCCTCAGATATGAGCAATACTTGGCAAGCAGGTTCTCCAATGGAAGTTCACCTTTCTCATACCGCTCTGCATCAATTGGTAAAATTCTTTCGCACACTTGTTGCTTTCCTTTGTAGAGACCTTTGATGTATTGATTTCCGTTTTGTTGCTCGATGGTGACTTCTGAAAAAAAGGAAGTAATGTCCTCTGGGTCATATATAATGGAATAACTCGGTCGTTTGGCTCCGGGAATATCTTCTCGAAGAATTTCTTTATCCACAAGATCTTGGATATCTCGTATGGCTGTGTCTTTGGAACATTTGGCCAATGATGCCCATGTTTTGGAGGTTATCTTTGCTTCATAGCCATCTAAGAACAAGTTCAGCATATCGGTCTGTCTTTGGCTAAGTGGTATAGAAGAAGCCTTTTGCCAAAAGAAACTTTTGTTTAAAATGGTACTGACGATATTCTCCGCTTCGTCAAGTGCAAGCGACAATGTGTTGGCATACCAGCATATCCATTCTGTAATGTCACCATCGCCATGTTGAGCCTTTTCCAAAATATCGTAATAGCGTTTTTTATCTTTATTTATTTGCGAGGAAATATTGTAAAATCTGAACTCACTCTTGTCAGCACGAGCCAACAGCATATCAGAAAGTATGCGTGCCAAGCGTCCGTTGCCGTCTTCAAATGGATGGATACTTACAAACCAGAAATGTGCAATGGCTGACCGTATAACAGAATTTATATTATCATGGTTGTTGAACCAATCAAGAAAATCTGCCATTTCTTCATCCACACGTCCAGGAGATGGGGCTACATAGTGGATTTTCTCTCGACCGAACATCCCGGAAACGATATGTTCCTCGTTTGTACGATATTGTCCGACTTCAATCTGCGAACCCTCGCTGAAACCAGTCGGGAAGAATGCTGCTTGCCATGCACATATTTTTTCTTTCGTCAATAGCTGGTCATAATGGTTTACGGCATCAAGCATGACTGCCACAACAGAATCTATGTAATGCGATGGTGCTGTCTGTTTGATATTTTCTATACCCAATTTCCGAGCGATGGATGAACGTACTTTGTCCACATTCAATCGTATTCCTTCTATTTCTGACGAATAAACTACATCATACGTCAGATTTTCCGCCATCGCTTTTAATTTGCTATCAAAGCCAAGCGAGGCAAGCCTGCCATATAACAAACCTTGCTTACGGTTCACTTCTTCAAGAAGAGCCGTCAGTCCAGTTGCATCCCAGCGGAATGCAGTCCAATTGTCTCTTTCGTGTATATACATACTACAATCCTATTTGATGCGTCATTAAGCGATGGATAACGTCGCAATATTTGCGGCAAATATAGTCGATTATTGTCGTATCACCAAGTTGAGCCAGGTAATGTTGCAAAAAATGCGATGATTTTAGGTGGAAAACGTCTGATTGCATTGACCTGTGTTTCCGGATTAAATTAGGGATCGCACATCAATCGCAGACTCTAAGGATTTTCTATCAAGACATAGTTTGTACTACGCCCACCTTCTTCGGCTTTCCTTAATACGCCTTTTCCAACAAGGTCACGGATGTCATTGAGTGCCGTGTCTGTAGAACATTTTGCAATCTTTGCCCATTTACCCGTAGAGAGTTTTCCGAAGAATCCATCAAATTGCATATTAATCAATTTACGTTGTCTCTCGTTGAAAGATATGTTTCGGTTGCGTTCCCAGAAATCGGCTTTACGAAGTACTGAATCCAAAGTTTCTTCAGTGGAGTTTAACGCCTGTTCGAAACAATGCAAGAACCACAAAAGCCATTCGGTGATATCACCGTCGCCATGCTGTGTGCGTTCCAAAATGTCGTAATATTCTTTTTGTAACAGTTTCATCTCTGCCGATATGGAGTAAAAACGCTTAGCGCAATTTTCAGAACGGGCAAGTAGCATATCTGTCAATGTGCGGGCGATACGCCCATTGCCATCATCAAAAGGGTGGATGGATACAAACCACAAGTGCGCTATGGCTGCTTTCAATACAGCATCTGTATTCTTGTCATCGTTTATCCATGAAATAAATCGCTCCATTTCCGCAGGTACTCTGTCTGCCGAAGGGGCTTGATAGTGTATTCTTTCCTTGCCCATGGCACCGGATACCACCCGCATTCCGCCACTGCGGTATTTTCCAACCTCGATACGGTATAATCCACTTATCCCTGTAGGAAACAACACATTGTGCCAGCCAAAAAGACGATCTGACGAAAGAGGCTGATTATAATTTTGCGTGGCGTCTAATTGCATTTCTACAATTCCTTCAACATAACGTGAAGTAGAAACCATTCCTGCCATTGCTATCCCAAGTCTGCGTGCTAACGATGAACGTACCTCTTCGAGATTAAGTTTCTCTCCTTCAATTTCTGAAGAGCGAACGAGTTCCATGGATATATTTGACAACACGGCTTCATCTTGAGAATCGAATCCGAGCGACTGCATCCTCCCTGTTATCATACCCTGTTTAGAGCGCACGCGTCCTAATTCATTCATTACCCGCAGACTGTCATAACGGAATTGCCACCAATTATCATAATCGTGAATATATAGCATAGCATTGAGTTTTTTACAAAAATAGCTACTATTCGGTGATTAGGCAAATTATTCACCGATATTTTTCGGTGAATACGGTGAATATTCACCGAATTTATAGTACTTAACCAAGGGGATTATGGTTGAACTGCAAAAACATGAACCATTGTATGGTGTATGTCGTTATCCGATTAAAAGTATCGTTGTGCTGCTGAAAATAGTGCTGCTGCTTGTTGTTGATTCCCTTGAAAAAGTGTAACGGGTGTGGATTATTCGGTGGAAAAAATGTGGCGGTTGTGGAATAGTCCCTGATGGGATTCACAAGGCGATGATGGATTTACTGTGTCGTTATGTCATTGTCGGTGGTCTGCCGGATGTGGTGAATTGTTTCCTCGAGACAAAGAATGTTGAGCTTATATATAAGATGCAGCGCAACCTGTTGGCTGAATATGAGGAGGATTTCTTGTGTAAATCCGGACAGAAGTTGTACTATTTCCATAAGGACAGCGGGCTTGAGTTGGACTTCTTGGTAAGGTTCAAAGGGGAGTGCGTCATATTGGAAGTTAAAGCTCATACAGAAAAGGCTAAAAGCATGATGACGGTCCTTAAAAACAAGAATGTGTATCATGTGAAGAGCGCAATCAAGTTGGGACATTACAACGTGGGACGTGAGGGAGAGCTTCTCACTTTGCCGCTTTACATGGGATTCCTTCTTGAAGATAGGATTGAGGATTGCATCATTCCCGATATTGATTTAAGTTCGTTGACTGTTATTTAGACTTTTCCTCCACCCGCTTGCCTTTGCCTGAATGAAAAAAGAATAGGATTGATAATTATATGGTAATAAATGGGTTAATCTTTAAAAGTGATAAAATAATCCTATTCTTTGAAATGAAAATGTTTGTTTTTTCCTGTTATTTGGTTGAATATTACTAACTGTTAAGTTGTATTAAAGTTAACTTTGCTCTAAATTAACGTATGAAAGGAGATAACCGTATGAGAAAATTAATGAAACTTATTGCATTCCTCGGACTTGCCTTTTTTGTGATGGCTTGTTCCGACGATGATTCCCCTGTGACTCCGCAGGTCGTGAAAGTGACGGGAGTTACATTGAATGTGAAAGAAGTATCGCTGATGGTGGGAGCGAAGGAGACTTTGATGGTGGTCGTCGCACCGGAAAATGCTACGAATAAACGGGTGAGTTGGAGTTCCAACAAGACGGATGTCGCTTCTGTTGACGGGCAAGGTGTCGTGACTGCGCATAAGGCGGGCGAGGCACTGGTGACTGTCAAGAGTGAGGATGGCGGCAAAACGGCTACTTGTAAGGTGACGGTCAAGGCGGAAAAAGTGGCTGTCACGGGAGTGAAGTTGGATAAGACGGAGCATACATTGGCGGTTGGCGGCACGGTGACTTTGGTGGCAACGGTCACTCCGGAAGGTGCAACCAACAAGAAGGTGGCTTGGAAATCTGACAAGACGGATATCGCCACGGTCGATGAGAACGGCAAGGTGACTGCGGTCAAGGCTGGCGTGGCGAAGATTACGGTAACGACGGAAGATGGCAAGAAAACAGCCACTTGTACCATTACTGTAAAAGAGGACAAGGTGGCAGTAACGGGCGTGACGCTGAACAAGACGGAGCTTTCGATGACAGTCGGTGGTTCGTTTAAGCTTGTGGCAACCATTTCCCCGAAAGATGCGACCAACCAGAAGGTGACATGGAAATCGAGCGACAGTAACGTGGCAGATGTGGACCAAGAGGGTTTGGTCGCTGCTGTCAAAGCGGGTAAGGCAACCATCACGGTAACGACGGAAGATGGCAAGAAAACAGCCACTTGTGCCATTACTGTGAAAGAGGACAAGGTGGCAGTAACGGGCGTGAAGTTGAATTCGACTTCTCTGTCGTTGACCGAAGGGGATTCTTACCAGCTTAAAGCTACCGTTTCTCCTATTAACGCAACGAACCAGAATGTGACATGGAAATCAAGCAACAGCAACGTGGCAGATGTGGATCAAGAGGGCTTGGTTGCTGCTGTCAAGGCGGGCACGGCGACCATCACGGTAACGACCGAGGACGGCAACAAGACGGCTACTTGTACGGTAACGGTGAAGGCAGATAAGGTTGCCGTTGCAGGTGTTACGCTGAACAGGACTTCCTTGTCGATGAAGGTGAAAGAGGCTTTCCAGCTTAAAGCGACTATTTCCCCTGCGGATGCAACGAACCAGAACGTAAAGTGGGAATCGAGCGACAGTAGTGTGGCGGATGTGGACCAGAGCGGCTTGGTCGGTGCTTTAAAATCAGGCACGGCAATCATTACGGTAACAACCGAAGATGGCAACAAGACAGCTTCATGTGTGGTGACAGTTGAGAAACCCGAAGATAATATTTCTGCTGAGGGTTATGATGATATAGGAAGATGGTAACAGAATAAAAACGAACGTGTTATGAAGAAGATATATTATATATACAGTATTTTGGCTTGCCTGTTTGCGGGCATGTTGTTCGGTTGTACGGCAGACGAGTTGGAAAAGGATCAGCCGAGAGACTTTTCAAAGGTGAAGATAGAGGTCAATGCGACCCTATCGGGCTATGAAGGTGAAAAACCTGCCACCAAGCTGACTGATGGCGGTTCTTGGGAGTATGGTGACATTATTTATCTGTGCGCCGGTTCGGAGGACAATTCATTTACGCTGACCTATAAAGGTGCGGGTGAATGGCTTCTTGACTCATGGCTGGGTGGCGATTTAAAGAGTTCGTTCTCTGCCTCATCGGGCACGCTGACAGCTATCTATTGCACCGAAGGCAAGAATTGGACGCGAATAGGTGGCAAGATTAAAGGTGAAACGCATGGAGATGTTGTTTGTACAAAAAAAGGCAAGTATGAATGGGCTGGCGATAAACTTGTGTTTACTATAAATTTGAACGAGCGCGAGGTTTCTAAATTAGTTGTAGAGGATGTGGAACCAGGTTGGACTTTAGTTCAAAAAACGGATTATGGTGCATATGTGCAACCTTGGATTGCTTTAACACAATTCTTAGACCCGGGATGGGATCCCATGTTTGGAGGTTTTGATGATCCATCATATAAATATGATTCATCTACCAAAAAACTGACGGCTTGGGGTATTTTTGGCACAACCTATAATACATTTTGTATTGCTAACAAAAGTAAGACCACAATATACGCGCGGGATTATTTTTCTAAGGGCTTGAATCCTGGGCAGAAAGTTACGATAAAGGGACCGTTTGGCTCAGAGGCAAGTGAGTGGCGAAAGTATGTAGATGGAGTTCAAATCAAGAGGGCAGTGGTCAAATATAAGACGAATGACGATAATTCTTATAAAGTATTACCTCCAAAGTTTAAGCTGGAACGCGCAGACGGAATAAGTGTTAAAATTTTCGGTGAAGATGGAGAAGAAATTAAGTTTTCCGGTTCTGATAAAGCCAAATTTACGGTTGATGATAGTAGCATACTCTTTCCTTTCTCGTTCGAAAAAAATGGTATCATTATGGGTGGTAATAGTAAAGGTTCTACCTTCTTGAATATTAAACTTCCTTCTTATTATGAGTTAGAGAAAAGCAGATATGAATTTGAAGTGACGGATGCTAATTTTGAAAACAGGTTGCAGTTGTACATTGCAAAACATATTAACGGTGAGTATAAACCCATTGGCTATCATTACGATGATGTGAAAAAAGGAGACGTTCTGTATCTTAAGATTAAGTATGGAGGTGAATGGAAGGCTATAGGTAGTAAAACGACAGGTGGGAGGATTAAATATTTTATTCAAACAGATAAAAGTGGGGACACATTTGATGCTATTGAAATCAGGAGTATGAAGTCCTCAGAATCGCAACGATTTTTAGATGTATATCAGATTACGGTTAAAAATAAGCATTCTAGTGCTGTTACGGCTGAAATTAGTTTTAAGCTAGTAAGTGATCCAACGAAAATTGGAGACTTTCTTATTTTGGCATTTAAATGATGTTATTCCCTCCATTACTCTCTTGAATAGGGGATATTCCGTGAATATCCCTAAATAAGTAAGATGGCATACGAAGGTGGTTGGTTATCATCCCCTTGTATGCCATCTTCTTTTGTTTTCCCAAAGTCGTAACCGTTGGTCGGAATAGGATATGTAATTGTGTGGTAATAAAACCATTAACCTTGAAAAGCGATGTGATTGTCCTAATCCACGGAATAAAAAAGGTTATATTCTCCTATATTTTGGTCAAATATTACTAACTGTTAAGGGCTATCAAAGTTAATTTCGTGCAAACAATGTATGAAAGGAGATAGCAGTATAAGATAATCAAATTAACAGTCAAATAACAAACTGTTTCATAAATCACTTAAATAAAACGCTTATGGGAACAATTTTATCAAATTTCAGGGAAGTAGTATCAGGCAAGTATGCCCAGTTTACAGGCAGGGCAAGCCGGGGGGAATTTTGGAAATATGTATTGGTTGTGTTCATAATCAACCTCATCTTTACCCTCCTGCAGAACCTCCTCGGTGCGCTGTCGATAGCCTACTACATCATTATGGGTCTTAACGCCATCATCATGTTAGGACTGCTTCTGCCCTCATTGGCAGTGTCGGTACGCCGGATGCACGACATAGGCAAAGGCGGAGGATGGATATTCATCAATTTAGTACCACTGATTGGATCCATCTGGTTCCTGGTATTGACAATAAAGGAAGGCGAAGGCGACAACCGTTTCGGACCGCCGCCAGCATGAACCATTAGTGGCAAAAACGAGCGTCAGGCTTGAATAAGTACAGTTTGCAAAAGAGAAGCCGGGAAGACGCCAAAGGGGCAAATCCCAAAATTCCCTATAACTTTTAGGATTACAATCCTAAATATCATATAGAATTTTGGGATTACCGCCCCTTTTCTTTATCTTTGTGGGGAGAAATAGGAGAAATATCCATGATAATACGACAACTTCAGAAAACGATAGAAGCCCGAATGTTTGCCGGAAAAGCAATCATCGTCATAGGGGCACGGCAAGTAGGCAAAAGCACGCTCTTCAGAATGATCCTTGAGAAACAAGGGTGCAAGACCTTGCAGTTGAATTGCGACGAGCCGGAAGTGCGCGACATGCTCACAAACGTGAACACGCCGGAACTACGCCTCCTCATAGCCGATAATAAGATAGTGGTGATAGACGAAGCGCAGCGGGTAGAGAATATCGGAATGACCATGAAGCGCATCACCGACAATTTCCCCGGTGTGCAGTTGTTAGTCACCGGCTCATCCTCCTTTGAATTGCAAGACAGGCTCAATGAACCACTCACCGGGCGCAAGTTCGAGTACCACCTTTATCCCATCTCCACAGCGGAGATAATGGAAAGCCAAGGACTCTTGGGGGTAAAGCAGACACTCGAGCAACGGCTTATATATGGTTCGTATCCAGATATCGTGAACCATGCCGAAGATGCCAAAGAGCTGCTAATGAACCTTGCCGGCAGTTACCTCTATAAGGACCTCCTTTCGCTTGAGAGCGTCCGCCGCCCCGTGTTATTAGGCAAACTCCTCACCGCCCTTGCCCTGCAAGTATGCAGTGAAGTGTCTTATAACGAGCTTGCCCAGACCATAGGAACGGACAACAAGACCGTGGAGAAATACATCGACCTGTTAGAGAAATGCTATATCGTATTCCGCCTGAACGGATTCAACCGCAACCTGCGTACCGAGTTGAAGAAAGGAAAGAAAATATACTTTTATGATAACGGCATACGCAACGCCATCCTCCAGAACTTCGCCCCCTTGTCCCTGCGCCAAGACACAGGATCCTTGTGGGAGAACTTCATCATCAGCGAGCGCATCAAAGCCAACCACTATTCAATGCGCTATGCCAACAGCTATTTCTGGCGCACGACATTGCAGCAAGAGATAGATTACATAGAGGAGTGCGACGGCCAATTCACCCTCTTTAAGATGAAATGGAATCCCAAAAGGGCAAGCACCCAATTCCCCTCCTCATTCCTGACAGCCTATGACGTAAAAGAGACCGCAATCATTACTCCAGAGAATTGGATAGAGTGGGTGATGTAGAAAGGAAGAAGAAAGGCGAAGCGAAGCGGAAGCCGGTGTGGAAGACGCAAAAAAGGCGAAGCGGAAGAAAAGCCCGGCATTCGCTGGTGGCCGTAAAACGGAGAGAATGGAGAGAGCGTCCGGAGCGCCGTCGAAGTGAGCGGAGCGAACGGCTTTAGGCGCGCACAGCGAACGCAATGAACGGAGTAGGCCAGCAGCGTAAGCCTTGACCTTTTGCTTACTTTTGGGTCAAGCCAAAAGTAAGGGAACACCAACGGGCGGAATTGGCTGCCAAGCCAAAAGTAAGGGAATGTCCGCTCCCAATCAAACAGAAATAAGCAATAAGAACCGAATTATCCATTAAAACAAGACAAATGAAAGCAACCATCCCTTCTAGACGACCCAATCTTGACAAATAGAAACAAAAACATCCGATTTGTCCATTTACCAAGGAAGAGCAGGAAGATTTTTAGTTAAAACAGGATGCAAGAGCAACGAAATGGCAGTTTTTGCCTTCTTACCTCTGTTTTTATAACCTTAAAATTGCAAATAATAGTTATTCCCAATGTGAAAAGTTTGGATATTCCAAAAGGGTCGTTATACTAACTATTTGCTTACGAAATGAAACTATAAACAGCAAAATTCAATTTTTATTGAAAAAAATAGGCATAAATATTTGTAGAATGAAAAATCATATTTATTTTTGCGGTGTACAAAGTTTATGATATTGAAAAGTAAATTACCATATCGGTACTTAAAAGAAAGAAAAATTAAGGATTAAAGATGGGAAATTAAGTGTCATAAATTTTAGAGTTCGCTAAAAACTCTACAGTTGTTTTAAACAAATGGTGAAAAGGAAAATTACTAACATTATACTCCGCAGGTTGAAGTATATTGGACGCGGCAATAGTACTGACCCTACTGAAGTATAACTAATGAAAATAATAATGTCTATGGATAAGTTTGGCTTATTAATGGTCTGCGTAGCGTCCAGCATAGGTTTAGCTACCGCACAGACTAAGAAAGTGACGGGGCAGGTTATCTCTGCCGAGGACAATCAGCCGGTAATTGGTGCGGCTATTGTAGTTAAGGGTACAACAATCGGTACCATCACCGACTTCGATGGAAAATTCTCATTGGATGTTCCAAACGATGCCAAGAGTGTAATGGTATCTTACGTGGGATTGAAAGGTAGAGAAATTCCTATTACAGCTGTAATGAACATCAAATTGGAATCAGACTCCCACGCATTGGATGAAGTTGTCGTAACGGCAATGGGTATCTCCCGTGAAAAGAAGTCATTGGGTTATGCCATCCAGGAAGTAGGTTCTGAGGAATTGACGAAAGCAGGCCAAATCAACGTGACGGGTGCATTGTCCGGTAAAGTAGCCGGTGTGCAGGTCAACCAGTTCGGTGGTAGTGTCGGTGCTTCTTCCCGTATATCTGTCCGCGGTAACTCATCTTTGGCAGCTGACCAACAGCCGTTGATCGTGTTGGATGGTGTGCCTATTGCCAATGATACACAGCGTTCTGGTGATAACACCTATAACGGTGTGGACTACGGTTCAGGTTTGAATGATATCAACCCGGAAGACATCGAATCCATGACGGTATTGAAAGGAGGTTCTGCCGCACTTTATGGTATGCGTGCTGGTAACGGTGTTATCTTGATTACAACCAAATCGGGCAAGAAGGGCAGCGGAGTAAAGGTTTCCTACGATGGCAACTTTACAATCGACCGCATCTCTACCGTTCCTAAATTGCAGAACTCATACGGACAAGGTAACAACGGTGACGAATGGCATTGGAAACAGAACGCTCCGGATTTGAGTTACCAGGAATATGCTGAGAAGTATGGTTTCAACTGGGTAGACGGTACAAACGGTATCAATGACTTCTATGATGAATCTTGGGGACCTCGCTTGGATGCAGGCTTGAACTTGGTTCAATATGACAGCAACGGACAGAAGGCACCTTGGGTTTCCCGTCCAAACAACATCAAGGATTTCTTCCAGACAGGTTACTCCATGAACCATACCATCTCATTGTCAGCGAACTCAGAGAAGTCCACTACTCGTGCTTCTATCTCTTATCGTGACCAGAAAGGTACGGTTCCTAATACAGACCAGAAGAGATATTCAGCCCAATTGAACTCCTTCTTCAAGTTGAACAACTATATCTCTTACGACATGAGCGCAAGCTACACAAGGACACAGAGCGATAACTTGGTAGCACAGGGTTACGGTGGAAACAACCCGATCAACTCTTTGTTCGCTTGGTCCGGTCGCCAAATCAACATGAAGACTTTGAAGGAGAATTGGGACCAGAAGGATGCGAATGGCAACTATACCTATTATAACTGGAATACGAATTACCACATGAACCCGTATTTCAACGTGAATGAAAATACGAACAGTTACCAACGTGACCGTATCTTCGGAAAGACATCGTTGTATTACCAGCCGTTTGAATTCTTGAAGTTCGAAGGCCGTGCCGGTGTCGATTACTATAATTCACAGTCTTTTGAACGTCACTATATTGATAGGTCCGATTGGACAAAAGGTGGCTTCACTCAAATCAATACAAAGAACACCGAGTTGAACTTGGACTTCATCGCCAGCTTCAACAAGACATTCGGTGACTTCAACATCACTGCCATGGCGGGTGCCAACTACCGTGACCTATCTTGGGAAGATGCAAGAATCGGTGCAACGGCATTGACTATCCCGGGTGTATATACCATCGCCAATAAAGATGGTGCGGCATACAACTACATGGATCATTCACATCGTCGCTCCAATTCCGTATATGGCAATGCTTCCATCGGTTGGAAAAACCAATTGTATGTGGACTTGAGTGCCCGTAACGACTGGGATTCAACCATCAAGGATGCCTTCTTCTATCCATCCGCAAGTGCCAGCTGGATTGTAACAGAATCTTTGCCAGCATTAAAGGGTGATGGTAGCTACCTCTCATTCTGGAAACTGCGTGCAGGTTGGGCGGAAATCGGTGGTGCCACTTCTCCTTATCGTAACCGCGCATACTACTATGCTGCAACCGATGCTTTCAATGGCGTGGCACAGATTTATAAGAGTACGGTTTATCCTAACCCGGACTTGAAACCGGAAAGCATCAAGACTTGGGAATTGGGAACCGAGTTTGGTTTCTTGCATGATCGTTTGCACTTCGACTTGGCATATTACCACAAGACAACTACCGACCAGATCTTGAACGTTAGAATTCCTTATTCAAGTGGTTACAGCTCTTTGTTGATTAATGCCGGTAAGATTGAGAACAAAGGTATTGAATTGCAGGTAAGAGGTGACATCCTCGAAAGCAAAGATGGACTCAACTGGAGCTCTACATTGAACTTCTCTAAGGATAGAAGTAAAGTCGTTGAACTTTATCCAGGTTTGAAAGAGTATGGCATGGGTTGGACATGGGGTATCGCTACCCAGGCTATCAAAGGTGAAAAGTGGGGCGAATTGGTAGGTCCTGGTTTCGACCGAGTAGACGAAGCTGATGTGAAAAACGGTTTGGCTACAGCCGACCAAATCGGAGCTGTCAAGGTCAATTCCAATGGTTTGTTGAGAAGCAAGAGCGCACAGAGAATCGGTAACGTCACTCCTGACTTCATGATGAACTGGCGTCATGACTTCAACATCAAGAACTGGGGCTTCGGTTTCTTGTTGGATTTGAGAATCGGTGGTGATATCTGGTCACAGACAATGGCCCACTCCTATACAGCCGGTGTTGCTAACGTGACAGCTGAAAACGGCATTCGTGAACGTGACATCGTAGGTGGTGTGGATGTGTTGAAGAATGAAAGAGTGGTTATGCAGGATGCGAGCGGCAAATGGGTAACCAACACCATCAAGACAGATGCTTATTCTTGGTTCAAGGCAGATGTAAGCGAGTATTATGTATTCGATGGTTCTTACTTGAAACTGCGTGAAGCCTATATCTCTTACAACTTCCCGAAAGAGTTGATTGCTAAGACACGTTACATCAGCAACGCTTCCGTATCCTTGATTGGTACGAACCTATGGTTGATGTGGGTACATAGTTCTAACACGATGCGTTTGGATCCGGAAACAGGTGGTGTATCCAGCGATAGCCGTGGTATCGGTTTTGAACAGGCTGCTGTTCCTTCATCTCGTAGCTTCGGTTTGAAACTTAACTTGACATTTTAATCATTAAAATAGGTAGAAATCATGATGAATAACATATTAAAAAAATCGGCATTTGCCTCTTTACTGTTCACTTTAGTGCTTGGAGGCTGTACAAGTGATTTTGAAAATATCAACACCGACCCGGATGCGCTTCCTAAAGGTGAACCGAGCAATATCTTGGGCTATTCCATCCGTGAAAAAGCATCGAGAGAGGGCGGTTATGACGCTACGGAAGCATGGGCTGGTTACCAGGTGAAAATCCAGTATATGGATAACTATAACTACATCCCGACCAACAATACGTATGGCAACAAGTTCTATAACTGTTACAATGGTATCGAGTTGATGAACGACATCTTGGCCAACACGGAATCGTCTGCGTCTGAGTTGAAGAACATCCGTTGGGCTGCCCGCATCTGGAGCCAATATTTGTGGTTGACTACTACGGATGAGTTTGGTGACATTCCTTTCACAGAAGCCAACAAAGTGGCTGAAGGCATCATCAAACCGAAATATGACCGCCAGGCGGATATCTACCCGGCTATCTTGAGCGAGCTGAAAGCTGTCGCAGATGAAATGTCAGCAGGTTTAGGTAGCGACGCTTTAGGAAGTGGAGACTTCTTGTTCAATGGTAAAATAGCATTATGGCAGAAGTTCTGTAACTCTCTCCGTTTGCGCGCAGCGATGCGTATCGTGAACGTAGCTCCGGATTTGGCAAAGAGCACCATCGAAGAGATCGGCCAGAACTTGAGCAAATATCCAATCTTGGACAGCAGTGCAGACAATGCCTATTTCTACTGGCAAGGATCCAAACCGTACAACGAACCATGGTATGACAACGCATTGTCTCGTGACGACTACGGTATGAGTAACATATTCGTGGCGCACATGACAAAGATGGAAGACCCTCGTATCTCCTCAATCATGAAGCCTGCAGCTTCTGACGGCCAATACAGAGGATATGAGAACGGCGCATTATCCGCACCTGCCAACCTGACAACCATCTCCCGTGTAGGATCCATGTACCGTAACGATGCAGCCGGTTTCACACCGTTCTTGAAGTCATGTGAAAACTACTTCATCTTGGCAGAAGCCGCACAAAGAGGTTGGAACGTAGGAATCTCAGCCAAGGATGCATACGAAAAAGCAGTCCGCATCTCAATGGATGACAATGGTATCGAATCAGCCGAAGCCGACAAATACTTGGCAGGCAAAGGAAAATTCGACAATACATTAGAACGCATCTATATGGAAGAATGGGTAGCCCTGTTCAAAGAAGACAAAGAAGCATGGTCTTTGTACCGTCGTACAGGATATCCGAAAGAAATCCAGACTTCTGGAGAATATCCAGGCAAATTCAGTTTATTCGGCAATGAGCATACAGATGTCCCCTTCCGCATGCCTTACCCAAATAACGAGTATGTTTACAACAAAGAAAACATAGGAGCAGTGACTTCTGGTATTGTAGATAATACTTGGGGTGAGAAAATGTGGTGGGATACCAGAACCGGTGTGAAGTAAATTTTTCCATCAATTTTTAATGTGTTTTTTACTGACACTTAAGCAAGGGATGCATACAAACGTGAGTTTGCAGCGTCCCTTCTCTTTTTCTAATAGCTATAAAGAATACACAGAATTACAATTGCCATATTTTTCATCTCAACTCATCCCGAAACAAAGCATACGACCCTTTTCCAAAAAGCATACTACCTTTTTTCCAAAAGCATACTACCTTTTTCCAAAAAGCATACTACCTTTTTAAAAAGAGGTAAACCACGAAAAAACGAGCCCCTGTTAAAACACCATTTAAACGGCATTAAAACACCATTTAAACGCTATTATAATAGCATGGAAATAATGGCAGCCCCATTATAATAAGTATTATTACTACGGCAAACCTCCAATAACACGAGAAAGCGGAGGCAAAGAAGAAGGAAGGCTAAGCGAAGCGGAAGCCGGTGTGGAAGAAGCAAAGAAGGCAGAACGGAAGAAAAACCCGGCATTCGCTGGTGGCCGTAAAACGGAGAGAATGGAGAGAGCGTCCGGAGCGCCGTCGAAGTGAGCGGAGCGAACGGCTTTAGGCGCGCACAGCGAACGCAATGAACGGAGTAGG
>ENA-UERG01001353-UERG01001353.1-human-gut-metagenome-genome-assembly--contig:-NODE-1353-length-20731-cov-28.376489_pt1 | contig 20731 bp, 18 predicted proteins | sample MGYA00242954_ERZ507954 | MGnify/ENA primary metagenome ERZ507954 (study PRJEB26167, sample SAMN06115478) | human gut metagenome | host: Homo sapiens | place: China:Sichuan | collected 2015-01-21... | reverse complement strand
GATGCTATCTATATCCCAACCGACAAGCAGGTAGCTGATAATGAGTTCCGCTTCAAGTCAGAGGATGATAAGACCCGCTTCATGGATTATGTACATGCCAACAGCTACCTGAAGAACCATCAGGGTGAGTATGCAGAGGCTTACAGCCTTTACAACCCTTGGGTACATCGTATCGACTTCAGCTACAAGCACGACTTCAAGTTTGATGTGGCTGGTCACACCAACACAATCCAGTTGAGCTTCGATATGAAGAACGTACTCAACTTCTTCAATTCTAGCTGGGGTGTCATGAAGTACTTGAACCCAGAGATTGGTTCAGATCCACGTATCTTGCGTTACGAGGGTCAGGATGCAGATGGTTATGCAACCTTCTCTACTCCAAAGTCAATCAATGGTAACACCAAGACTTTCGTACCAAATCACGCTATCGGTCAGTGCTGGTATGCATCAGTGGGTCTCCGTTACATCTTCTAATTAATAAAGTATCGAAATTATGAAATTTAAATATTTATTCATCGCATTGATCGCCGTAGCAGGCTTCTTTGCAAGTTGTAGCGATGATAAGGACTTAGGTCAGCTTGATGGCATTCAGCTTTCTCAGTCTTCTCTCTCTATTCCGGTAGAGGGTGGACAGGTTGAATTTGATGTTACTTCTGCTGCTGACTGGAAGTTTGTTACCAACGATAAGAAGGGTAATCCTGTGGATTCTATTCCTGCCTGGATTTCTTCTTCTTGCAAGGGTGGTAGTGCAGGTACAACTCATGTTGTCTTCAATGCTGCTGCTACAAAGGGTGCTAACAATAGTACCTTCAAGTTGGTAAGTGGTGCTCAGACTCAGTACATCACTGTGATTCAGGGTGTATTGAATCCTCCATTCTCTACCTGTGCTGAAATCCTGGCAGGTAATGATGGTGAGACTTATAAGGTGAAGGGTACGCTCACCAAGCTTTCCAATACCGTATATGGTAACTGGTATATCAAGGATGCTACCGGTGAAGTATATGTTTATGGTACACTTGATGCCAATGGTAGTGCGCAGAATTTCGCTAGCTTGAAGCTGGAGGAAGGTGATGAGGTTACTATCCAGGGTCCTAGAACCACTTATGGAGGTTCACCTCAGTTGAAGAACGTAACCGTTTTGAGCTATACTAAGTCTTTAATCAAGGTTGAAGGACTCGATAAGGATACCTTGGACAAGGCTGGTGAGGACTTCAAGGTTTCCTTGACCGTAAAGGGTGAAGGCGTAACTGTTGATATCCCTGAGGCTGATCAGAGCTGGTTGTCTGTTAAGGGTATCGTTACCAGTGGTACAAAGGCTGAGATTACATTCCATGCCAATGCCAATGCAGGTGGTGCTCGTTCTTCTAGCATCGGTTTCACTTCTACCAAGGGCAAGCAGAGCTCTACTGTTACTGCTAAAGTTTATCAGTTGGGTTCTATCATCGAGTGCCCTATTGCTGACTTCAACAAGGCTGAGAAGGGTTCTACCGTTTATCGTCTGACTGGTGTCATTACCAAGGTTGCTAAAGCTCAATATGGTAATTGCTACATCAAGGATGCTACTGGTGAAACATACGTTTATGGTATCGGTAAAATGGGCGACTTCGAGAAGAAGGGCTTGAAGGTAGGCGATGTTGTAACACTTACTGGTGTGAAGGACATCTATAATGGTACAGGTCAGATGAAGAATGCTACACTGGAGGATGTGAAGGTAGTAACCAAGATTTCTGTAGCTGACTTCCTGACTAAGAAAGATGACAAAAACGTATATTATATGTTGGAAGGTACCATCACAGAGTTTGCCGGTCAGAGAAATGATTTGAAGACATACGGTAACTTCGGTTTGACAGATGCAACTGGTTCTGCTTACGTCTATGGCTTGACTGCAGGCTGGGGTGGTGAAGGCAAGAAGGCTGGTGAGCTTGGCTTGAACTTTGGCGATAAGATTACCATCATCGGTTATCATACATCATACAAGAACGCTCCTCAGGTAGGTGGTGCATTCCTCTTCTCTAAGGGAAAGTAATCTGATACGTAAGTTTAATAAATAAGTAAGGTTAAGCGAGAACGTTGCTGAGTAGGTAATGTTCTCGCTTTTCTTTTCCATAAGAATAGAGATATTCTACAATAGATTATTCATTTATAAATAAGTGTAGTTATGAAGACAAAATGGTTTTATCTTCTTTCCTTGAGCTTCCTGCTGGCTTTCTCTGCGTGCAGTAGTGATGGTGATGACCAGGGCTCTCTGAAAGATTCGAATGCGAATAAGAATGTAGTTTCTGCTTCTGTTCCTACAGAAGCTACAGGGTTGGAATTCCCTAAGATTGTGGCGAATGGAACTTCTAGAAATGTAGTGCTCGTTCGCAGAACGGCTGATTATGGCGTAACCTATTCCACTTACTACGATTTGGATAAGAAGTCGCCAAGATGGTGTTGCTATCAGATTTGCCAGTCTAACAATATGAAAAACTGGTTTAGAAAGCAGTGGGAAGGTGCTACTTGGATGGGCAAGAAATGGAGTGGGGATCCGTTCCAGAAAGACCCGGATGTAGATGCTGATTGCCAGCCACCGGTTAGCAAGGAGTTTAGCGGAAGTGGATATGATCGTGGTCACATCGTGGCTTCTGAGGATAGAGTTTACAGTCAGGATGCCAATGGACAGACCTTCTATATGACCAATATGTATCCGCAGATGCATACTTTCAATGCCGGTATCTGGGAAGATATGGAGAAGCTGGTCCGTAATTTCCTTACCTACGATATGAGTACCCAGGCATCTCATGCCAAAGATACGCTTTATGTGTGCAAAGGTGGCACCATCGACTCTTCTGGTCAGATTCTGAATTATACGAAGAATGGTTATATCGTTCCGAAGTATTTCTTCTGTGCGGTTCTTCTGAAGAATGCCAAAGGTTATCAGGCTATCGGTTTCTGGTTCCGCCACAACGCTTATGGTTCGTCTGAAACGGTAAAGGGTCATGTGGTCAATATCAGGAAGCTGGAAGAGCTGACAGGACTTGATTTCTTCTGCAATCTTCCGGATGATATTGAGAGAAGTGTAGAAAATGCTTCTTGTGATCCGAATACGGTCAAGGAAAAGTGGGGATTCTAACCACTTCTCTTGTTGTATGCAATAAGAAAGAATCCGTATATGAAAAAGGGTGCGTCATCAATCTGTGACGCACCCTTTTAATTTATATGATACCAGTTGGATATTAGAACAGCTGGGCGAATGCCTCGGCTGTCTTGCCTGTATAGGTTACCATCTCTGTAACTGGCTGGTAGCCGAAATCCTTGAAGGCAAGGAGCTGGGTGGCTACAAACTGATGGTCGTCAGAGAGGCATGCCTGCAGCTTCATATTACCCATGCTGATGGCTGATACCGGGAACTTCTGGATAGAAGATTCTACCTCGCTAGGGGCAGAATTAAGGATGTTGATGAGCTTCTTGCCATCCTCTACAGAGTATTCCTTCTCCTTGATTTTGATTGCACTGTTTGTGGGTTTGTAGATCAACTTGATGGTCAAACCCATGAAACCCTTCTTTACCTGTACATCGTCGAGTGCCAATACTTCTGCACCCATATCTAAATGATTAATCTTAGCCATAATCTTATTTTCTTCTTTAAATATATATATAAATCTGTTTTTTGTAAAATATAAAAAGAAGAACTAACAGATGAGATGCCGCAGGCAAATGACATAATACTTGCTGGCGACATCAAAGTGGATAGGGGCAGTTTCCTGGCGGAAAGGCTCCTTCGCACCTTCTATGACTGATAAAAGGGTGAATAATAAATGAATTCTATTTGAAAGCAATCTACTTGCCGATTGATTTCCGTGCATATTGCCACTAGGCAATAAGCGCTGCGGACGACTGCTGCAAATGCGATAGGCCAACTCGGAAGCATTCTCCAGCTGGGCATCACTCTGGCGCTGGTCGTACTCTACCTTAGTCAGCTTATCCTTCTTGGGAAGAACGTCTGAGGTATAAGAAATAGAAGCAGCAGATACCTCTCCATAGCCTGCGAAGACCATGGACATCAGAAAAATGATGTAGAGTATCAGCTGCTTCATAATTGATATTTGATGGTGCCGGAAATCTTCCGACACCGTTTTTTAAAATAATTAATAGCTTCTTGCGATGATAACGCGAGCTACGGCAGGCTTGCCGCTCACCATATCAACACCTGGAGTCTGCTCGTAAGCGAATGGCACGCAACGGATGGTAGCCTGAGTCTCCTCCTTGATCTTTGCCTCGGTCTCGGCTGTACCGTCCCAGTGGCAGAGGAAGAAACCGCCATTCTTTACACGCTCTTTGAACTCCTCATAGTTGTCGCACTCATATACGTGAGCATCACGGTAAGCACGAGCCTTCTCGAAGATGTTCTTCTGGATATCTTCCAGCATATCCTTCACGCGCTCTACGATGCCGTCGAAGCTTACGTTCTCCTTCTCCAAGGTATCACGACGCATGATCTCGATGGTGTTGTTCTCCAAGTCACGACCACCCATAGCCAGACGAACAGGTACACCCTTCAACTCGTAGTCAGCAAACTTGAAGCCAGGACGCTTAGCTGTGTTGTCATCATACTTCACGCTGATGCCCAACTCGCGGAGCTGGTCGATGACAGGCTGCAGCTTGGCAGTAATCTGAGCCAACTGCTCGTCGCCCTTGTTGATAGGAATGATTACCACCTGGATAGGAGCCAGCTTTGGAGGCAATACCAGACCGTTGTCATCGCTGTGAACCATGATGAGGGCACCCATCAGTCGGGTAGAAACACCCCAAGAAGTAGCCCATACATACTCAGGCTTGTTCTCCTTATTCAGATAGGTAACATCGAAGCTCTTGGCGAAGTTCTGACCCAGGAAGTGAGAAGTACCGCTCTGCAGCGCCTTGCCATCCTGCATCATTGCCTCGATGGTATAAGTGTTGAGAGCACCGGCGAAGCGCTCAGTCTCACTCTTCACACCCTGCAATACAGGCACACCCATATACTTCTCTGCGAATTCAGCATATACCTTCAGCATCTCCTGAGCCTTTGCTTCTGCCTCTTCCTTGGTAGCATGAGCAGTATGACCCTCCTGCCAGAGGAACTCAGAAGTACGGAGGAATGGACGGGTACGCATCTCCCAACGCATCACGTTACACCACTGGTTGCAGAGGATAGGGAGGTCACGCCATGAATGAATCCAGTTCTTATATGTGTTCCAGATGATGGTCTCTGAAGTAGGGCGGATGATCAGCTCCTCATCGAGCTTGGCATTAGGATCCACCTCAACCTCTGTTCCATCTTCTGTAGAACGAAGACGATAGTGAGTAACCACAGCACACTCCTTGGCGAAACCTGCCACGTGCTCTGCCTCGCGAGAGAAGAAGCTCTTCGGGATGAGGAGAGGGAAGTATGCGTTCTGTACACCTGTCTGCTTAAACATCTTGTCGAGCTGCTGCTGCATCTTCTCCCAGATTGCGTAGCCGTATGGTTTGATGATCATACAACCACGAACTGGTGACAACTCTGCGAGGTCAGCCTTTACTACCAAATCATTGTACCACTGACTGTAGTTGTCAGCGCGCTTGGTTAAATTCTTAAGTTCTTTAGCCATATTACTAATTATATATTTTGTTTTTAAATTCTGCTTGATATTTTGAGCGTGTAAACACGATGTATCTTGAGCGTGAAAACACGGCCAATAGGGAATTTCCGCCCCGAAATAGGCGATTTCCTTTCGCCATTTGGACAAATACCCTTAAATTTGCATGCAAAATTACAAAAAAATATTAGAAAACCCTCCATATTGGAGAAAAAAGACGTATCTTTGCATTTAAATAACATAAATATAGGAGAATTATAGTATGAAAAAGATGAAATTTACTGCTGCAGCGCTCTCAATGCTGCTCGTTTTGGGAAGTTGTGGAACTAGTCAGAAGACTGGTACTGCTGCTGGTGCAGGTGCTGGTGGTGCTCTTGGTGCCTTGGTTGGTGGTTTGCTCAATAACAGCCATCGTGGTACTGGTGCATTGGTAGGTGCTGCTATCGGTGCTGCTGTTGGTGGTACAGCGGGTAACTTGATTGGAAAGCACATGGATAAGGTAAAGGCTGAGGCAGAGGCTGTGAAGAATGCGCAGGTTTCTACCGTTACAGATGCCAATGGTTTGACAGCTGTCAAGGTAACCTTCGATTCTGGTATCCTCTTCCAGACCAACAAATATACGCTCAATGCAAGCGCTAAGAACGACTTGGCTCAGTTTGCCCAGGTTTTGAAGAACAATGCCGACTGCGAGGTAGCTATCCAGGGTTACACCGATGCTACAGGTAATGATGGCATCAACCTGCCTTTGAGCCAGAATCGTGCCAATGCCGTTTCTACCTACTTGAAGTCATGCGGTGTTACCAGCAGCCAGATCAAGAGCGTAGAGGGTTTGGGTTCAGCTAATCCTGTGGTCAATACTACTGCAGCCTGCGCTCAGAACCGTCGTGTAGAGGTTTACATGTATGCTAGCCAGGCAATGGTGAATGCTGCTAACAATGGTACATTGAAGTAAAAACGAATGAGGTTCCCGATAAGGGAAAAAGAAGATAGATGATTCTAAAAAAGATCAGAAATATCGTAAGATGGGTGGTGGTGCTGTTTTTCAGTACCACCATTCTTGCTGTAGTAGCCTACCGTTTTATTCCGGTATATGTTACTCCGTTGATGATTATCCGCTGTTTTCAGCAAGTGGCTGATGGTGAAAGTATTACCTTGCATCATCACTGGGTTTCGATGGATAAGATATCCCCTCACATGCCTGTGGCGGTGATGGCGAGCGAGGATGCCCGATTTCTCAAGCATCATGGCTTCGACTTCAATGCCATTGAGAGTGCTGCCAAGAATAATGCCCGTGGCGGTAAGGTGCATGGTGCCAGTACCATCAGTCAGCAGACCGCCAAGAACGTATTCCTCTGGCCGGGCCGTTCCTGGACCCGCAAGGGATTTGAGGTGTATTTCACCTTTCTCATCGAAATGATGTGGAGCAAGCAGCGCATCATGGAGGTCTATCTCAACAGTATCGAGATGGGACCGGGTATCTATGGTGTCGATGCCGTGGCTGAGTATCATTTCAACAAGAAAGCGCAGGAACTCTTCCGTGGCGAGTGTGCCCTGATAGCTGCTACGCTGCCTAATCCTAGAAAGTTCAGCTCCCTGTATCCGAGTGCTTATATGAAGAAGCGCCAGCGACAGATTGAACATCAGATGAAATTCATCCCTTCGTTCCCTCGTGAGGGTGAAGACTACGACCCAAGCACGGCTGTAGGAGGATATAGGGGGAAGTGAAAAGTGAATAGTGAAGAGTGAAAAATCTGGTAAATATTGATTAATGGATTTATTGAACGACTTGAATGATGCGCAGCGTGCTGCGGTAGAGTATATTGACGGACCTTCGCTGGTGATTGCCGGTGCAGGTTCGGGCAAAACGCGTGTGCTTACCTATAAGATTGCTTATCTCCTGAGCCAGGGTATGAAGCCTTGGAGCATTATGGCACTTACCTTTACCAATAAGGCGGCAAGGGAGATGAAGGAACGTATCGGAAAACTGGTGGGCGATGACCTCGCCCAGCATCTCTATATGGGTACCTTCCATAGCATATTCTCCCGTATTCTCCGTGCTGAAGCTGAGCATATCGGTTTCAATAATAATTTTACCATCTATGATGAAAGTGACTCACGCTCGCTGCTGAAGGCGATCATCAAGGAGATGGGATTGGATGACAAGACCTATAAGCCTGCTGCCGTTCATGCCCGGATTTCGATGGCGAAGAACAACCTGGTAACTGCTGAAGCCTACGATAGCGACCCTGCCATCCTGGAGCAGAACAAGCGTGCCAAGATGCCTGCCATCGGAAAGATTTATGTGGCTTATGTGCAGCGTTGCCGTCAGGCGAATGCGATGGACTTTGATGATCTCCTGATGCTTACTTTCCAGCTTTTCAGAGATCACGAGGAAATCAGACAGAAGTATGCCGGCAGGTTCGATTATATCCTGGTGGATGAGTATCAGGATACCAACCATGTGCAGATGTCTATCGTGATGCAGCTCTGTAAGGAAAAACTGCGTGTCTGTGCCGTGGGTGATGATTCGCAGAGTATCTATAGCTTCCGTGGTGCCAATATCGACAATATATTGAATTATCAGAAACAATTGCCTGGAACCCAACTATTTAAGCTGGAACAGAACTACCGATCTACTCAAACCATCGTAGAGGCAGCCAACAGTCTGATTCATCATAACCGCAATCAGATTCAGAAAGAAGTGTTCAGCAAAAATGATAAAGGAGAGAAGATTCAGTATAGGCCTGCCTACAGCGACAAGGAGGAGGCACTGATAGTGGCGAAGAATATCCAGCGCATCAAGCGGCAGGATGATTGCGGATACGATCAATTTGCCATTCTCTATCGTACCAATGCCCAGAGCCGCAGCTTCGAGGAGGAATTCAGAAAGCAGGGCATTCCATATCGTATTTATGGTGGCTTGAGTTTCTATCAGCGTAAGGAAATCAAGGATATCATCGCCTATTTCCGCCTCGTTGCCAACCCTGACGATGAGGAGGCTTTCAAGCGTATCATCAATTATCCGGCTCGTGGCATCGGTGCTGCTACCGTGACGAAGATTGCCGATTGTGCCCATCAGAACCGGGTGAGCTTCTGGGAGGTGATAGGTAATGTGGAGCATTACGGACTGAATGTCAACAAGGGTACGCAGACGAAACTCGAGAATTTCCGCCTGCTCATCTCTTCGTTCATTGACCGTTCGCATACTCTGGATGTCTATGAACTGGGTGATGCCATCATCAGGGAGAGTAGAATCAGCGAGGATATCATGTCGGGCAAGAATGCCGATGACCTGGCTCGCCAGGAAAACCTGGAGGAGTTTCTGAGTGGTATGCAGACCTTCGTGGCAGGACGCCAGGAAGAGGGACGGATGGATGAAGCTTATCTTACTGATTATCTGCAGGACGTGGCGCTGCTGACGGATGCGGATAGTGAGGGAGAGAAGGATGAACCGAGAGTTTCGCTCATGACGATTCATGCGGCAAAGGGTCTGGAGTTTGCTACTGTTTTCGTAGTAGGTTTGGAGGAGAATATCTTCCCGAGTCCGCTTGCTGCAGTTTCTGTCAGGGAGCTGGAAGAGGAGCGTCGTCTGCTCTATGTAGCGATTACCCGTGCCGAGAAGCATTGCATCCTGACCAATGCCAAGAACCGTTTCCGATATGGCAAGATGGAATTTGATAATCCGAGCCGCTTCATCGATGAGATTGATGCCAGTCTGATAGAGGGAGGAGAAGAGACTCCTGAATCTTCATTCGGTGGGGGAAGAAGTTCGTATGGTGGCTATGGTTCTGAAGGTGGCTATGGTGGAAGAATGCCATGGGATAGGGACCGGTCAGGCTATAGACGTGATTATCAGAACGCTAAGCCTGTAGCTTCGCAGTTCATGGCTGATCCAAAACCAGGATTTAAATCTGTAAGAGCTGTGAATGCGGTGCATAGAATCATGGGTGATACCGCTAGTTCTTCATCCGTTGCATCAGCTGGTTCTTCTGCTTCTAATGCTTCCTCAGCTGCAGGTTCTCTCAGCGAGGGCTGTAGAATCGAGCATCAGCGTTTTGGAATAGGAACGGTATTGAAGATAGAAGGAACCGGAGAGAACACGAAGGCTACCGTAGAGTTCCAGAATGCAGGAACCAAGCAGTTGCTTCTGAAGTTTGCCAAGTTCACCATTCTCTCATAGAAAATAGAAAGAAGATAAAACTGAGGATATGAAAAAATCCCAGCTGGAAAAGAACTTCCAGCTGGGATTTTTTCATATAGAATCTTTTTATAAAGCTTCATCATCAGGACGCTGAATGGCAGGCTTCTTGATTTTTGGGAGATGCTTCTTGCGTCTCAGCCAGGCAGCTTTGCGCTGCTCGTAATCTTCGCGGTGGCGTTCAAGAAAATTATCTGCCATGAATTTATTCCTTGAACTTACTGTAGATCACCTTGATCTGAACAGGACCTGTAGCCACCCGCTTGCCGTCCTTGGTGGTGTAATCCTTGTCAGGATCATCCGTCGCCTTGATCAGTCGGGTAGAGGTGAGCTGCATGTCGTGATTGATCTTGGTTATCACGGTAGCATTGTTCTGTGTACTTGTGGTCAAGGTCACAGGTACCAGCACCACCTTGTTCCAGTTTTCACTCTTGCCCTTGTTCCTGTACATCGCAGTAACCAGGTTACTGATGTTATAGAAGGTGTAGGCATTCTTCACGCCTGTAGAGTTCTTGTTGTAAGAAGCCGTATAGGAGGTGCGGTTGTCTGTCAGCTTGTTCTTCTCGAAGAAGGCATCCAGACTGTCTTTCTGTACCATCAGGATAGTAGAAGGAACGCTGAACTGATAGTCGTTGTTGTTATCTACATTGTTCATTCTAGGGAAAGAGATGGTAGCTGTATTCAGCGTATCCTTCTCATGGCCCTTCATGATATCCTCTACTGGCAGCGTTACTTCTGTGAAGATGCCGGCTGGTGACTTCAGGTAGGTGCAGCTCTCATCCTTTGCCAGATTAGCCAAAGTCTTGCTGTCGTTGGTAATCTTGTTGAGCTGCAGCACCTCTTCTGTACCGTCAAAGCGGTTGAAGGCGAGACCTGTTACGATACTGTCGTTGCCCGCAGAGTTCTTCACCGTCTTCTGGATCTTGTAGTAGAACTGCAACTCGGTATTCCAGATATTGGCTACGTTTCCGATACCGCCGGCGTTCTTGACATAGAAACCTGGACAAACCTTGTTGAGGAAGTCCCAGTTGGTCTTGAAGTACTCAGGGTGATCCACGAAGGTATTCATCACGTAAGAACCGTAGTTCTTGTAGGTTTTGCCATCCTTTGCCTTATATGGCTTGTTCAGATAAATCTTGAAAGCCATTGTCGTGCTGTTCAGGTTATAGGTGGCGCTCGACTGATAGTTTTTCTCGCTCACCCAATTGTCCTTGAAGGCATCATAGTCTGAGTAATACTCCTGATCCTCGCTCATCGGCTTGCTCATTTCGTAGGCAGTAGCCTTCATCGGAGCGAGGGTATCACCGTATGTAGTCTTGTATGATACCAGGAGATAGCATGAGTCTGCCTCGATCTTGCCATCGTGTGCATTGCGGATGTACTCCAAAGTGTCCAGACTGAATGATGACAATACGCCAAACTGGGTCATATAGTCGCCAGCTACGTAGGTGCCGGTCTCAGGATCCTTCACATTACCGATCATACCCGTATTGTTTCGGCTCAGAACCGGGCCTGAAACGATGGAGCGTGAGGTGACGTTGAACACCTGGTCTTTGATTGAGATGTTATCAACGTCGTTGGTGATCGACGATCCGATGTTGTCGGTGGTGTCATCACATGCAGCAATAGTCATCGCTGCTATAAATAACGCTGTAAATAGTCTTAAAATCTTCATTATCCTTGAAATGTGTCTAATTTCTGAAGCTTACTCCTCATCAGGGCATACTTCGTTGATGAATGTCTTGTAGGCATCCGCAAAGTCATCGCCAGGATAAGCGAGGGTTGGCTTGCTCTTCTCATTGGCATAATCCAAGAGAGTTCTGTTTGCCAGGCTTTCGCCTTCAATCACGCCGTCGCTGTAGTCGATGGCCATCTTGCCCAACTCGATGAAGTCGAAGTCCTCCTTGTAGTCAGAGAGCAGTTCCGACTTGGCATCACGGAACTCCACGCAGCGCTTGAAGTGTGTGCCGAGTTCGCCCTTCAGCTCGTTGGTATAGAGTGAGATGATCACCTTTGAGTTGGCGAAGGAAGGCTCCTCAGCGTATGCCGTCTTGATATAGAAAGGAACCACAGCGCTTACCCAGCCCTGACATACGATGACGTCTGGCTGCCAGCGAAGCTTCTTCACGGTTTCCAGTACGCCGCGTGCGAAGAAGATGGCGCGCTCCCCATTATCTTTATATTCCACACCCTGCTCGTCGGCTGCCATCTGGCGGCGGGTGAAGTAATCGTCGTTATCAATGAAATAGATTTGTTGACGTGTTGTTGGTATAGATGCAACCTTGATGATCAGCGGATGGTCTGTATCATCGATGATAAGGTTCATACCAGACAGGCGAATCACCTCGTGCAGCTGGCCGCGACGCTCATTGATGGTGCCCCATTTAGGCATAAAGGTGCGAATCTCAAAGCCTGCTTCCTGCATTTTCTGAGGTAATTCGCGTCCCATGATAGACATGTGGGTCTCGGCTACGTATGGGTCGATCTCCTGATTGATAAATAATACTTTCTTTGCCATAAATTTAATTATTATTCTTACGAATTAGGTGCAAAGGTACAAAAAAAACTCCAAAAAAGCGTATTTTTCTTCTGAAATTCAATAATTTCGGCAATAATTCGCATATTTTTAGGTTTTTTCTTTCTTATTTGAGAAAAAAGTTGTTATTTTGCACCCGAAAACAGATAAGAAGATGAAAGTAATCAATAAGATTGTTGACCTCCAGAACGAACTTTTCGATCGTCGCAAGGAGGGAAAGGAAATCGGCCTTGTGCCAACTATGGGTGCGCTTCATGAGGGTCATGCCTCTCTGGTAAAGCGCAGTGTTGAGGAAAACGGTGTTACGGTAGTTTCCGTTTTCTTGAATCCTACTCAGTTTAATGACAAGGGTGACCTGGAGCGTTATCCACGTACACTCGATGCTGACTGCAAGCTCCTTGAGGCTTGTGGCGCTGACTATGTGTTTGCTCCTTCTGTAGAGGAGATGTATCCTACACCGGATACCCGCCACTTCGAGTTCCCTCCGGTAAGTACCGTGATGGAGGGTGCCAAGCGTCCGGGCCACTTCAATGGTGTATGCCAGGTAGTTAGTCGCCTGTTCTATATCGTTCATCCTAACCGTGCTTATTTCGGTGAGAAAGACTGGCAGCAGATTGCTGTCATCAAGCAGCTCGTGAAGTACATCAACAGTGATGTGCAGATTGTGGAGTGTCCTATCATCCGTGATGAGGATGGCTTGGCTAAGAGCAGCCGCAATACATTGCTCTCTGCTGATGAGCGTGCCATCGCACCGAATATCTACAAGGCTCTGAAGGCGAGCGTAGAGTTTGCCAAGAATCATACTGTGCAGGAAACTCACGACAAAGTGGTGAGCGACATCAATGCCGTGGATGGTCTGGAGGTAGAGTATTTCCAGATTGTGGATGGCGACAGCCTGCAGGATGTGGCATCATGGGAGGATAGCGCCTACGTGGTAGGTTGCATCACCGTATATTGCGGCAAGACTCCTATCCGTCTCATCGACCATATCAAGTATAAAGGATAATTCCTCTATAGATTTCTTTATTAAGTTTAATCCGTAATAGATAAAAGTAATAACAGAACAATGCAGATTGAAGTATTGAAGAGTAAGCTCCATTGTGTGACTGTAACTGAGGCTAACCTGAATTACATGGGTAGCATCACGATAGATGAGGATCTGATGGACGCAGCTAACCTGATAGCAGGAGAGAAGGTGCAGATTGTGGATAACAACAATGGCGAGCGCCTGGAGACCTACATCATCAAGGGTGAGCGTGGCAGCGGTTGTATCTGCCTGAACGGTGCAGCAGCCCGCAAGGTGCAGGTGGGTGATACCGTCATCATCATCGCCTATGCCCTGATGGACTTTGAGGAGGCTAAGACCTTCAAGCCTACCGTGGTTTTCCCGAAAGAGGGAAACAGGGTTTAATATTCAATGGAAACAAAAGAAAGGGTGTGTTATGGACTTATGGCACACCCTTTCTTTTGTTTTATTACTATATAATTTAAGGTGTAATTACGATGGGTTAAGGATAGATTTCAATATGGCTGCTGCCGGAGTTGCCATTCTTGATAATCCTTATCTGGGTGGTGATGCGCTCGCTCATCGTGTCGGTATGACTGATGACGCCCACCTTCTTGCCTTGCGAACTTTGCAGCATGGCGAGGGAGTCGATGACGGTGGCGAGGGTATCAGGGTCGAGAGTTCCGAAGCCTTCATCGATGAACAGGTTCTCGAAGGAGATGTTGCGGGAGGATAATGCCGACAAGCCCAAGGCTAAGCCCAGACTCACGATGAAGGTTTCGCCCCCTGATAGGGAGGTGGTGTCTCGAATATCATCGGCACGGTCATGGTCGATGACTCTGATGCCCAGCGAATGCTTTACCTGCTGCAGTTCGTAACGGCTGTTGAACTTTCTGATTTCCTGGTTGGCGTGCGCTATCAGGAAACTGAGCGTATAGCATTGGGCTATCTTGCGCAGCGTCTTGCCGTCTGCTCCGATGGCATCTGTGATGGCTGTCCAGTCATCCTTTTCCTGCGTTACGAGCTTCAGAGCCTCAGCCTTGTCGCCCAACAGCTTCACGGCTTCCTGGTGGTTCTGCATCCTGGCGTTGGCAGCAATCAGTTCGTTGCGCTGGCTTCTTTCCTGATACTCCTGCTGAATGGCTAGGAGAGCATCACGGGTTTGGGCAGGCTGATGTTCCAAGTGCTGCTGATGCGTCTTTTCTGCACTCTGGTAAAGGGCGGTGGTTGAAGCCACGGCTTTCTCCTTTTCGTCCTTTTCCCGTCGGATGGCATTCCAATCTTCGGCAGAGTGAAGCATCTCTCCGATGATATTTCGGTCGATAAGGCTTGGTTCGATACTTCTTTCCTCGATGCCTTCCTCTTCGGAGTCTTTTCCTTCGATGCTCTTTTCTTCAAGCTGCTTGTTATATTCCTCAATCCAAAGGTCGAGTTCCTTTTCCTTCGTTTGCAGATTCTCTTTCATCGTCTTGTTCTGAGACAGCATGGTTTGATGCGAACCTTTACTGTTGGCGAGTTCCGCCTTCAGTTTGTTGATATTCTCGTTCTGGTTATCTGCTGCTTTCGTAGCCTCATCCTTTGCTGCTGTCAGTCTTTGTTCAGCCGCATCAGGTTCTTCTCCATTCAGAATCTGCTTGTATTTCTCCTGCCATTCCTCCATTTCCTTCTTGGCGCTATTCCATATCTGAAGCGCTTTCTCGTAAGCTTCCTCCTTGCTCTTTTGCTGTGAAGTAAGGTTGATGGTAAGTGCTTTCTGCTCAGCCAGTTTTGTGGTGCATGTTGAAGTGTTTTCCTGGACTTCATTCAGTATTGTTGAAGCCTTGCTTTCATACGCAGCTTCATCCTTTACAGCCTTGTCCTTGAGTTGGGTCAGACGTTCTATCTCTTTCTGAATCTTGTTAAACAGGCTCAGTTTGCTGCTCGCATCCTTCGCCTTGTTCTCATAGATAGGCAAGAGCGATTTCAGTTCTGCCTCTGCCTTTGGAATCTTTGGATACTGGGCGATGAGCGCCTTCCATTCCTCTTCGTAAGTTGCGATTTCACCCGACAGTTTTTTCTGTTGTTTCTGGAGCGTCTGTACTTCGCCGTCGTTCTGTTTTCTCTCGCCGGAAAGGTTCTTCTCCTGTTTCTGCTGCAGTTTCAGCAGATCCTCCTTGACTTTCAGAAGTTGCGAGAGTTCTGTGGTGGCTTCCTCAAACTGTCTGTTGTCGGTATGATAAGGATGGGTCGTGCTGCCACAGAGCGGACAAGGCTTGCCTTCGGTCAGGTTGGCACGATGAATCTCCCATTTTTCACTCACCATCAGAGTATAGGCATTTCTCAGCGTCAGGGTCTCTTGGGTCAGCGCCTCGATGGTCAACTTGCCCAGGGCTTCATCTATCTCCACATTTCTCTTGCCCAAGACCATGATGCGCTCCTCATTCTTCTGCTTTTCTGTTGTGGCAGCATTGAGATGAGCCACTACCTTGATGGCTTGCTGGACATCTTGCAGCTTCCTGTCGGCTACAGTCTTGCTGTTCTGCAGTTCCTCTATGTTCTGTCCGGCAGTCTTGTTCTTTTCCGTCTCCCAGGTCTGTTCAGCGGCTTGCGTCGCTTCCTGCAGAACCAGTTTCTGCTTGGCAATCTCTTCCTTTGTCGTTTTGAGGGCAAGGTTCGCTTTCTCCGTTTCTGCTTCCCATTTTTTGATGTTTCGGGCGTTTTCCTCCACGTCTTTCTGGGCAGTTTGATTCTCTTTCTGCGCCAACTCCAATGCTTCTTTCTTTTCTTTCAGATTCGGCATTGCCGCTTCCATTTTTGTTTTCAGCGCCCTTGCTTCAGCGATAACCGGCAGCGCCTTTTCCAGCTGTTCCTGTGCCTTGCCGACTGCTTCCTTCAGACTGGCGAGAGTTTTCTCGCTTTCATCGATGGCAGACTCTTGACTTTTGATGTTTCCTTCCGCTTTCAGGATGTTTTCTTCCTGCTCGTGGATGCTTTGCGTCTGTCGCTCTACTTCCTGCAGCAGGTTGACGGCAGGCTGTACTTCATCGTGCAACTGCAGACGGAGAATCTGGGCTTGCATCTCTTTGATGGCATCAGATGCTTGCTCCATATCTGTCTGGCAGGTAGCGATTTGATTTATTTGCTTATCGTTTTCCTCAAACCATTGCAGGTCTTTCGAGATGGCTTGCAACTGGCTGTCGAGTTCCTTCTCAGCTTTTTCCAACCGGGCGATTTCCTCCTTCAGTTGGGCGAGTTCTTCGTCGTTCAGCAGGTTCTGTTTAACGGCTTCCACCGATGCAGCCATCTGGTTGTAGGCATCCGTTGCCTGGTCTTTCGCTTTCTTGATTTCAGTAGCGATGTTCGTATAGGTTTCTTCGCATCCGATGAGTTTTTCCAGGAGTTCGTACCGTTCGTTTTCCTTTGCCGTCAGGAAGTTGGCAAACGAGCCTTGGGCGATGAGTACGGTGCGGAGAAACTGGTCGTAGTCGAGTCCGATAATGTTCGGCAGTTCGTTCCAGTCGGCAGCTTCCTCCGTTATCTCTTCGCCGTTTCTTGTGATTTTATAGAGCGCAGTCTTGGCGTTCTCGTAGCGTACCCTTTGGAATCTGACGTGCCATTCTGCGCGGTAGATGCTGCCGTTGTTGGCAAGGAAGGTGAGTTTGCTGTAGCCCTCCTTCTTGCCACGGGTCAGGATGTTTCTACTGTCGGTAGGAGCCAGTCGGTTGTTTTCGCTGGCATCTGTGGCCCCGAAAATCTCGATGTTCTGGTTCTTGTCTCCTTTCTTCCTTGGGTAGCGAGGGGCGCGGTTGTAGAGGGCAAGGCAGATGGCGTCGAGTAGGGTAGATTTGCCACTGCCTGTCGGACCTACGATGCTGAAGATGGTGCTCTCGCCTAAGGCACCTTCTTCAAAGTTGATGACCTCGCCACCCTGTTTGTCAAGCGAAGCGAGGTTGAGTATTTCGAGTTGTAGGAATTTCATAATGATGATGTCGTTAATAAATCGGATAACATTTTCTCCTGTCTTTCGTTCATCGGAGCGTTGTGCCTGATGGCGAAGGCTTCCTTCAGCGTATCGAGCGGAGGACGGTTGATGATGTCTTCTATGCTGGTGATGTGCTGGGAACCCTGTATGGTGGAGAGGTCTAGCTGCGGGATGATGCGCTGGATCTTGCAGAGCACGGCATCCTTTTCGTTGACGAGCTTCTCCAATTCCTTGATGTCATCGCTGGTCAGTTTCTCCTGTTTCACCTTCAGCATCACGTAGTCGAAGTGGTTGCTCAGTTCGCCGTCTGTTCTCTCTGAGAGTTCAGAATTGATGAGCTTCTGCCATTTCTTGAAGGTCAGTTCCTCCTCGTCTTCGGGCAGAATGCGGAGGGAATGCTGAGGCTTGTATTCCAGGAAATCTACTTTCCATTCCTTGCTCTTGCCTTTGCAGTCTTCCTTTTCTTCCTTGTCAAATCCGATGGTGATGAGGTCGATTCCGTGAGTGTAGTCTTTCTCTGCAAACGACATCGGGAGGATACTTCCCGTATATCTTGCCCAGTCGGTATTCCAGATATGTTGCCGTTTGTGGATGTGTCCGCAAGTCATATAGTCGGGATGGTCGTACCATCCTTCCAGGTCCACTTCCTCCTGTCCGCCGATGATGATCTTCTCGCTCGCATCTTTTTTGGCGATATCCGAACCTTTGGCGTACATGTGTGCCATCATGATGCACTTCCTGCCTGGGTATTTCTTTCGAGCCTCTGCCGTCAGTTCTCTCAGAAAGTCGTTGACTCCCTGCGAGTAACTGGCGTTCTGCACCACATCGCTCCTTAGGAAAGGAACGGCGAGGATGATGACTTCTTCTCCTTCCTCGTTGGTTACGGGGATGATGAGGTCATCGAAGGAATAGAGCCAATGTCCGCCGGTTTTATCATCTGTTTCCTTTCCGTTCCCTTCGTCCTTGCTTTCTCCCTGCTGCCAGATTTTCCTTACGTTTCCTCTTATTTCCACGTGGTATCGGGTGAGCAGCGGACGGGGAGCCTCCAGTCGGCTGGCTGAATCGTGGTTGCCGGCGGTAATGATGACCTGCATGTTAGGGCACAGTTGGGTAGCATCGGCAAGAAACTCGTAATAAACGGTCTGTGCCGCTGCCGATGGATTTCCGTTATCAAAGATGTCTCCTGCGATGAGGAGAGCATCGGGTTTTTGTTCAGCGATTTGTTCCAGGAGCCATTTCAGGAAATGCTTGTGTTCAAGCAGACGGTCGTTGCCGTGAAATAGGTTGCCCAGGTGCCAGTCGCTGGTTGCTATTATCTTCATACTCATAAGAATGTCTAATCTTAGTCTTTTGCTTTGTCTTTGGCTTGCAATCCTTTGACCTTTGTTTTGCAATCTGACTACAAAGTTAACACAATTATTTGGGATACGCAAAGAAATAGGGTCAAAAAACGAAGAATTATGAATGGAAAAGTGAAGATATTCAGGAAAAGTCTTGTTTAATATAGGATAAAGTTGTATCTTTGCCAGGTAGAAATTTTCGTTCACCGACGTTGAACCGACATTCAGCGACGTTGAACCGCCGTTCGCCGACGCTGAACGGACATTCAACGTCGGTGAACGGAGATTTCTCCTAGGATTAAATACTTTTCTTCCTAGGGTTGTGGACTTTTCTCCTTAGGTATGATAATAAATACCGTAGGATGCAAAAGCTGCTGCAATAAGGAGTGTAACAATCTTAATAAGAAAGGAAACAGATATGGCTAAGTACAAGTTGCAGGAGTTGACAGATATGCGTGATGAAGGCAAGCGCAGAGTTTATCCCAAGATAGTGACCAACCGGACACTATCCAGAAAAGAGTTCATCAAGAGAATGCAGGGCTACCATCGTGGTATTTCGGAAAGTACCACGGAGGCAGTATTGCTAGATGTGGCTGATATGCTGGTAGAAATGCTCTCCATGGGCTACAATGTGAATCTGGAAGGCATCGGCACCTTCTCCCTCTCCCTCGGTTTCGAGGACGATAAGCCTACGGAAATGCAGAGTGCAGATGATAAGATGACGTATCGCAAGGTGGGCGTGAAGGACATCAACTTCAAGGCATCTCCTGAATTAATCAGGGAGGTGAAGCGTGAAACCGATCGTGACCTGGAGCGTGATATGGGTGGTGTAAAGGTGATTCGCAAGCAGCTCTATTCCAGGGAAGAGCGCATCGCCCGTGCCCTGGAGGTGATAGAGAAGACCGGAGTCCTCACCCTAGGCGATTATGCCTCCATCAACAACCTGAGCCGCACTTCCGCCTCTATGGAACTGAAGGAAATCACCGCCGACCGAACCTCGCCGATAGGTTGGATGGGCAACGGCAGTCACAAGGTTTGGGTGAAGAGAAAAGAATAAATCAAATGGTTCTTTATATAGGGATAGTGCCGTAGTCCAGGTATTGGAGGTGATAAGAGGAAAAGAAAATAAAACAGTTGAAAACCAATAGTTTAAGGTCACAAATTGTGACCTTAAACGCTATTTCTATGTGTTCTAATATATCAAATTGATGCAAAATGCATAAGGGGGGAAGTAGGGTGGTCGCCGCAGATTTCGCAGGATGCACGCTTCTTTAGCTTGATGGTGCGGAAGTTCATCGTCTTGGCATCGAAGGTGAGCAATCGGTCGGTGAGCAGTTCGCCCACACCGAGGAAGTACTTCAACGCCTCGGCAGCCTGGATGGTTCCGAGCATACCAGCGATGGCACCAAGGACTCCTGCCTGGCTACTGGTAGGAACAGTGCCTGCTGGAGGTGGCTCCTTGAAGAAGCAACGGTAACATGCCGTGCCTGGAAGATGGGTGAAGGTCTGCCCCTGGAATCTCAGGATGCCGCCATGCGAGAATGCCTTGCCCAGTCGCACACAGGCATCATTGATGAGGAACTTTGCCGGGAAGTTGTCGGTGCAATCAATGACGAAATCCCATGGCTTGATGATTTCCTCGGCATTGTCTGCGGCGAGGAAAGTATGATATGTTGTCACCTCTACATCAGGATTGATGGCAATCATCTTCTCCTTGGCGCTTTCCACCTTAGGGGTGTTCAAGTCCTTGGTCTGGTGGATGACCTGGCGTTGCAGGTTGCTGAGGTCAACCACATCGGCATCCACGATACCGATATGTCCCACGCCAGCCGCAGCGAGGTAGAGGGCAACTGGGGAACCCAATCCTCCGGCACCAATGATGAGCACCTTGGCATTGAGGAGCTTTTCCTGTCCCTCGAGGCCTACATCCTGAAGGAGGATGTGGCGGCTGTATCTTTTTATCTGTTCTTCTGTTAAATCTATCATTTTATTGTACTTTATGTCTTTTTTCTTTGGAAAAAAATACTTTGTATAGCAGTTTATGCTCATACAGCAGTATAGAAAAAGGTCGCAAACTATCGTAGCTTGCGACC
>ENA-UERG01001349-UERG01001349.1-human-gut-metagenome-genome-assembly--contig:-NODE-1349-length-20766-cov-4.935086_pt1 | contig 20766 bp, 16 predicted proteins | sample MGYA00242954_ERZ507954 | MGnify/ENA primary metagenome ERZ507954 (study PRJEB26167, sample SAMN06115478) | human gut metagenome | host: Homo sapiens | place: China:Sichuan | collected 2015-01-21... | reverse complement strand
CATGGGTTGTTCCGCCCCGGTCAACACTAACCTGAACCATTTCTATCCGGTAGCGGAGAGAGACGGCAGTCGTGCCAATCCCGCTTGACGGGATTGGTCTCGGAGCAGCCGGAAATAGTAGCACGGAATACGGCTACATCAGAATCTGTACAAACAAAAAGCAAGGGGAATAATCCCCTTGCTTAAAGTTCTTGCGGTCAAGGGGGGCAGTTGCAATGCAACTGCCCGTAGCGAAGCGTTGCTTCTCTTCAAGAAGCCCCTTGTGGGTTTGGGCAAAGCCCAAGGTCTTCTCCTTTCCTACCGCCGCTCTTTCAGATCGATCACAGGCTGCTTTTCGTTTGACGTGCGGTTTGCGTCGTCGGAAAGCACGGCGAGCGCAATGAAATCGGAGTAGCCCGCACGCTTCAAAAGCTTCGCGGACGCCGCCATGCTCGAACCCGTCGTTACAATGTCATCCACCAAAAGCAGGTGCGCGGAATGCGGAAGCCGAACCTTTCGGGAGAGCCGAAACGCCAGAGCGGCGTTCTTTTTCCGCTCGACAGCGGATAATTCCTTCTGCTCGCGACCCGTGCGCGGCGCGCGAAGAATCAGATTCGCCACGCGTAACCCCGTCTGCTCGCCGAGACTCCGCGCCAATGCCTCGGCTTGATCCGTTCCCGTTGCAAGCCGCTTTTCGTTGCCGCGCGGCAACGGAATCAATACGCAGTCCGCAGAATTCCACTTTGTCAGCGCCAGAATCTCCCGCACGGCGGGCGCCATCTGCTCCGCGAAAAAGCGAACCGTTCTGCGGTCGGGCGCTTCCTTGATGCGGTAAACCATCCGGTTCTGAATCGGATCGCGCGTCCCGTGGCGGTAATAAAGCACTTTGCGAAACAGCGGAATGCGGGCGGCGCGCATCGCGTCGGTCACACAGTCGCACTGCCCGACAGGGCGCTGACAGATACCGCACTGCTCCTCGGTCTCGCGCTCCCACTTCGCCGCGCAAGCGGGACAGAGACAGGGCGCTTCCCGCTTGAAATCCGGAACTGCAATCAGCTCCCGACAGCCTACGCAAACCGGCGGAAAGAACAGATTGCGGAGAAACGCACGCATCACAGCGCCTCCCGCCGCAAGCGCTCGGACAGACCCGTGTAGCGCATCGTCTGGCGGTTGTTGCGCACCATGTCGGCAAGCACATCCTCCCGCCCGACCACAATCACAATGCACTGCGCCCGCGTGACTGCCGTGTACAGCAGATTCCGCGACCGCAACATCGGCGGCACATTCCCCAGCGGCAGAATCACGATCGGGTATTCGCACCCCTGACTCTTGTGAACCGTCACCGCATAGGCGGGTTCCAAGTCCTCGAGAAGCGAAAATTCGTAGGTCACCGTGCGATCCTCAAAGCGGATGTGCATATTGCCGTCGGTCGGATCGATCGACTCGATCACGCCAACGTCACCGTTGAAAATTCCCGCCCCCGTCATGCCGTTGTCGCGCTCCCACTCCATGTCGTAATTGTTGCGAACCTGCATCACGCGGTCGCCCTCGCGATACGTGATCTCGCGGAAACGGTGCTCGCGCTTTTCGGGCGACGGCGGGTTCAGCGTTGCCTGCAGAACCACGTTGAGATGCTCCGTTCCCGCCTCCCCTTTCCGGGACGGTACAATGACCTGCGTTCCCGTGGTCGCCATCGCGCCGTAGGTGCGCGGCAGACGGACTCCGCAAAGTTGCGCGACCGTTGCCGTAATGCTCGCGTCCTCGCTCCGCGGCATGAAGAAGAAATCGTTGTCCTTCACATTCAGCCGCGGCAACTCGCCGCGATTGATCGCGTGTGCGTTGGTCACAATCAGGCTCTTCTGCGCCTGACGGAAAATTTCGGTCAGCCGAACCGTTGCAAACCGCCCGCTGTCAATCAGGTCGCGCAGGACGTTCCCCGCGCCGACCGACGGAAGCTGATCCGCGTCCCCGATGAGAACCAACCGCGAGCCCGGCTTGACCGCGCGGAGAAGCGCCCCCATCAAAAGGCTGTCCACCATGGAAGCCTCGTCCACAATCAGCACATTCTCCTCCAAGAGGTTGCTCTCGTCGCGCATAAAGCGCCCCCTGCCGCCGCTCTCCTCGCCGCCGTATTCCAGAAGGCGGTGAATGGTCCGCGCCTCGCAGGAAGTCGATTCCGAAAGCCGTTTTGCCGCACGCCCGGTCGGCGCGGTCAGCGCGATCTTCAGCCCCATGCTCGAGAAAATATGCAACAGCGCCCGCACCACGGTGGTTTTTCCCGTTCCGGGCCCGCCCGTGAGAAGCATCACGCCGTTTTCCAGTGCGTCGGAGATGGCGCGCCTTTGCAGATCCGCATACCGCACGCCGGTTTCCGCCTGCTCGCGGTCGATGAACGCCCCGATGTTGGCGGTCTCCATCGCGGGACAAACGCGGTCAAGAAGCAACAGCTTGGTTGCGATGTATTTTTCGTTTTCGTATTGCTTTTTGTCGTACAGAAGTTCGATTCCGCCCAACCGTTCCGCATGAACCTGCTCCCGCGCCAACAGCAACTCCAACGCGTCGTTGACAGCTGTCTCGTCCACACCCAGCAGGCGCGCCGCGCCCTGCACCGTCTTGTCGCGCGGCAGGCAGACATGTCCGTTTGCCTGCGCGTTGGAGGAAAGCAGGTAGCAGATACCGCTGCAGATGCGATCCTCGGAATCGGTTGCAAGGCCGAGATCCCGCGCCATACGGTCGGCACGCTCAAAACCGATCCCCTCGATTTCCTCGCAGAGCCGATACGGGTTCTTTTTCGCCAGTTCCACCGCGTTGCCGCCGTATCGCTTGTAGATGCGGACGGTTGCTGCCGCGCCGAAAAAGTCGCGGAAGAACATCATGGCGCTGCGGATTCCCGCTTTCTCGGCAAAATCCGCGCCGATCGATTTCGCGCTCTTGCGGGAAATTCCCGAGACGTTCGCCAACCATTCGGGGTGGTGCTCGATCACGTCGAAGGTCTCGTCGCCGAACTCGTCCACAATGCGTTGCGCAATCTTTGGACCGATCCCCTTGATCGCGCCCGACGCCAGATAGCGGAGCATGGAATTCGCGTCTGCAGGCATCTGCCGTTCACAGGTCTCCACGCGGAACTGCCTGCCGTATTTCGGGTTGTGAACCCACTTGCCATACACCGTTACGCTGTCCCCCTCCCCGACATACGGGAGCGTTCCCGTAATCGTGATGAGGTCGCCGCTCTCAGTTCCGAGGTCACAGATGGCAAAACCGTTGTCCTCGTTGGCGTAAATGACGTGCTCGATGCTGCCCGTCAGGCGCAGAAGCCCTGCGTCATCGGCGGCCGGCTCGGCGTTCGGCTCCCGTCCCTGTGCCATCCGTATCCCCTCCCTTTCGCTTCGTTTCCGTTATCTTTGTTCTCTTTATCGAGCCTTTTGCGCCAGTACGGGCGCAAGATCGCACGTCTCCCACGGAACCATCAGATCCTCTCTGCCCATGTGGCCGTAAGCCGCAACCTGACAGTAAATCGGGCGGCGCAGATCAAACTTTTTGATGATTGCCGCAGGGCGCAGATCAACCGTTTCAAGGATTGCCTTCTCAATTTTCTCCTCGGGCACGCGGTTCGTTCCGAAGGTGTCCACCATAACCGACACCGGCTTTGCCACGCCGATGGCATATGCCACCTGCACCTCGCAACGGTCGGCAAGTCCTGCCTTGACCACGTTCTTTGCGATGTAGCGCGCCGCATAGGAAGCACTGCGATCCACCTTGGTCGGGTCTTTGCCCGAAAACGCTCCGCCGCCGTGGCGCGCGTAACCGCCGTAGGTATCCACAATAATCTTTCTGCCCGTCAGTCCCGTATCGCCCGCAGGACCGCCCACAACGAACCGCCCTGTGGGGTTGACGTAAATCTTCGTGTTTTCATCCATCATGTCTGCGGGGACAATCGGCTTGATGACCTCGCGGATGATATCCTCGCGGATCTGTTCTGCGGTCGCGTTCTCGCTGTGCTGCGAGGAAATGACCACCGTATCCACGCGGACGGGCTTGTCGTCCTCGTATTCGATCGTCACCTGCGTTTTGCCGTCTGGACGGAGGTAGGCAAGCGTTCCGTTCTTGCGGACTTCGGTCAGACGCTTGGCAAGACGGTGCGCCAGAGAAATCGGCAGAGGCATCAGTTCGGGCGTTTCGTTGCAGGCATAGCCGAACATCAGCCCCTGGTCGCCGGCACCCGTATCGAGCCCGTCGGTATCTGTCCCGTTCTTCGCCTCATAGGAGCGGTCCACGCCCAGTGCAATGTCGGGAGACTGCGCGTGCAGCGAAGTGATGACCGCGCAACTGTCGCAGTCAAAGCCGTACTTCGCGCGGTCGTAGCCGATGGAGCGGACGGTCTCCCGCACGATGGACTGGATGTCGATCTGCGCCTTGGTGGTAACCTCGCCCATCACGCAGACCAAGCCCGTGGTGCAGAAGGTCTCGCAGGCAACGCGGGACATGGGGTCCTGGCGGAGCAGTTCGTCAAGGATGGCGTCGCTGATTTTGTCGCTGATCTTATCGGGATGTCCCTCGGTCACCGACTCGCTGGTAAAAAGCTTTCTGTTCATGTTCTGATTTCAACCTTTCAAAGATATTCTAAAACATATCTTTTCATCATTCTTTCTTCTGACAAGAAAAAAGCCCCGCAGAGCGGAGCGTTCCGACTCTCATCTAACAGGAATTAGCACCTTACAAAACGCAGGTTGCTGTAGCATCATCGTGCCTGTCACTACGCTACTCTTGATAAGATATATTTTATTGTGTCCATTATACCACATTTTTCGCCGGATTGCAAGGGGTTTTTGCAAAAAATATGGCGAACCTCAAAAAAGAGGTACGCCGTGTGGGGATTCATCGGAGAGCGCTTCAAGGTTGAGGCGGGAATCGGGTTTGCCGTTTGGTAAGAGCAGATTGATCCCCCCTCATCCGTCGCCTTCGGCGACACCTTCCCCCCAAGGGGAAGGCTATGGTACAACATTCTTTCGTCTTAAACGGAACTCCGGATTTACAACAAGTCTGCCGCACTCTTTTTGAAATTTGCAGAACTTTTGCAAAGGCTTCCCCTCGGGGGGAAGCTGGCGCGTCAGCGACTGATGAGGGGGGATATATTTCCTCCCACCCTCATCTAAAACATATTTTTCCGATCTTCCCCGCTCACTGCCCATCCCCGAGCAAATCGGTCATGCTCCGCAGGCTGATGAGAAGCGTTGACGCATTATGCAACAGTGCCGAGGTGGTCGGCGGCAGGATACCCGCCACGCCGAAGAGAATCAGACCGAGGTTGAACCCGACAATGGTGCGATAGTTCCGATGAATCCTCGCCATCAGCGCCGTTGACAGCCGCCGCAGGGTCACAAGCTCCCACAGGCTCTCGGAAGAGACCGTAATGTCGGCAATTTCCCGCGCGATTGCCGCGCCCGTGTTGATTGCGATGCCGACATCCGCCTCGGACAGCGCGGGCGAATCGTTCACGCCGTCCCCGATCATAATCACCGTATGCCCCTCGGCGCGCGCCTGACGGATATACTCCGCCTTATCCTGCGGCAGAACCTCCGCGCGGAACTCGTCCACGCCGACCTGCGCCGCCACAGCCGCCGCGGTTGCGCGGTTATCGCCCGTCATCATGACGGTATGCGGAATGCCGCATTCATGCAGGGCGCGGATAACCTCCGCCGCCTCCGCACGGAGCGGGTCGGACACACAGATGACCGCCGCGAGCGATCCCGAAACGCAGAGGTACAGATGCGAATATTCGGGCGGCAGAGAAGCGAATTTTTCCTCCTCGCCCGCGGGGACCGCACAGCCCTCGTCCTCAAAGACGAAATGTGCGCTCCCGATGATGACCTTTTCCCCGTTGACACTGCTGGAAATGCCGTGCGCCACCACATACTCCACGCGGGAGTGGTATTCCTCATGGTCCAGCCCGCGCGCCTTTGCCTCGTTGACCACCGCATTCGCCATGGAGTGCGGGTAGTGCTCCTCAAGGCAGGCGGCAAGGCGGAGCATTTCGTTCTCGTCCCGACCGCCGAAGGTCACGATCTGCGCCACACGCGGCGAGGCATAGGTCAGGGTTCCCGTCTTGTCAAAGACCACCGTGTCGGCATTCGCAACCGCCTCAAGGAAGCGCCCGCCCTTGACGGAGAGGTTATGCGTATGCCCTTCCCGCATGGCGGAAAGCACCGCGATGGGCATGGAGAGCTTCAGCGCGCAGGAGAAGTCCACCATCAGCACCGAAAGCATTTTGGTCACGTTGCGGGTCAGGAGCCATGTCAGCCCCGTTCCGAGGAAGGTGTAAGGGACCAGACGGTCCGCCAGCCTTGCCGCCTTGTCCTCGGCGGTGGATTTCAGCTTTTCGGATTCCTCAATCATGCGCACGATGCGGTCGTAGCGACCCTCGCCCATGACCTGCGCAACCCGCACCACGCATTCGCCCTCCTCCACAACCGTCCCCGCGTAGACATAGCTTCCGCTATGCTTCGGGACCGGCAGGGATTCGCCCGTCATGCTTGCCTGATTGACCGTTGCCTCGCCGTCGGTCACGGTTCCGTCCAGCGGAATGAGGTTTCCGGTGCGAACCACAATCAGGTCGCCCGTCCGCACCTCACCGATCGGCACCGCTTCCTCGCCGTGGTCGGTCACAAGCCAGACCTTATCCACGCCGAGCGACATCGCGCCTGCGAGATCAGCCACCGATTTCTTGTGTGTCCAGTCCTCAAGCAGCTCGCCCAGACGGAGCATGAACATCACCGACCCCGCCGTGGAGAAGTCCCCGCGCAGGAGCGACACGCCGATTGCGGTTGCATCCAGTGCTTCAACAGTCAGCTTTCCTTTACAGAGCGATGAAAACCCTGCACGCAGATAGCGAACTGCGTGGCAGAGCGTCAGCGCAATGCGGACGGGTGACGGCAACAGGAAGCACCGCACACCGCGCCACAGCACGGTGGAAATCAAACGGTCCTCAAATTCGCGGTTCAGCGCGCGGGTGGTATGCGCGGGCACGAGATCCATCGCCTCTGCCTTTGCAAAGGAGAACGCCGCAAAATGCGCCGTGACCGTCTCACGCGCGCCGTGATAGGTCACCACTGCGTCCCGCGTGCGGTCATAGACCTTGACCGTATCCACCCCGTCCGCTGCGCGCAGCCAATATTCCAGTGTATCCGCATCCGAAAGCGACATCGGGCCGCAAAGCAGTCTGACGCGCATCCGTCCGCTTGTTTCATGCAGAATTTTACATTTCATAGCTTCGGTTTCCTCCAAAAAGCGCCGCTCCCGAAAAAGAGCGGCACTTTTCTGTCAGTTTTCGGGCTTCGTTTTCGCCGTTTCGACCGTTTCCGCCGCTTTCGGCTCTGCTTCTGCGGTATCCTCGATGACCTTCTCGGCTTCCGCCTTTGCGCGCTTGGCGTTGATTTCCTTCGCCTCTGCAAGGACATCTCCCGCGCTCTCCTTCACGCCCGTGACCGTGGTCATCACGCTGTCCTTTGCGCGAATCGCCGCAGCGGTTGTGTGCGCGTAGACCTTCTTCGCGTCCTTGCTGCTCAGCACCTTCACGCCCGCAGTTCCGAACAGAACCCCTGCGGCAAACAGACCGAATTTTGCAATTCCCATCATAACTCATTCCTCCTGTTTTTTTCAAGGTATTACGTTTCTGCCCATATTATAGCACAAAGCGCCCGCATTTTCAAGAGGCGGGCGCATTTTTCCTGAAAAAGTTGCAAAAAAACGCGGAAGAAAATCTTCCGCGTTCAAAAAGCCCCGCCGAGCCGTGTAACCGGGAAAGGAAAACCCTGTTTTGCCAGGGCGGTGTCCTCGCCCCCCAACTTTACTGCTCCCAACATCCCGCGGCAGCCGAGACAAGTCAATCGGGTTGCCGAGGGGAGGTCTGCAAACCGTTGCAAGGTCAGACTCCTTTATTTCTTTGTGGGTTTTTATCACCGATTATCACGCACTAAGCAGGATGGACTGAAACCGGGTTTCAGTTCTTTTCGTCTCCGTCGTAGTCAATCTCTTCCGAGAAGCGGTCGTCGAAGATATCCGCCACATTGTCGAACTCCTCGTCGTCATCCAGCGTCACGAGCATATCCTCGCCGTCCTCGTCCTTCTCCATTTTGAGAATGACATATTCCTGAAAGCCGTCCTTGGTTTCGTTCTCCGCGTCGGCGGGGATCATCGCGTAGTAGGTCACGCCCTGATAATCCGCCGTGTCAATCAACTCGAATTCGACCTCGTTGCCCTCTTCATCGGTCAGCGTGAAAAATTCACGCTCGCCGTCATTTTCCGCAATTTCGTTTTTGTTTTCTTCCATGTTGCACCTCAACCTCGGTTCTTATGGTTTTATTATACACGAAAATCCCCGTTTTGTCAAGGGCTTTCCATCATTTTACCGAAGAATCCTCCGAAAAATCGACCAATTCCGAAAGGATCGCATTGCTGACCAACATTCCCGCAGGCGTGAGGGCGTAGCGGTCACCCGTCCGCTTTGCAAGACCTGCGGGGACATAACGATCCAGAACGGCACAGCGTGCCGCGCCGAGCGTCTCCGAATCCAACCCGCGCGCCAGACGCAGCCCCAGCATCGCGCGCTCGCTCGCCCGCGTTTTTGCGGTCGGTCGCTCGCACTCCGCCGTGATGTCCCGCCCCGCGAGATAGCCGTCAAGGTCGCGGCTGTTGCCGAAGCGCGCCCCGCCGAAATCCGAGTACGCCGCAGGACCGAAGCCGAGGTACTCTCCCAAAGTCCAGTATTTCAGATTGTGCCGCGATTCATACCCCGCGCGCGCAAAATTGCTGATTTCGTATTGCGCCAAGCCCCGCTTGCCCAAAAATTCCACCATGCCGAGGTACATATCGCGCACCGCCTCCTCGTCGGGCAGATTCAGCGCCGCCGCGCCGCGCCGACCGAACGGCGTGCCTTCCTCTACGGTCAGCGCATAGGCGGACACATGATCGGGGCGCAGGTCGCAGAGTTTTTCCAACGTGTCGGCAAAGGATTCCGCCGTCTGGTGCGGGATGCCGAACATCACGTCGGCGCTGAGATTCGCAAAGCCCGCCGCCCGCGCCGCGCGGAAGGTTTCCGCAAACTCCGCAAAGCTGTGAAGCCGCCCGAGCGCGCGCAACTCGCCCGCCTGCGCGCTTTGCAGACCCATGCTCAGGCGGTTGAAGCCGCCTTCCCGCAACTTGACAAGATCCCCGGGCGTGACCGTTCCCGGGTTGCATTCGGTTGTAATCTCGGCATTCTCTGCCACGTTGTAGCGGGACAGAATCGTCGCGAGAAGCCCGCAAAGCACCTCGGGAGGCAGACAGGTCGGCGTTCCGCCGCCGAAGTAGACCGTATCCACTGTATCGTCGCGGCAGTCCTCCGCCCGCGCAAGGAGATCGCGCTCCATCGCATCGGCGTAAGCCACCATCCGCTCCCCCGCCGCGTGCGGAATCGAGCAGAAATCGCAGTACAGGCATTTGCTGCGGCAGAACGGAATATGCAGATAAAGTCCGAGCATCGGCATACGGTCACCCCCTTTTTCTTTTAGGCAATACCGCGCAATTCCGATGGCACAATCACGAAGTCGAATTTTTCGTCAGACGAAACAAAAATTCGCAGGCTGTAGCAGCGCTACAGGCAAGGATTCTTGTGAAGTATGGCGGAAAAGGCGCGAGCGAGTGCGCCAATCGCGGATTGCGCGGTATTGCCTTTATTATACCACAATCCGGCGCGGTTTGCAAGAGAAAAGACCGCCCGACGGCGGTCTTTTCAAAGCAATCTCTGCGACATCAGGAATGCTTGGTGTTCTGTTCGATTTTTGCAGTCAGTTCGATCAGCTCGCCATACCCGTAGAGGGTAAAACTGCCGATCCATGACAGAAACGCGCCCAGTACCGTCACAGGAATTGCAACAGCAATCCCAATTGCCAGGCTATCGGTCGAGAGTGCGATCAAAAGAATCAGTCCAAACACAATGGAAAGCACGATTCCGATCCAACAAACAGCCTTTGCCACGGTTTTAATCTTTCCGCCGATATGATCAAACATTTTCCACTCCTCCTTTCAAGAAGTCCATTATCAGTATACCATAGTATTTTACATTTGTCAATAGGAAATGATAAAATAGTATTTGAAAAATTGACTTTCGGGAGGATCAAATGTTAAACGAACGCATTCGGCAGTTGCGCGAGGCGCGCGGGATGACGCAGGTGGAGCTTGCGCGGCAATTATCGGTTACAAAGCAGTCGGTTTCCAACTGGGAAAACAACAACATTCAGCCGTCGGTGGAAATGGCGGTTGCAATCGCGGATTTCTTCGGGGTCACGCTTGACGATCTGCTCGGGCGCGCCGAGCGCCGTCAGCTTTGCGTGGAGGGGCTGACCGACGCGCAGATTCAGCACCTGAATGCCATTGTCCGCGACCTGCTCGACCGATAATCGGCAGTCCGAACACTGCAAAACACCGCACGGGTCGTTCCCTGTCCTTGCAGGAAACAACCCGTGCGGTGTTCTGTTTATTTGTCAGTTGCGGCTTTTTCGCCGGCTCGCTTTTTGCTTATTGTTTGTCCAGACCCATCAGGACTTCAACCGACTTTGCAATCTGTGGCTTTGCAACGTTGAGCCATGCGGTATCTTCGCTGAGATAGCAGCTTCCGATCGCGTGCGTGAGGTAGATTGCCGAAGTGTGGATATCCATCACGGGCGTTGCGCCGTTTTCCACGATCATGGAAACGATTTCCTCCACATAAGGCTCTACGGTTGCCAACGCGTGCGCGCAGATCGACCAATGAACCGAGCGATGCAGATTTTCGCCGTACTTGGTGCGAAAATCAATCGCGGCTTCCTGCAGATAATTGAAGAAACGGAACAGCTCCGCAAAGGGATCGGCTTTCGCTTCCTCCACCATCTGTTCAAACGTAGGCTTGTACGGCTCCATCAACCGCTCCAACACGTCGCTGAACAGATCGTCCTTGGTGTTGAAGTAGTAGTAGAAAACACCGACGTCAGCGCCGACGCGCTCCATCACCGCGCGGATACCCGTTCCGTCGAATCCGTTCTCCAGGAACATTTTGCAACCGACCTCAATAATCCGATTCTTTGTTCCGCCTTCAAACTTTTGTTTTCTCGCCATAACAAAATCCTCCCCGATTTTAATTACAGTAGAGATTATAACACAGATGTCGAATTCTGTCAACCGTTAAGCGGAAAGCGACGAAAAAAGTTTACTTTTTTTACCGCCCATTTACATCCCGTACAAAATCGGAAACTGTTTTGACAAAACAGTGAAATTCAGGCACATTGGTGTCTTTACAGAAGTCCGGGCGCAACCACGCGATGCCAACCGAAGTGACCTGCATATTCCCCGTTCCGTTTTTTGTCCATGGGAAGCGGAGCCGATTCCAATTCTTCAATGCGGTCGCAACCGCCCGCGAGGTAATCCTCCACGCGCAAAGCGGTTGAGCGCAGGCGCTCCTTCAGTCCGCCGATGCGGATTTCCTGCGCGGAGAATCCGAAGGTCTTGTTTTCATGATACCACTGCTTGCGGAACGCGACAAGGAAGCGCTCGGTGCGTTCCAGAATCTCGGGAATGACCTCATGCGCCAACCGTCCCAGTTCGGCGCGATCCCCTGTTCTGTATGCGTCATACAGCTGCCACCCCAAGGTCGCCTTCAGCTCCAACATCTCGCAGAGTCTGCCGAGCGCCTCGAACCCGTAGCCGAATTTTTCGTTGCCCGACAGCGACAGAAGCCGTTCCGCACGGGCGTGATACTCTTTTCCCACCGTTTCGCGAACCATGTGGCAATCGCACAGCCGCTCCAGAGGGTCGTTGAAGAACAGATCCTTTGCAGGCGCCATCACGCTGTCGGTCACCTCCGCCGAACATTCCGGAAGCGAGTTCGGCAGATCGAACGCCAACAGATCCGCAATCGGAATCAGGAAACACTGCCGCGAACGGACATCCAGCCATGCGCGGTCGGTTCTGCCGTGGTAGCAACGCTCGGCAAAATACAGGATGGACGCAAGGTTCGATACCTGCGCCGCCTCTCCGCCGTCATCTCCCCAACCGGTGACCAGAATCTCGTCCACGCCGTATTTCTCGCAGGTATCCAGTTGAATCTCGGAGGATTTGATCGAAAACGCGTTATGCGCGCCGAAACCGTGCCATTTCCATGCACCGCCCGCAAACAGCACGGGGTTGCGGAATTTCTTGTGGCACATCATCATGTGGTCGCACAGATTGCGGTCGGTGGTGTAGTAATCCCAGTAAATCAGTTCCAATCCCTCGGGAACGCGGTCGATCACATCCTGCGGGATCTCGCCCTCGGCGGTGTAATACCGCCCGCCGAACGCCATGCGGAAGAACATATCGCTCCAGATCATCGGGCGGAAGCCGACCTCGCGGCAGAGCGCCACCACGCGATCCAGATGCTCCAGCATGATATCGGACGGCTTTCTGTAACCGTTGCGCTTGAGGTATTCGCCGCAACCGATCATATGCGCCTCGTCCATGCCGAGGTTGATGCGGCGCGAGCGGAAGCAGGAAGCCATCTGACGGAGCACGGCTTCAATGAAGCGGTAAGTCCGCTCGTCCCCAACCATGAGGATATCGCCCGTATCGGTATAGCCCGAGAAATCCGGCCACCGCAGAGCCGTTGCCAGATGCGCCAGAGACTGCACGCAGGGAATCAGTTCCAGACCGAAACTGTAAGCGTAATCATCCAGTTCCCGGAGTTCTGCGGCGGTGAATCTGCCGCGCATATGCCCGAAATAAGGGTAACCCGGCAGTTCGTAGGTATCCTCGGTATAAAGCATCATGGAATCATAGCCCATGCCCGCGAGATAGCGGATCATCTGCTTTGCAAACGGGACGTTGAACACCGCGTTGCGGGAGCAATCGCCCATATAGGAAAGCAACCGATACCGCGCCGTTTCGCGCACGGGCTTGCCGTCGGTCAGGAATGTGGGCAGGAAGCTCAGCGCGCGGAAAAGCTCGCAGGTCTTGCGATAAGTCAGGGTGACGCCCCCTGCAGTTCCCTCCACCGCAAGGCAGTCCCCCGCGCGGCAGGACACCGGCACGCCGTCCGTATCCGAAACGGTCAGACCGATGTCGGCACAATACTCCTTTGCGGGGCTCAGCAGGGCTTCGGGCAGGTCGGTAAAACGAATGGTTGTCATAGCAATTCTCCTTCACAAATAATCAAATGCAGGATATCATAATCGAACATCAGAAGCCATAGAGGATCGGACACTTTATCTTGGGGTTCAGACCCTTCCCACCAGTTTTTCGGCAGTTTCGTTCCCCTCGGAAAAGGTGACGTCGCCCGCCGCGCGGACGGTCTCCAACGCACCGCAGCCGCGGAACGCGTTGCTCCCGACCGTGCGCACACCGCCCAGATCAATGTCTTTCAATCTGCGGCAACCGAGGAACACGCCGCTCGGCAGGCGCTCGAGCGTTTGCGGCAGGGTTACCGTTTCAAGCGCGGTACAGCCGAGAAACGCGTTGACCCCAAGTTCGGTCACGCCCTCGGGCAGGGTCACTGCCTCCAGCGCCGTGCATTCCGAGAAGGCGTGCTCCCGTACCGCCGTAATGCCTGCGGGGAGCGAAACTTCGCGCAGATTGTTGCAGCCGCCGAACGCGCGGACGCCGACTTCGGTCGCGCCCGTTCCGACCGTTACCGACCGCATCGTTGCGGCATAGAACGCGTAGTCGGCAAGCGGGACAGTACCGTCGGTGAGAATGACCTCGCGCAGTCCGCCCGGGTAAAGTCCTTTGGTTTCCGTTGCCGTCCGCGCGCCGAACAGCCAGCCGAGAAAGCGGTTTTCGGTGCGGCTCTCTCCCGCAAACGGCAGGGTCAGGCGGCGCAGACCGTTGCAGGCGCCGAGCGCCTCGCGCCCGATCCGCTCCAGTGCGGGAAGCGTGACCTCGGCAAGCGACGAGCACCCGATCAGCGCGCCCTCTCCGACCTCCTTCACGCAGGAAAGACCAATCTGCTTCAGCGACGTGCAACGGGCAAACGCCCAGTCACCGATTGCCGTAACCGTTTCGGGCAGACGAACCGTGACCAGATCGTTGCAATCGTACAGCGCGTAAGCGGGCAACTCGGTCGGAGTCCCGCCGATTTCCAGAAAGTCGACGCGGCGCAGATCCTCCACGTTGTTGCGCTCGTAGCTTTCCGCGCCGAACAGCCAACCGAGGAACTGCTTCCCCTCCTCTGCGGGAAGCGGGGTATGCAGGGCATAAAGCGAAGCCGTTCCAACCAGAATACCGCTTCCGAAGGTTGTCACGCTGTCGGGAATCCACAGCACCTTCATGCCGGAAATTCCGCGGAATGCGCCGTCCGCGATCGCGACAACCGGCTTTCCCCCGATGCGGTCGGGAATGCGCACCTGCTCACCCGCACCGACATAGGCGGTCACCGTCACGCCGTCCGCCCCTTCTTCAACGGTAAAGTCGCTCTCCGCCGACGCTTTCAGATTTGCAAAGGGAATCCGTCCGAGTGCATCGTAATCGATCGGATCTTCGGTTTCGGGTGTGGTGTCAACCGTCCCCGCAGGCGCTTCGGTCGCTTCTCCGGCGGTCGAAGCAGACGGGGTCTCCGGTTTTCCCGCACAGGCTGAGAACAGGACTGCGGCGGCAAGCAATGCGCCCGCCCATATCAACTTGTTTTGCTTCATGTTTGTTTCTTCTCCATGCGCTTTTCTTTGCTGATATTGTATCACATCCCGCCCTCCTTCGCAAGCTTTTTTTCAAAAATTCACAATATCTTTCCATTCTTTCCCGCCTCTTCCCTACCATTGCTAGAATCAAAAAAGGCATTTCCATGTTACAGAAATAATCAGAGGTAATCTATGAGTTTTAACCCGTCTCAGCGTGAGGCCATCCGTCACAAGGATGGTCCCATGCTCGTACTGGCCGGGCCCGGTTCGGGCAAGACCCTTGTCATTACGGAACGCACCAGACATTTGATAACAGAATATGGAATCAATCCGGCAAACATTCTTGTCATCACGTTTACAAGAGCGGCGGCAACGGAGATGAAGGAACGTTTTTTGCGCCTGATGGGCGGAAAATCTTCCGCAGTGACGTTTGGAACTTTCCACGCCGTCTTTTTTATGATCTTAAAGCATGCCTACCACTATCAGGCGGAGAACATCATCCGCGAGGAGCAGCGGGTGAGCTGCATGCGTGAGATCATTAAGCGCCACAGGCTGGAATATGAGGATGAGTCGGAGTTCATCGCAGCGCTTCTGGGGGAGATCGGTCTAGTGAAAAACAGCGGAATTTCACTCGATCATTACTATTCCACGAACTGTGGGGAAGAGGTGTTTCGGAGAGTTTACAGCGAGTACCACGAATATCTCTATGCGCATCATCTGATTGACTTCGAGGATATGCTTTTGTATACATGGGAGCTTTTCAAGGAGCGGAAGGATATTCTGGCTGCCTGGCAGAAAAAATATCCCTACATTCTGATTGACGAGTTCCAGGACATCAACCAGATTCAGTTTGAGGTGGTCAAGCTGCTTGCGGGTGAGCAGAGAAATCTGTTTGTTGTGGGGGATGACGACCAGTCGATCTACCGCTTCCGCGGAGCAAAGCCGGAGATTATGCTGCGGTTTGAGCGTGAAATTCCGGGGACGAAAACCGTGCTTCTTGACACGAATTACCGGTCGCAGGCCAATATTGTCGAGGATGCGCTGAATCTGATCGGGCACAATAAGGAGCGCTTCCAGAAGCGCATCCGCGCGGCACTCCCGGCGGAGACCGGGGTGGAGTATGCCGTTTTTGAGGATCAGCGGAAGGAGAATCTGCGGATCATCCGCGATATTTGTGATGCGGTGGAGAGGGGAAAGAGCTACCGTGATTTTGCTGTGCTGTTCCGCACCAACACACAGCCGCGTCTTCTGATGGAGCAGATGATGGAGTATAATATTCCGTTTAGGACGAGAGACCGCATACCGAACCTTTACGAGCACTGGATCGCAAAGGATGTTTTTGCCTATATCCGGATCGCGCAGGGAAGCCGGGAACGCCGTGATTTTCTGCAGATCATGAACCGCCCGAAGCGCTATATCAGCAGAGATTCATTGGACGAGGACACGGTGGCATTCGATGTGTGGGAATGGTATTTCAGAGAGGCGGAACAGCCGTGGGTGGCGGAGCGGATCGTCACGCTGGAGTATGATGTGATGCAGCTTCGCCGGATGAATCCGTTTGCCGCCATCAACTATATCCGGAAAGGCATCGGATATGACGAGTTCTGTGCCGAGTATGCAGATTACAGGCGTATCCGGGCGGATGAACTTTATGATGTGCTGGATGAACTGCAGGAAAGCGCAAGAGGCTATGAAGATTATGACGGATGGTTTGCGCACATCGAGAATTACACCAGGGAATTGGAACGCCTGTACCAGAGCCAGGAAAAGCAGAGCGAGAGCGTAGCGCTTTCCACGTTGCATTCCGCCAAGGGGCTTGAGTACGAAAACGTCTATCTGATCGACGTGAACGAGGGAGTGATGCCCTACAAGAAGGCGGTGCTGGATCAGGACATCGAGGAGGAGCGACGGATGTTTTACGTCGGTATGACGCGGGCAAAAAAATATCTGCATCTCTTTTCCGTCAAACAGATGAATCAGAAAGATGCAGATATCTCGCGCTTTATTGCCGAGGCAGGAGAGCGTCTCAGTCCTCCATGTCGTTAAATTCCGCCTCGTCGAGCCACTCGTCAAAGCGGTCGGATACGGCTTCGTATTCGGCATCGTCTAAAATATTATCCAGAGACGGATTGCCATCGCTATCCTCCGCATAGCGGTAGATATAGACCTCGCCGTCCTCGTTCGGCTCGCCGGCTTCGGTGAGCGGAAGAAGGGCGATATAGTCCTGCTCGTTGACGGTAAAAATGGTTAAAATCTCACATTCTACCTGGCTGCCGTCATCCAGATCCAGGGTGACCAGGATATCCTCGTCTTCGTTGGTGTTATGGTTGTCTGCCATCATGATATCTCCTTTATTGGATGTTATTAAATAATCGCCTGAATGTAGAGCTCCGGATGCTCCTCAAGATTGATGAAACGTGAGGGGGCGATCTGGATCGTAGGTCTCGTCAGACGCTTATTGATAAAAATAATCTCTCCGGTCTGTCCGTTGTTCAACAGAATCCGGTTGTGCAGGTAAGTGTGCGCAATGTGTTCGAGAAAGGTGAGAATATAGCGCGGCTTGTAGCGCTGCAAGCCTTCCTGTTCAAACTGGGCGATCACTTCAAACGGACACAGCCCCAGACGATAACAGCGGTCGGCGGTCATGGCATCATATACATCTGCGACGGCTATGATCGAAGCGTAGTCGTCAATGTCCGATGCGTACAGACCGAACGGATAACCGCTTCCGTCACATCTCTCGTGATGCATCAGGGCAGCGTTCTTTATGTGCGGATCGAGAGGCTGGTTTTTAAGCAGCTCGTACCCTAAAAGGGGATGGCGCTTGATCTGTTCAAACTCTTCGGAAGTCAGCCTGCCCGGCTTGCCGATGATGCTGGCAGGAATCCGGGATTTCCCGATATCGTGTAAAAGACCGCAGAGAGTCAGTGTGTTCTGGGCATCCTCCGAAAAACCGAGCCAGTTCCCGAGCATGCGGGAGATAATGGCGACGTTGACGCTGTGTGCGTAAGTCGAATCGTCGATCTGCCGTAAGTTATGGAGCATGTCGAACATGGAAAGTGTGGTAGTATGCGACGCAAACAAATCCAGGGTCCTTGCAAGAAGCTTGTCTGTCTCCAGCTTTTTGGCACGTAAAATACAGTCGTTTAACGCGGTGTGAAGCATCGTAGTGCAGCTGTCAAACTTCTGACTGAAAATCTTGTATTCTTCGCTTTGCCGGATACGCTCGGAACGGGAACGAACCGGAGCGTACTGCTTTTGCAGATAATCGTGAAGCCCGCCGGAGGAATCGCTGCTGTCCCTGATCCATACTTCCGGTATGGAATAGTCACGGATGTGCAGGATGGTCTGCGCACTCAAAAGACAGCCCTCATCCAGAATGATCTGCCCCGCGGCAGTGCGAACCGGTCTGGCTGTGAACATTCCGGGCTTTAAATCTGTCGTGGGTATTCGTTTCATATACATCACCTCGATCGTACTGTGACAATAAGAACTCTCGTTTCTTAATATTATAACATGAGATGCAAATGCCGGACAAGCGCATTCTCCCCGAAAAAGAAAAAACTATGATATAATGTACGCGAAGGCTATTGAGCAGTGCCAGACAGGGAGTTTTAAAATTTGCCTGCGCAGGCAAAATTTTTAAAAATTCATGGCTGATAGGGCGAAAGCCCGTGAGTCCGGGAAATCTCTGATTTTCCGGACGTGCACAGCGAAATGATGTGTAGGTGCACAGCAAAATGATGTGTAGGTGCATTGCGAAGAGATGCAGGCGTGCAGGCAGCGAAGACAAAGGTGGAAGATGGCATGGCGTATACGATAAAAGAGGGCGATTACAGACAATACGGGGCATCAGCCGCAGGCGGCGGAGTCGTGTTTACGTTTGAGGCAGAAAAGGAAGAGGACTGCAGTATTCTTCTGTACGGGAAAGACGGCGGAATCCGGCAGGAACTTAAGGTGCCGGAAAGCTGCTGCAGAGGAGCGATCCGGTCAGTCTTTGTCGCGGGGCTTAAGGCAGAGAGCCTGCGTTATAATTATAAAATCAGCGGGACGGTCGTGACCGATCCTTATGCAAACCGCATCATCGGCAGAGAGCGCTGGAGAGACGCAGGGCGCGTTAAGAATGAGTTCCGGGTCTGCGGCGGTTATTCGGAGGACACTTTTTCGTGGGGGACGGATGTACATCCGGAGATCCCGCGCCATGAGATGTTCCTCTATAAGCTCAACATCCGCGGATTTTCGATGGATGCGGGAATCCCTGCAAAGGAGCGGGGGACTTTTGCGGCGGTGCGCGATAAGATTCCCTATCTGAAAGAACTTGGTGTCACGACGGTGGAGTTCATGCCGGTGTATGAGTTCGAGGAACTGATCTTAAAGGAGAAGGCGGTATTGCCGGAATATATCAGCTGGCAGGTGCGGAAAGAGGATCAGATCAAGCCGGAAGCATGTGCGATGCCGGAGCGTGTGAACCTGTGGGGATATGCGCCCGCCAATTATTTTGCGGTAAAGGCGTCCTACGCGAAAGGGCAGGATGCAGCCGTCGAATGGAAAAAACTCATCCGCGCGCTCCACGAGAATCACATGGAATGTGTGATGGAGATGTATTTTCCTGAGAATGTCAATCAGAATCTGATCTTAGATGCGCTGCGTTACTGGGTCAGGGAGTATCATGTGGACGGCTTCCATCTGCTGGGGGAGAATCTGCCCGTTACGCAGATTGCACAGGATGCGTGGCTTAGACGGACGAAGATTTTTGGTGCCGTTTTCGAGAATGCTGTGCTCTGGCACCCGTGCCGTTATCCGCATCTGTATGTATACAATGACGAATATTTATATCCCGTTCGGGCGCTGCTCAATCACAAGAACGGCGGTATGGATGCATTTGCATGCCAGCAGCGCAAACAGCATCAGTATCATGGATTTGTCAATTACATTTCGGACAATAACGGGTTTTCCCTGCGGGATCTCTTCTGCTATGAGCAGAAACACAATGAAGAGAACGGGGAGGAGAACCGGGATGGAAGTGACTGGAATTTAAGCGCCAACTACGGCGTGGAGGGACGAAGCCGCAAGCAGCGGATCGTAAGAATCCGTGAACGGCAGATGTGCAATGCGGTGGCGGTGCTTTTTCTCGCGCAGGGAGTCCCGCTTTTATACGAGGGGGATGAGACGGGAGATTCCCAGGAAGGCAACAACAATGCATACTGTCAGGACAATCCGACCGGCTGGGTGAACTGGAAGAAAGATGAGCGCTACGCGTGGTTCCGGGAGTTTGTGGCGCGGATGGCAGCGTTTCGCAGGGAGCATCCCGTGCTCGCCGCGGATATGCCAAAACAGCTTTCCGATGCAAAAGGAACGGGGTATCCCGATTTGTCCTATCACGGAGAGAATGCGTGGATTTCAGATCTTTCCGGCGAGAGACAGTCTTTGGGCATGCTTTACTGCGGAAAAGAGGACGGCGATGGAACAGAGGGGGAGGAATTCCTTTATGTCGGCTGCAATTTTCACATGGGTTCTACCAGATTGGCGCTTCCGAAGCTTCCCGGGAAGAAAAAGTGGTATCTGCTGATGGACACCGCCAGAGAGCGGGCACCGTTCCTAAAAGAGGAGGAGCGGGTGGATGCGCCGCGGATCGAACTTTGCGGTCAGTCTGTCGTTATATTAACAGGAAAATAAGGTTACATTATTATGAAAGCATGGAAACATTTTTGCACGATCAACCATCATAAAATGCTTGTGATGAGAGGGTGCTTTCAGGTTGGACTCATTAAGCAGGGACTGCTTCACGATCTTTCAAAATACAGTCCGACCGAGTTTATCGTAGGATGTAAATACTATCAGGGCAATATGAGCCCGAACAATGCAGAGCGTGAGGCGGTTGGTTATTCTTCCGCATGGCTGCATCACAAGGGCAGGAACAAACACCATTTAGAGTACTGGATTGATTATGGAATACCGGATAAAGAAGGACCGCATAAAGGGGAACACAAAGGTCTCTGTGGCATGAAGATGCCAGTCAATTATGTGGTGGAAATGTATATAGACCGCGTAGCGGCATCGAAGAACTACCAGAAAGAAAAGTACCGGGACGACAGTGCTTTAGCATATTATATGAATGGACGGCAATTTCATG
>ENA-UERG01001345-UERG01001345.1-human-gut-metagenome-genome-assembly--contig:-NODE-1345-length-20837-cov-5.840655_pt1 | contig 20837 bp, 17 predicted proteins | sample MGYA00242954_ERZ507954 | MGnify/ENA primary metagenome ERZ507954 (study PRJEB26167, sample SAMN06115478) | human gut metagenome | host: Homo sapiens | place: China:Sichuan | collected 2015-01-21... | reverse complement strand
ATACAAAAGTTTTTAATGTTCTACTTAAAGCATTGAACCCTACTATTAATACCCAAGTTAATGATGTCATGTCATTACCATTCATCAAAATGGAAGCAGCTGTTCAAGAAAAAATCGAAACTAATGAACAGCTGCTGATAAATATAGCGATGCACGATTGGAATTCGCAAGAAATTTCTTTTGATTTTATGGTTAATTATTTAGTCAGCGAATCGAGAGCATCATCTGAAGTAGCATCAAGCTATGCTATAGCAAGAAAAAAGTGGCAAGATGCTTTTAATAAAACGAAAGAGTTGGAAGAAGAAAATAACCATTTAGTCATTACAAGTAGCAACTTTAATGGGATAAATGAAGAATTAATTGATTCAGAAATAACTTTAGTCAGCAACCCATACTACAAGTACGGTGATTCAACGACTAATAATGAAACTCGTTTGTTATCGGATTCAATAGCAGATGTATTAAGTTATTCCATCGGCTGCATGATGGGTCGCTACTCCCTCGATCGCGAAGGCCTCGTCTACGCCCATGAAGGCAACAAAGGCTTTGCCGAACTTGCCGCTGAAGGTGCGTACAAAACCTTCCCGGCAGACAATGACGGCATCCTGCCGCTGATGGATGACGAGTGGTTTGAGGACGACGTCACCTCTCGCGTCAAAGAGTTTGTCCGCACCGTCTGGGGCGAAGAGCACCTGCAGGAAAACCTCGAATTTATCGCCGAAAGTCTCTGTTTATACGCGATCAAGCCGAAAAAAGGCGAATCTGCGCTGGAGACCATTCGTCGCTATCTTTCCACACAGTTCTGGAAAGATCATATGAAGATGTATAAAAAGCGCCCAATCTACTGGCTATTCAGCTCCGGTAAAGAGAAAGCCTTCGAGTGCCTGGTGTATCTGCATCGCTATAACGACGCCACGCTGTCGAGAATGCGTACCGAATATGTGGTGCCGCTGCTGGCACGTTATCAGGCCAATATCGATCGCCTGAACGATCAACTTGATGAAGCTTCTGGCGGTGAAGCCACACGCCTGAAACGCGAACGCGACAGCCTGATCAAAAAATTTAGCGAACTGCGTAGCTATGACGACCGCCTGCGTCACTATGCTGATATGAGAATCAGTATTGATCTCGACGATGGCGTTAAGGTTAACTACGGCAAGTTTGGCGATCTGCTGGCAGATGTCAAAGCCATCACCGGCAATGCCCCAGAGGTGATCTAAACCAGACGGCGCGTTCCCCTACTGCCGGGTTCTGCCCGGTGGCAAATACCACCGGGAAACGCGCCGCTGCTGGCATTTCTCCACCTCACTTCATGATAAAATGCGCCACCGTGTCAAAATCTCCTTTTCGCGTTTTGGCGCTTTCTTATTCATCGTAACAACATGGGATTGTGAACTTGCAAAATCAGGACTTTATTGCTGGCCTTAAAGCTAAATTTGCCGAACATCGCATCGTTTTCTGGCACGATCCCGATAAACGTTTTATTGAGGAACTGGAACAGCTCGAGCTTGAAAACGTCACGCTAATCAACATGACCCACGCGTCACAGCTGGCGGTGAAAAAACGCATCGAGATTGATGAGCCAGAACAGCAGTTCCTGCTGTGGTTCCCCCATGATGCGCCGCCTCATGAACAAGACTGGCTGCTGGATATCCGCCTTTACAGCAGCGAATTCCATGCCGATTTTGCCGCCATCACCCTGAACACGCTGGGCATTCCCCAGCTTGGCCTGCGCGAGCATATTCAGCGACGCAAGGCCTTCTTCAGCACTAAACGCACGCAGGCGCTGAAAAACCTGGTGACAGAACAGGAAGATGAAGCCTCGCTGGATAAGAAAATGATTGCGGTGATCGCTGGCGCAAAGACCGCGAAAACCGAAGACATTTTGTTCAACCTGATTACCCAGTACGTTAACCAACAAACAGAAGACGACAGCGAACTGGAAAACACGCAGGCGATGCTGAAACGCCACGGTCTGGAATCGGTATTGTGGGAAATGCTCAACCACGAAATGGGCTACCAGGCAGAGGAGCCATCGCTGGAAAACCTGCTCCTGAAACTGTTTTGTACCGATCTCTCTGCCCAGGCCGACCCACAGCAGCGCGCCTGGCTGGAAAAAAATGTCCTGCTGACGCCATCCGGCAGAGCATCCGCCCTGGCATTTATGGTGACCTGGCGTGCCGATCGTCGCTATAAAGACGCTTATGACTACTGCGCTCAGCAAATGCAGGCCGCTCTGCACCCGGAAGATCATTACCGGCTCAGCTCGCCGTATGATTTGCACGAATGCGAAACCACCCTCAGCATCGAACAAACCATTATTCATGCACTGGTAACACAGCTGCAGGAAGAGAGCACCACGCTCGATCGGGAAGCCTTTAAAAAACTGCTCTCTGAGCGCCAGAGCAAATACTGGTGCCAGACACAACCTGAGTATTACGCCATCTATGACGCGCTGCGCCAGGCAGAGCGTTTGCTGAACCTGCGCAATCGCCACATCGATGGTTTCCACTACCAGGACAGCGCCACCTTCTGGAAAGCCTACTGCGAAGAACTGTTCCGCTTCGACCAGGCTTATCGCCTGTTTAATGAATATGCCCTGCTGGTTCACAGCAAAGGGGCGATGATCCTCAAGAGCCTGGATGATTATATCGAGGCGCTCTACAGCAACTGGTATCTGGCAGAGTTAAGCCGTAACTGGAACGAAGTGCTGGAAGCGGAAAATCGTATGCAAGCGTGGCAAATCCCTGGCGTGCCGCGTCAGCAGAACTTCTTCAATGAGGTGGTGAAGCCGCAGTTCCAAAATCCGCAAATCAAACGCGTGTTCGTGATAATTTCCGATGCCCTGCGTTATGAAGTGGCGGAGGAGCTGGGGAATCAAATCAATACCGAGAAACGCTTTACCGCAGAACTGCGATCGCAGCTCGGCGTGCTCCCCAGCTACACCCAACTGGGAATGGCGGCGTTGCTGCCTCATGAACAACTTTGTTATCAACCGGGTAACGGTGACATTGTTTATGCTGATGGGCTGTCGACCTCGGGTATTCCTAACCGCGATACCATTCTGAAGAACTATAAGGGAATGGCGATAAAATCGAAGGACCTTCTGGAGTTAAAAAATCAGGAAGGGCGAAACCTTATTCGCGATTACGAAGTGGTGTATATCTGGCATAACACGATTGATGCCACTGGCGACACGGCATCCACGGAAGATAAAACCTTCGAAGCGTGCCGCACGGCGGTGACTGAACTGAAAGATTTAGTCACCAAGGTGATCAACCGCCTCCACGGCACACGCATTTTTGTTACGGCGGATCACGGTTTCCTGTTCCAGCAACAGGCGCTTTCGGTTCAGGATAAAACCACTCTGCAAATTAAGCCGGAAAACACCATCAAGAACCACAAACGCTTTATTATCGGCCATCAGCTTCCCGCCGATGATTTTTGCTGGAAAGGGAAAGTGGCGGATACCGCAGGCGTGAGCGACAACAGCGAGTTCCTGATTCCGAAAGGGATCCAGCGCTTCCATTTCTCTGGCGGCGCGCGCTTCGTTCATGGCGGCACCATGTTGCAGGAGGTTTGCGTTCCGGTATTGCAGATAAAAGCCCTGCAAAAAACCGCCGCAGAAAAACAGCCGCAGCGCCGCCCGGTGGATATTGTCGCTTACCATCCGATGATTAAGCTGGTGAACAATATCGATAAAGTGAGCCTGTTGCAGACGCATCCGGTGGGCGAACTTTATGAACCGCGTATCCTGAACATTTACATTGTCGACAACGCCAACAATGTGGTCTCGGGCAAAGAGCGCATCAGCTTTGACAGCGATAACAGCACCATGGAAAAACGCGTACGCGAAGTTACGCTGAAGCTGATTGGCGCTAACTTCAACCGTCGCAATGAGTACTGGTTGATACTGGAAGACGCACAAACGGAAACGGGGTATCAGAAGTACCCGGTCATTATCGATCTGGCGTTCCAGGATGATTTCTTCTAAGTGAGGCGATATGCAAACCCATCATGATTTACCTGTTTCAGGCGTATCCGCAGGGGAAATTGCCTCCGAGGGTTACGATCTGGACGCCCTGCTGAACCAGCATTTTGCTGGTCGTGTGGTGCGTAAAGATCTCACCAAGCAACTCAAGGAAGGGGCAAACGTCCCGGTGTATGTGCTGGAGTATCTGCTCGGCATGTACTGCGCCTCTGACGATGACGACGTGGTCGAGCAAGGGTTGCAAAACGTTAAGCGTATTCTGGCTGATAACTATGTGCGCCCGGATGAAGCAGAGAAAGTGAAGTCGCTGATCCGCGAGCGTGGTTCGTACAAAATCATCGATAAAGTGTCGGTGAAGCTAAACCAGAAAAAAGACGTTTACGAAGCCCAGCTTTCTAACCTCGGCATCAAAGACGCGCTGGTGCCATCGCAGATGGTTAAAGACAACGAGAAGCTACTGACGGGCGGTATCTGGTGCATGATTACCGTTAACTATTTCTTTGAAGAAGGGCAGAAGACCTCACCCTTCTCATTGATGACGCTCAAGCCTATCCAGATGCCGAATATGGATATGGAAGAAGTGTTCGATGCGCGTAAACACTTTAACCGTGACCAGTGGATCGATGTGCTGCTGCGCTCGGTGGGTATGGAGCCCGCCAATATTGAGCAACGCACCAAATGGCACCTTATCACCCGTATGATCCCGTTCGTGGAGAACAACTATAACGTTTGCGAGCTGGGGCCGCGTGGCACCGGTAAAAGCCATGTGTATAAAGAGTGTTCTCCTAACTCCCTGTTAGTTTCTGGCGGGCAAACGACCGTTGCCAACCTGTTCTACAACATGGCCAGTCGCCAGATCGGCCTTGTTGGCATGTGGGATGTGGTAGCGTTTGACGAAGTCGCGGGGATCACTTTCAAAGATAAAGATGGCGTGCAAATCATGAAAGATTACATGGCGTCAGGATCTTTCTCTCGCGGCAGAGATTCGATTGAAGGTAAAGCGTCGATGGTTTTCGTCGGCAACATCAATCAAAGCGTAGAGACACTCGTTAAAACCAGCCATTTGCTGGCGCCATTTCCGGCTGCGATGATTGATACTGCATTTTTCGACCGCTTTCATGCCTATATTCCCGGTTGGGAAATCCCCAAAATGCGCCCGGAATTCTTTACCAACCGTTACGGGCTGATTACGGATTATCTCGCTGAATATATGCGCGAAATGCGCAAACGCAGTTTCTCTGATGCGATTGATAAATTCTTTAAGCTGGGTAACAACCTCAACCAGCGTGACGTTATTGCCGTTCGACGTACCGTGTCGGGGTTGTTAAAACTCATGCATCCCGATGGCGCGTACAGCAAAGAAGATGTGCGAGTCTGCCTGACCTATGCGATGGAAGTTCGCCGCCGCGTGAAAGAGCAACTTAAAAAACTGGGCGGTCTGGAGTTCTTCGATGTGAACTTTAGCTACATCGATAACGAAACGCTGGAAGAGTTTTTTGTAAGCGTACCGGAACAGGGCGGCAGCGAACTTATTCCTGCCGGAATGCCAAAGCCGGGTGTTGTGCATCTGGTCACTCAGGCAGAAAGCGGCATGACCGGGTTGTATCGTTTCGAAACGCAGATGACTGCCGGTAATGGTAAGCATAGTGTATCGGGTCTGGGTTCAAATACCTCCGCGAAAGAAGCTATCCGCGTCGGTTTCGATTACTTCAAAGGCAATTTGAATCGGGTAAGCGCGGCCGCGAAATTCTCCGATCATGAATATCACCTTCATGTCGTTGAACTGCATAATACTGGCCCAAGCACCGCAACCAGTCTTGCTGCGCTTATCGCTTTATGTTCGATATTGCTGGCAAAACCAGTACAGGAACAGATGGTGGTGTTGGGCAGTATGACGCTTGGTGGAGTAATTAACCCGGTACAAGATCTTGCTGCCAGTTTACAGCTCGCCTTCGACAGCGGCGCAAAACGAGTTCTGTTGCCGATGTCCTCGGCTATGGATATTCCAACGGTTCCGGCAGAGTTATTTACCAAGTTCCAGGTGAGTTTTTACTCAGACCCGGTTGATGCTGTTTATAAGGCGCTGGGTGTGAATTAATGTAGTAACTATTTTAATGAACTGTAAGCGTGCAGTGAGAACCGTATTGACGAAGTGAAGCTGGTCAGGCAGGCAGGCAGAGTAACCCGCCACGGGAGCAGAGCACCCACCCGGTTCACAGGCCAGTCGGCGATGACATCAAGTACATAATGCAGATAGCGTTCCGGATCCACGCCGTTTAATTTGCACGTCCCGATAAGACTGTACAGTGACGCACCGCGCTCACCACCATGATCCGAGCCGAAGAACAGCCAGTTTTTTCTCCCCAGACTGACCCGTCGTAGGGCGTTTTCGGCAATGTTATTATCCACCTCCACCCAGCCATCTTCTGCATAGCGGATCAGCGCCGGCCACTGGTTCAGCGCATACCCGAACGCCTTCGCCAGTTCTGAGTGCCTTGAGAGGGTTTTCTGTTTCTCCCGCAGCCACCCCTCCAGTGACGCCAGCAGCGGCAGCACTTTTTGGTGCCGGACTGCCTGCCGTTCCTCTGCTCTTTTACCTCTGATCTCCGACTCGATGGCATACAGCTCGCCGATCCGTTTCAGCGCCTCCTCCGTCAGGACTGACGGGGTACGGACGTGAACATCGTGGATTTTTCGGCGGGCATGGGCCCAGCACGCGGCTTCCTTTATATGGCCGTCGCGGTAGAGCTCGTTGAACCCGGCGTAGGCATCAGCCTGCAGTACGCCACTGAAGCCTGCAAGATGGGTCTGAGGGTGGATACCTTTTCTGTCCGGGCTGTAAGCGAACCACACTGCGGGGGCCAGCGCTGATCCGGCGTTGCGGTCGTCTCGAACGTACGTCCATAAGCGCCCGGTCTTCGTCTTCTTATTGCCCGGCAACAGCACCGGGACAGGCGTATCGTCAGCATGGAGTTTGCCGTCGGTCAGGACATAGTGCTGAAGGGCTTCATCCAGCGGTGCCAGCAGACGACAACACGCATCCACCCAGCCCGACAGTACAGAACGACTCAACACTACACCCTGGCGGGCATAGATCTCCGACTGGCGATACAGCGGTGTGTGCTCTGCATACTTTGAGGTCAGCACTCGGGCCAGCAGCCCCGGTCCGGCGATCCCCCGTTCGATGGGGCGCGAAGGAGCCGGGGCCTGAACGATGCGATCGCACCGACGGCAGGCATGCTTTTCACGGACTGTCCGGATAACCCGGAAGGCGCTGCGCATCAGCTCCAGCTGTTCGGCGGCATCCTCACCCAGGTAACTCAGCGAACCACCGCACTCCGGGCAACACGGCTCAGTCGGCAGCAGCCGCTTCTCATCCCGTGGGAGTGACTCAGGGAACGGTTTGCGGGTGCGGGTCTGACGCAGCGGGCGCTGCACTGCCGGGTCATCCACCCGGCCGGTCAGCGTATCGCTTTCCTGCTGCAGCAGGTTCAGGTCAGCTTCCATTTGCGCGATACGGCGGGATACCTTTTCGGAACGACTGCCGAAGTTCATCCGGCGCAGCTTATCCAGTTGCGCCTGCAGATGGTCTATTTCGCGTTCCCGGTTGCTCAGCTTTTCCTGCAGGGCGTGGATCAACGCTTCCTGTTCGGCCAGGCGCTGTTTCAGCAGAAGGATGTCGTCAGAAGAGGTATCGTTCATAAGCCTGTATTTTACCAGGCTTATTCTGCGACAACCAGGATAAAGAGCGCTACAACATGGTCAGGGATGTCAGTAACCGCTTTGGCTGTCGCCAGTCGATACCTTCCATCAGCATCGCCAGTTGCGCCGGCGTCAGGAACACTTTGCCATCGCGGGCTGAGGGCCAGGCGAAGCGACCACGTTCCAGTCGCTTTGTCAGCAGGCACAGACCATCGCCGGTGGACCAGAGCAGTTTTACCTGACTGCCGCTGCGTCCCCGGAAGATGAAGACGTGGCCGGACATCGGGTCATCTTTCAGCGCGGTCTGCACCTTTGCGGCGAGGCCATTGAAGCCGTTGCGCATATCGGTGATACCGGCAACCAGCCAGATTTTTGTGCCTGCGGGAAGATTTATCATACCGGCCCCCGCATCAGTTCGCGCAGGACAGTGCTCATGAGTTCAGCAGAGGGATGAGTCAGTGTTATTTCTCCTCCCCGACATTTTATGTGGCAGGTAGCGGGAGGAGAGCAGGATGGTAGTTCGAAGGTTGGGAGAGAAGAGCCCGCCTGAAGCTGCACGGGTATCAGGGCAGGAAGCGACGATGAGTTTTTTCGGGGCCGACAGACCCGCCCTTCACGCTGCCAGAGCCTTATCCATTTAAAGAGCAGGTTATCATTGACGTCATGTTTCCGGGCCAGTGCGGCAATACTGCCTTCTTCTTCAAGAGCCAGCCTGACCAGTTCCATTTTGAATTCAGGGGAATAGTGTTTCCGGGGAAGTCTTTCTTTAGCGCGCATGAGGTGTCCACCTGCAAAATAAGTGGGTGCTTAAGTTACAGGATCCTGGATTCGGGACCAGACGGTACTCAGACGACGCTTACTGATGTAGTACCCATCAACGAGGTTTATAATTGTGCGGAACGTACTTATTGGATTTCTACTGAAGGCTATTTCCCGAGCTCCACCTCAGAAAAATATGCGTTATATTCCTCAAGCATTTGTTGCTGATGAGCCAATGCTAGCACGTCATTCCACTGCTCATTTTCATAAATAAGTGCCAACTTGAGTGAGTCCACCCTGCTCTGGTTACGCTCAATGAAACGAGCCCGTTTTTCAACATAGGGTTTGTTGCCGTACTCTGAGTTGATACTGCGTGAAACTAGCCCTAAATTACCAAAACAGTCCAGTATTTCAGAGCTCACTCGGTTGGAATCAAAATGCTCAGGCTGCTGTGGGGAAACATGCTCCACTGAATTTCTGGCCGTCATTCGGAATGCCTGCCAGGCACTCCCTTTTTGAAAGCGGTAATGCTCCCAAAGAATATATTCCAGCTTGTAAAACCAGTAGTGAGAAAATTCGGTTCCCTCATCAGCTCTCAGCACTGCCTGCATATCGCGGATCGGATAGCTATCGCACCATGGATTTAACACAAACGCACGGGTTCGTTCGATCAGCGGCTGTTCACTGCCACTGCAAAGCAAGTGATTGTCCAGATATTGCAGGTATCGGTGGGCACCTTCACCGCCATGGTTTAGTAGGTAACTAAGCAGGGGAGTTAGCCAGTAATGGGTGGTCAATTGCTGTGAGTGATAGAGCATGCTTTGTAACATAGCAAACCCGCTATCGGCATCACGGCTAGCGCGAATAAGGCTTTGGTAACCGTTCCGATTTTCATTCACTCGGAGGCGACGAATACCATGACTTTCTTCATTAGCATCATCGCTAATCCATTTGATGATATGTTTGTCAAACAGATAGCGGCAACGCCACAACAACTCAATAAAGCGACGTATCTGATTGGCTTGTTCTGATTTCTCACACTGGGCTAGCCCCGCCAGCCAATGAGTCTGGAAGATCTGTAACAGCTCTTTGTCTAGGATTTTGCTGATATCATCGCGTTGCTGATGTAACAGAAAAAGGCGTAAAACATGCTGTAAGAGCATGGAAAAGCCGATAATACTGCGTACATCATCGGCTTCATAGGCCTCGTTATTTTCAGAAGCATTGTTAGATGGCTCCGTCAGGAGTGTCTCATCATTGAGGATATCGTCTAATGAGTGGTGTCTGAGGTCTTGTTGTGTACCTAATTCCAGCAGTACGTCACGTATAACCAAGGGATCAGAGAGCATCTCCCGGTCTCGTTTAGCATCCTCGACATTATAAAGCGGGATCAGCTTTATTCCTTTAACGGTACGTAGGTTCTTTTCGACATAGGCCCCCATAAATGAGCAGGCATCCCACATCTGGCCATAGGCTTCGCGCTCAGCGCTATCTGGCAGTAACGCCAGCAAGCGAGCTTTCAAAATTTCATGGTGCTGCAGCTGCACACCGCGATTGTTGATGACCTCAAACAACTTGTTAAGGTCCGTGTTGGCCGGTACCAGGGTCAATACCAGTTGAACCCGATCACGGATGAACGTACCCAATTTGACAAGATCAATCCGGTGGGTGTCATCCGTTCTATGGGTGAAGTAACCCTCCATGACCTGCATCGCATAACTCAACGCAGCGGCCTTTTGCTCATCAGATGCAGCTCGGCCATCAAGTAAGGCTGCAAAAAAACGGCTTACCTCAGGGCGAATGGCAAACCGAATCCGCGGCTCACGACTATTTCCCAACTGGGCATAGAGAAAACAGGAAAGGGGATTTTGGTTTCGCTCACTGTTTTTCGATGATGAGAGCAGCCGCTCGATTACTACGCTAAGCAACCACAAGGTGGTAAAACGTTGCTGACCATCAATCAGATCCAACAAGGGGTGCCCAGATTCTGTCCTTCCTTGCTCAATCACCAGCGTACTACCCAAGTAAAATACATCCTTGTCGGCATTACAGGCGGAGACTAGATCATCAAGTAATACTTTGATCTGGTCACTACCCCATACATAGAGGCGTTGATAGATAGGAATATTGAAAAGTCGTTTTTCATCAATGAGTTGAGCAAGTGACATTAATTTTGATTCATATTGCATCTACTTTTCCATCCCTAGCCAACCTTTAAGTACCCAACTGTCACCCTCAGGGATATCATCAAGATTGAAATAATCCAGCAACGCATTAAGGTAACGCCCCTGAACGCCCTTAGAGAGGACGATGGAGACAGCATTCCCGTATCCCTTACTACGTTCGATTTCAGAACGCAAGAATGCCATCACCTCTTGTGGGCGATAGGCTCCACATATCTCATCAAGCAGATTGTAAGGAGCGTCACGTAAGTACTTGAGTGGTGATTCTTTAAAGATATAACTTTTCTCCAACCGTAATCCCCCCAACACCAGTTCCAAACCCACTGCAAAGGTTAATAGATGTTGATAACCAAAACGGTCGACATACATCAGAAGGGCCAAGTTAAAGAGCTCCTGCAAGTAATAGGCATTAGCACGTACCACACGCCGATAAAACTCTCGGAATGCCTCTAATTCGTGGCAGGTATTCTCTTGGTATAAAAGTGCATCAAGTAAAGAGGCATATTTTTGAGCGTAAAGGAAAAAACAGATGCCTTTATGAATAGGCTGGCGCAAGGTAAATGGTAAATTGGCCGCACTTCCACTAATTTGTAAAGGGTTCAATGCCAAGCGATAGTCATCGCTACTTTGCAATTTAAGGGAATTGGCAAATTGATTGTGATAACCCGGGTAGAGCGGGATCTCATCAATCTCACCACCACCAACACTCTGTTGTTGAAAGGCTTCCAGCAGACTATCGTGATCTTCACGCTCCATTTTCTTATTACCCCGCCAATTGCGGGCACGCCACAAATAGAACTGAAACAGCTCGGGTGCAAAATCTTGCTGTTCACAATCCTGCCGCCTAGGGCCTGCCATTTGAACATGCTCCCAACGTCGGGCACAGATTTGCTGCAATGACTCTACATGCCGTACGTTGGGCCCGTTCACAGCCCGCAGGTGATAAGCTTTGAGCAAATCAGTCGCTTTAAGTGGTACTCCGCGAAAATTCTGAGTATCAAAAAAGGTAAAAGCGAGATCTTCGCGCTCAACTGTGATCACCGTAAAACACAATTGCTCAACGATGGATGGCTCTAGAGCTGATTCACGATGTTCGCTCATTAGCTTGCGTGCTACTCGCAAATTACGAGCTGAGATGGGAGAGCGGTAATGAAATTCTAACCCTTTGGGTAATTCATTGTGCAAAGTATGATACAGCACTGCTAGGGTACTGAGGCGCTGTTGGCCATCGATCACATAGCGGGCTTTTTTTTCGTCATTCCGATGCAGCAATAGGGTACCTAGATAATAGACTTTCTGCCCATTGCCGCTGTGCCTGAACTCGTCCAAATCCTCTAGCAACTGATTGACCTTGTGTCTATCCCAAACATAGGGTCGTTGGTAGTGGTCGAGCTGTAAAGTTGCTCCATTGTCGCACAAAGTGGCAAAATCCATCATGCAGACCTCGACGGGCTGCTTAATCGTCATGATTGTGGCTCCAATGGCTGCTGGGTAAAGTCACTTAGCGGTTTTTCTTTACCATATCTTGATAAATAGGAAGAAATTTCCAGCAGCTCTTTTTTTGATGTCCTCATGTCCGCTCCCTATGAAGCATTGTTACATACCCATCGTTGAATCGCCACGGATAATCTAGACACTTCCGAGCCGTTGTGTGGACTGACCCCGCCCCGGTAGACAATCCTGCCCTATAGTTTGAGCATAGGAGGAGCGTATGGGCATACCACGATTTACACCTGAATTTAAGGAAGAAGCCGTCCGTCAGATAACGGAACGCGGTTATTCCGTCGCTGAAGTATCTGACCGTCTGGGCGTCTCTGCACACAGCCTCTACAAGTGGCTACGGGCTATCAAACCTGATAACAGCGAGCAGCATGCACGGGATTTACTGGAAGCTAAAAGCGAGATCCTGAAACTCCGGGCGCAGCTAAAACGCACCGAAGAAGAACGGGATATCCTGAAAAAGGCCGCGCGGTACTTTGCAAGGGAGCCCGACTGAAGTACCGCTTTATCAATGAGCACCGCACTGTATGGGGTGTGATGACGATGTGTCGGGTACTGAATGTCGCCCGGGCCGGGTTCTATGCGTGGCTGCATAACCCTGTCTCGGCGCGTGATAAAGATAACCAGCGCCTGCTGATGCTTATCCGCGACTCATATTCCCTGAGCGGAGGCGTATACGGTTATCGACGGGTTCATGGCGATCTGAACGAAATCGGGGAAACCTGCGGTAAAAACCGGGTGGGTCGGATCATGCAACTGAACCGGATTAAAGCTGTGCGCGGCTATAAAGCTCCACGTCGTATCGCTGGCAGGCCTTCAGTCGTTGCTCCTAATCGCGTGCAGCGGCAGTTCACCGTTGTCCGGGCCAACCAGGTCTGGGTCACTGATATTACTTATAGTGTGCCCGGAGTTCAGGGTGAGCAGGGATGCTCAAATGAACCACGAGTCTGTCTGGAATATTGAACCGGTAACTCACGATGAGAAACCCAACAATCCCGTCGGGTGTGACGGCGGAGAACCTGAGCGGCAGTGACCTGCGGCATGCCCGCAGGGTGATGTAACCCGCTGACAACGGGGATTGAGGCGAGATCACTAAGCCAAGATGATCCTCAAGGTTGAGTACTGAAAGGTTGAAGAACATGAACCCGTTAATCCGCCTCTGTGGGTTGAAAATGTCACCATGGCCTACGTGATCTGACAGGCCGTGCAGGAGGAACTGGCGGTGATACGTAAGCACTGCCGGTCGAAGGTGTTTTGATATATATGTGAAACACCGGGGCAGCAGCGCCCATCACGCTCGCGTTGCTGACTTCTGCCAACTTGCGGCAAGCAAGGATAAAGAGTGCGACGGGCAGCCTCCTCAGTATGTCTGAGTCCAGACAGGTAAACCGGGGAAGGTCAGCGACGGATGTTAAAGAGGCATGGCTCCGATGACGCGCTGGCTGGCGGAGCTTCCGTAGTAGTCCGCGATGGGGAAAGCCCATTACATGGCGAAGGGAAGCAGTTTAAATGTGTTTGCTGAGCAAACTACCTGACCCAATGAGGTGAAGACCTTTGATAATCAGCGAAATGCAACGCAAACTTGCCACATGGGCAACAGCCGATCCGTCCCGACGGATTGAACGGTTGCTGCGTCTGATAACACAGCCAGAATGGGTGGCTGAAGCTGCACGGATCACGCTTTCATCAAAAGGTGCTCATACACCCGGTATTGATGGCGTGAATAAAACTGTGCTGCAGGCCAGACTGACTGCTGAACTGCAAAGACTCAGGGTTGAACTACTCTCTGGTCACTACCAACCGTCCCCCGCCAGACGGGTTTACATCCCTAAAAGCAACGGCAAACTGCGACCACTGGGTATCCCCGCGTTGCGGGATCGTATTGTTCAGCGGGCCATGCTGATGGCGATGGAGCCGATATGGGAGAGTGATTTTCATACGCTCTCATATGGCTTCCGGCCTGAGCGCAGTGTCCACCACGCGATCCGCACGGTGAAATTACAGCTCACAGACTGTGGTGAAACCCGGGGACGCTGGGTGATTGAAGGCGACCTGTCCAGTTACTTCGACACCGTACATCATCGACTGCTGATGAAGGCTGTACGCCGCAGGATCAGTGACGCACGTTTCATGACTCTGCTGTGGAAAACCATCAAGGCGGGACATATCGATGTCGGTCTCTTTCGGGCGGCCAGTGAAGGTGTGCCACAGGGCGGTGTTATATCGCCGCTATTATCGAACATCATGCTGAATGAGTTCGATCAATACCTGCATGAGCGCTACCTGAGCGGGAAAGCCAGAAAAGATCGGTGGTACTGGAATAACAGTATCCAACGGGGCCGAAGTACGGCGGTCAGAGAAAACTGGCAGTGGAAACCCGCGGTGGCGTACTGCCGCTATGCCGATGATTTTGTCCTCATCGTCAAAGGCACCAAAGCACAGGCGGAAGCCATCAGGGAGGAGTGTCGGGGTGTGCTCGAAGGCAGTCTGAAACTCAGGCTGAACATGGATAAGACTAAAATCACCCATGTTAATGACGGCTTTATCTTTCTGGGGCACAGGATCATTCGCAAACGCAGTCGTTATGGCGAGATGCGAGTGGTCTCAACGATCCCGCAGGAGAAAGCCAGAAACTTCGCCGCATCGCTGACAGCACTGTTATCAGGCAACTACAGTGAAAGCAAAGTCGATATGGCTGAACAACTCAACCGAAAACTGAAAGGCTGGGCCATGTTCTATCAGTTCGTTGATTTTAAGGCCAAAGTCTTCAGTTATATCGACCGTGTCGTGTTCTGGAAGCTGGCTCACTGGCTGGCCCGCAAATACCGTACAGGTATCGCTTCCCTGATGAGGTGGTGGTGTAAATCACCGAAACCGGGTCAGAGCAAAACGTGGGTTTTATTTGGTAAAACCAATCACGGCAAGCTCAGCGGCGAAATACTGTACCGGTTGGTGGGGCAAGGCAAGAAGCTGTTCCGCTGGCGGCTACCCGAAGGTAATCCCTATCTGAGGACGGAGACCAGAAACACGTATACATCGCGCTTTACAGAAGTGGCAATGGCGTTCGCCAGCATTTAAATGGAGAGCCGGATGCGCTGAAAGGTGCACGTCCGGTTCGGGGAGGAGAGGCAGGGAAATAGTCCGACTACGCCCTGCCTCTTACTCTACTCTGGACGGGTAAGCGCTGGGCGTACCTCGCCGTTGTTCTCGACCTGTTCGCAAGAAAACCAGTGGGCTGGGCCATGTCGTTCTCGCCGGACAGCAGGCTTACCATGAAAGCACTGGAAATGGCATGGGAAACCCGTGGTAAGCCCGTCGGGGTGATGTTCCACAGCGATAGTAATAATGCCGATGTCAGTCTTTACCACCACTTAGTTTGCCGTTTAACCAGATTGGTGTGATTACTGATGCAGTGAAGACCTTCCCGCATCCTGACTCACACAGCGATCGACCTTTTGTGTCCTGCCCTGGACCCGTCGGTTGCCGGAAGCGCCTTCATGCGAGGCATCTCCTCACCGATGCGCGTGACTCAAGAAGGGCCTGACGGCTTGTCTCGTTACTGTCCTGTCCGGGTTATCTGTCTGGAGATTCAACTCTGTTTCCTCACAGGAGCTCCGTCATGGTTGATAAAGTTACCGAAGCTGCCGTTGTGGGTGGCGTGGATACACATAAAGATTTGCACGTTGCCGCTGTCGTAGATCAGAACAATAAAGTCCTTGGGACTCAGTATTTCTCCACAACACGACAAGGTTACCGGCAGATGCTGGCATGGATGACCTCGTTTGGGACATTAAAACGAATTGGTGTTGAGTGCACAGGTACCTATGGTTCCGGTTTGCTTCGTTATTTTCAGAACGCCGGGTTAGAAGTTCTTGAGGTGACTGCTCCAGACCGGATGGAGCGACGCAAACGGGGTAAAAGTGACACAATTGATGCTGAATGTGCCGCTCATGCAGCATTCTCAGGCATCAGGACAGTTACTCCCAAAACGCGTGATGGCATGATTGAGTCCCTGCGGGTATTAAAAACTTGCCGAAAAACAGCAATATCAGCCCGCAGAGTCGCTCTCCAGATTATCCATTCAAATATTATCTCTGCCCCGGATGAATTACGTGAACAGCTCAGAAATATGACGCGCATGCAGCTCATCAGGACCCTGGGTTCCTGGAGACCTGATGCCAGTGAATACCGCAATGTAACCAACGTTTATCGCATTTCATTAAAGTCCCTTGCCCGACGCTATCTCGAGTTACATGACGAAATCGCTGATCTGGATGTCATGATTGCGGCAATTGTCGACGAGTTGGCACCTGAGCTGATTAAACGTAATGCTATCGGATACGAAAGCGCTTCACAGTTGCTGATCACTGCCGGAGACAATCCTCAACGGTTAAGATCAGAATCAGGATTTGCGGCACTGTGTGGTGTCAACCCGGTCCCCGTTTCTTCTGGAAAAACGAACCGTTACCGACTTAATCGTGGTGGAGATCGTGCTGCAAATAGTGCACTTCACATCATCGCCATCGGACGCTTACGAACTGACGCAAAAACAAAGGAATATGTCGCCAGGCGTGTAGCCGAAGGACATACAAAAATGGAAGCGATACGCTGTCTAAAGCGATATATCTCCCGCGAAGTTTACACGTTACTGCGCAATCAAAACAGGCGGATCAACAGTATCCCGATAACAGCTTGACTCTTAGAAGGGCGTCCAGGGCAGTCATTATACGAGCAGGCAGTTCCGGCAGTTATTGTGGCGATACCGGATCAGGCAGAGTATGAGCCGGCGCGGAAATTGCTGGGATAACAGCCCAATGGAGCGCTTCTTCAGGAGTCTGAAGAACGAATGGATACCGGTGGTGGGTTACGTAAGCTTCAGCGAGGCAACTCACGCCATAACGGATTATATCGTTGGATATTACAGCGCACTAAGACCGCACGAATATAACGGTGGGTTACCCCCAAACGAATCGGAAAATCGATACTGGAAAAAACTCTAACTCGGTGGCCAGTTTTTGTTGACCACTTCAATCTCCGCCGCCCGCCTTTTTTCTGATGCAGAAACAAATAAAGGAAGGTCGCCCAGTGGCGACCTCTTTTGTACTCGCACACCGTCAATTCTGACGATACGGCCCGAAAGGCCAAATCCTACAGGCCAGCAAACAACAACTTATGGAGTGAAACCATGAAACTGGGCGAATCCCAACGCACCTTTAATGATGTCGTGACCTACCAGGCCGACGCTAATTTTGCAGTGAAAACAGTCAACATCCCAAACCTGGCCGTCGAAGTGCAGCCCGGTTCGGTCATTAAGGCCGATGGCACCGCATTTACCTCCGGCAACGATGCATTACTGGTTCTGAGCCATCATCGCGCTGGTACAGATGCAAACATCATCGTTGCTGACCGTGGCGTCTACATCCGCCCGGAAACCGTCATCGCCGTTATGGGCGCGACTGTAGGCGCAGCTGCAATTGCTGCTCTGACTACATCCGGCAACATCCGCGTAGCTCAAGCTGACGCTCAATAATTTTACCGATAAGGACATCACAACATGGCTCTTACAAAAGATTTTTCATACGTCGATTACAGTTCGACCTTTGCGAACGTTCCGGCTCGCAACCGTATCTTAACCAACCTGAACATTTTCCAACGTGAAGTTACTGACCAGTTTAAAACCAGTCTGGACATTCTGAACGCTCAGGCTGACACCATCGCTCCAGCAGCGAATCGCTTTTCCAGCGAATGGGGAAGCACACCGAAGCCAAAAGCAGCTAACCATTTGATCGAACTGCCGTTATTCCCCACCCAGGATGTGATCACGGCAGCAGACGTGCAGCCATTCCGTAAAATCGGATCGCCGCTACAGGCCAGCGTGCTGGATGCTGTGACTGCTAAAAGCCTGGCTCACTATGAACGCTTTGCTGCGACTCGTGAACGCATGTTTGCTGAAAGCCTGTTCCGTCATCAAGCCACCGATATGGAATACACCGCAGATGGCCCGATCCTGGATTGGTCAGAGGAATTTGGTTACGACCAGAGCACCGGAGCCATCTACACGGGGGTTGCTGCTGATCCGTTAGAATCCCTGTCCGATGAGGTCAGTGCCATGAAACGCCGCATGGGTGGCCTTGCTTCCCTGCTGAAAGGCATCTACCTGTTCGCGGGTTCCAACCTGTTCAAGAAGCTGCGTTTTAACCCATCGGTTCGCCAGCTTGTGCAGTATGGTGTCCTTGATCCTGATGGTCTGGTTTTCAATAAAGAGATCAATCCGGCATTCAGCTATTACGTCCTGGATAACGTGACTGTAGTCGAGATGTCCGATACCGATTTCTACGGCATCGGGGCAGATCAAGGCTTCATGGTTCCGGTCTTCGAGAAGCCGTTAAGCGCTGATCAGGCATCACCATTTACCAATTTGGTGGGGCCAACGAGCCGCAACCTTGAGCTTGCCTTTGCTGACGTGGTGGACTTCCGCATCTATAGCAGCACCGATGCGTATAAGAACATTACGCTTTCCAGTGAGTTCAGCCTGTTGCCGATTTGCTACCGCCCGGATCTGGTGACCGCCATCACCAACGATGCTTCGTAATCAGGCAAAGTAACAGCCCAACGGGATAACACTCCCACGGGCTAACGGTTTTGGGGCGGCAATTGCCGCCCTCCGTCATACTGGAGAGGTAAATATATGCAATTGAAGATTCTGGGTGTGGGCAACGCGCTGTTGCTGTCTGTCAAGGTTAAGACGTTGGACGATGCCAACTTACTGAACGTGTCAGCGCTTGCCAGAGCATTAGGTGTGCATCGCTCAACATTTCTGAGCAAGGTCGCCAGCGTCGGCCTCGAACCCGCTATACACCATTACGCAATGCAGCAAAAACTGAAAGATGCTATCTGACCGGACGGGTAAAACCGCCCGGTTTTTTTATTAATAATCAGAGCAGATACTTTGAACTTTTCCCATCCATCGGATCATGTTTTCAGTCCTGTTATTTGTTAGATCGTACTTTCCTTGGATGCCAATACATAGCATCTTTGTATTATCATACATTCTTTTCTCACCATTACTCTTATATAATAGAGATGACTGGGCTAAAAGAGATACATCTTCTGACATTTCTTTCTCATCTGCGTAAGGTGTATCAGCATATGAAGCAATGGCTGAAAATGAAATTAATGATACGAAAATAATTTTTTTCATTAAAGGCTCCAGTGGTTAATTTGTATTATGCTCAAAATCACGATTTAAATCTTTAGCTCTTTCGACTAATTGATGGTTTTGTCGTATGAAAAACATATATCCATACTGACTTATAAAATTCAGGGAGTTATATGTGTAAGCAACTTGGAATAAAGATACTCCCTTATCGTTTTGAGAGTAACCAATACTTGCCCCATAGCCCCAAAGACCCGCTACAATTAACAATATGATGATGATAATTTTTTTAATCACTTGTTTTTAACTCACTTTCCCTGGATGGTTTTTTGAACGTAATTGTAATTATTTATTGCTTTTTGTCACCTAAATTTTCTTGTAGGTTGCCAAATTAACATAGGTTGCTAACTCCTTCATACTGGCACCTTGGCTATAGGTGCGGAATGATTCAGTTTTCCCTCTCTCGTGACCTACGATCAATGCGATCCTGTCTTCTGGGACACCACCGTGATCAAGCTGGCTGATAAACATTCCCCGCAGGCTGTGAAATACCTTTCTTTCTGTCCCCTTCTCTCCTAGCGCCTTCCGTTTAGCCCGTGTGAATCGCTGTGTGTGCCATGTAGAGCGCTTGCCGTCTGCTCGTTCAGTTATACTGGCATGGTAGAACAGGAAGCCGCTGTGATTGTTCTGGATAAGATGTTTAACGAGAGTCCGTAACTTGCTATGAATGGGAACCAGGCGGGCCGCATTGCGCGTCTTGCCTTCCGTCACTTCGAAACACCAAACCCCCTCTACCGTTTTGATATTGTCGATCTGTAGCGAACAGATTTCATTAAGTTGCATCCCGGTATACATTCCCACCAACGCGACTTCCTTCATCTCCTGATCAAGCAAATCCACAACCTGCGCCAGTTCATCACCGCTGAATGGCTCGTAACTCTCGTGATCATGTCGCACATCCAGCTTATGGGCTGTGAAGACGTTCTCTTTTGGCGCATCGTGGTAGCGGTTCTGGGCCAGCGCCACCAGTTGGGACAAGCAGCCCAAATAATTTGCCAGTGTCTGTGTTGCCCGTTCAAGTTTTGCGTTGTCGAGCCAGTCAGTCACCATCGTTCTGTTGATCTCGTGCAGGCGGAAATCCTTGCACCTGAAATGTGCCGTGAACACCTCCACGGCCTTGATGTACTTGCTCAAAGTAGACAGCTTGCGCCTGTCACTGTGTTGGACAATGAATTCATCCCGTAGTTGGACAAGAGAAGGACACACGCGAGCCGTGGCGAAGTCGATCCCCACATTCTGGGTGACGTATTGGTCAACCTGACGTAGTTCTTTCAATACGCGAACAACACAATTTCCCTGTGGCTTTGGTTTCAGTCGATCACGGATGGTGAAAAACTCATACATTATCCGGTCACGAATGACTCGGGCTTCCCGAATATCTGTCGTACCAGTTGAACGCATGAACGCTGTTCGGGTGATGCTGCCAACTTACTGATTTAGTGTATGATGGTGTTTTTGAGGTGCTCCAGTGGCTTCTGTTTCTATC
>ENA-UERG01001335-UERG01001335.1-human-gut-metagenome-genome-assembly--contig:-NODE-1335-length-20920-cov-83.495562_pt1 | contig 20920 bp, 10 predicted proteins | sample MGYA00242954_ERZ507954 | MGnify/ENA primary metagenome ERZ507954 (study PRJEB26167, sample SAMN06115478) | human gut metagenome | host: Homo sapiens | place: China:Sichuan | collected 2015-01-21... | reverse complement strand
AGGTTCTGTGCTGATACATAGAGACGTACACCACTGACATATCCACCAAACCACTTGTCTGGGAAGTTGTAGCCCAACTCTACGTTGGCAATCTTCCAGTAAGCTGCATTCTGAATCTTGCGAGAGCTGAAGAGGTCGTTCCATGCCAAGGTAGCGTTGTTGGCTGCATAAGTGCGTGGAACACTAGAGAGATAAGTAGAACCATCCTCTGACCAGCGGTTGGCATCCAGCATGCCTACTTCCTTGTTACCATAGCCGTAGCAAGAATTCAAGCTATTATAGATATCATCTGATACATGATAATTCAAAACTCCGTAGGTTGAGATATTGAGGTCGAAGCCCTTATACTCCATGTGAGTGCTCAAACCAAAGTTTACCTTTGGAAGACCACTGCCCAATACGGTCTGGTCGTAAGCATCGATTACGCCATCAGGTTCTCCGTTAGGACCTGAGATATCCTCATAGAGGCAGTCACCGATATTGGCTCCCTGCTGAACAGCATTGTTGTCCAAGTCCTCCTGGGTACGGGCGATTCCCTTATAAACCCAACCGTAGAACTGACCAATCTCCTGACCTACGTAAGTAGCATATGCACCCGTAATGTATGAATCCTTACCGATACCCAGAGAAGTTACCTTGTTCTTCAAGGTACTTACGTTGGCGCTGATATCATACTTGAAGGCGTGGTCGCGGTTGCGATAGGTTGCACTGAACTCGAAACCACTGTTCTCCATAGAGGCAGCGTTCATGGTTACAGAGGTGTTGGATACACCAGTCTGTGCTGGCACAGGAACAGAGTAAAGCAGGTCTTCTGACTTGTTCTTATACCACTCTGCAGTGAACTCCAAACGGTTGTTGAACATTGCCAGGTCGATACCCACGTTGGTAGTCTTCTTCTTCTCCCAGGCGATATCGTTGTTCACGAAGGTAGAAACGGCAGAACCGGTTACAGGACTGTTGCCGAAGCTGTAAGTCATGTTGTTACGGTTCATGGTAGCCATGTACTGGTACTCACCGATGTTCTCGTTACCGAGTTCACCGTAGCTGGCACGCACCTTGAACATATTAACGATGTCGCGACTGATAGGGAAGAACTTCTCCTTATCGAAGCGCCAACCCAAAGATACAGATGGGAAGGTTGCCCAACGGATGTTCTTGCTCAAACGGGAGCTACCGTCACGACGAACCACTGCAGAAAGCAAATACTTCTCATCATAGTTATAGTTCAAACGACCTACGTAAGAAGCCAGACAATGCTTGTACTCGTATGACTCAGAGTAAGTATTCTTGGCATTCTGAAGCTGGAGGAAGTATGGCTCTGTGAAGTTGATACCCCAACCTGTCAGGAGGTTGGTATTCTCCTCTTCGTATGTCATACCGGCAAGCAGGTTGATATTGTGCTTGCCAATCTTTCCATCGTATGTAATGGTATTCTCAACCAAGGCATCGCTGTAGTTGCGTGAACCCTTGGTAAGGCGCTCGTTCTCCTTGGCAAGATATACACGGTTACTCTGAATCCAGGAAGGAATCCAGGTCTTATCCTTTGCCTCAGTCTTGCTGTAAGAGAGGTTTACATTATAGTGAAGACCATGGTTCTTGCTCTTGATACCTACCATACCCAACAGGTCAACATCAGCAGAAGCTGTACCTACGAAGCGGTCAACCAAGGTGTTGCGCTGCAGGAGGTTATTAACCAGCAATGGGTTAGAAGCTGAGATATCTCCGTGGATGCCGTCATAGTAAACACCATAACCATAGGCATCGTAGCGATAAGCGTTGGCTGCACCCACCTGACTATCGAGAACCCATGTAGAGTTATCATAAGCCTTGATAGTTGGCTGCATCAAGAGTGTACCACGGAGCACGTTGGTTACATCACCATAAAGACCCTGGACATACTCTGAGGCATTGGAAAGACCCATGTTGTCCTGGTTAGAGTGAGAGTAAACCATGCTGGTACGGAACTTCACGAACTTGGTGTCCATGGTATTGTTCACACGGGCTGTGTAACGCTCGTAGTTAGGACCTGCACCTTCCAAGGTACCCTTCTGGTTATAGTAGTCGAGAGATACATTATAAGTACTGTGAGAGCTACCACCGCTGAGAGCTACGTTGTGGTTCTGGCGGATACCGGTCTTGAACACCTCGTCAAACCAATCAGTGTTGGTTGCATCCTGGAAGTGGTACTTGCCATCCTCACCCATCTTGTAGCCACCAGGGATAGGAGTGTTGGAGTTGGTGCAAGCAGTACCAAGATACTGGCTATACTGGTCGGCGTTCATCACGTCATATACATCGCTAGGAATCTGGTCAACACCGAAGTAACCCGAGTAGTTCACCTTCAGAGGCTGGTCTTTCTTACCATTCTTGGTAGTGATGATAACGACACCATTGGCAGCACGGGAACCGTAGATGGCACCCGCAGAAGCATCCTTCAAGATCTGGATGGTCTCGATATCATTAGGAGAGAAGTCACGGATAGTGGTACCCATTGGCACACCGTCGATGACATAGAGAGGAGCCGTGCTACCGAAGGAGCCGATACCACGGATACGTACGCTAGGGTCGGCACCAGGCTGACCGTCGGATGTAATCTGTACACCAGCCACCTTACCTTCGAGCATGGTAGAGATGTTGGAGTTAGATACCTTCTTCATCTCCTCAGCGTTCACGATAGAAACGGAACCGGTAAGGTCGGCCTTCTTCTGCGTACCATAACCTACTACAACCACCTGGTCGAGCAAGTTATCGTTTGTAGAAAGTTGGATAGGCTCGAGGATGGCGCGTCCGCGTACAGCGATTTCACGCTCCTTGAAGCCCAAGTAGCTTACGATAAGAGTTGCGTTTGCCTTGACGCGGATTTGGAAGTTACCGTCCAAATCGGTAACTGCGCCGGTCTTGGCATCCTTTGTCTTGACTGTTGCACCGATCATAGGTTCACCCTGATCATCTACAACTTGTCCCTTTACTGTAATCACCTGATCTTGTGCTACAGCAGCCATCGCTGTCATTGGGGTAGCAAAAGAAGCACCACCAACAGCTCCCAGGCATAGCATCATAGAGAATAATTGTTTCCTCATTGCTTATTATTTTTAGGTTTATGATTTTGTTTATTCTTGCCAGTTTTTAAATCGATTGCTCGATATCAAACGTTGTTTTGTGGTGGCAAAAGTACAATTAATCACAAAATAGCGGGTGGACAAACGCATTTTATAGGTGGACAAATTGCAAAAAGGGTGGATTTATACTATATTTCTTTAGTTATCCACTTTGTGTGTGCCCGCACATACACTTTCACAACTTGCAACAGAAAAAGAAACAAAAAAATATCTGCTAAGTCTGATTTTGCTATGCAGACTTAGCAGATACACATTTATCCACCCCAGAAAGAGGAAACATTTATTCCCTGAAAGGGATAAGAACCGCTATTCCTTGAAAGAGGAAGGAGATGCCCCATACTGTTTGGTAAAGCAACGGGTGAAGTATTTCGGGTCGTTGAATCCCACACGATAGGCAATCTCGGTGATGTTGCGATTGGCCACATTCTCCATAATCAGTTTCTTGGCAATATCCAGGCGATAGTTACGGATAAACTGCGCCGTAGGCAATCCACACTCCGCATTGAGTTTCTTGCTCAAGATGCTCCGGTTCATTCCCATCGCATCGGCGAGTTCCTGAACGCCAAACTCGGAGTTATCATAGTTCTTCTCCATCACTTCCATGATGGAATCCATAAACGGTTTGGTGTGTTCAGCCACCTCCTTCTTATCCGCCTCGATGGTTTTCTGCTGACTTTCCTGATAGCGCTTCTGGTTTTCTAGAATCATCTGGATACGACTCTGAAGCTTGCCAGGCTCGTCACTATCCTTCAAGGCAGCCTCGATAGGACGGTATAAGGCTTCCACCTCACGTTCACGCATCTTATCCAACTTGCGGATATAGGCATACTGAGCCAAAGCGATGATGCCGATGACTATTATGGTAATGAACCACCAACTCTTCCAGAAGTAAGGCGTCACCTTCACGGCAATGGAGATGACCTGCTCGTTGCTAGAATCGATGGAAGGGATGTATTTCACCTCAAACTCATACTTGCCTGCCGGCAAAGTGGAATAGCGTACACTATGCTGCCCCGGCTGCAGCTGAACCCATTCGTTCTCATATCCCTTCATGCGATAGAGATACACGCCCTGGGTCTCGCTGCCATAGTTGAGTGCAGAGAAGTAGATGGTGAACGACTTATCGCTCTCATGGATGCTGATTCTCTTAGCGATAGAGATATCATCATCCAGATAATCGCTGCCAGCAAAGGTAGGCTGGTTATCTACCAGGAGTTCGGTGAAGCGCAGTTTGCCTACCTCATGCACTGCAGGATTAGCTCCCATCACCGCCATCATGCCTCCATCCGTACCCAGGAATATCTCGCCCTTTACATTGCGGATGGCTCCATTAAAATAGAACTGGGCACTGAGCAGACCATCGTTCTTATAGAAACTGGTAAAGGTCTCGGTCTTGGGGTTGAAAACCGAAAGTCCGTTATCGGTAGCAATCCACAGCATGCCCTGGTTGTCTTCCACAATACCCTTCACCGTATTGTTCGCCAATCCCTGATTGGTGGTAAACGACTTCACTTCAGCCTTTCCCACCTTATTATAATAATAGCAGTACAGGCCATAGCCATTGCTGCCGAGCCAAATCTTTCCATCCTTTGCCTGGCAGAAGGAAATTATCTTATCTATCACTCCACTCTCCGGGTCATCGAGCTTATGAGGATGATACTGCACGGCAAACTCATCCTTGCCACGGCGGGATTTCAAGTTTACCTCTACCATACCCTGTACACAACCCATCAGCAGCTTGCCATCCTTGGTAATCAAAGCGCCGATGCAGCCTCGCACATTCAGGCATCCCTTGAAGGGTTCTGTAATTTGCTGGTGCTTCAGGTCGTAGAAGAAAAGACCGTCGTTGGTTCCCAGCCACATGCCATCATTGATAGGGTCATAGGCCAGGGCACCAGCAAAATTCAGGAAATGCTGATGTTGAGCATCCACTACAAGAGGAGTAATCTTGCCCGGCTGCTTAAGGTTCATCACGGCAAAGCCCGTACCCCAGGTTCCTATCCAGAGGTTGCCACGGTTGTCAGCGGCAAGCGTAGAAACACTGTTATGAGGCAGTCCCGAGTTTGCCGTTGTATAATGAGTAAAGTTCTTGCCACCAGGAGCCAGAGAGTTGAGTCCGCCTTCCACGGTGCCTACCCACAGGGTGCCATCCGGTGCTGCATACATGGCATTGACGGCATTGGGAGAAAGACTTCCCGGGTTAGAGGCATCATGGCGATAGAATTCGAGCTGCAACTGGCGGGGAGCCAACTTGGTGACACCCCCCGTCTCCGTGCCCACCCATATCTGTCCGTTCTTGGCAAAGAGACTGTTCACGAAGTTACTACTCAACGGATTAACTGCAGAAGAACTATTCCAGTGCTCAATCCCGCCAGTCTTGTCATTGATGATGTCCACGCCACAGAGCGTACCCACCAGGAGTTTATCATCCGGAGTGACAGCAAGACTCGTCACCACTTCGTGCTGGAGCGAATGGTCAGTAGCCGAGCAATGATATTGCTGCTTGGCGCTATTGAAGAGACCACGGTTGGTGGCAATCCAGATTTTACCATGATAAGAGATGATTGCACCGGCATAGCGTCCATCGAGCGGTGGGAACATAGAGGAGATTTCCCTGGCAACCAACTTATTGTTCTTTACCGAGAACTCGCTCACCACACCATTGTAGCACAACACCACCGTTCCCCGGCGATATACATCGCTAAGTCCCAGGTCGGGCGCATTGAAAGGATAGGCAACAGACAAGACGCTGTTCACCTCGCCCTTTTCATTAAAGCCGAAACGGGTAAGGAGGTTGATGGAAACCATCCAGATATTGCCCTTGGCATCGCAATACATTCGGGTGCAAAGGTTCTTCAATGCCTTCTTGAGCTGCACCTCCACCTTCTCGCTTTCGCAAGGAGGAACGATGGGTTGCATCGTATTGAGGTCGAGCACCTGCGGACCTTCCTCGAAGGCAATCCAGAGACGACGGAAATGGTCTTCATACACATTGCGGCAACTATTGCTTCGCAAACTGATGCCATTGGAACCCAATCCGAAGTTCACGAAGTTAAAGCCATCGTAACGCACCAGTCCACCACCATGTGTACTGATCCACACAAAGCCGTAAGAATCCTGAAAGATATCATCGGCAAAATTATTAGGCATTCCTGCTGCCATGTTGAGGTAGCTTACATTAAAGCGACTAGGTAAGCCGCCTTGGGCAAAACTACTCAAAGTTATGAAGAATGCTGCTATGATGGAAAGTATGTATCTAGCCATTAATTTTTCTTTTGCTCCTTTTTATCATTAAGTCTAGAATAGACAAGAGAACCAACAATAATAATTGCCACGAAAATATACATTATCAATAGACCTGTATCCATATTATTTTCCTTTCTTATTAAGTTTTTAACTCTCTGCTGCAAAAGTACGAAGAATAATTGAAACAAAAGAATGTTTAGGAGAAAAAAACGCTTCTAGAAGTGTAAAATTACAATTCTAGGAGCGTTCATATATGAATATACCTGCGTTGGCAAGCGAAAGTACTTACATTGAGCAACGAAAGTACTTTCATCAGGCTACGAAAGTACTTAATAGTGTTGCGGAATTAGAGCAGACAACAAATTCCGCCGAGAAGAGCATGAAGAACTCCCCCGGCGAAGAAAACGGACTTTATCTAATTCTCATAGAATACGAATTAGCCTTGGTCTTGGTAAAAACACGTATGATAGTAAAAGGCTCTGAGCATTTGAGACTTGACAACTCTGAACTAGGCAGGGTCTCACACCTCAGGATATAATCCTTATCCAGCTTATAGGACTCTGCGTCTCTCGTGATGAAAAACTTGTTAATCATGAAGAAGACCTTACCCTTTACTTTTGGGCAATATACCTTTCTAATGTCCGACAACGTCACAAAGTCAGGAGTCTTTGGAGAGGTGATGGAACATGTTCGCTCATAATTCACACCATTAATAGTCAGAGGAGACTCACACTCTTCCTTCTTGATATAAGTGACTTCAGTTCTATCTACATCAAAGCCTATCAAGCTCTTGATAAAGACTCCGTTTACAAACACGGCCTCCTTACTTTGATTGAACTCCATGTCCGTTTGGCGTCCCAAATCATCATTGGCATCTTGTCCAGATGCAGTTATACACATACAACACAAAATTGTAAAAATAAACAATATTTTTTTCATAATAATTTAATTCTAAGCAATAATTACTTGCAGTTTTAATGTTAATACTAATTCTAAAACACTCGGCTCCGTAAATGGAGCCACTTTGACACAAGCCCAGTGCCAAAGATTCTAAGCTTGCATACCTTTCAGTAATAATAGCATAGCAACCGTTTTTGTTACTTTTCTAATCATATTTATTTATTTTTAAAATTTTCCGGCAAAAATAACAATTAAAGTTGAATTACGCAAATTTTACAGCTTAAAAAAACTAAAAAAATCCACCATAAATACACAAAGAGTGATTTATGGTGGATATAGTTAAATTCCAATTAAATTTTCTTTTCACTAGAACTCTAAAATCATCGCCTGACGAGGACGAAGCTTGATGTTCTTATTCAGAAGAACGGTTCTTCCATTAGTAACATCAGTTGCTTTCTCTGCATTTCCAATGATTTCCGCATAGCGGGAAACATTCAGTTCGTTGGCTTCCTTCTTGCCGTTGATGATGGTCATCACGCTCTTTCCCTTGTACTGGCGGGCAATGACATACACACCCTTCTGCGGACAGAACTGGGTCTGCTTGCCTTTGGTGATGACCTCGTTGCCCTGGCGCCAATGCAATAATCGGCTGAGCCAGTCGAACATCTGGTTTTCAGCCTGTGTTCTTCCTTCGGCAGTAAAGGCATTGTGCTTGTCACCTGCCCAACCGCCAGGGAAGTCCTTGCGTACGTTGCCATCGGTTACACTCTTGGTACCATTCATCAGCACCTCGGTTCCGTAATAGAGCTGTGGGGTACGGTTGACGGTGAGGAGAAGGGCCAGCGCCTGCTTCAATGCCAGGGTATCCTTGCCTTCACCCAGGAAGCGGTCGGTATCGTGATTTTCAACGAATGCCATTACGCTCTTTGGGTTCGGATAGAGATAGTCGTAGCAGAACACGTTGTAGATGCGGTTCATGCCGTTCCACCAGTCATCAGTCTCCTCGTTCTTCGCACTGTTGATGCGGTCGAAGAAGGCGAAATCCATCACGGTAGGCAGATAGCTGTTCTTTTCTGAGAGCTTGCTGTCTTTCTGCCATGCGGCGGTATAGGCAGGCTCGGTTACCCAAGTCTCGCCCACAGTATTGAAGTGAGGATATTCCTCGCCCAGCACTTTCATCCAGTGTGCCATCGCATCACGGTCGGCGTATGGATAGGTATCCATGCGGATGCCATCGATGCCAACGGTCTCTATCCACCACTCACTGTTCTGAATCAGATACTTGATGACGTGCGGATTGCGCTGGTTCAAATCTGGCATACTTGGCACAAACCAGCCATCTACGGTTTCCTTGAAATCTACCTTGCTGGCGTATGGATCGAGCACAGGAGTCAACTTATAACTTGTTTGCAGATACTTGTCGTTTACCTTGGCTGCACCATCCACGGTACCTATCTTCTTCTGATGCTCCGGTGTCTGATTTTCCGGAGCAAGCCATTCTGGAGCATTGAACCAATCCTTTGATGGCATATCGGCTACCCAAGGATGATCGAAACCGCAATGGTTGAAAATCATATCCATCACCACCTTCAATCCCTTCTTGTGAGCCTCAGCAATAAGCTGCTTGTACTCCTCGTTGGTTCCGAAGCGTGGATCTACACGATAGTAGTTGGTGGTAGCATAACCATGATAGGTACTGTTCTTGCCATCATTAGGACTGTCGTTCTCCAAAACCGGAGTAAACCACAGGGCGGTTACGCCCAACTGGTTGAAATAATCCAGATGCTGGCGGATTCCCTCCAGGTCGCCACCATGACGAAGACTAGGTGCCGTGCGGTCGCAGGTCTTGTCACGCATATTCTTAAAGGCATCGTTCTTCAGATTGCCATTGGCAAAACGGTCGGGCATCAGCATGTAGAGCACATCCTCGTTAGAGAAACCGATACGCTTGTCGCCCGCCATCTCGCGGTTTTTCAACACATACTTCACCTTCTTCGACTGCTTGCCCTGCTTGAAGTTGAGTATCATCTCTCCAGCCTTGGCACCATCGAGATTGAGATACACCAGGAGATAGTTAGGAGAATCGAGGCGGGCGATGCTATCCACCTTCACACCCGGATAATCCACCGTAACATCAGCATTCTTGATATCCTTGCCATACACCATCAGCTGGAGCGAAGCATCCTTCATACCCACATACCAGTCGGTAGGTTCAATGCGGCTTACGTTGACTGCCGCATTCATACTTATTGCGCTACCCATAAGCACTAATGAAGCTATTATCTTTTTCATAATTACACCTTATTATATATATAGACTATTCTGATACCTTATTATATATAGACTATTTCTGATAAAGAATCAAGGCAGACTGAGGGGCAACCTCTACTTCCTTTCCGGAGATGAAGCCCAAACCTTCCTCGTTGATAACACCATTGCAGCAAGCCACGGTGTAATTGCCCTCAGGAATCTGCATCTTCTTTGCCTGCTTGTTGAAATTATAGATAACAATGATCTGCTTCCAGGCATCGATGCCCTCCAGGTTCTTGAGCTGGAAACCTACGAGGCAAGTCTGCTGGTTGCCCTTGGCATCCTGACTAGGCAGGAACTCCAGATGCTGACGTACCTTATCGCCTGTAGAAAGACGGAAGGCTGGATGGTTCTTGCGAAGCTGAATCAGATTCTTATAGAAGGTGAACGCCTGTGGATACTTCTGCAGATTGGTCCAAGTAAACTGGTTGATGCTGTCAGGAGAGTTGTAGCTGTTGTGAACACCCTTCTTGTCGCGAAGCATCTCTTCACCGGCAAGGATGAAAGGCACACCCTGCGAAGTGAACACACAGGTCTGGGCAAGCTGGTCGATGCGGAGCAACTCGGCAGTACGCATCTCTTCAGGAATATTCTTATCTGTCAGGGATGGGATGCTTGCCTTCAATCTATCTACCAGACACATATCATCGTGGCAGCTTACATAGCTGATCTGCTCGGTTGGGTTGTTGGTCCAAGGCTTCTTGTCATAATTCACCTTGTTCATATCCACCTGCGGATGAGCGATGCCACCCACGATACCGAACTTCAGACTCTCCTCCTCGCCAGAAAGACCAGCCAGGAGCGCACCCTTATGGTCATCAGAGAAAGGACCACGGAGGGCATCACGCATATCATCGCTGAAGGCACCGATACCATTCAACTGATGGGTATTCGCCTTCATGGCGAGTTTCTCCGTAGGATAAGCACAGCTGCCTGCACTCCATCCCTCACCATAGATATAAATGCTAGGATCGATGCGGTTCACCATCTCACGGATAGCCTGCATGGTCTCTATATCGTGAACACCCATCAGGTCAAAGCGGAAGCCGTCAATATGGAATTCATCAATCCAGTACTTCACGCTCTCCAGCATAAACTGGCGCATCAAAGGCCTTTCTGATGCGGTCTCGTTGCCGCAGCCGGAACCATCACTATACTTTCCATCTTTATTCTTGCGATAATAATAATCAGGATAAGTACGCTGGAAGTTGCTGCCATTGATATCGAAGGTATGATTATACACAGCATCGAAAATCACTCGGATACCAGCCTTGTGAAGCGCCATCACCATCTCCTTGAACTCCTTGATGCGGGTTCCCGGAGTATAAGGGTCGGTGCTGTAACTGCCTTCCGGCACATTATAGTTCTTCGGATCGTAGCCCCAGTTGAACTGAGGCTTGTTGAGCTGGGTTTCATCTACGGATGCATAATCGAATACCGGCTGAAAATGGATGGCATTGATGCCGAGATTCTTGAGATATTCGATAGCCTTAGGTTCGGTAAGGGCGAGATACTTGCCCTGATACTTCAAGCCCGATGTAGGAGAAACGGAGAAATCACGTACGTGGAGCTCGTAGATAACGAGGTCGGCTGGCGACTGGATGGCTGGGCGCACATCCTTGTCCCATCCCACAGGGTCGGTATCATACAAATCAACGATAGCACCACGGTTTCCGTTGACACCTACCGCCTTAGCAAATGTACCTGGAGTTTCACCCTTACCGATATCGAAGGTATAGAACTTACCCTTCAGGTCGCCCTTCACGGTAGCCCCCCATCGTTCATCGCCCATCTTCTTCATCTTCAGCGTCTTGTAAGCCTTACCTTTTTGTCCATCCTTATAAAGACGGATAGTAACAGAAGACTTGCCTGCTGTTGGGGCATTGAGAACGAACATGGTTTTCTCCTTGGAATACATCATCTCATTGAATGTCTGCTGCGCACTCAATGAAGTTGGTAAAATCGATGCTGTCAATGCTGCAATTATTAGTTTTTGGATTTTCATTATCTATTATTGTTAATTGAATCTATATTCAAATGGATAGTTGCCAAATAGAACAGAAAAGGAGTTTAGGGAAGAAATATGCATCTTCCCTAAACTTCTACTTCTCTATGTTCCTAATCATTATTTAGCAAGCAATGAGATGGCGAAACCACCACCACGTGCTTCTTTAATCTTCAATACATCACCCTTCTTCACAGTCTTGCGGATGATCTGGTAAGATTTAGGATTCTTCTCGTAATCGGCATTCTTGCCGTCCTGATAGATGGCGCAAGCATACTTCTTTCCCTTATCGAGGAAGTCGAGCTTTACTACAGATGTGCGGGCTGCATCGGTCTTGCCACCAACAAACCAGTTGTCTGTGCCCTTTGCCTTGCGGGCTACGGTGATATACTTAGCTGGCTCTGCCTCCAGATACTTGGAGTCGTCCCAGTCGCAAGCTACGTCGCGGATAAACTGGAAGGCATCGTCATACTTCTCATAATGCTCAGGAAGATCGGCTGCCATCTGCAAAGGACTGTACATGACGAGATAGAGAGAAAGCTGACCACAGAGTGTGGTATGAACATAGCTTGGGTTGTTGCTCCACTCAGAAAGCTTGGTCTCGAAGATACCAGGGGTATAATCCATCGGACCACCCTGCAGACGGGTAAATGGCAACATCACGGTGTGATAAGGCTTGCTGCCGCCAAATGCCTCGTACTCTGTACCACGGGCACTCTCGTTACCCACCAGGTTAGGCCAGGTGCGGCAGATACCAGTAGGACGGGTTGCCTCGTGGGCATTCACCATGATATGATGCTTGGCTGCAGTTTCAACCACACGCTGGTAGTGATTGTTCATCAACTGGCTGTAGTGATACTCACCTCTTGGGATGATATCGCCCACATAACCGGTCTTCACGGCATCATAGCCATATTTATTCATCAGGTTGAAGGCATCCTCCATGTGGCGCTCGTAGTTGAGAGCAGCAGAAGATGTCTCGTGATGCATCATCAGCTTCACACCCTTGGAATGAGCATAGTCGTTGAGCATCTTGATATCGAAGTCAGGATATGGAGTCACGAAATCGAAGACATCGAGCTTCTGATGACCGAACCAGTCTTCCCAACCTTCGTTCCAGCCTTCTACAAGCACCTCCTGCAAACCGTTCTTGGCTGCAAAGTCGATGTAGCGCTTTACCTCCTCGTTGGTTGCACCATGGGTGCCATTAGGCTTGCACTTGCTGTAATCGGTTACACCGAGGCGAACTGATGGCAGGTCGTTGGTATAGCTCCAGGTCTTGGTGCCAACGATCATGTTCCACCATACACCGCAGTACTTGGTAGGATGAATCCATGAAGTATCCTTAATCTTGCAAGGCTCGTTGAGATTCAATGTCAACTTGCATGAAAGCATATCACGGGCATCATCGCTCACCATCACGGTACGCCAAGGAGTATTGAACGGAGTCTGGATGAATCCCTTTCTGCCCACGGCATCAGGAGTCAACCAAGACTCAAAGGTCAATGTCTTCTCATCCAGGTTGAGGTGCATGGTTGGATAATCCAGACAGGCAGCCTCGTGAATATTGATATAGAGACCATCCTTGGTCTTCATCTGGAGCGATGTCTGAACACCGGTATCCGAGAAGACGGTGGTAGATGAATTACTCTTGTAAGATTCGCGGTTCTTGGCGATGACTGGACGGATGCCGGTCAATGGAGTAATGTTGTAGTCATACTCCTGGGTGTCGTAATCGCCCGGAATCCAGTAGGCAGTATGATCGCCTGCCATGGCAAACTGGGTATGCTCCTCCTGAATCACAAAGTAGTTCAGACTTTCCTGCTGAGGGAACTCATAGCGCAAGCCCATACCATAATCATATACACGGAAACGGATGGTGATGTTACGCTTGGAGGAAGCCTGGTTCAGGTTTACCTCCATCTCGTTGTAATGGTTGCGGATGGTAGCAGTCTCGCCCCATACTGGCTTCCAGGTTTCATCGAAGGTCGATGTCTTGCTGCCGGTTTCTGTGAAACCATCCATCAGGCTGGTTTCCTCCATACCCTTAGAGGCGTGCTTATCCTTCGCCAGCTCCAGTCCGAGATGCGATGGCTTACATACAGTCTTTCCCTTATAGCTCATCTCGTAGGTAGGCTGTCCCTTTTCGGATAAAGAGAAAGTTACCGAGACGTTGCCGTTAGGCGACTTAACGGTCTGGGCTGCTGCCAACATCGGGAGCAAGAGGCCCATCACTAATACATTCAGTTTCTTCATACTGTTCAGTTATTGCTTATTCTTGTTTTTTTGAATCCTTGTTAGTTAACCTTAATCATAATCTGTTTATTCTTAAGACAGTGCAAAGATACAAAAAACAAAAATACCCTCCGCTAAATGGGAGGGTATTTTTCCGTATATCAAGGTGCAAACGTTTGCACGATTTTGCATTTGCTATTGCAACATTTTAGTTGCGGCCACCCTGAGCTATCAGTTCGGAGATGTTCTCCATGAACTCCTTGCTGGCAGCCAACTCTTCCAGACTCAGGTGCATGCGATAGCGCCAGTAGTGCTTTGGATTGGCTGGGATGTTGATGCGCTCGGCATCGGCATCTGGCAAACGGAGCTTTTCATCGATGGCAAGCCAATCCTGTACGCTCAATACGCAGAGCATGGATGGAGAGGTAAGATGGCGGGAGATGATGTCTCTTGCCAACCAACCTGGGAGCGGATGAGGAGCTGGTCCTTCACGATAGAGCATCGTATTGTAATACTCCTGGGTACGGGAGATGTTCTCGTCCCACCACATACGCAAGGTAGGCATATCATGACTGGAGATGGTGCAGACAGAGCGGTATGGGTTACGGCTCAGATGACCAAACTTAACCGATGGATCCTTTGGCATGCTCTGGAGTTCCAGACTCAATATCTTCAATTCGTTCATCACCCATGGCACACAATCAGGTACCATACCCAGGTCTTCGGCACAAACCAGCATGCGGGTAGCCTGAACCAGCTTAGGCAACTTCTTCATCGCCTCGCCATACCAGAACTGGTTGTTTCGGCGATAGAAGTAGTCGTTATAAAGACGATTGAATGCTGCCTTGTCAACATCATAGAGCGACTCGTAGACAAAGTCGAGCTGTGCCGAGATACGTGGATGGAAGAGTCCTGGGTTCTTGCGGTCGCGAACGAAGAGCACGTCGCTGATCAGGGCATACAAGCCATCACGCAACCAGATTTCCTTCTCTTCTGTCACATCAGCAAAGAGAGCCTCCACCTTGCGCTGGGTATCTACCTCAGGCTTCATCTGATAGCGTTCCTCATCCAGGCGGTCGAGATACTTCTCCTTCACTTCGTCGGCACGCTCATGGAACATACGGTCCAATATCCAGTCGGTAATGAACGGACGGAGGAATCTGTCCTCCTGGAAGTTCAAGCCGTAGCTCTGAATCTCCTCACGGGTCATGCCGAGGGCTGGGGCAAACTGTCCGAGCAAACCATGCACGCTATCCACAGGGATTTCCCAGATGCGGAAGAAGCCGAGCACATGGTCGATGCGATAGGCATCAAAGAACTTCGACATATTCTGGAAGCGGCGGGTCCACCACTGGCAACCGTCCTTCAACATCTCATCCCAGTTGTAAGTAGGGAATCCCCAATTCTGACCATTCACAGAGAAATCATCAGGTGGAGCACCCGCCTGACCGTTCAGATTGAAGTACTTAGGCTCCATCCAGACATCGCAGCTGTGGCGATGTACGCCAATAGGAATATCACCCTTCAGGATAACGCCCTTCGCCTTGGCATGTTCGTGCGCCTCCTGCATCTGCTTGTTCAGGATGAACTGCACGAAGTAGAAGAACTCCACATTCTTGTATGCCTCGGCTTCTGGGTTGGTCAAATCCTTGCGCTCAGCCTCATCCCAGATGTTATGGTCTGGCCACTGAGTGAAGTCGGCAGTGCCATTCTTGTCGCGCAGGTAAGAATACTGTGCGTAAGGCACGAGCCACTGTTGTGTATCCTGAATGAAAGCCTTGAAATCGGCTCCCGACATCATCTTTTTACCTTCCTGTGCAAATATCTGTTGCAGATAATTCTGCTTGTAATCATTCACCTTCTCATAATCAATCTGATGCAAGGCATTGAGTTCCTTGCGGGTCTTCTCTGCCTCCTCGCGAGCCTTCTTGTCCTTCAACGCTGGCAACGCATTCAGATCGGCATACATCGGATGGATGGCAAAGACGCTGATGCAGCTATATGGATAACTGTCCGTCCAGGTATGGGTGATGGTAGTATCATTGATTGGCAGAAGCTGAAGAACTTTCTGACCGGTAGAAGCCACGAGGTCTATCATGGTCTTCAGGTCGCCGAAGTCGCCCACGCTGGCACTCTTCTCGCTGCGCAAGGAGAATACTGGCACCTGCGTTCCGGCAAGCTTGCGGTTGTAGAGGGCAAAGAAAGCCTGGTCCAGATCATAAGCGATGGCATCACCAGCCTTCATCTCCGGCAGGTCGATGGTGCGGTTCATGCCTGTTTCCCAGAAAAGCAGGTCCTTCTTCTCGTTGTAAGCCACAAACTTGAACTCCATGTGAGCGGTCTGCAGATGAACAGCATCCACATCTGCCACCCATTCGTTATAGGTGTGCTGTGTCATCTTCAGCATTTTTTCTGCATTCCATGCACCCAGCACATTGTCGGCACCCACCACTCCGAGTCTTTCTCCATCACGAAGCTGAGGGGCACGCACGATGAGGCGTACGGTCTTGGCACAGTTCTGCATCGCCAGTTCTTCTGGAGCCTGGTGATTGATGCAATCGGTAAAGGCACTGCTGTAAAGATAAGCATCCTCAGGTATCACCTTCCAACTGTCATAGAGGGTGAACTCATCCGCCTTGGTGGCGTTCAGTTCCAGGCAATGCTTCACGAGAAGCCACTCGGTCTTGAGCACCCTGCCATCGCGCTCTACACTATAATAATAGGTGTAAGCCTTTGCTGGCTGTTCTACACACCAGTCAAACGACCATCTCTCGCCATTGAGAGTGGTCATCGGGAACCTAAGTTCCTCATCCTCCTTCTGAATGTTCAAGACGAGCTGCTCGCCGAACAAGGTTCTGTATTCTATGTTAAAATGAATTGTCATAAGACTCCATTTAGAGGTTAGTTATTTATTATTTTTATTTCCGGTGCGAAATTAGCAAAAATATCCGTAACAAGTACGGTTCTTTTGCACAAATCGAGGAAAAACAAATGCAAACGTTTGCATTTGTTTTCCTTGACTGGCATTATTCATGGTTCTTGATAAGCCTTATTTCTTTTCCTTGATGATGCTGACAGATAAAGCACCGGCGATGAGCAATACACCAGCCACTATCATCATGTCGCTCTGATGAGAACCAATCAAGCTCAGGATGGTGCCGCCACAGATGGCTGCCACAATCTGAGGAATACAGATGGTTCCGTTAAACAGGCCCAGATAAGCGCCCATGTGACCATAGCCCTGCAAGGCGTTGGTAACAAAGGTGAATGGCATTGCCAGCATGGCTGCCCAACCCGCACCAATCATCAGGAATGGGATAAACTGCAAGTATTGGTCGTGCAGGAATGGAATAAGAGCGAAGCCCACACCACCAATCAGCAAGCTCACGCTATAAGCCATTTTGGTGTTTTTGAACTGAGGAAGCACCACAGCCCAAAGCACGCTGCCCACAGCCTGTACGGCAAAGAGGATGCCCACCCAGTTGCCTGCCTCCTGGAATTCAGCCGACTTAGGGTCGGTGGTATTCCAAACGGTTTCGGCGATGGCACCGGTAGAATAGTTCCAGAGATAGAGGAAGCCAGCCCAGCAGAAGAACTGTACCAGTCCCACCTTCCAGAAGGTAGATGGCGCATTCTTCAAGAGCGTAATCCAATCGGCCTTACCCTCTTCTTCCTTTTCCACATCGCCAGCTACACCATTATACTCCGCATACTGCTGCGGATTCCACTCCTTTACCTTCATCGTGGTGTAGATAACACAGAGAATCAGGATGGCAGCACCCACATAGAACGACCAGATAACGGAATCAGGCACAACGCCTTGTTCTGCCACATTCTTGATACCCAGGAAGGTAAAGAGGAACGGGAAGATGTATCCAGCCACAGAGCCGGCATTGCAGAGGAAACTCTGGATAGAGTAAGCCTTCGCCTTCTGCTTCTCGTTCACCATATCGCCCACCAGCATCTTGAAAGGCTGCATCGCCATGTTGATGCTCGTATCCAGAAACATCAGGGCAATCAAGCCGAAGAGCATGGCTCCGCTCACGGTAAGGCCCAGCGAACCGGCATTCGGCAGCAGGCACATCACGAGGACAGCAATCGTGGCACCCACGAAGAGATAAGGGATGCGGCGACCGAATCGGCACCAGGTCTTATCACTCAGCGTACCTACGATAGGCTGTACCAGGATTCCCATCAATGGAGGGAGAATCCAGAAATAACTCAAGTTGTGTGGGTCAGCACCCAACGTTGCAAAGATTCGGGAGATGTTGGCGCTCTGAAGGGCGTAGGCAATCTGTACCCCGAAGAAACCGAAGCTCAGGTTCCAGAGCTTCCAGAAACTCAAATCAGGTTTTTGTGTCATATTGTTGTTATTTTAAATTTCAATGTTCGGTGTTCAAAGTTCAAGCTTATCTCGTAGTTCCTCTTACCACAAGTCGGGTTCTCACCACTCTTTTCTCCACATCATCCTTCTGGATGGATCCCTCCACCTGTCCGATGAGGATATTTGCTGCTTCCTCGCCCACTGCTACGCCTCGCTGTTCCACGGTGGTAAGCATCGGGTCGCTCGCCTTGGCACGGTCGCCATTGGTAAAACCGCAGATACTGATGTCATCAGGCACAGCGTATCCCATGCGCTTGGCGGTATAGAGGATGCCGATGGCGGTATCGTCATTGATGGCGAAGAAAGCATCCGGCACTTCATCCTGCTCCAGGATTTCAGGCGTGATAGCCTCAGCCTGCGCACGGTTATCGCAGATTCTCACCCAGTCAGGGTTCTCGGTAAGTCCATGCTTCACGATGGCATCATGGTAACCGTTGTATCTGTTTTTGGAAATCTCCATGTTCATTGGCGAACCATAGAAGGCTATCTTCTTGCAGCCCGTATCAATGAGATGGGTCACGGCGGTGAAGGCACCCATGTAGTCATCCACCACCACTCTGGAGCAGTTCACCCCCGTACAGATTCGGTCGATGAAGACGAGCGGCACACCATTGTCCATCAACTTCTCGAAATGGTCATACTGCTTGGTATCCTTTGCCTGCGAAACGATGATGCCACACACCTTATTCTTATAGAAGTCTTCACAGATAGCCACCTCTCGGTCGTATCGTTCCTTGCTCTGCGCCACCATCACACGATATCCCCTGGCTCTCGCCTCCTCCTCTATTCCCGAGAGGATAGACATAAAATAATAGTGAACCATCTCGGGGATGATAACTCCGATTACCTTCATCGGCTGCACCCTGCTGTGGCGAAGTGCCTCGCCGATGATGTTCGGATAGAAGTTATGTTCACGTGCGTATGCTTGAATACGCTCCTTCTGGGCAGCACTGATTCTCGGACTGTCCTTCAATGCTCGGCTCACCGTGGCGATGCTTACCCCCAGGTCGCGAGCAATATCCTTCATTGTTATATTGTTATTTTCGTTCATGTTGTTTCTAAGTTACGCTGCAAAATTAGACAAATATCCGTTATCTTGTACCTTTTTACTTGATTAATATCAAGCAAATCAAGTGCAAACGTTTGCGCATAAGAAATAACGGAATTAACTAAAAAATAGTGCATTGTATCGAAAAACACTGTAAATTTGCACCCAGAAAGAATAAGCAACGCAAAACCTCGACCTATTTTTTTATAAAACAAGGCCAGAGACTAACAATGATATTCAACTACGAATTTAAATATAATTATAAACATAAACTTAAAAATCAAGCAAAATGATGAAGCAGGTAAAATTTAAATTGCCTCTCAGAGCATTGACCCTCGCAGGTGGTCTGCTTCTGACAGCAAGTTCCTTTGCGCAGACTAATGCGATTAAGGGACACGTGAAGGATGCTTCCGGTGAACCAGTCATGGGTGCTACCATTACAGTGAACGGTAAGGCAGTAGGTATTACCGACATGGATGGTAACTTCTCTGTTGACGCAGCTCCAGGTACCAACCTTACTTTCACCTATCTGGGAATGACTCCACAGACCGTGAAGGCTTCTAAAGAGATGAACATTACTATGAGTGATGATTCAAAGGCTTTGAACGAAGTCGTTGTCATCGGTTATGGTGTGGCTAAGAAGTCTGACTTAACCGGTTCTGTTACAGCTATCAAACCTGATTCTAAGAATAAGGGTGTGGTTGTTAACGCACAGGATATGCTTACTGGTAAGGTTGCCGGTGTAAACATTACCAGCAACGATGGTACCCCTGGTGGTGGTGCCAAGATCCGTGTTCGTGGTGGTTCTTCTTTGAACGCATCTAACGACCCATTGATCGTTATCGATGGTCTGGCAATGGACAACGATGGTGTTAAGGGTCTTTCTAACCTCCTTTCTGTAGTTAACCCACAGGATATTGAGTCTTTCAGTGTCTTGAAAGATGCTTCTGCAACTGCTATTTATGGTTCCCGCGGTTCTAACGGTGTCATCATCATTACAACCAAGAAGGGTCGCAAGGGTCAGAAGCCTACCGTTTCTTACTCTGGTAGCGTAACCATCAGCGAGAAGAAGAACACGGTTGATGTTCTTAGCGCTGACGAGTTCCGTGCAAATGTGGAAAGACTGTATGGCAAAGACAGTGAAGCTTATAGCGCACTGGGTACAGCCAACACCAACTGGCAGGACCTGATTTACCGTACAGCTATCAGCCACGACCACAACATTACAGTTTCTGGCGCAGCTAAGTCTCTCCCATACCGTGTTTCTGTAGGTTATACAGACCAGCAGGGTATCATAAAGACATCAGACTTCAAACGTGCTACAGCATCTTTGAACTTGAACCCATCATTCTTCCAGGATCACTTGACATTGAACCTGAATGCCAAGGGTATGTATGCAAGAACCTTATATACTGATGGTTCTGTAGTATCATCAGCTGTAAGAATGGACCCTACTCAGGATCCATACAAGTTTACATCTCAATACCACAAGAATCAGTTGGGCAGCTATATGAAAGAGACTCTCTACAACTATGGTTGCTATTTCCAGTGGTCAAAGAAAGCAGAATTTGGTGACAATACATGGCCTTTCACTTATGACAGCACCACACAGATGCCTAACCCTCTGTCTTTGCTGGATCAGGGCAGTCAGATTGCTCACAGCCGTTCATTCA
>ENA-UERG01001334-UERG01001334.1-human-gut-metagenome-genome-assembly--contig:-NODE-1334-length-20924-cov-3.958795_pt1 | contig 20924 bp, 25 predicted proteins | sample MGYA00242954_ERZ507954 | MGnify/ENA primary metagenome ERZ507954 (study PRJEB26167, sample SAMN06115478) | human gut metagenome | host: Homo sapiens | place: China:Sichuan | collected 2015-01-21... | reverse complement strand
CAGCGCGATTTTATCAGAGAGATAGAAATCCGCCGAGAGAGTGAGCGCACCGCCATAGATGAAGGCGTCGCCGTTGTGGAGCGTGGAGCCGTCGGACAGGGTGTGTCTGCCCCAGTTCACCGTTTCGTAGCCACCGAGAGCCGACACGCCGCCATAGAGGTGGAAGGTCTGCGAATAGTCGCTGACAAGATGGAGATTATATCCGGCCTCCGCCGTGAACTGCGCCACGGGGATACGACCTTTTTCGGCGTATGGCTTATAGGTCTGGAGATACTCGCCGCCGAAGCTCCAAGTGTTCGCGCCACCCTTGAATACCGAGTAATACACTCCGAATGAATAGCCGCAGTCGCGGGAGTTGCCTGTATAAAAACCGTCTGCCATATTCGCCTTTATTTCCACCGCTGACATTCCGGGGAGGCATCGCTGGGCCATTGCCTGCCCCGTGAAAAGGGCAAGCATGGCAGCGAAGATAAACATCGCTTTTCTCATAGGTTACTGGATTGAAAGTTCGTCGATTACGTTGGCACGCACAATATCCTCGTTCTCCACCACGAAAGACTGATGGCGACCACCTTCTTTCTCGGCGACCTCGATCACGAGCTGCTTATCATCGGGAATAGTGAATTTCTCCAACGCAAACACTGTTCTCTCCGATGATTTTGCAGGAACGACCACTACATAGTTCTGGGCGCGGAGCGGTTCCAAAACCTGCTCCTGCATGGCAGTACGTTTGATAACCTTCTTATCCACAATCTTGAAGCTCACAAAATCAACATCGAAAGGAATGTTAGAGGAGTTTTTCAACTCGGTATGAAAGTAGAGCAAGCCATTGTTGGCATAGATGGATTTAAGGAGAAATTGCACGCCGAAACGCTTGGAGCCGATATGCTTTATTTCGCGCTTGTTCTGCTTGTGGATAGATTTCATAATCAGCTTGACAAGCATAGGACTCTCACTGCCTAGGCGTTCAAGATAGATTTCCTGCGCGTTATTGGGACGGTTCACTGATTCGCCGTCGTGGAGAAAGTCTGTCATCTCGATATTGAGCAATAGCGGCTCTTTGGCAAATTTCACATTGAAGCTGTAATATGATCCGTCCTCGGTAATGACCGAAAGATTTGTTTCCTGCTTGAACGACTTGAAGGCGGATTTGACACGCAGCACGTTCTTCGCACCGTCTGCAAGTCCGGCGACAAGATTTTCGTTTCCCAAATCGACATAGGTGATCTCTGCCGGAAAGATGATGTGCGTCGTTTTCTCATAACATACCTCCAGAGCGTGGGGCGGAATCATGCGGTCGAAGCCAACTTTTCGGGTAAGACCCCTGAACTTGTCGCCGTCGGTATAGTCCGCACCGTACACGTTGACATCGTGGGCGGTTGCCTGTTCAGTATCAGGCGACACTTTGTTATCGGTGTTTTCGGGTGCCGTGCCTTTGGCGGATGCGGATGCCGCCATTGTAAGCACGGCGACGAGAGAAAGAAAAAGTGTTTTCAATTTCATATTTCTAATTGGGTTATGTGTTGTTTGTGTTATTAATCTTCCGGCTGGTGAAGCATCACGCGATAGCCGGATTTAAGATGTACTTTGACAGTGCGCATCTTCTTTGTCAGGTATTGCGACACGCCGTTGATAAGTCCTCGCCCGACATCAGAGGCTATCTGCGCCCCGGTATTGGTGGAAATGTTGATTGAGCTGCCCATCGTACTGCCCATGTTGGCACCGATTTCATGCAGTGCGTCACTCTCCATAGAGTTGGGAATGTTGATACCTTCCTGGCCGTCGGAGTCGTAAACCTGCAACTCCACATCGTATATGGAGCCGTCGCACTCGATTGAGGATATTTCGATTTCCAGCCTCTCGCCCTGCACTCTTGCAGAGCCGACGATTACAGTATTACGCGGTATCAGCCGTGAGCCTACCCACATAGGTTCGGTGGTCCGTAACTTTACACTCTCGCCGTCGATAACACTCTGGTTTCCGGCTACAACTGCGGCTATGGTATTCTTGCTCACAGATTTTGCAGTGCCGACCGAAGTGTTGAAGCTACGGGCTGACGCCGAGCCGAGGGAGGACACGACATTGTGGTTGACCTGCGCCACCGGCTGCACATTGCGTTTCCCTTTTTCCTCCTGTGGCTGCGGTGCCTGATAGTTTCCTCCGTTGCCGTTGCCCATATATTGCGCCGCCAACTGGTAGGAGCGTTCAAGCATCTCCATCTGGTCCGGCTGCTGTGTCTGTTGCTGTGCAAGAGCGTTCTGCGCCTCCAATTCGTCAATCCTTGCCTGCAACTCGGCAACCTGTGTCGCCTCGGTGTTCTCCGGCACGAAGAAGTCATCAAGCGAAGCCTGCACCTCCTGATAGGTCTGGGCTGATGTTTCGATTGCTGATGTATGCACAACGGTATCGGTCGATTGCGAGGAAAGGGTGTCGAGCGAGACGATTGCCTTTTGCTGTGCCTCATGCTCCTTTGCAGCCTCGGCAGCGGCATATTCCTCAGCCTTGCTTTTCATGCCGTCGTTCTCTCCTTCAGGAATTTCGGTGTTGAAGGCATCACCGACCTTGCCCTCTCTTTCGTTAAGACTGGAATACAGCAGCCACAGTATGACTATGCCGCAGAGTATCGCCGCAGGCATGACGACCAGATATTTCATCATCTTCTGCCGCTCAGCCTGTGATTTGGGCTGAAAAAGGGCGTTAATCTTCGTTTTCCATTCCTGCACTGTCATAGGCGGCCGGGGTTAAGGGTTTGACATCGCCATTGTTGGCGGCGGGCAGTTCCAGTGCGCGGATATGTTCCACTTCGACCGCCTGACGGGAGTGGCCCAGTCCTATGCGGTAGCAGGCGTGACCAAATACGAAGAAGGCAATCAGCACAAAGGCGCAGAGCATGACGCTCACAACCGTCAGCCGCTGTCGGCGGGGCAGACCGTCGCACGCCTCGCGTAAGCGTACCGTGATTTTATCCCGGCAAAGGGATATGTAGTGTTTGGGGTGTTTCATCGTTTTGTCGTTATTATGTCTTTGTTCTCTATGATTGTGAAGCCCTCGATGATGAAACCGTTGGGATTGTCGTCGGAGCGGGATACGTTTGAAAGGCGGCAGTCGGTCACCAGCGTCCGCTGGGTCACATTGCTCTCGCGGATTATCATCTGACGCGCGTAGGTTCTGGCTGTGTAAGGGTAATTGTTGAAATCACACACCACGCTGTCGACCTGCACCACCTGATTGATGTTACCGGCGATTATGCGGTTGTAGTAGCCTTTCTCGGAAAAGTCGGTGTAGTAGTTGTAGGCACTCTTGTCGGAGAGTATCAGCGCACGGTTGATGTTATGCTCGATGGCCGATTTGTCGGGCGAGAGGTTGAAAAACAGCTCGTGGAAACGTCGGACGTGTTCCCGCGCCTCCGCCGGGCGGTTCTGGCTCATATCCTGCGACAAGGCGAGCATAAGTGACTTGCCGTTATCAAGCACATAAATCTTTTCTCGCTGTTTCTCTGCGAAATTGAAAGCCGAAATCAGAGCCACCGACACAACCACTGCGCACATCGCCACGAACACAATACCGAACAGCCTTATCTGACGGAAAGAGGTTTCGATGTTTTTGAGTGATTTGAATTCCATTTAATCAGTGTTTGAATGTCGTTTGAAGATTATTTGAGCAGTTTACCGGCTCGGCCTGCAACATTGCCGACAACTGCGCCGCCGACACTTGCCGCCCCGGAGCCAGCCTGCATAGCGGTGTTGTTGACTGCACGGTTGTAATTGCCCGCGCCACCTGCCTGTATGATCCAGCCTGCCACAGTGGGAATTGTAAAGTACCCTATGATGCCGATTATCATAAATATGATGTAGCAAGTATTTGAACTGTCGAGGTTTGCGTTTGGATTGTTTGTCAGCTCCGATATGTCGTTCTGCAACATCAGCACCTGTATTTTCGCCAAGATGGTCGAAAAGAGGTCTGCGACCGGCAACCATAGATATGTCTGAATATAGCGGCATATCCACTGTGTCAGCGTTGACTGGAAACCATCCCAGACTGAGAGCGCAAAGGCAATAGGGCCGAGTATCGCCAGCACAATCAGAAAGAAAGTGCGGATTGTGTCAATCGTGAGTGAGGCAGCCTGAAAGAGCATCTCCAGCAGCTCACGAAAGAAATTCTGTATCGCCTTCTTGACCTTATACATTCCGCGCTCGATATACATTCCGGCGGCGGTGCCTATCTCCGTCACGCCTAACTCGTCAATCTGCCTGTCAAACTCGGCGTCGTCAACAAGGTAAGCGGTCGATGGATCATTCATCATCGCCTCGTATTCGAGACGGTCTTTTTCCTCGCGGTAGTGCTGCATATCGAGGGTTTGCCCCTCCAACATACCGGCTGTACCCTGCACAATTGGCGACATCACCGAGTTGATGGTACCGAGGACTACGGTCGGGAAAAACATTATACAGAAACCGATTACGAAAGGACGGAGCAGCGGGAACACATCTATGGGTTCGGCTCGCGCCAGCGACTGCCATATACGGTAGGCAACATAAAAGAGCGCGCCTAATCCGGCTATCCCTTGCGCTACCCCCGCCATGTCGCCGCAAAGAGGCATCATCTCGTCGTAAAGCGACCGCAATATGGAGTGAAGGTTGTTGAAATCTATCGCACAGAGCATAGGCCTTACCAGTATTTTTCAGAGCCGTCACCATAGAGAGCCACAACGCGCTGCGTATCGGCTTTCTTTTTAGCGCGGAGATACGATACACTGATGTTCTTGTTGGTATAGTAGGCGGTCAGGTTCTTCAAACGCTTCATTTCACGGTAACAGTCGTCAACTACATCCATGCGGTCTTTATCAGTCATACTTAGCGTTGTGATATTGACAACCTGTTTCAAGTCGGTCAGTACACCGTTGGCTTCTTCGAGGATACGGGTGTATCCCGATGCGATTGCAGACAACTCCGACGATGTAAAATTCGGATCGGTCAGCATTTTTTGGAAATTGTTGACATAGTAGCCGGAGATGTTGCCGAGCATCAGTATTGTCTGCTGCACCTTTCGCGCATCGCGGACAAGGTTGTTCACCGACTGGAGTGCGTCGTAATACTTTTTCGCCTGCTGATAGATTTTCACCGTTTCCTGAAAATTCTTCACCATGTGCGTCGCCGTCTGCGACTCCTGCACAAGTGATTTAGAGTTGTTTACGATACTCTGGGCAATATTCGACGGGTCAATGACCGTCCATTGGGCCGAGGCCGTGCCCGCGCCTAACAGGAGGCATAGGGCAATTAAGGGAATTATGATTTTCAGTTGTTTCATTATTCATTTTTTAGTTGATTTTGGACGCCATGCGTCCAATTGTTCTCACTAAGGCGGTAAAAAACCAGACAAGGGCAAGCAGGAGAACTGCGAGAGCAGAGGCAACGGTGCCAACTACTTTTTTGCTTTCATACATTATTTCTCTCTCCTTTCGTTGGCTAACTGCTTTATAGCCGCCTCGATGTCGCCACCGAGCTGACGGGCGCGGGCGAGGACCTGCATTTTCTCCGTTTCCTCGGTCGTATAGGCGAGGTATTCTTCCGGCGATACCTCGGTTGCATAGACAGCCGACTGTGTTCCACCCAGCCCAATCCACACCTCCTTGTAGTTACGGTTCGGATTGTTCGCCATATTGATACTGAGTATCTGCGCCTTTTCTTTGTCAGTTAAGCCCAACAGCTCCTGTATCTGATCAAAGCGGTTCATATACTTCCTCTGGTCGAGCAGTATCTTGCAATCAGAGTTATTTATGATGGTTTCCTTGACGATCGGCGACGATATTATGTCGTCAACCTCCTGCGTAACCACCACAGCCTCGCCGAAATACTTGCGCACCGTCTTGAACATATAGCGCATATACTCCGCCATGTTAGCCGTTGACAACGCTTTCCAAGCCTCTTCGCAGATAAGGACTTTCCGCACACCTTTCAAGCGTCGCATTTTGTTGATGAAGGCTTCCATGATGATGATTGTCACCACCGGGAACAGGTCTTTATTGTCGCGGATAGCATCAATCTCGAACACCACGAAACGCTTGTTAAGCAGGTCGATGTTTTCTTTGGAGTTCAGCAGGAAGTCAAAGCGACCGCCATGATAATACTGGCGCAGCGTTGTCAAAAAGTTATCTATGTCAAAATCCTGCTTGTAGATGGGGATGGGACGCTGTGCCATTTCAGCGCGGTAGTCGTCACGCATAAACTCATAGAAAGAATTAAAGCAGGGAACGATGTCGCGGTCTTTCTTCATCTTTTCAAGGAACATCGACAGTGCGGAGCCAAGCTCACCGGATTCCGTTTTTGTCACGCGGTCGTCTTCCGACTTCCATAGAGTGAGAAGCAGCGTCTTGATTGAGTCCTTCTTCTCCACATCGAACACCCCGTCCTCGGTGAAAAACGGATTGAAAGAAATCGGCTTTTCCTCTGTATAGGTGTAATAGGCGCCATCTTCACCGTGGGTTCGGTTGTGGATAAGGTTACACAGTCCTTCGTAAGAATTGCCGGTGTCAATCAGCAGGATATGCGCTCCCTGCTCGTAATACTGTCGTACCAGATGATTGGTGAAGAACGACTTGCCGCTGCCCGACGGACCGAGGATGAACTTGTTGCGGTTGGTGGTTATGCCGCGCTTCATAGGTTCGTCGGAAATATCCAAGTGGATAGGCTTACCCGTGAGGCGGTCCACCATCTTCATGCCAAATGGCGACAGTGACGAGCGGTAGTTCGTTTCGGCAGTGAAGAAACAAACGGCCGGTTCTATGAAAGTATAGAAACTTTCCTCGGCGGGAAAATCCGCCTCGTTGCCGGGCATCGCCGCCCAGAACAGCGTCGGGCAGTCTATGGTGTTGTGCCGTGGCATACACCCCATAGTCGCAAGCTGACCGCCGACATCGTTCTTTATCCGACGCAGTTCCTCGGCATCGTCGCTCCAAGCCATGATATTGCAGTGGCAGCGCACCGATGTAAGACCGAAGCTGTGTGCCTCGTTCAGATAGCGGTCAATCCACTCCTTGTTTATGGCGTTTGAGCGTGAGTAACGGCTTAACGAGTTCATATTGCGTGCCGTCTTTTCAAAGCGGCTCAGGTTCTCGTCGTGGTTGTCAATCAGCACATACTGGTTGTAGATGTGGTTGCACGGCAGGAGTAGACCCACAGGGGAGGCAAAGGACAGGCGGCAGTCAGAGCGGTCAGTCGACAGGCGTTCATACCGGTTGTCGGTGCTGACTTTGCCGGGCAGGTCTTCGGTGTCTGAGAGCGTATGCAGGCAGAGCATCTTGTCGCCGACACGCATCTCCTTTGCAGAGAGGTCAATATCTTCGAGACAGGTCACATCGTTAAGCGATAGCGACATATATTTCTCAATGATGCCAGATTTCGTTTCGGTGCCGAGAATATCATCGTCGCCCAGACGGATCATGCGGATATATCCTGTGTCGTTGATAATTCGCTCAAACTGTTCGACCGACTCCATAAAGCGCACAATCATCTCGTGATTGAGTTCCTTCGGCGTGATACGACCACGGCAGAGAGTGGAGAAATTGGACTGCTGGCGCATACGCTCCTTTGTTGTCTTTGTCAGGAACAGGTAGCACTTGTGTTCCAAATACGGCCGCTCGTTGAAATGACGCTCGAAAGAGCGGTCGAGGAACGACAGGTTGTCTTTGTCAAGCTCCGGGCGGTAGACATCGCTCACAAACCAGTCCTGCTTATGTACCACCGAGTAATGCGGCAACACCTTGATTGCCTTGCACCAAGCAGCGTGCATAGCCTCGTATTCCTGCGATGTCACAGTGAACAGTTCCGGGAGGCGGACCTCGTAGGCCACCGTTATGTCGGCATCCTTCGAGATTATACAGCCATGCTCCACAGCCAGAAGCGGCAACTTGCTCTCGAGGGTTGTTGCTTTGAGGGTGTTTCTCATTTTCTTCTTCCTTTAATCAGTCGGTTAAGTCGCAGACGGTTGATGATATAGCGGGGGCGGTACTTTGCCGAGGTCAGTTTCATAAGTCCGTACTGACCGTACTTGCCATTGAGCCTGAAAGTGTACCAGACCAGAACCGAGGCACTGACGGCTCCGAAGCCAATGCAGAACCACTGGGGCAGTCCGCTCATATACATGATGACGAACAGCACGAAGTCGGCTATAAGACCACCGGCGAAGATGAAAAGGTACTGCGCTTTCAGCCCCTTGTATTCCACCGTCCTGCCTATCCCTTTGTTAATGGTATATTCCGGCATCAGAGGAAGAATGAACGGAGGATAGTCGCTGCGACAATAAGGAAGATACAGGCACCGAACCACGAGGCTGCGGTCTTGCTTGTGTCAGGATCGCCGGAGCTGAATTTGCCGTAAACTTTGACACCGCCGATAAGACCGACTACTGCGCCGATGGCATAAATCAGCTTGGTGCCGGGGTCGAAATACGAGGTCACCATAGAAGTCGCCTCGTTGATACCCGCCAGACCGTTACCGGCGGCCCACATCTGCACGGCGGCAGTGAGAAGAAGCAGTGCAGCCATAGGTCGGCGCAGGTGCGGCGCGTTCATAAACGCCACAATACGGTTGTAGAGATTTTTGAGAAATTTAATCATAAACTGTTCTTTGGTCTTAGGTGTGTTCTCAGGAGAGAATGTTGAGATTGATTTCATCGACATTAAAAGTGTCGATTGTGGCCGAGAATACGACTTTTTTGTTGGCGAGTGTTTCCTCATTGACCGGCTCGTCGGGGTCGCCATAGATGATTGCGAAAAGTCGTCGGCGCACGCTGGGGTCAAGAGAGAGTTTGTCGCCCAGCTCCGTGCCCTGAATGTCAGTGAGCACCACTTTCGCCGTCTTTGCCTCATCAGAGGTATGGGGTTCTCCCTTTGCCACACGCACAGCGGTTTCAAGCTCCTTAAAGCCGTGGCCGCCGGTTCGAGGCTCGTCAGGCTCTGGCAGCTCGCCCGACATTTCCCCGACAGTGGTGTGAGTGAACATCTTTTCGAGGTCGCTACCGTTTGTTGCGGTAGTGGCGGGTGCAGAGTCCGGTGTCTGCTTTTCGATGCCTTCGGGTTCGTCGGCGAATTTCACATCGGAGAGGCGTGTGTATTCGGTTATCGCAATGGGTACGGCCTTTTTGACGGCGCGGTTGATAAGTTCCTCAAACTGCGCCATGTCGAGATGGCTTTCGCCGGCGATAACGTGGCGGACGGGAGCTTGGCCGCCTTCTGTTGTTTCAGCCTGTTTATCCTCGGCAGGGGTAGTCGGTTGTGGTGCGCTTTCCAGCGGTTTCTGGTCCGGAGCGACATTGTCGGGTTTCTTGAAAATTTTGCTGATAAGCCAGATATTGCTGGCAAGCAAGGCGATGATGAAGATCGTTTCCATCAGAAAAGGGGCTGTGTGTTCATCAGGTAAATCGCATTGACCGTGTCGCGGTTACGCTCGAAATGGTCTTTTACGATTTCCGTGAGGTACGCCCCGGCAGAGGCTTTATCCTTGCCGACGGCTCCCGCAATCCTCGTGAGCAGCTCGTGCATCTCTTCGGAGATATAGACACGGTGCATGGAGCAAATGCGGTTGTTGGAGAGATATTTCTGCTGGTATTTCTTGCAGCAGGCAAGTGTGGGCGACTGGAGGTCGAGGGCAACGTCGATACCCTCGGCGAGTGCGCCGCTGATTTTTTCCACTATGGGAGAGCTGTTCCTGTTTCGGGTCTTAGTCATTTCTGTACCGGGTTAAAAATTCGTTTATCTGTTCCTCGCAGTCCTTGAAATGCTTTTCGAGGACATTGTTGATGTAGGTTGACACGTTGCACCGCCGTGTGCCGCTGCGCGACTCCAGTTCCCTGATGCGTGAGCAGAAGTTCGGGTGTATGCTGATTGCGGGATACCTTTCATCGGGATAGCGATATTTGAGATTGTCGATGAAGGTCGCCTTGTAATCTTCAGCAGAGTCCGTCGGAGCGGATTTCTCTTTCCTTGCCACGCTGCGGGGGAACGGAGCAGGCGGCTCCGAGGCGTCCGGTGTCTGTGTCTGACGGTCGTGTTGCTTTGCTTTGCCGCCGAGGGGGGCGGCCGGGTCATCGCTCGCCCTGAACGACTCGATGATACGGTCGGCGTCGATGTCGCAGTCATATTTCTTCGCCATAGCCGCTATTTTTCAGTGAGGCCGATTATCGAAAGGATTTCAGCGGCGAGTTCTTCCACACGGCTTCCTTTGAGCAGCGTCTTGTCGGGCGGCAGCATGGTGGAGCGGAACACGGGGCGGTTTATCTCTTTCGACCCCTCGCGTCGGTATCGCTTAGTGTCGGGGATACGGGTTTTCATCGTGGCGAGTCCGTACTCCTCGAATACGCGCTCGTAGAGGTCGTAAAGCTCAGTGCGCTCTCTGGCATCTACGAGGTTCCACAGCATCTGAAACTGGCGTATGCTCGACTTGCCGGTAGTGATGATTTCGTTATGCACCCTCAGGGCAAAGGCAAGCGAGCTTTCGAGTATCAGCTTGTCGGCGGCTACGGGGCAGAAGATGTAGTCCATGCAGGCGACGGTCTTTACCACGCCGGGATTGTTGATGGTGCCGGGCAGGTCGAAGAATACGATGTCGTACTCATGGCCGCTGTTGATTACCTCCCTGACCTTGCTCATGGCGTCCTCGGGGCGCGCCGTCAGTATAGGGTAAGGGTCGGTGCCGAGGCGTTTGGCCTGCTCAAAATAGGCTTTCTTGAACACCGGGTTGAATTTCATCACCTCGATGTCACGGTCGCGCATATCCTTGATGCTGTACTGCGGGAAGTCGCAGTCCACCGCCAGCACCTTGTAGCCTTTGACGTAGTAGAGATAGCTTGCCATCAATACCGTCATGGTGGTTTTTCCGGCTCCTCCTTTCTGGGTGGAGAAGGCCACGAAAACGGGTTCTTTCATAAATTTTTTCTTGGTGTTTGATTGTTTCTCTGTTCTCTGTCGCCTCGCGTCGGCACACAGCGGGGGCTGACCGGTCTTTTTCAAGAAGCCCGGAAACCGGTACTTTCAGCAATGGCGGCAGGAGTTCAGGCCGTAAGGCTACAAGGCTACATATACCCGTGTACACTTACGGACGTTTGTCTGTACTTTTGTTTGAGCGGTAGCCCGCTCGTTTGTGTGGGGGGATTTCGGTCAATATGCCGGGCAGTCGGTGCAGTTGCCGGAATGTCGGTCAACACGGTCGTGACTCTGTTCCTATGGACATTAACTTGAACGGTCAGGTGTGTTGGAGTGTGTTCCTGCGTATGCCTGTGATTGCGCCGGGTTGTATGCCCGAAGGTCAAACCGTCACTCGGTAAGGGCAAGCGGCCGGATGTTCCTGCAAACATAAATTTGAACATGGCGGCGTCCGTCTGTCGTGACGATTACGCTGCAAAGTTACTGTGCGTCTGTCGGTAAAGCCAAATCCGACAGCCAAGCGGTAACGGCTGGCGTGTTATGGCGCGATTTGGCGTAAATACGTTTTTCGGACTGAATGGCACACGGAGGCGTTTTTCAGCTCCGGTGCGTGGTGGCACTCCCATCGCCATATCGGTACTCGTCGCCCGAACGCTCCCATAGGCGCGTAAAAGTTGCATTTACGTGATTATTTTCGTAACTTTATAAGAGCATTGCAGACGGCAACATGGCCGTCAGGCTTATTTTCATCGCCAAAAACCTGTCCGAACACACACAGACCGACGCCATGACCGGGGCGACGGCACAAAAACACATATATATTTAAGGTAGGCGACATTCTCCAAGATTTTCAAGGCTTCCATTGGGAAGAGCAAGGTATGTTGGGCGGCACTCGAAACCGAGATGGTGCCTCCCAACCCTTGCCCTTCGGGGATTGATGATTTTCTCCAAAGTCGAAAATCACAGATGATGCCTGCGGCAGTCCACAGCCAATCTGCGATGCAAACAGCTCAAATTTCCAGTATAAAATGAGTGAAAATTTCAACAAAGGTGGACGGCCTGCCAAGACCGATCCGTCGGTTAACCGCTATGTCGTGCGTTTCAACGCCGAGGAAAACGCGCGATTTCTCGCCATGTTCGACCGCTCCGGCGCGGTCAACAAGGCGGCGTTCATCAAGAATTTCCTGTTCCAGATGCCTTTCAAAGTGTTCACTGTCGATAAGGAAACACGGATTTTCATCGACCGTCTTGCCGGTTTCAACTCCCTCTATCGCACAATCGGCGTCAGTTACGACCTGCTTGTGAAAACCCTGCGTGAGAATTTCACCGAGAAAAAAGCCGCAGCAGCAATAGAGCGGCTCGAAAAACTGACTATGCAGCTCGTTTCGCTCAGTGACGACATCGTGAAGCTCGCACGCGAGTTTGACGGGCGATGGTCGCAAAAATCTCTTTAGGCAATTCCCTCTACGGGGCTCTTGCCTATAACGGCGAGAAGATTAACAAGGAGAACGGAAGGTTGCTTGACACCAACAAAATCTACAATGACGGCTCCGGTGCAATCGACATTAAACGGGCTTTCGCCGATTTCATGCGCTGGATGCCGTCAACGACAAAAACGGAAAAACCTATGGTGCATATCTCCCTCAATCCACATCCCGACGACGTGCTGACTGACGCCCAGTACACGCAGCTCGCACACGAGTATATGGAAAAAATGGGCTTCGGAGATATGCCTTATATGGTATATAAGCACATGGACATCGGACGCCACCATCTGCACATCGTAGCTCTGCGCGTAGACACCGACGGCAAGTGCATATCTGACCGCAACAATTTCTACCGCAGTAAAAACATCTGCCGTGAGCTGGAGGCGAAATACAATCTGCGCCCTGCCGAGCGTCAGCGGGTCACTCCCGACACGCCGATCACAAGCCTCGACGCATCGGGCGACATCAAGAAACAGCTTGCCAACACTGTCAAGCTCGTGGCAATGCGCTACCGGTTCCGCACACTGGGCGAGTTCAACGCTGTGCTTGGTCTTTTCAATGTGAAATGCGAACAGGTTGACGGTCGCGCCCGAGGCAGGGAGTATCATGGAATGGTATATTTCGCCCTTGACAACAACGGTAATGTGATAGCCGCTCCGCTCAAGGGCGCAAGGCTCGGCAAGTTTGCGAGCCGCACTGCCATTGACAACCGTTTTGAGCGTGCCGCCCGCGAGATTGACGACAAGAACCTCTCTGCCGTCACCCGCGCACGGGTCGAGCCGGTACTCGCGGCCAGCTCGGACTTGGAAGATTTCAAGACTCGACTTAAAGAGGCGGGGATTGACCTTGTGCTGCGTTTCACTGACGAAGGACGTATCTACGGCGTTACGTTCATCGACCATAATTCTATGTGCGTGTTCAATGGCTCCCGCCTCGGACGCGAATACTCGGCTAACGCCATCAACGAGCGTTTCAACTCTGTCGAGGGTCAGCAGCAGACGTCGCCACAGACACCGCCTGTCGATACGCCTGCACCCGTCTATGAAGAAGCCAGCGGGCAAAATACCGGAGGTCAGAACGCCGGAGGTCAAGATACCGCAGACGACACTGGAACGGAGAACACCCACGCGCCCCATCAGTCACAGGCTGCGACACAATCGGTCGATTATGATTTCACTATCCCCGGGCTCGACCTGTTCCACAACGGCCAGACTCTTAACCCCGACGAGGAAGCCTTTATCCGCCGGATGAAGCGCAAAAAGAAAAAACGCGGTCAGGGACCGAAAATTTAACATCTAATTATTATGTCACAGGAAGACGATTTAAGGGCACTGGCGAAAATCATGGATTTTCTCCGCGCCGTCAGCATCGTGCTTGTGGTTGCCAACCTCTACTGGTATTTCGATTATATGCCGGTTGAAAGCAGTTGGTTCCACGACACAGCACACAAAATTCTTAACAATTTCAATAATTCCTGCGGATTGTTCCGTTCCACATGGAATTCCAAACTGTTCGCGCTCCTGCTTCTCGCCCTCTCGTGTTTCGGCACGAAGGGTGTGAAGAACGAAACGATAACATGGCGGCACATAAGCATCGCTATCGCCGTTGGCACTCTGCTGTATCTGCTCAACTGGTGGATGTTGCCTCTGGGTTGGAAATACACATATATAATGACTACCGCCGTCGGATATGTGTCGCTGCTCATGGGCGGGGTGTGGATAAGCCGCCGTCTGAAGAACAATATGATGGACGACCGTTTCAACAACGAAAACGAAAGTTTCATGCAGGAAACAAGGCTGCTGAAAAACGAGTATTCGATAAACCTGCCTACTCGTTTCTATTTCAATCGCCGGTGGAACAAGGGCTGGATAAATGTCGTGAACCCATTTCGCGCCTCGATCGTGCTGGGCACGCCGGGTTCGGGCAAGTCATACGCAGTGGTAAACAATTTCCTCAAACAGCAGATTGAAAAGGGCTTTGCCCTCTACTGCTACGACTTCAAGTACCCAGACCTGTCGACCATCGTGTATAACCACCTCAACAATCATATTGACGCTTACGGCAAGACACCACCGAAATTTTATGTCATCAATTTCGACGATCCGATGCGGAGCCACCGCTGCAACCCGATACACCCCGATTTTATGACTGATATTGCCGACGCCTACGAGAGCGCATACACTATAATGCTCAATCTCAACAAGACATGGATACAGAAACAAGGCGATTTCTTCGTGGAGTCACCGATTATCCTCTTGGCGAGCATAATCTGGTATCTCAAAATCTACAAGGACGGGGAGTATTGCACATTTCCACACGCCATTGAGCTGCTCAACCGCCGCTACGAGGATATTTTCCCGATACTTACCTCTTACCGGGAGCTGGAAAACTATCTCTCGCCATTTATGGACGCTTGGCTTGGCGGCGCACAGGAACAGTTACAAGGCCAGATTGCGTCGGCGAAAATCCCGCTGTCGCGCATGATTTCGCCACAGCTCTACTGGGTAATGTCGGGCAATGATTTCACACTCGACATCAACAACCCGCAAGAGCCGAAGGTGCTGTGCGTGGGCAACAATCCCGACCGCCAAAACATATATGGCGCGGCACTCGGTCTTTACAACAGCCGAATTGTAAAACTCATCAACAAAAAAGGTATGCTCAAATCCGGCGTGATTATCGACGAGCTCCCGACGATCTACTTCAAGGGTCTCGACAATCTAATAGCCACAGCACGCAGCAACAAGGTTGCAGTCTGCCTCGGCTTTCAGGATTTTTCGCAGCTTGAACGCGACTATGGCAAGGCGGAGGCTGCTGTGGTGATGAACACCGTCGGCAACATCTTCTCGGGGCAGGTGGTAGGATCGACGGCAAAGACACTTTCTGAGCGTTTCGGTAAGGTGTTACAGAAACGGCAGTCTATATCCATCAATAGGCAGGATGTGTCAACATCGTTCAATACTCAGCTTGACTCGCTCATACCTCCGAGCAAGATTTCCACGCTCACACAGGGTATGTTTGTCGGGGCTGTCTCCGACAATTTCGACGAGCGTATAGACCAGAAGATTTTTCATGCCGAGATTGTCGTTGACAACAAGGCTGTGGCGGCTGAAACTGCCGCATACGAGCCGATACCGGTGCTGACACCTTTCCCCGACGAGGATATGATGAAGGCGGCTATTCAGGCTAACTACGATAAGATAAAGGAGGACGTGCGCGAGATTGTACGCTCCGAAAAGGCGCGCATCGAGGCCGACCCCGACCTGCGTCACCTTCTCCAGCTCGGCTGATTTCTCTTTTCCCAATCCGCAGATCCACACCACGCCGGGTCTGCGGATTGTGTTTATCAATTTGCAAAATAGCGTTTCTCCCACGTTTCTTCAAGGTTCTCGTGCAGCAATGGCAACAGGCGGCATCGTCCTTCTCCGTCGGCCGGGGCTTTCTGCGAGAGCTTGTTTCGGGCGGCATAGAAGTGAGAGGGTTGTTTGTTTATGCTGAACAGTTTGTAGATGTCGCGCAGGAAGGCCGACTTGTTGACCTCGCCGTTGTTTATGCAGTCGAACTCGAAAAGAGAGTCAACTATCTCCACCAACTCCACAAAGTCGCGCGACCATGTGTAGGTGCTGACAGTTGCAATCGCCGTTGTCTCGGTGTTTTCCGTTTGGGTTTCCGCCACAGGGGTTTCGGTTTCTTCGGACGTTCCCACTCTCTCGGGCATTGCAGATGCCTCCCTAGCAGTGATGCTGTCGTAGCCGTGACGCAGCCACGCTATTAGCTGTGTGGCGAGTTTCTGCACAAGGCGCAATGCCCGGCGTGCGAGGCTCAATGCCTCAGGGCAGATGCTGTCGGAGTGGTTAACTATTTCGGCAAGCTCGGTTTCGGCAAGCAGCAACGCCGAGTGAACATCGCGCTTGGGCAGGTCGCTGTGACACAGTCCCACAACGGTTTTGCGGAAGTCGCCGTAGCTTATGTCGATTTCTGCGGCATCGCCGCCAACAATCCCCGACAGGAACGGGGTCTCAAGGAGTATAAAATGATTCATACGCAGTTATGTATTTGTGTTAAGTGCCTTTCCAAATCATTTCACAGCCGTTTTGTTCACCACGATTTTAACCGATTTTGCAATATCTTGATTTATATTTGGTTAAGTTGTCAACTCAGGCGCAATATTCCACCGTGTGGTTTCGTTATTTGTGTAATGTGCTTTACACCTCCCTGTAAAGCGTTACAGTTTTTTCAGACCGCTGCATAGGTGAATTCACTTCATCAAGTCAGTAAAAATTCGTAACTTTGTATTGATGAAACGCCACTTTAATACACATATCGAGGGCCTCGACCTTAATTTCTGGCACGACTTGATTGAAAGCCGTGGCACACTCGTCACATTGCAGGCCGGCGAATTTCTGTGTAGGAAGGGCGAGCCGACAAACAAATTCGGATATGTCAAATCAGGCTATCTTAAATACGGCATAACTGAATTGAATAATCGAGAACTATTGGGTGGATTTGCTTTCCCGGGCGCAATGTTCGGGGATTATCCTTCGTGTCTGTATGATAAGCCGGCATTGTTTAATATCACAGCGGGAAGAAAAACAGTATTGTGGGTCATGGATGCAACATTACTGTTAGATTTATATGAAAATTACCCCGAGGTATGCCGTCAAGGAAGGCTATTATTAGAATCAGGATACATTTCTTTGCTTAATCGTTATTACGATTTTCATTGCAAGACCCCTACCGAGCGTTATCTCGACCTCATACACGAGCACCCGCAGATTGAGCAGGATGTGCCTCAGAAAGAGATTGCCGAGTATCTCCAGATTACCCCCGTACATCTTTGCCGCATACGAAAGGACTTGATGAAACAGTAATTTGCACTGATTATAAACATAGGTTTATAATTGCAGTCCGATGAGTGCTTTACCCCGACGAATTGCAATTGTTTATTGTTATTGAGATAATTTGTCTACGCCATTTGGAAGCCCGAAAAATTCAAATGCACACCGGGCTGGATCGACGCAGAATAATTCATCTCAATGAAGCGCATTTTTATTTTTGATCCTGAAACAAACAGTTGTTGCCGGCTTTCAGAACAGGTAGGCAGACGGGGCTATATCGTGCAGCACAGTTCATTGGTAGATATTGCAAGTACCATTCTTACCTCAGAGTATTTCGATATGATGCTCATACGCATACGAAGCCGCAACTGCGAAAGTATGCGGCTCATTCGTCACATAAGAGGACACGGCATAAGCCTTCCTTTTATCTTCACAAGCGATTTCGAGAGTAACATAATGTCGGCTGAGGCTTTTCATCTCGGGGCCTTCGACTATTGCGACTATGACGATACCGACAGCGACAAGTTGCTCGATATGCTGAAACATTATTTTGAGCAGGCCGTTCACAAACAGACCATTTATAACCGCACAAGTCCGGCTTACAACAACTGTCTCTCACGCATTGACTGTCTGGCGGCAGCCGTTGCCCCGGTGTTACTCATAGGCGAAAGCGGTTGTGGTAAAAGTTTCTATGCCGACAGATTGCATTTTTCATGGCCGCGCCGCAAGCATCTCCCTATCCATGTAGAATGTTCGACGCTCGACAATCAGACGGTAGTGCAGGATTTTCTCGGGGCCGTATTGCACAGTGGTGGCTCACGCTACAAACGCATAGCCGGCTATTTTAGCAAATCAAAAGACTCGACTTTGTTTCTTGACCGCATTTGCCTGTTGCCGATAAATGTGCAGCAGGTTCTGGTTAATGTGATTGAAAGCGGGATGTTTCGGCCAATTGGTTCAGACATACCGCTCAAATTCTCAGGGCGCATTGTTGCATCTTCAGACATAGACCTGCGCGCCGCTGTCGAAAAAGGCAGTTTCAACCGCGCCCTTTTTGACCTTCTCACAAAAATTGTCATCACGGTGCCCCCTCTGCGTGATTGCCCTGAGGATATTCTCGGTATCGCCAGGCAGATGATTGACGAGATTTGCCACGAGCAGGGTATAAACTCTGTCAGACTCACTCTCCCCGTTGAGCGACGTCTGCGTGCCTACCACTGGCCGGGCAATCTGCGCGAACTTCACTCAACCCTGTATCGTGCCATTCATCGTTGCACTGGCACTATACGTCTTGAACATCTTATTTTTGCCTCGGCTTTTTCTGAGGGTGACAAGGAGCGCGACGACCGGGAGAAACTCATATCGGCTCTTATCCGCACAGACGGCAATATACAGCACACTGCCGACCTGTTGGACATATCCCGTCCTACTGTTTACCGGCGCATAGAAAAGTATGAAATCGACACCAAAAACCTCACCAAGTATGCTCAATCATAAACCTATGTTTATAATTCGGACCTTTTAATAAGATTTACAATTCATTACATAGCTCAATTGGACAAAAGTCAGTAACTTTATATGAATTATACAACCACAAAAGTGTATGAACACGGTAGATGATTTCTTCTTTGCCGGAAATGCGGTGAGTGGCGAACCCGATTACGGGCTTGCTGACATTTTCGTGCGCACTGCCGAGGCATTTGCCAATGCTACTTACCAAAGCGTCTATATTATCGACTATTACCGAAAGAATTTCTTATATGTGTCGCCAAATCCGCTTTTCCTTTGTGGAATGTCAGCCGAGGCTGTCAAGGAGTTAGGCTATCAGTTCTACCTCGACCATGTGCCTGCCGATGAAGTCGGTATGCTGCTGGAGATAAATCAGGCGGGGTTTTCGTTCATAAACAAGATACAGTCTGCCGAGAGAAAGAAATACACTATATCTTATGATTTCCATATTGTCAACGGGCACGACCGATTGCTGATAAACCACAAGTTGACCGGATTTGCATATCAGCCAGACGGCTCCGTGTGGCTCGGGCTTTCGGTTGTATCGCTATCGACACACTCAAAAGCCGGTCAAATTACCATGCACTGCCGCGACAAGGCTGAATATTGGGAATATGATCTTATATTGCATCGTTGGGAGGAACATGCCGCACCCGTCTTGAACGAAACAGAAAAAACGATACTCACCCTTTCCATACAGGGGTTGACAATCAATGCTATCGCCGAGCGTGCCCATCTTGCAGTTGACTCCGTGAAGTCGGCACGCCGCCGACTGTTCGAGAAACTGGAAGTAAACAACATTTCCGAGGCAATTTCTTATGCAACCAACTATAAACTGTTTTAATTTACATCATTGGCAATGGTCGATAGGTAAAATTTCGGATAGTTTTTTACCTTGTTACCCGCTACTATTGCCACAAGCAGATGTGCGACCATAGCTGCCATAGTATGTTCGCCGATTGATGCGCTAACCTCTGGCGTACCTACCCATTTAATAGCATCGTCAACCCAATAGTTGCCGGATATGTTCCAGAATTTACTGTATCCGCTCGTATAGTCAAGCATTGCCTTGACAGTATCGCTGTCAGCCTTATCCTCTACAAAATTGGGCAATTTTCCCATCGGTATCTATCCTGATATCATATGGAATTATGAGGCTCTGAAGAATAACAACCAGGCGGAACCCATTAGTGTGGCCGTTATGGTAGAGATGAACGGTAAGGATTTGGGGCAGAGGGTGCGTACTTTTTCCGTTCGCAGCATTAATGAATGTCTGTTGGGGTATGTCACGAATGGTACAAAATTCCATGATACCGGCATCTTTTTTGCAGCATATGTAAATGAGGAGAATCCTATGATTGACAAACTGTTGCGTGAAGCGCTGGATACGCGTATCGTCAACCGTTTTTTAGGCTATCAGGGAGGTGCCGAAGTGGTGGACAGGCAGGTTTATGCCTTGTGGAATGTACTGCAGAAGCGTAAGTTCCGTTATAGCTCGGTCTCCAATACGAGCCTTTCCAGCAATGTGGTCTTTTCACAGCGTGTGCGCACGTTCGATGACGCCTTGGAGTCCTCGCAAATCAACTGTGTGGATGGAAGTGTGCTTTTTGCTTCTCTGCTCCGTGCCATCAACATAGAACCTATAGTGGTGCGCACCCCGGGGCATATGTTTGTAGGATACTACACGGATTCCAGTCATAAAGACATGAATTTCCTTGAAACGACCATGATTGGTGATGTGGATTTGGATGATTTCTTTCCGGACGAACAGTTGGATTCGACGATGGTGGGAAAGTCGCAGAACCAGATGTCGCGCATCACCTTTGACAAGTCCAAGGAGTATGCCAATAAGAAGTATGCCCAGAATAAGGAAGGCATTCATTCCGGCAAACTGAACTATATGTTTCTGGAAATATCCAAAGAGGTGAGAAGGAGAATACAGCCGATAGGGAAATGAGGCGTAGAATGCAAACAGCCGATTTTCACGAACCGGCCGTTCCAATCATCATCTATGAATGAAGACCGTTGAGAGGCTTCAATGAATTAAATCTCACACTCATGCTACGTGCTGTCATGAAATAATCTGTACCATTATATATGTCACCACTACTGATATGGAAATTCCACAACATGGAAAGAGACCAGTTCTTATAAGTGAAACTTGTATATATT
>ENA-UERG01001331-UERG01001331.1-human-gut-metagenome-genome-assembly--contig:-NODE-1331-length-20956-cov-5.385172_pt1 | contig 20956 bp, 25 predicted proteins | sample MGYA00242954_ERZ507954 | MGnify/ENA primary metagenome ERZ507954 (study PRJEB26167, sample SAMN06115478) | human gut metagenome | host: Homo sapiens | place: China:Sichuan | collected 2015-01-21... | reverse complement strand
AAGAAGCCCCTGAGCGGAGTGCGGGACAAACCCCCGCGACCTGATTCTTTAGTACATACCGCCCATGCCGCCGGCTGCGGGAGCAGCGGGAGCAGCTTCAGGCTCTTTCTGGTTGGCAACAACCGCCTCGGTTGTCAGAACAACAGAGGCAATCGAAGCCGCGTTCTGGAGCGCGCAACGCGTGACCTTGGTCGGGTCTACAATGCCGTTTGCAACCATGTCGCAATAAACTTCGTTGTAAGCGTCAAAGCCGTAGCCGATCTTGCCGCTGTTCATGATCTTGTCAACCACAACGCCGCCGTCAAAGCCCGCGTTTGCCGCGATCTGACGAACCGGCTCTTCAAGCGCCTTGACTACGATCCGAACGCCCGTCTTTTCGTCGCCCTCAACCGTATCAACCAGTTTTGCAACCTCGGGAATGACGTTCAGGTAAGCCGTTCCGCCGCCTGCCACAATGCCTTCCTCAACAGCCGCCTTGGTCGCGTTGAGCGCGTCCTCGATACGGAGTTTCTTCTCCTTCATCTCTGCCTCGGTCGCCGCGCCAACCTTGATCACCGCAACGCCGCCCGCAAGCTTTGCAAGTCTCTCCTGCAGCTTCTCGCGGTCGAAATCGGAGGTCGTCGTCTCAATCGCCGCACGGATCTGCGCAACGCGCGCCTTGATGTCGTCGCTGTTGCCTGCGCCGCCGACAATGATCGTGTGCTCCTTGTTGACCTTGATCTGACGTGCATGACCCAACATATCGATGGTGGTGTCCTTCAGCTCCAGACCAACCTCGGAGGAGATCACCTGACCGCCGGTCAGAATGGCGATATCCTGCAGCATTTCCTTCCGTCTGTCGCCAAAGCCCGGCGCTTTGACCGCAACGCAGTTGAACACGCCACGCAGTTTGTTCAGCACCAAAGTGGTCAGCGCTTCGCCTTCCACATCCTCGGCAATGATCAGCAGCTTCTTGCCGGACTGCACGATCTGCTCGAGCAGGGGCAGGATATCCTGAATGTTGGAAATCTTCTTATCGGTAATCAGCAGGAGCGCGTCGTCGAGAACCGCTTCCATCTTGTCCATATCGGTTGCCATGTAGGGAGACAGATAGCCGCGGTCGAACTGCATACCTTCCACAACCTCGGAGTAGGTGTCCGCAGACTTGGATTCCTCAATGGTAATCACGCCGTCTGCCGTGACCTTCTCCATCGCGTCCGCAATCAGCTGACCGATGACCTCATCCCCTGCGGAGATCGTGCCGACCCGCGCGATATCCGCCGAGCCGTTGACCTTCTTGGAGTGCGCGACCAACGCCGCAACCGCCGCGTCAACCGCCTTCTTCATGCCCTTGCGAACCACCATCGGGTTTGCGCCCGCGGTCACGTTCTTCATGCCCTCACGGACAAACGCCTGCGCCAACAGGGTTGCGGTGGTAGTCCCGTCGCCTGCCGCGTCATTGGTCTTGGTTGCAACTTCCTTGACCAGCTGCGCGCCCATGTTCTCGGCTTCGTCCTCCAGCTCAATCTCCTTCGCGATGGTTACGCCGTCGTTTGTGATGAGCGGAGAGCCGTACTTCTTATCGAGCACCACATTTCTGCCCTTCGGACCCAGTGTGATTTTTACCGTGTCCGCCAGTTTATCCACGCCGCGCACCAATGCGTTGCGCGCGTCCATTCCATAGAAAATATCCTTTGCCATGATTGTATCCCTCCCTGATTATTCCACGATTGCGAGAATGTCGCTCTGTTTGACGATGTTGTATTCCACACCGTCCATCTTGATCTCTGTCCCTGTGTACTTGGATGTGATGACTCTGTCGCCGACCTTGACGTTCATCGGAAGCAGTTTGCCGTCATCGCTGTGCGCCCCGGGACCAACCGCGACCACAACCGCAACCTGCGGCTTCTCCTGTGCGGATGCCGTCAGGAAAATGCCTGCCTTCGTTTTTTCTTCAGCTTCGACCGCTTTGACAACCACGCGATCCTCCAACGGTTTGATGTTCATTTTATATTCCTCCTTGACTTGACTTCATTTTCACCCGGCTGAATTAGCACTCAAAACTTCCGAGTGCCAATCTTATGCTTATATTTTACCCCCTTTTCCAAAAAAATCAAGTGGTTTTTGCCAATATTCACATATTATTAACAAAATATATGATTTCGCGGACTGCGGGAGTGCTAAAACCGACAGCATTCGCGACGGAATAAGACCGCGCGGCGCTTCATACACTGAAAGTAGCCCCGAAACGGGGCGAAAAGGCGGTTGATAAAATGAAACAAACGGTTATCCGACTTCTCACCGGCGGTGCAATTCCGCCGCTGCTGCTTCTCGTCGGCGGCTTTTTTCTTCTGTATCTGCGCGGCGCTCCCCTGCGTTTCCCGCGACGGATGCTTCGCGCCATGACCCACAAAAGCAGTCCCGACGGCGTGTCCCCCTTCCGCGCAGTCACGCTCGCGCTTGCGGGAACGCTCGGCGTTGGGAATATCGTCGGCGTGGCAAACGCGCTTCGGGTCGGCGGCGCGGGCGCGCTCTTCTGGATGTGGGTCTCGGCGCTGTTGGCAATGGTGCTCAAATATGCGGAAATTCTGCTTGCCGTTTCGCACCGCAGAACCGCGCCCGACGGCACGCACACGGGCAGTGCCGTCTGCTACATCCGCGACCGCTTTCCCTCGCGCGCGGGAACGGCGCTTGCCGCCGTGTTCGGGGGGCTTACCGTTCTGGACGCATTGAGCATGGGATGCGTGATTCAGGTCAACGCCGTTTCCTCCGCCCTGCACGGAACGCTCGGGCTTCCGCTCCCTGCGGCGGGCGCACTGCTTCTTGTGCTGTCAGTTCCCGTCATTCTCCGTCCTCCGCGCGCGGTGTCCGCGCTGACCGAATACCTCGTCCCCATCATGTCGCTTGGCTATCTGGTGCTCTCTCTGGCGGTTCTCATCCTGCGGCGGGAGGCGGTTGCCCCCGCGCTTGCCTCGGTCTTTCGGGAAGCCTTTCATCCTCAAAGCGCCGCAGGGGGCTTTCTCGGATTTCTGACCTGCCGCGCCCTGCGGGTGGGAACGATGCGCGGGCTTCTCTCCAACGAAGCGGGATGCGGAACAGCGCCCACCGCGCACGCCTGCGCCGCGACCGATTCCCCCGCTTCGCAGGGGGTCTGGGGCATTTTTGAGGTGTTCGCCGACACCATCCTGCTCTGCACCGTGACCGCACTGGTTATCCTTGTCAGCTTTCCGTCGGTGAAATGCTGGGGCGACAACGCGGTAATGATGACCATCTCCGCCTATACCGGCGTTTTAGGGTCTTGGGCAAAGTGGTTCTTCTGCGCGGCGGTGTTCTGCTTCGGCTACGCAACGGTCATCTGTTGGGCGGGCTACGGCAGAGAAGCCATCCGCACGCTGACGCGGCGGAAACTCCCCTTGGCGCTCTACCTCGTCGCGTTCGCCGTCTGCATTCCGCTCGGCGCAGTCCTCGCCCCTGCGGCAACATGGACGGCAGCCGATTTCGCCATCGCTTCCATGACCACCATCAATCTCTCCGTCCTCCTCGCCTGCCGCAAGGAAATCCGCACCGAAACCGAAAAGGTGTTCGGAAAACGGAAAAAGGATTGACATTCTCCCCTTTTTGTGATATACTGTTTGGTAGTTTTTGAAAAATCGGAGTCAAACTGCCATGGGTGTTCAAACCGTTTTTATCAATGTTCTGATTATGCTGTTCTACATGGCGTGCGGGTTCGTGCTGGTCAAGACCAAAAAAGCCAGCCCCGACCACGCGCGCTCGTTTTCGGGGCTTCTGCTCTATGTCTGCTCCCCCTGTCTGATTCTCTCGGCGTATCAGTCGATGGAGTATTCGCTCCCCGACTTCGCCAAGGCGGCGCAGTTCTTCGGGGTCAGCCTTGCAACGCAGCTGCTCTTTCTCGGGCTTCTCTATCTGATTCTCCACCGCAAATACGGGGTGTCGAAATACCGCATCCTCACGGTCGGTGCGGTGCTTGGGAACGTCGGGTTCTTCGGGCTTCCACTGGTAACGGGACTCTTCCCCGACCAGCCCATTGTTGCCTGCTACTCCACGATGTACATCACGAGCATGAATTTTCTGGTCTTTACGCTCGGGGTTTTCTTCATCACGCAGAAGAAACAGTATGTTTCCCTCAAAGCGGCAATTCTGAACCCCACCACGCTGGCGGTTGCAGTTGCGATTCCGCTCTACCTGTTGCAGATCCGTTTCCCGACCCCGGTAGCGGACACGGTATCCCTGCTCGGAAAGATGTCCACGCCGCTGTGCATGTTCATCCTCGGCAAGCGGCTTGCCTCTATGCAGCTCAAAACCGTTTTCACGCAACCGTTCGCTTACGGTGTCTGCGCGCTGAAGCTGATCGTTTACCCCCTGTTTGCCTACCTTTGCGTTTACTTTCTCCCTTTCTTTGACGAGACCTTCAAAATCTGTCTCTATGTTCTCAGCGCCGCCCCCTCGGGAGCGATCATTCTCTCCCTTGCGGAACTGCACGGCTGCGAGCAGAAACTGAGCGCCAATGCGGTGCTTCTGACAACGCTGTGCAGTCTGATTACCCTGCCGCTGATGCTCTTGTTGGTTGTATAGCGTCACGCAAAAAAAGCAACGTCCCGAAGCTCCGGCGCTTCGGGACGTTGCTTTTTACAAAATGCGCTCTTTCGGATTACAGATCCTGCTTGCCACCGAATTTTTCATCGTAATCCGCAATCGCCTGCTTCACAATCTCCTCCGCTTCGCGAGGACCGAACAGGCTCTTGACATCGGTCTGCTTATTCTCCAGTTGCTTATAGACCGAGAAGAAATGCAGAATTTCGTCAAAGATATGCGGGGGCAGATCGTCGATGGAGTGAATGTTCAGATAGGTCGGGTCGGAGAACGGCACAGCGATGATTTTATCGTCCATCTTGCCGCTGTCCAGCATCCGCATCACGCCGATGGGATAAACGCGGATCAGCGTCATCGGGTAAATCGGCTCGGAGCAGAGCACCAGAACGTCCAACGGGTCGCCGTCGTCCGCAAAGGTGCGCGGGATAAAGCCGTAATTTGCGGGATAGTGCGTGGAGGTATACAGAATGCGATCCAACCGTAGCAGTCCCGTGTATTTATCCAATTCGTACTTGCATTTGCTCCCCTTCGGGATCTCGATCACCGCCGTAAAATCCGTTGCACGGATCTGTGCGGGGTCAATGTCATGCCAGATATTCATAGGAATTCCTTTCCGCCAACCGATCGGGATGGCAAAGGGCTGTAAAGTCATGTTTACAGCCCTTTATGTTTATTTGTTTTCCTCGTATTTTCCGTAGTAGGAATTATAATACTGGTTTTTGCTGCGCTTTCCTTTGCGGTTTTGGTTCAGCACTGCGCCAAGGATGCGGCATCCGCTCTTTTTCAGCTGTTCGGTCACGTGCTGTGCCACATGGTAGCTGACCGACCCCGCGCCGATGACAATCACCGCACCGTCGCAAGCGGTTGCCATCACAGCCGCGTCGATCACCAACCCGAGCGGCGGGGTGTCGATCAGAATGTAGTCATAGTGCTCCCGCTCTGCCTTCAGCAGTTCCCCGAAAGCGGAAGCGCCGACCAACTCGGTCGGGTTCGGCGGGAAGGGACCGAAAAAAATGATATTCAGGGTCGGAATCTGCGTGGCATACAGCACCCCGTCCAACTCCGACTGTCCCGAGAGATACTGGCTCAGCCCCATCAGCCCCGTTTCCTTTGTATAACGGCTTGCATAGGCGGATTTGCGCAGGTCTGCATCGATCAGCAGAACTTTTTTGCCGACGCGCGCAAGACCGACCGCCGTTTCAAACGAGATCGTGCTCTTGCCCTCATTTGCCAGACAGCTGGTAATCAGAATGGTCTTGACATCCCGCCCGCTGAACAGAAGATTGGTTCGCAGGGTATTGAACGCCTCGCGCGTGCCGTAATCCTTGTTGTCGTCCAGAATCAGTTCAACGGTTCTCATGCCTTGTCTCCTTTCGCCGCCGCGGTCTTTTCACGGGAGTTATGACGGTACGGAATCTGCCCGAGCAGATTGACGCCGAGATATTGATCCAGATCCTCTGCCGTGTTGATTTTATCGTCCGTCACGTAAAGAATGAAGAATACCAGATACGCAATCAATGCCGCGGCAATTCCCACAAGCAGGATCTTGGATTTGGAGATCGGATTGGAAATAACCGCGCAGTTTTCGGGGTGTTCCGTATCGAGCTTATCGACGTACTGCGAATATTCTTCCTTCACCAGATTATCATTGAAGTATTGCACACTGTTCCGCGCCAGAGAATCGACCAGATCCACCGCGTCCTTCGCGCTCGCGGCGGTGACCGACAGCGTAATCAGGCGCGAGCCCTCGGTGTTGCTGACCTTTACCATCTCCGACAGTTTCTTGTTGGAAAGCGAATTCATTCCGAGATCCTCGCGGGTCTTGGTCAGCACATTTCCCATGCTAACCGACTCCACAAAGTCGCTTACAAGCGCGTTGGAAATAGAGACCTGCGCCGCCTGCATCGAGCCGGAGGTTCGGATGATGTAAACCTTTGCCGTTGCGGTATAAAGCGGAACGCGCGTCATTTTTATCACGCCGAACACCCCGCCGCAGACCATTGCTCCAACAAGCAACAGCACCCACCAACATCGGCAAAAGACCTTTACAAAATCCTGAAACCGGATTTCAATCTCCCTGCTTTGCGTCTCTTCCATGCTTTTCGTTTCTTCCATGACCCCATATCCTTTCTGATGTAGCTCCCGGAATCCGCTCCGGAAAGTTGTCCTCTGTCGCAGTACCGAGCGGCTCGTCCCGAACCACCCGCCAAGCGTTTTCCCATGTCAGCGCGCGCACGGTCTCCGCATTGCAGAACCGGGAAAGCAGATCCATACAAACCGACAGTTTCGGCTGTCGGACAGTCAGATTATGACCGTCCGAGGAAACGATATCAACCAGTCGGATCTTAACCAGTTTTTTCCACAGTGATTTTGCCGCTCTGCCCCAAGCGCCGACCGCATCGGCGGCATTCACCTGAATCACCCCGCCGCTGTTGTGAAAATCCTCAATCCACCTCATATGCGAGGCAAGGCAACGGTAACGCTCGGCGTGCGCCAGAATCGGGCGGTATCCCGCGCCGCGCAAACGCCGCACGGCGCACTCGATCTGAAAAAAATCCACGTCCTCGGGAAAATCCACCAACACATAACGGCTACCCGCCACAGTTCGGCATCTGCCGCTTTCAAGCGCCTCGATACAGCCGTCGTAATAGCCCAACTCATGACCGAGGAACAGTTTCAGATCGGGGTAAGTCTTTTCCGCGTACTCCCGCAGAACTTCAAACGCCGCCTGCGAGCTTTCGTATGTATCGCCGAACAGATAAGGAGAAAAATGCGGGGTCAGGCAAATGGCTCTCGTTCCGTCCGCATATGCCATATCCAACATGGCGAACATTTCTTCTTTGGTTTTTGCCCCGTCATCCACACCAAACAGCAGGTGGGAATGCAGATCGAAATAGCTTGCCACGCGAATTGAGCACTCCTTTTTACAAAAATCCATATATAGCTATAGTATAGCATACAATTGCCGGTTTTTCCACCGATGCGACAAAAGGTTAACACTTATTTAACATTTATATAAGCATCCTGACAATCCACCAGACAACGCCCCAGATTCCGCCCGCAAGCGTGCCGTAAAGCAGAACAGGGCCGGCAACGGTAAAAATCTTGGCGCCAACCCCGAGAATCAGACCCTCGGCATGGCTGTCGATTGCGGGAGAAACCACAGCATTCGCAAACCCCGTGATGGGAACAAGCGTTCCCGCACCCGCATATTTGGCAATTTTGTCGAACACGCCGACCCCGCTGAGGAGCGCGGCAAGAAAAATCAGCGTCACGGAGGTCATTGTCGCGCTGTCGCCGGCATTCAGGTGTACGCATTCGCTCCAGAAGGTACGAAGCAGTTGCCCGAGAACGCAGATCAAACCTCCCACCCAAAAGGCACGCAGGCAATTTCGGAACATCGGCGAATGCGGCGCGTGCGCGTCTGCAAAGCGGCGATAGGTTTCGCGATCCATGGACTGATGATTCATCAAAATCCCCCCTTTTCCGTCAGTTTGTCCCCGCGCGCCGACTTTCATGCGCGGAAGCGGAAAATTTCGCAAAAATCGCTTGATTTTCGTGCCCGTTCGGTATATAATAGAAGTGAGAGGGTCAGACAGGAGGAAACGCGCAATGACATGGAAGGAATTTCAGGAACAAACGCGGCAGATTACCGACGCGGCGGCGGAGAAACTCGGAAACGCAACCGATCTGGCGGTTTTGCGGTTGCAACTTCGGACAGAGAAAATGCGCCTGCGCTCGGCGTATGAGGAATTCGGGGAGATCGCCTACCTCAGCTTTACGTCCGAGGACGAGGACGGTGCAGAGGCGTTGGCGGAATATATCAAAGCCATTACGTTGATCCGCGAACAGATTGCCACTCTGGAAAAACAGCTCCGCGACAAACGGAACGAAACATAAAAAAGAACGCATGACTCCTTCGGTCATGCGTTCTGACTGTGGACAAAGCAGGGAAAGTTTTCGCCCGCCTTTTCTAAAAGGCGGCGCGGTCAAGGGCGCGAAGCCCTTGTCGCGCTCCGCAGAGCGCGAAACTCCCTTGCGGCGCTTTCTTTTTGCGGCTTTGCGTAGCAAAGTGTGCTTTTCTCTTTGCGCCTACATGGTCAAAGAAAAAGCGTCGTTCAGCTTTGCTCTTTTTTGGATGATAACTCCTTTTGTCTGCAGTCAAAACGCATGACCGTTTCGGTCATGCGTTCCTTTTATTTTGAAATGATATAACCCGATTCTATCTCTGCAGTTCCGGAATATGTCCCCCACTCCGGAGAAAACGACACATTCCCGCCGTTTGTCAGAGTCAAAGTAAACGTCAGCGAGTTTTTGGGGGCAATCTGCGCAGTGCGTAAAACGGTGTTATCCGGAAGCGTCACCTTGCAATATCCCTTGGAGGCATTCCCAGAAGCAGTCAGCGTGACGGTATACGCAACGCCTGCCGCCAAGGAATATTTGCCATTCTGCCCGGTGGTCAACACAGTTTCCCCGTTTTTCGCGACAACATCAATGTGATAAGTGGCAGCCTGAATGGTAGCGGCGGGTGTGGACTGCGTGGAGGCAAACCACGCCCACGTCATGCCGCACAGCAAAGTCATGCAGAGCAGGATCGACAGCACGGACGGGAGCAGGATTTTGGTCAGGTTCGTCTCCGCCTTTACTTGCTTATTATCATGATTCATAACAAAATACTCCTTTCGTTATGCAAACCGGCTACCGAAATGGATAAACCGCCGCTTATCCGCTTCGGTAGCCCCTCCACCCGAGGGTGGAGAGACTGATTACTTAATCCGCAACAACCGTGTACCAAATGTCACCGTTCGTCTGCGGTTCGCTTACCACATGGTAGCCCGCCGGGACAAAATTGGTATGCGGACCTTCAGCCTCGCAATCTGCGGGGTTAAAGTTGACAAATGTACCGCCCTTGACAATGATTTTTGCAGTACCGTTCCGGTAGCTTGCGTCAATACAATTGAGGGTATAACGATAGTCGTTGGTATCAATATCCGGGGTTACCTGGAAGAATCCGCCGTTCACAATCAGCGTGCCCCTCTGGACATTGAACACAGTGCCGCCGCCATGGTATGTGCCGCCGTTTACCGTAACAACAATGCCTTCTCCGTCCACATGTGCGACATAAGGTCCGCCATTGTATGCACCCTCAGCCGGATTCAGCTTGTTTGCACAAAGAATTCCGCCGCCGGAGGAAGCGTTGATTGTCGTATCGGCATTGATGTAAAACACTGCCCAGTTATCAGACGCTTCCAACTCTCCGGGAATATGAACCGGAGCGTTCAGATCCAAGACGGAGGGATATTTGATGACAAGACGGTCGGACACTGCGGTTTTGGTGGCGTCGCCCTCAATATAATCGTTGATAACAATTCCGCCGCCCGCCGCAAATGCGCGCTTTGCTTCCGCATAGTTGGTAACGGTGTACATCTCGCCGGAAGGGGCATAGGTTGCAAACTGATCGTACCGATTGCCGAAGCTATCGTTTTCAACGGTATCCTGCGTTGCGTAAACCGTAAACTTCACGTTGTCCAACGTTTTGCCCATATATATATTCATTTCCCGCGTCGGAAGCCATGGTAGCGGAGACGGTAATCAAGCCGGTTTCTCCGCCGTTCGCCGCCAGATGACCGTCCCGGTTCAGAGCAAAGTCTTCGGTTCCGATTTTGTAAGTAAAGTGAATCACATCGAGCAATTCGGAGTCACCGTCCAACCCGGTCACAACCAACTTATATTTCAGAGCCAGATTTCCGGTATTGACAATTTTGAACGGGGTCAGCGTATAGGTGCAACCGGGTTCCCACAGGATCTGATCCTGCGCCCGACCGTCAGACGCCTTCCATTCCAGCTTGGTAAGCTTGTTTCCGCTTTCGTCCTGAATCTCCACGCGGAGATTTCCGGACGTGATGCTGTTGACTCCGGTGCTTGCGGTGTCGGTAAACCACGCAAACGTAGAACCGACAAGCATGGATACGCAAAGCACCAAAGAAAGCAAACTTGCAATCAGCGCCTTTTTTGTGTTCATGGTTTTCATGTTCGTTTTTCTCCTTCTACAATCCGGCAGAGGATCGGGGGAAGAGTCTGTCTCAAATTGTCGGAATGCTTCCGCCATTCCGCCTTTTTTTGACTACAGAATTATTGATTTCCGAAGCGGATAAACCGCGCTTATCCGCTTCGGCCACCCTCCACCCGAAGGTGGAGAGACTGCTTGATTTTATTCCGGAACAACGATATACCAAGTATCTTCGCCGTGTACCTCGGAAATGACCTTATAGCCGTCTGCCACAAAGTTGCCGTTCGGATTTTCGCTTGCACTGTCGGACGGGTCAAAGTTGATAAACGTACCGCCCGTAATCACAACTTTAGCAGTTCCGTCCTTATATGCCGCGTCAATGCAGTTAATCAGGTACTTGCTACCGTAAACAGGGTTGCTATACGGCTCGCACGCAAAAGTTCCGCCGTTGATAATCAACGTTCCCTTCTGAACCTGCACCGCAGTGCCGCCGCCATAATAATTTCCGCCGTTGATGGTCAGGGTTGCACCGTTTCTCACATTGATACCGTAACCGCCGTTTGTACCCGTATCAATTCCGCCGTTTTCGGTTGCATTGATTGTGGTATCAGCATCCACGATCAGGGCGCAGAAATTGGTGTTGTTGTTTCCCATGTCATCAGGGGTAACGATCTTGGCATTCAGATTCAGCGTGGTCGACTCCTTGATTATAACGCGGGCATCCGCAGTATCTTCGATGTTATCGGTTTTAATCTCGGTCACAACCGTAACAACACCGCCCGTGACAAGCGCCGATTTCAGAACGGGAGCAGTCGAAGCCGAGACGGTATTGATCGGAGAAACAGTATACCAAACATCGCCGTTTTCCTGTGCTGCGGAGGTCACCTTGTAGCCGTCTGCCACGAAGTTGGTATGCTCGCCTTCCGCCTTGCAATCTGCAGGGTTAAAGTTGCCAGAAGTACCGCCCTTGACGGTGATTTTTGCTGTTCCTGCCGCACGATTTGCATCGTAGCAGTTCAGCATGAATGCGTATGGATCTGTGCCTACATTGGTATGTTGCTGAATTTCAAAGAAACCGCCTTCGACAACCAGTTCACCTTCATAAACATAGACTGCACTGATGTTGCCGATGAATGTACCGTCCTTAATTACGACTTTCGCGCCATCCTGTACATCAACGGCGTAGCAGTCGTTTTTCTTCGCTGCGAATTTGCCGTTGCCCTCAATGGTAAGTTCGCCCACACGAGCGGAAACAAGAGACCAACTATCGGTATCCTCATCCCAGAGATCATTCGTATTTGCTACTGTCTTTCCGCCCATGTTAAGAGTGGTCTTTGCAGTGGAAACAACCACTTCCGTGAGATTCAGATCCTCAACCACATTCACAATCCCGTCTTTTCCGAGCGCTGCGGCAAGGTCTGCCACATTTGCAACGGAGTAGGTTGCATCCTTATCGTACTGATCGTCGTTGCTGTCCTTCTCCATCGTATCCTGCGTTGCGTAAACAGTGATTCCAAGACCGGTCAGTTCCTTGCCCTGATAGTCATTGCCTGCATCCTCAGCCATATGACCCTCGATGTAGAGCAACTCGGATTCGGCATCCTTGGTGAGATGTCCTTCAAACAGGGACAGATCAACCGCAGTTCCGTCCTCTTTCACAACCTTGAAAGTGATGACGTTCAGCAGCTCATTGTCTCCGTCCACTCCGTTGAGCACCATCTTATACTTGAAAGCAAGATTGCCGATGTTCTTAACCTTAAAGCCGATCGTGCGGAAAGTTGCACCCGGCTCCCAAAGAATATCCGCAGAGCCGTCCGAGTTGACAAAGCTCATGCTTGAGCCTTTCAGAGAGAGACCTGCTTTATTGACAACGTCAACTTGCAACCTTCCTGCCTGAATCGTGTTCACCGAAGTCGTTGCGGTATCGGTAAACCAAGCGAAAGTAGAACCGACAAGCATCGATACGCAAAGAACCAATGAAAGGACACTTGCAATCAATGCCTTTTTTGTACTGATTTTCATTTTGAAAATCCCCTTTCTTAGCCTTTTGGCTACCAAAACACACAAGCTCGCGCTTATGCGCTTGGGCAGCCATTCCGCCCGGGTTGGCGGAATGCTGTTTTAACCCGTTCATTGCGAATCCGATACCTGTCCTTCACCGGAAGCAGTTTCCGCTTCCGTCTCTGTAGCTGTCTCCTGTTCGGGTTGCGAAGGAATTGCCGATTCCGACGGCGTTTCCGTCTGCGCGTTCTGCACGTTCTGCGCATTCTGCGCGTTCTGCGCGTTCTGTGCCGATTGCGCTTCCATCTGTGCTTTCATCGCCATCAGTTCCGCCATCATCTTCTGCGTTTCCTCTTTTTCGGCGGCAATCTTGGCTTTTTCTTCTTCCAGCGCCGCGTTCTGCTCGGACTTATACTGCCGGAACAGCCGCACGCTCGTCAGCCCCTGCGAAAGAATCAGCAAGAGGAACGGAATCAGGATGCAGACAATATAACCCGGGGTGGTTCTGAGAAAGTCAAAGAAATACCCGAGTTTCGGAATGTGGAATTGGTATTTTCCAACCACAAACGGATAGGTGACGATCTTTTCGTCGTCGGTGTCGGTGGTCGTACCGTAAGTAACGAAACCCGCGTTTCCGTCCGCGTCGGTGGTCAGTCTGCGGATTTTATGCGTTACGGTCTCGCCGAAGTTCTCCGTATTCTGCGAGATGTAGGAAACAATGTCCCCTTCCTTCAGCGTTGCGGGATCGACCTCCTTGACAAACACCAGATCGCCTGCCGCAAAATCGGTTGCCTTCATGGAGTCTGACAGAACCTTATACATCTTCAGCCCGAACAGACTGCGGTCGTTCCGATTCAGCGTGGTTGCGGAAATAACGGTAAAGATCATCATGAATACCGCCACGGCAACCACAACCCACGTTACGATATTCTTTACCAGATTCAGTACCTTTTCCCGCTTCGACTCCGTTTGCGTTTTTACTTCATCCATACTTCACCTCAATGAAACTTCTTGTCGGGGTTATTCGGGACTTGCGTTGCGCGTGCGCTGAAATCAAAACTCAGAAGCGCATTCTGCAACGCATCGCCCGCATTCTCGTCAAAGTGAAACCGAACCGTCAACGTCTTCTTTCCGTCAATTTCCAATGCATCCGCATACGCCGCCGTGTTCTCCTCGGTCAGGTCGTTCAGTTTCCCGCTTGCGAGCACTTTGTCCCCGTCGCGAATTTCCACATCCACCGCATCCGCCATCTCTCCGCTGACATTGCTGAAATAGATTTTATACCACACCGCGCAGGTGCTGAGGTTTTCCACCGTAAAACTTCTTTCCATGCTCTGCCCGGGCGCAAATGTGCATTCCCCCGCAGAGACAATCGGTTTCCCGTCGTTCAGGTTCAGCATCACGCTTCCCGTTGAGAACGGATGCCCGGAAGTTGACACCGTGGAGACAACCAGAATAAAGGTGGTCACGGTAAGCGCCGCCGTCAGCAGAACAATCGCAACAATGCTGACCGTCAGCCGTCTGATTACGCCTTTTGCCGCTTGTTCGGTCATTTTGCGTCACCCTCCTTCGATTCAGCGGAAAGAACCGACCAGCGGAAGCTGAGTCCCAACGACGCGTCCTGCGCCGTACCGTCCGCCGTTTCGTCCACCGTTACCGTAATCCTGTACGGGATCTTCCGCTCTTTATTTCCGTTGAAAAAGATCTTTTCCAAATGGACGGTTTCCGCTGCAGTGCTCAGTTTTTCGTCACAGATGACCTGCCCGTTTTCCTCATCCTCAACCTTGATGGTAAGTGCGTCCGCAAGTCCCTTTGCGTCATCCGACACCTGCACGGAGAACGCCAGCATCAGATCCTCTTTGTGCGAAAGCCGCACCGTGTAGGTCTTGCTCTCGCTGTCTCCGGGGAGCAGTCCCGCGCCGCCGAATTCCCAGTTTTCCTCCACAGGTCCGATGCCGTTGTTGCGCACCGTCACCTCGTCGGAAGCCGCCCGCAGCCGCTTGACCGTCTGCACCGTCAGCAGAACCAACGACACCGACAGCAACGCCGCCAGTACGGTAATGATGATTTTATATTTCTTGAGAAGCGTCACCGTTTACAACTCCTTTCCGTCTCGTCGCCTTTGCGGACGATATGTCTGAGATACAGTCCTCCGCCCAGCAATGACAGACAGCACAGCACAAACGCCAGTCCCTCCGACTCCGAGGAAGCGATATACACCACCGCGCCGTCACCATCGCCCGCTTCGCTTCTGCGCGCAATTGCCATCACAATCATGAACAGCAGAATCACTGCCACAATCATCAGCACAACGCCCGGCGCGTCCTGAATGCCTGCAACAAGATATCCGACGAACGGAATTCTCGTGCCGTTCCAGACGCCGCGGATTTCGGAGTTCTGAACTGCTACGCTCTCGGTCTCCGCGTCACCCCTGACCAGCGAGATCTCGCCGTGCCGCTCGGTAATCCTGCCCAGCACATAGCTGCCCTCGGTATAGTAAGAAACCACCGTGCCGGCGGTCAGATCGTCATCCCGAACCGAACGCAGAATGACCAGATCGCCTTTTTTCACGGTCGGGTTCATGGCTTCGGTCTCTGCCGCCGCAGGCTTCCAATTGAGGTTTCCCGGAATTCTGTCTCCGAACAGCAGGGATTCCGCAATCAGAAGCACGCTGCTGAGCATCAGCACCGCGATGACCAGATACAGAATTCCCTTCAGAAACCGCAGGAAACCGTTTCCCGCTCCCGTATGTGTTTTTTCCATTCCGTCCTCTCCTTTCAGCAAAAGCAAAAGCCGCTTGGCAGAAAAGTCCGCGCAACCGGCTCGAAAAGGCGCACCTCAGTGCGTCACTCCAACCGTTCGGTCGGACAACCGGCTGTCATAGCGCAACGCGCCACAGACCCATCTGGCTTTGTGTCCCGCCCTTTCGGACGGTTTACCGATATTCCGTTTTTCTCCGACGCGTACAAACGCGCTTTGCGCCATGTTTTTTCAGCATGGCGCAAAGCGCGCATTTTGATCTATGTACGTGCGTCGATCTGCTTTTTGCAGGTACAGCCAAAAGCCCCGTACGCGGGGTGCGCATCATCCATACAGATCGGTTTTGACAGATTGTTACCGGAACAACGCATGAACCATGCCTCCTTTGGCGAATCTATCCAACGATTTTTCCCTATTATTCCAGGGTCTGTATTATAGCACACATTTCCTTATTTGTCAATAGCTTTTTTTCAAAATTTACATATTATCTGCGCGCACATCGTGCGCGAGAGCAATCTTATTTGATTTTTTTGAAGTTTCCGACAATCCCGTTCACCGTGGAAATATAGGCGAAGGTATTGTCATACTTCCGGATGATGCGTTCAAAGTCCACAATCTGACGGCGGTTGATGACGCAGACCAGCATGGCACGGTTGGAGTGCGTATACATCCCCTCCGCGTGCAGGACGGTGCAACCGTGATGCAGGGTGGTAATCAGCTCGCGTGAGAGTTGCTCGGGCTGTGTGGTAATGACCTCGAATTTTGCCGCCGCGCGGTTTCCCTTGAAAATGGCGTCCGAGGTTCTGCCGTTGACGAAAATATAGACCACGCAGAGAATCACCGGCTCATAGCGGAAGTCGTAAACAAAGAACGATCCCAAAGCCACCACCGCGTTGATGGTGAAAATAATCCACACCGTATTGTATTCGGGATGTACATGGTGGATAAATTCGCCCACCACGTCGCTGCCGCCCGTAGAGCCGCCCATCCGAACCGACATACTGTAAAGAAACCCGTTGAAAAAGCCCGCCGCAATTGCCGCAAGCAGTCTGCCGCCGACGTCCGTCGCGCGGAACACGATGTCGGACTCGGCAATTCCGAGCCGCTCGCTGATCAGAAGCGCCGCGGAAAAGACGAGAATGAAGGTCAGCGTTCGGAAGGCATAGGCGCGATTAAGGACGAAACACGCCACAATCAGCATCGGGATATTGACAATCAGTGACAGATACCCGACCTTGAAGTGGAAAAGATACTGAATCATGGTAACGATGCCGTTGATTCCCGCAGGAGCAAAGTTATTCGGGAACACGAAAATTTCGTACACCATTGCGAACGCAATCGCAAACAGTGCGATTGCAAGATAGCGGGACACGCGCGTGTTCCCGAATTTCCGGATGAGAGACATAAGAGTTGATACTTCCTTCTTCCTTTAGTCTTTTACTGAATCGGGAATTTCCACGTCAACGGCAACGCTGGCTTCCCGCACGGCATGCATATGCGGTTTGATGATTCCGCAATGGTAGGAATCCTTCTGATAGCGATCCAAAGCGTCGCGATCCTTGACCGTAACCTCGAGAATCACGTCGTAACTCCGCTCGCTGTGCAGAAAATCCACGCCCGCAAACAGGTCGATGACCTCGGGAACTCTTCCTTTCATTGTCAGAAGCAGATCTCTCGCTTCCTGCGCTTTTTGCGGGGTGCAGTCCTTCAGTTTGAAGCAAACAATGTGTTGAATCATGCTGTTTTCCTTTCAAATCAAGAATTTGTTTTGTTTTTATTCTCATATTTCAAGCCAGAATCATTCTTTTCGGAACGTTTGCGCGGGGATTTCCTGCATTTTTCCAGCCAACGGTCCAGAAACCGCAGCTGTTCCTGCGTGTGAAACCAATGCTCCCCGTTCTCCATCACGGTCAGCGTGGCGGAATGCGTTGCGGCAAACTTCTCCGCCGCCTCGCGCGGGAGCAATGCGTCCGCGCCGCCGATCAGAATATCGGTTGGCACTCCCCATTCCACGGGATGTTCCCGCACATAGGTCAGGTACGTCCACGACAGCGCCTCGCCGGAATCGGTCGGAACCGTTCCCATCCTGCGCAGGGTCTCCTCGTCCACGCCCGCCCGGCGCATCCGGTCAAGAATCAGGCGTTCCATGTCCAGAACGGGCGAGATCAGATACGCGTGCTCCAGTCGGTCGCCGATTCCCGCGTTCATTGCGTAATAAGCGCCGATGCTGTTCGCAATCAGTGACATCCTGTCGCATTCCCGCGCCAATGCGCCAACCGCCACGCGGATTTCCTCCCTCGTTTCCCACGGCGTATCGGACCGATAGTTCAGCCCCATCACCACCCGACTCGGAAACAACTGACCGAACCGCGCGGCTTCGTCCGGACTACCGCCCTTTCCGTGCACATATAAAATTGCTCTGCGCATACGGCATCCTCCGTTCCGTATCGGTTTTCTCTGCCTACATTATAACACACTTTTTCGCTTTTTTCAACGGTACGCGCCAAAGAAACGGATTTTTTTTGCAGTCCGAAAGCCGGCAAAGCAAAAAAGGTTCGCCGAAACGAACCTTTCAGATCATTCAGTCACAGAAACGGATGCATTTCGGACGCGCGCTTCCGATCTCTGCCGTCCTCCGACAGCCCACGTCCCGCCCGATCACGATCCCGTTTGCGCAAACAGCGCGGGAAGAACCCCTTTCAGCTTCATCCGCAGACGATGCCACCGCATTTTCGCCGCCGCCTCGGTTGTTCCCAACCGCTCGGAAACCAGACGAAACGGTTCGTCCCGGTTCACAACCAGATCGAACAGCCGCCACTCGACCTCGGTCAGCGCGCCCCGTATCTCGAGCAGATAATGCCGATACCGCTCGGACTCCGCCCGCTCGTCGTGATGCCGGAGCAGGCGTTGCGCTTCCGACTCCAGCCGATTTCGCTCGCTTTCGTCGTCGAGCGAAACCGTATTCAGGCGCTTCTTCTTTTTGCAATCCAGAACCTTATTGCGCGCCGTGCGGAAAAGCCAGACCTGCACCGTCATCGGCGCGTGACTTTGCAGGTCGTCCCATTTCCGATAGAGCAACAGGAAGCATTCGCTGGCAAGATCCTCCGCGCAGTACGGGTCGTTCGGAATTTCGGACAGACAATACCGGACAATCCCCCAATAATAGGCGCGGAACGCTTCCTCATATGTCACATCCATTGCGCATCACGCCTCGACCATGTGACAGATTTCAAACATGACCCGAACCAGACATTCCTGCTCCGCCGGATTCAGCTTTCCGATCGCTTCGTTCAGCTCCGGCAGAACCGAATTCTGCCCCGCCCGCGTACAGCCGAACACGAATTCATCCAACGAGAGATCCAACAGCTTGGTCAGGCGGAAAATGTTTTCGGGGCTTGGATAGGTCTTTCCGTTTTCGATAAAGCTGACCGACTTCTTGGTCATTCCCATTGCTTCCGCCAACTGCTCCTGCGTCAGCTTCTTTCTGACCCTCCCCGACTGAAAAAAGCGCCCCAGTCGGCGGCGCATTTCCGGGTCCGTGTTTCGGTTGAAGTTTCTCTCTGCCATTTTCGGAACCTCCCGTTCTTTGATGTTATTATTTTACACGAAAGGTAATCAAATGTAAATCCACCAACAGTCCAACCGATTACCTCCGGTGTTATATTTTGTGTCGAAAAATGTCAAAAAAGAGAAAAACGGCGCGAATTTTCCGGTTTCCGAATCCGTGCCGTTACTTTTCGGGCGCTCCGTCAACCTATTATCGGACAGAACAGACAAAAAGACCCGCAGGAATCGCCGTGCGGGTCAATCGGTTTTCGGCTCGGCGCGTTTTTCGCGCGTGAAAGGAGGAACAAATGGGAAACCCACAGGAACGCAGAGAGAGAATTCTCCGATTGCTGATGCTGAGGGAAAAGTGGACCATGCGGGAACTGGCGCAGGAACTCGGCGTGGCGGAACGAACGGTGATACGGGATATCGGCGCGCTCAGTCTCTCCAAGCCGATCTGCGTGGATACAGGCAGGCGCGGCGGCGTATACCTGATCGAGCGCAAAAGCCTTTCCCGCCCGACGCTGACCGCGCGGGAAACCGCAGCGCTGAAGCATACCGTCGCGTTTCTGGTCGCGCACGCCGTCGAGTTTTCCCCCGGCGTCGGTGACCCCGCTCCGCCAACTCCGGCAGAGCTGCAGATCCTGTGCGAAATCATCGCCTACTGCGGGAAATCATGAGGCACTGACGCGCAATTCCGATCGGCACGCTTCAGCCTTTTGCGGGTCAGGGCAAAGCCCGGGGGCTTTCGCTTCCCCCGTCGGAGGCGCTTATCAGATCGGACAGAATCGCATACTCCTCCGCTCTTTCCGCGCGGATACTCCCCTGCATTCTTTTGAGCAGGTCGGGGCGACGGCTGCGGCAACAGACCTCGTACAGAATCCGATTCCGGTATGCCCGATCCGCAAGCGGACGGTAACGCGAACTGAACGACGTTCCCCAACCGTTCCGATATTCCAGCGCAACCAGACGATCCAACATACATTTTCTGTGCTCAAAAACCGCACAAAACGCCTGTCGGTCGGCGCGGGAAAGCGGAATCTCCCCGCAGGCAAGCAATCCCAGACCTTGCGCCAATGCGTCCTGCGCCGCGATTCCCTCCGTGGCATCCGAACCGAACGGCAAAGCGATTCCCGTATCTGCCCCGATGTATTCCCGAAGCGCGCGCAGAAGTAGCGGCTCATTCAGCGTGACCTCCGCATCCCGCATCCGATACGCGGTCAGTGTGGCGGATAGTCCGCCCGCAAGCCCCGCCCGAAGCGTCTGCATCAGGCATTCCTGCGGAATCCATGTCAGACGAAGGCTTCGCCCACTGTCGCGGACGACAACGCGGTAAGTGCCGTCGTTGTCATCGTACCCGCACAGAATGCCCTCCTCCCTTTTGCGGGACAGATCGGAACCATCCGCGCCGCGACAGTAAAGATAGAAACCCATGCGCAACAGATCCCGAACAATCCGACGGCAGTGCGGAAGCCATGACCGGATTCTGACGGTATATTGCTCCAGACAGGAAAAATCTCCGATGCGGGAGCGCGGAATTTCCACATGGAGTCCCCTGAAACCGTCCACCCCCCGACTGCCGCACGAAAGCGAAACGCACTGATTCAGAATCGCATTGTATGCCGACGGACTGCCGGACATGGCAAGGCAGGCGGCGGCACTCTCAAGCGAAAAAGTGAGCCGTGGGGTCTTATAAGGAAGCTGAAGTGCACCCGCCAAGGTCTGTCACCTCCTCCGCATTCCGCTTTTCCGTACCCGAGGGACTCCGCTTCGGGCAAAAGGGTTCTTTCGGATTTCTCTTCATCTTCACCGTACCATTCCTTTCCTCTTTTTTGTTTTGGGAAACCATGCGGAAATTCTGCCGATATGTCCCCGGTTGATACAGACAGTTTAACACAAAACCATGACAAAAACCGTCATAGTTTCGAGGAAAAAAAAGGAAAATATACCAGAAACGTGTTTTTAAGTGATTTTTATGTAGAATACGCTTCTTTATGGGATTAGTTGACAAAAAAGCAGTTCAAACCCCCATTTCTTCCATATCAAGGG
>ENA-UERG01001325-UERG01001325.1-human-gut-metagenome-genome-assembly--contig:-NODE-1325-length-21004-cov-4.423615_pt1 | contig 21004 bp, 19 predicted proteins | sample MGYA00242954_ERZ507954 | MGnify/ENA primary metagenome ERZ507954 (study PRJEB26167, sample SAMN06115478) | human gut metagenome | host: Homo sapiens | place: China:Sichuan | collected 2015-01-21... | reverse complement strand
GGCCGGGGAGAAAGGGATGACCAACTTGCGACTGCAATCGTGCTCGGGGATGTCGTCGCCCATGTAGATCGCGTGCGCAGGGTCGATGCCCTCGTCGGCGAAATATTCCCGCATGGCCGTGATTTTGTCCATGCAGTCGGTGTAGTAGCGGTTGATACCCAGCATCCGCAGGCGGTTTTCGAGCGTCTTGCCGCGTCCGCCGGTGATGATGCAGACCTTGTAGCCCATCTTGACGGCGTAGCCCAGCGCATAGCCGTCCTTGGCATTGTAGCGGCGGATGAAATCGCCGTCGAGCGTGGGGATGATGCCGCCGTCGGTCATCACGCCGTCCACGTCGAAGATAAACGCTTCGGTGCGGGCTATATCTTCTTTGAAATTTCCCATATGTTGTTACTTATTATCGAGTAGATGTTTTCGAGTCGGGGGTCGGCGGCGAGCAGTGCACGGTGGCGTGCCATCGTGGGCAGGTCGTTGCGCACGGCGGGGCCTGTCTGCACGTCGGCCGGGGAGGCGGCGTCGAGTGCCTTGGCGGCGGTCTCGGCCAGGAGCGGTTTGAGAACGTCGAAGGGCAGGCCCGCGCTGCGGACGATGCCTTCGCCGACGGCGTACATGTGGTTGACGAAGTTGCAGGCGAAAACCGCCGCGAGGTGCACCTTGGCGCGGCAGGCCGAGTCGGCCCACACCACCGTGTGCGAAAGACGGCGGGCGAAGGCTTCGAGTGCGGGACGCAGGGGGGAGTCGTCGGTTTCGAGGAAGAGGGGGATTTGCGAAAAATCCACGCTGCGCCCTTTGGTGAAGGTTTGCAGCGGATAGAAAACGGCGCGGCGTGCGTGGGCGGGAAGCGCATCGAGCGGCACGCTCCCCGCGGTGTGGGCGACGACGGCTCCTGCAGGCAGGGGCAGCGCCGTGGCTACCTCCCCGACGGCCTTGTCGCTCACCGAGATCAGGTATATGTCCGCGTCGGCCAGCCGTGCCGGGTCTGCCGTCCACTGCGTTCCGGCGAGTGCGGCGACAGCCTCCCCCTGTGCGGCGTTGCGGGCGAACAACTGTACCAGTTGCAGGCCGCTTCGGGCGACGGCCTGTGCCAATGCTTCGGCAAGGTTTCCGCTGCCGACGATCACTACGCGTTCCAAAGGTCTCTCCATATCGTTTTACAGTAAATCCACCAGCCGGACGTTGTCCTGCGATTTGCGGGCGGTCTCTTTGAGCGCTTCCAGTTCCTGATCGATGCGGGTCAGTTCGGCGCTCTGGGTCAGGTCGACGGTCGTTTGCCCTGATTTTTCGACCGCTTCGAGTATGCCGTAAACGGTCATCGACTGGGGGTCGTGCGCCGGGGCGAAGGCCACTTCGCGCTCGCCGTCGCCCGAGGGCACGGCGATCAGTTGTCCGGCCTGCACGAGTTGGTAAAGGATGTCGTTGACGATGCGCGTGGGCAGATCCAGTTGTGCCCGGATCTCGTCGGCCGGGGTGGCGCCGCCCTGGCCGCGGAAGCGCCGCACGACCGTGAGCATCACGGCCAGCAGGATCTTGCGCCGCTGGTCGTAGCTGATGAGCAGCGATTCGCGCTCTTCGCCGAAACGGGCGATGTTCTGGTAGGCGAACGACAATTCGCCGCCGAACAGCAGGATCTGCCACGAGGTCTGGAGCCAGATGAGCAACAGCGGCAGCGCTGCGAAACTGCCGTAGATGGCGTTGTAGGAGGTCATCCACCGCTGGATGTAGAGATAACCCCACTGGAAAAGCAGGAAAAGCGTGCCGGCGACGATGCCCGCCATCAGGGCGCTCCTGAATTTGACCTTCGTATTGGGGATGATGATATACAGGATGGTGAACATGATCCAGATGATGACCATTGAAGCCAGGTGCGAGAGCAGGGTGAAATACCAACTGCCGTCGAAGCCCAGCATCTGCTGGGCGTAGCTGCCGACGGCATTGGCGACGATCCACAACACAGGGACGATCATCACCACGGCGATGTAGTCGGTATACTGGCGGGTGAGGCTGCGTTCGACCTTGACCTCCCAGATGTTGTTGAAGGCGCTTTCGATCGAGCCGAAGACCCGGATCACCGCCCAGAAGAGCATGACCAGCGCCACGGCGGCCACCACGCCGCCCTGCGTACGGGCGAGCGCCTTTTCGGCGAACGTGACGATGTAGTCTACGATCTCGGGGTTCTGCGGGAAGAGGGCGTAGAGGTTTTCCACCAGCCCGTCGGCCAGCCCGAAGCCCTTGACGACGGCGAAGACCACCGCGACGATCGGTACCAGTGACATCAGCGTGTAGAACGTGAGTGCCGCGCTGCGGACGATGGTCCCGTGTTCGAGCAGGCCCCGCGCCGTGTAGAACAGCAGGCGGTATTGCTGCACGAGCCACCGCACGACGGGGTTGCGCCATTCGTTCACGTCGCGCCGGAAGATCGTGTCCGTAAAATAGGTGAATATTTCGCTGATTTTCATAAGCCGTTTCCGTTCCCGTAACCCGGAGGCGCCGTGCCGAGGCCCGTGTGCCGTCGGGGCGGACGCTGTCCCAGTCGTGCAAATATAGCTATTCCAGCCGTACAACCCAAAAACCGCTCCCGATTTTCGTGAAGGCCAGCCGTACGTCGTTGCCGGCATGTACGCCCAGCCGCCGTGCCAGCTCTTCTGCGGCGAACGGGAAGTCCCGTTTCATCAACTCCGCGCCGCGGCCTTTGAACGCGCGTTTCAGCCGCCGAGGGTCGTAGGGCTCGATACGTTCGATTGCGAATACTTTGCCAATTATCCCCTCTGGCCGCTCCGTGGCGAAACCATACCCGTTTTCGCTCCATATGTCGGCTTTGCCGCGCAGGTGCAGCCGTGCCAGCCGCGCTTTCTGCAACGCCACGTCGGGTACCACGAGCCACCGGTAACGATCCGGTTCGAACGCCCCCGGGTGCGGGGGAGCGCCGGCTTGGGCGGGCGTTGCCGTGAACGAGCCGCGTCCGAGGGCGGTCGCGGTAATGCCGGGGCCCGTGCCGTCGGCGTAGATGACGGCCTCCTTGCATTCGTCGCCCAGCGATACGGCCTCTACGCGGGCGCCGGGGAAGAGCCGCAGCGCCTCGCCGATGTCGAACAGCGGGGAGTTTTTGACGCACAGTCGTCCCGAAGCCCTGCCGATGAGCGGCATCAGGGAGAGTATGTCGGGCGAACAATCCTCGAGCCGTACCAGTTTGCGTCCGTCGCCCGAACGGCGGTCGGGGTCGGCATAGACCCAGTCGAAATGCAGTCCGGGCTGTGCGAGGTATGCTTCGGCGGAGGTGTTGACGACCTCGATGTTCGCGGCGCCGAGCCGCCGGAAGTTCTCCGCGGCGATGCGGGCGAGCGTCTGGTCGCGTTCGAGTGCCACCACACGGCGGAAACGGCGCGCCAGGAAAAAGGCGTCGGCGCCCAGCCCGCAGGTGAGGTCGAGAACGGCCCCGCCCGCGATCTGCTTGTGGGCGGCGCAGGCTTCGCTCGATGCCTGTTCGAACGCCAGCGGCGGCAGGATGCACTGTGCGGCGGCGTACGAGGGGAGTTTCGCCTCTGCCCGCGCGAGGTACTTGACCTGCGTGGCGACCAGCCGGGCGTGGGGTGTGTTGCGGTCTAAGGCCACCTCCAGCGGGTCGCGGCCGCGGTTGGCGGCGATGGCCCGCTGCACTTCGTCCGTCAGCAGCAGCGTATATTCCCCGGGGGTTATCATGCCGGCAAATGTACGCTTTTTTTCGGCTCGAAAGACCATGCAGCCAGGGTGGTGAGCAGAAAAAACAGGTAGATGCCCGCCGTCGCCCCGCCGCCGAGGGTGTATTCGGCATATCCGCCCGGGAGCGCCGCGGCCGCTCGGGCCAGCGTGTTGAGTAGGCCGGCCGTGCCTGAAAGCACGGCGTCGAAGGCCGGGGCGAGCCAGTTTACGGGAAGGATCATCCAGACGGTGCCGCCCAGTACGACGATACTTCCCACGAGGATCGCCACGGGATTGACGAGCAGCCCCGCCAGCGGGACTGTGCCGAAGGTGTGCGATACGAGGGGTGCCGTGGCGATGCCCGCCACGAGGCTGATGACGAGGGCGTTCGTGAGCAGGTTGAGCGCCCGCCGGCGGGTATGGAGCAGTCGGCATAGCGGCACGCCCCAGGCGAGGATGGCCGCGACGGCGATGAACGAGAGCTGGAAACTGATGTCGCCCAGCCAGGCGGGGTTCCACAGCAGCATCCCGAAGCCGGCGGCCGCCAGTGCGTTGAGTGCGACGTACTCCGACGCCGAGGCCAGTGCGAACTGGAGCATCGTGCACATCACGGCCGCCCGCACGGCGCTGGGCGAGAATCCGGCCGCCGCGACGAACAGCCAGATGCAGACCGTTGCGAGCAGGTTGCGCACCAAGTGCCCGCGGTGCAGCAGCGGCAGCCACCACAGCATGAGGTTGACCAGTGCGAAGACGATGCCCGTGTGCAGTCCCGAGACGGCCAGCAGGTGCGACAGCCCGCTGCGCGAATAGACCGTGCGCAGCTCCTGCGTGATGCCGCTCCGGTCGCCCGTGACCATGGCGCGGCAGACGGCGCCCGCATCGCTCTGCAATCCGATCCGTTGCATCCGCTCGACGGCGTGCAGGTGCAGGGCGCTGCTTCGTCCGGGCAGGCGCTCGATGAGGGTGCGCTCCGACAGCCACAACGTTCCGGCGAACCCCCGGCGTGCCATCAGCCGGCGGTAACTTTCCGCTCCGCCGCGAAACGGCCGCACCGAACCCCGGCAGCGGATTCTCTCGCCGGAGTAGAGGGCCGTAAGGCTGTCGGCATAGAGCATTATGCGGTCACCCGAGGCGTGCCAGGTTCCGTGTGAAGGATCGCGCCACGCTACGGCCGTCGCTTCGGCCGAGGTGTAACGTCCGCGGTCGGAGGGGATACCCTCGACCGTGAGTTCGTAAGTTGTGTATATACCGCGGGGCAGCGTGTGCGCCGTGTCGCGGAGCTGTGAGGCGGCGAACCCGGCGGTGAGCAGCATTACAAATGCGCCGGACTGTGAGCGCAGTAGCAGCGCCAGCGTCCCGGACAGCAAAAAAGCCCCTGCGAGGAACCACAGGGGCAGCGTGAAGCAGTCCGCGGCGAGAATCCCCGCGGCGAACGGTGCGACGGCTTTTACCATCGGCATACGGTCGAGTCGTGCGGACAGGGAGGCGGCTTTCATCTCTGCAAATATAGTAAATTCGGATTGTTTCGTGCGATATTCGGGTGGGTGTCCCGGTTTTTGTTGGCTGCCGGCTTTTTTGTGGATCCACGCAACCCGCCTCCTTTTACCGTTTCCTTTCGTCGCTTGCCGGGCAGGTCAGCCGGATGCGGGCTTGTCGCGGACGAACAGTTCCCACCCCAGTTCCACCTCGCCCATATCGGCCGCGGCGCCGTTTTCCACGCGTGAAATAGCCGCAGCCATGCGTAGCATCGTCGTGCGGTCGCGGGTGTCGAGCGGTTGCCCGTCCGGGATTCCGACGACGTCGGCCACGGCGCGGATGTAGGTTTCGGTGTGGTTTTCCGAAGGCGGCGCCCACCGCGAAATCATGCCCCGGATCGTGTCGAGCCCGTAGCGTATCCGGTAGGTGTCAAGCAGTACGAATATCGCGCGGTAGCCCCATGCAAGGGACTCGAACTGTTTGAACGCCGGGTCGCGCGAGGGGCGCACTTCGCCTTTGTAGCGCACCTTCGACTGGCGGATATTGCCCGGGTTGCAGTTTTGCAGCCCCCTACTCATCGCCCGCCTCCTTTCGGATACGGCGGCGGACATAGCGGCGCAGCCAATGGAACAGCGGTGCATCGGAGAGCTGTGCGGCATTTTCGAGGAACGACCACAGCTCCACGCCGCAGGTGAAGCCCGTGAAGAGCCGGGCCACGTTCAGCTGCATGAAGTCGAGGATACAGCTGTCTATCAGCCAGGCCATGGCGATGGCCGTGACCGTAAGTCCCAGTTTGAGCACCGTGCGCCAGGCCTCGCAGCTTTCGAAATACCAGGTGTGCCCTTTGCGGCGGGCAGCGGCGCGGCTGGCGGCTACGCCCGAGAGGAAGTCGATGCCGATGAATGCCATGGCACATGCCACCAGCGGGCCTATGGGGGCGAACAGGGCGATGAAGCCTGCCGTGAGGCCGCTAACGAGTCTGTATAAGGTTTCCATCGATCGTGCAGCGTTTGAGGATGTTGTTGTCGGGATCGTATTCGGGAAACTCCGCGGCATGTGCTTCGAGGTGTTCTGCGGCGCGGCGCAGGAGCGTGCGGACCTGGCGGCGCAGGCTGCGTTGCAGTTCGCGCAGCGACTGGGCGTCCGCCGGCTGGTAGGAGCTTGATTTTGGGGCTACGGTGCCGCATTGTCCGGTGCGGATGTCGAGCCGCGGCTGTACGGCGATGCGGGTGAAGAGCGCTATCGGGGCTGCGAGGTATTCGGCCGTGAAGCCGGCATGGAGGCCTGCGAGCAGCGTTTCGTGGAGTGCCCGTCCGATGACGGGCACGATGTAGCGCTGTTCGGCCGCCGCGATGTCGCCTTCGCCGATGGCTTCCGGCGCAAGGTACTCCCCGTCCGTAAAGGCCGATGCGACGGCTTGTGCAGGGGTGATCAGTGTGTTCATGATTGTCGTGGTTGAAATGAGTGTTCGAGTGCCGCCGGAGGCGGCGAACGGCAAGTTTCGAAAGGCCCAAAGAACCGGCCTTATTCTATGCTTCGTATGTTGTATTTCGTGATCTCCGACAGGAACGCCTGTTGGCGCTCGTCATCGGGGTCGTAATCCAGCCCGTCGGCCTTGCGGGCTTCCCAGACCTTCATGTAGATGGGTTTGGAGCGCGTCGGCGGACGGTTGATGACCTGCAACGACGAGGCGTCTATCCCCAGGATGGACGTGATCGCCTCGCGCACGGGCTCCGTCAGTTCGGCCTGCTCGCCAAGGATGACCGTGTTGAGCGCCACTTCGTACTCGTGCAGGATGCGCTCGGCGCTGAATCCCGAGGCGTAGTCCAGCCCGCTCAGCGTCCGGAACCATGAGTGTGCTACGACGATGTCCGACACGGCCTGTTCGTGCAGCGCCTGCCAGTCGCCTTCGTTCTGCGAGGCGATGGGGATGAAGCGCGAATTGTCGCTCTCGCCGCCGTCGCGGATGACGAACATCACCTGCCCGGGGTTGCCTGCGAATTTCTGTTCGGCCAGCCGTACGATGCGCTCGGCTTCGGATTCGTTGTCCACGGTGCTGTCGAGCATCATCACGCCCGAGAGCTGGAACGAGTTGTCGAGCCGCGAGATGTTCCATTTGTCGGTCTTGTAGGCGATGGCCGAGACGTTGAACCCGGCGATATAGGGTGGTACGCCGTAGTGCTCGAACATCGGTTCGTAGTCCTTGTAGTGGATCATGGCCCGCAGCGTGCCGTCCTCCTGTCGTTCGAAGGCCGGGTAGAGGGGCAGCGTCCGTGCCTCGGCGGCGTTGAAGGCCGCCCAGTCGTGGTGCAGCAGGATGTGCGCCGAATCGCGGGCCACGCGGCAGCGCGAAGCGTCCTGGTGGTGGAACGCGAGGAACGAGTGTTCCACGTCGGTCACTATTTCGAGGAAGGCGTTGCCGAACAGGGCCTTGTCGAAGGCCAGCTTGTTGAGCACCTGCCGCAGGCTCTCCCCGTCGCCGTTCACACGGCGGATGAAGGCCGCGAGCAGGGGTTCATGCCCCTCGTCGCAGGAAAACCCCTTGCCCGAGATGTAGTCGGCCTTGTCGTTGATGATGCGGCGGTGCGTGACCGAACGCCGGGCCATCAGCGCCAGGGCATTGGGGAAGAGATTGTCGTCGCCCCAGCGCCAGAACTTGTCGCTTTGGACGCTCCCCGCGCCCGATGTGATATATGGGTCGTCCGCACGGTTGGCGACCGCTACGGCCGGCTTGAATTTCTGTTTTCTGCTCATGCTTCTTGTTCTTTGAGCTCGGCGGCCGGGTCGGTGTCCTCGCTCGTAAGCGTCAGGACGGCCGGCGTGCCGTCGAGGGGTTTGATGCCCGACTCCATGGCGAAGGAGTCCGGGCGCAGGGGTTGCGAGGTGCCGAAGCGTGCCGACCATCCCGCCAGCAGCCGCTCGCCCGAGGCCATCGTGACCAGGGCTATGAGCCCTTCGGTCTCGGCCGCACGGCGGAGTGCCGGGGTGAAAGCCTTGCGGAACGCCTCGCGGTTCACGACCAGCGTGAGCGTGTGGCGCACGCGCTGTGGCCCGGCGTCGGTGTCGAGCCGTTCGGCATAGGACGAGCGTTGTTCGGCGAGCGGCAGGGCGGTGAGCTGCGTCGCGTCACGGAAAATCGCTTCGGCGCGCCCGTCCGCCGCCACCGCCGCCCGCAGGAGGTTTCCTGCGGGGGTGACCGTGACGGCTGCGACGCCCCCAGCCGGTTTGCGGGGTGTGGAGTCTGCCATCGTTATGCCGGGTTGTAGGCGTAGGTCATCAGCGTCTCGTCGAGCACGTCGCACCCGGCCATGAAGACGGCACGCTGGCGGTTTTCCATCAGGTCGGGGTTGTACCACATGCGCACTTCGTTGCCGGGGAAATCGGCCGTGTTGACCGCCAGTACCAGGTTGCGGCGGTCGGTCAGCAGGCAGAACGACTTGTGCAGCGACGTACTGGCGAGGTAGGAACCCAGACGCACGTCCACGAGCGGTATGCCGTGGTAGGCGAGGCTCGGACGGCCTTCGGTGGTCGCCATGTAGGCGGCATCGGCACTCTTGCCGTCGAGGTATTTCTCGAAAGCGTAGTAGATGTCCGACGTGACGAAGAAGGCGAGCTGCCCGTCGGCCTTCATGTCCTTGACACGCTCGTCGGCGTTCATCCAGAGGTCGTCGAGGACGGCGACTACCTTCCCGGGATCGGAGAAATCCTCAGCCTGGCAGATCGAGTTGTAGAACTTCTCCTGCATGGCTCCGGCCTTCACGGTCTTGAGGAACCCGTCGAAGGTGTTGTAACCCGATGCCGCCGAGGTGTCGCCCACCCACATCGTGGCGCGGATGCTTTCGGCGACGGCCTGTTTGAAGAGTGCTGTCTCGGCCTGTTCGAGTTCGGTGCCCGTCAGGTCGTCCATGTTGACGTCGGCGCGTGCGGCGATCTTTTCATAGACCAGCGAGAAATAGTCGGCGGCCGAAAATCCCAATTCGGCCTTCACGCGGCCCAGGCTGATGGTTTTCTGCAGCTTGGTCGCCGCGTTACCGCCCGTCCATCCGGCGGCGGAGTATTTCTGGAGGACGTTGCGCTGTCCGTCCCAGAGCTGGATGGTCGTGGGTACGGGCATGTTATAGAGTACCCGCACGCCCAGTTCGCGGGCGGAGTCGCCGCTCAGGATCGGACGGAAAAAGATGGTTTCGAGGTCGGAACCGGTGTACTGTTTTGCACTTTCTAAGAAACTCATGGCTGATTTGTTTTTGGTGTTGGGTTATGTCGTGTGTGAATGTCAGATGCCTTTGAAGCGTTTGACGTCTTCGGCGTAGGCGCGTTGGTTCGCCGTCCGCACCGTGTCGCCGTACGACGGGTCTTCGCGCGGTTTGGTGCAGGTGGGCGAGGCGTTCTGCTGCGCTTGCCGTATGGCCGTGGCCGAGCGGCGCAGCAACTCCTGCCGTTCTCCCGCGGTGAGCAGTACATTGCGGTCGGCGGGAAGCTCCTCGCGGCGGTTGAGCCCGATGCCTGCGAGCAGCCGCTCCCAGCCGCGGGCGATATTCCCTGCCAGCGAGGGTGCCGTGCGCTCCCCGTTGTCGGTCACCGTGTCGGCGAGCCCTGCTGCGACGGCCTCTTCGGGCGACAGCCAGCGGCCGTTGCCGTTGTTTTCGGCCATCAGCGCCTCGAACTCCCCGGCCGGGCGACCGGAACGGGCGGCATAGACCGCGGCGATGCGCGTGTCGGTCTGGCGGAGCAGGTCGAGTTTTCCCGCTATCTCTGCGGCGTTGCCTTCGGCGGCACAGATGGCCGTGTGGATCAGGTAGAGGGCGTTGGCCGAGATTTCGCGGCAGCCGGGCGATGCGGCCTGTGCGATGATCGTCGCCGCCGAGGCCGTGTAACCGTAACAGCGGGTGATGATGTGCGCATCGAGCGAGCATAGTGCGTCGTGGATCAGGAGTGCGTCGTTGACGTCGCCGCCCGTCGAGCGGATGTCGACCACGATCTGCGGGGCGTCGATCCCGGCGATGCGCTGCACCGTGTCGCGGAACTTCTCGTAGGTTGCGACGCGCGCTTCGGGCTGGTCGAACTGCCACTCTTCCGGTACGCCGATGGTGCCTTCGATCTCGATGCGGCAGACGCCGGCGCTGTTTTTGATTTGGATTTCCGATTTCATGTTTCAGGATTTGTACGTGTTGTAATAGTAGCTGCGCACCTTTTCGTAGGAGCAGCAGAATTCGTCGGCCGTGACGTGCATGGCCTCGCAGCGGGGTACGCCTTCCTCTGCCAGCCGGTCGACCCGTGCCCGTACGGCCCGTTGTTCGCAGGCCCGCAGGTTGACCAGTCCCAGTCCGAACAGCCGTTCGACGGCCTGCTCCCCTTCCAGGCCGCCTATTGCGCCGAGCAACACTTCGGCGAGCCGTTTTTCGTGCCGTGTCATCATCCTTCGCTCAGGCGTGTGAAGGTGCATCTGGCCGATGCCGCCTGCGGGTCGTAGCTTTCGATAGCATGGAGCGTGGCGCGGATTTCCTCGCCCCCGGTGTCGAGCCGGAATACCGAACGCAGGTCGGGCATCCCGGTGCCGGGCGTGAAGAGGCTTTCGAATTCGTGCGGCGCGAGCCGCAGCGAGAGGGTGATGCGCTGGCAGGTGGCTTCCTGTGCTGCCTGGCGGTCGTAGCGATGGTGCAGGCCGCGGATGCCGTCGCGGTCTTCGAAACAGAGCGTGAAGCCCTCCGTCGCTGCGTCCCCCGTGAAGTGGAATGCCGCGAGCGGGTATTCCGCCAGCCCCGAAGGATACCCCCAGCGTTCGCCCGCGGGCAGCGGGTGCAGCCCGGCGAAGCGCACGATACGGGGCGTGAAGTTGGTGCCGTCCTCCTGCACGTCATCCCGGTCGCCGACCTGCATGATCTGCGCCGAGGGGGCGTTGGCATAGTGCCCTGCCTCGCTGAGCGTGGGCCGGAAGAGGGGGTTGCGCAATACTTGGTCGCCCTCTCGTGCGGCATAGGAATCGGTGCGGACGCTCCACTCCCCGAAGGGGCTCCCGGCTCCGGCATTGAAACGGTTCACGGCGCCGTCGCCTTCCTGGTAGCCCCACGTGCGGCTTTCGTGTATTTCGGGGGCGATGTCGGCCAGCACCACGGGCTGCGAGAAATCGCTCCTGTCACGCCAGTCGGCCGTGGTTCCGCTGCCGAAAAATTCGTCGGCGGGTTCGATGCGTACGGTCTTGGTCTCCTCCTCGGTGTGGAACCTCAGGTTGAAGAGGTGTTGCAGCGCTTCGAGCAGTGCCGACTGCCGGATTGGGTGCCGGGCGACGTCGGCGAAAGTGATTGCGGAGCCGTAACCCGGTGCCGACGAGAACCGCGGTCGGAGTGAACACTCCTTGTGGAGCGTGAGCGACATTCCCTCCTCTGCGCCGTAGAAATAAATCCGGTCGAAGAATTTGGGTGATGCGGGGGCGATGCGTTCCGGGGCGGTTCGTACCCGCAGCTCGACGGTCGTCCGTCCCGATTCGGTGACGTATCCGTCGTACAGCGCCCAGTCGCCCGCATAGCGTACCCAGCGGGTGCCGCTGCGGATGAGCAACACGGGGTCGGCGACGGTGCCCGAGGCCGGGGTCGTGACCTGCGCCGTGCGCGCCGAAAACTCCGTCCAGAGAGCCTCTGCCACTCCATCCTTCGTGTAGGCCAGGCGGTATTGTGCCCCGTCGGTGTGGTCGAACACGATAGCCAGGTAACGGTGCCCGGGAGAGATGTCCGTCCGGCGGTCTTCATATCGGTTCGCCAGCGTGAAGGGCATGTCGGCGCCCGTCCCGAGGTAAACCGAGTCGAATCCCCGGAGCCGCTCACGCGTCAGGATACGGTGGTCGGTGGTGTATTTCAGGTAGTATTCGAAGCCCACACTCACTTCGGTCGTGGGGGTGAAGACGATGCGCCCCTTGTCGAACCCGAAGCAGTTGCCGTTGTTGCAAAGTTCGGGAATCGGCTCCCCGTCGGTGTCGAGCGTCTGCGGCGTGGCCGTTTCGACGATGTTGCCCACGCTGTTGGCCGTTGTGCTCGGGTTGGCCGACACCCGCCCCAGGTGGTTGCCCTGTGCGGTGGCCGGAGCCAGCCTGCGGGCGTAGAAGCCCATCCGCGCAGCAAGCGCCGCCGTGTCGCGCGACGGGTAGGCACCGCTCATGTAAAGCGAGCGGAACTCCGGACTGCCCGTGAAATTGCTTTCGATGCGGTAGCCGGCCTCTGCGAAGATCGTCTCGACGAGCGTCGCCACGTGCAGGAAGGGATGGTAGTCGTCCACCGAGAGGATCCTTTCGGCGGGCAGCAGATCCGACGGGCTGTTCTGTTGCGGGTATTCGTCGCGGCGGATCGGGAAAAACTTTACGGGCGAATCGTCCGTCCAGCTGGCCGAGACGGTCGACGGGAGCAGGCGCGCATGATAATCGATGCCCAGGGCGCTGAACACCCGTCGGGCGGCATTTTTCGCCCAGCGGGCACCGCCTTCGCGAATTTCGATCCGGTACCCTTCGTCCGAAACCTTGAGCAGCCGTACCGTCCCGGCCAGCAACTTCGCCCCTTCGGCCGAGAGCACAGCCCTGTGGAGCGAGGCGTTGAACCGCCCTGAGGTATGCGGGTCGCGGGCGAATCCCAGAAGCGCCTCGTTACGGGGCGTCGCGGGGAGCGTGAACTCCTGCGACCGGCCTTCCCGTGCGGCTTCCACGTCCGCGAGTTCCGCGGCGGCGTAACCCCCGACGGCGATGGGCTCCCCGGCCAGGTCGCAGGGCTTCGAGTCGATCGTCAGTTCCATGGCATCCCGGTTTTACGTTTGGGACGGATTTCGATTTCGAGGCAGGTCACGGCGCCATGCCGGTGCAGGACGCTCTTTTCCGTAACGACGTCGACCGCCGTGTAGCCGTCGTCCTCCGCCAGCCAGACGTCGGGCGAGGAGAGGACTTCGGAAAGCCCTTCGAGGGTCGCCCGGGGTTCGTAGGCCGACACGAGTACCGTCCGCCGTTCGGCACGGGTTCGGGCGACCAGATGCCCTTCGGCTCCGTATGCCCGTTGCCTGATTGTTTCGACGGACTCCGACTTTTCGACCGGGAAGGTGTAATGTTCGATCCCTCCCGCGCTGCTGCGCCAGGCCAGCCGCCGGGCTCCGGTGGGGGCGGAGATGACCGTGTAGGCGACCGAGCCGCAGGCTCCGGCGTCTACGGTCAGTGTTTCGGCTTCGGGGAAGTCGCGCGTGTCGAGCCGGAAGACATGCAATCCTCCCGTGGCCGTGCGGTAGCTTTCGGCGGTCGTGGTCGTCCCCGATTGTGCCGTGACGGTTACCGTGACGGCTTCGTCCGAGAAGAGCGTCAGTTCGTCGCTCTCGCCGTGCGAGATCAGGCGGACGAGCGGCATTGAGGTCAGCAGGGCGAATGCCGTTACGTTTGTCCGGCAGGGGAGGAACGTCCGCAGCGGGGAGTGGACGGTCGGGGCCGTTCCGGTTGCCTGTGCCGCTTGGGCCTCGATGTAGGCCGTCACGGTACGCCCGTCTGCCATGCGGAATCCCGTGCTTCCGGTCGTCGGGACGAACGCGACGGTGCGCCGCAGGTAGGGGGCGGCATCGAACGAGGCGGACGTGACTCCGGCGAAGCGTTTGGCGCCGATCAGCGTGCCGTTCCCCGCATCCGCGATGCGCAGGTCGAGGGTGGCGGTTTCCTGCGTGGTGACGGTGTAACGGAGTTCCCCGCTGAGCGGGGCGTACTCCGGCGGAATTTGTGTGAATGTCATTTGGATGGATGTTTGGGGTGTTGTTGCGGCGGATTGCAGGAGGGTGTCCGTCGCCGGCTGCAGCGTGCCGGCGTTTCTGTTGCGTGCCCGTAACCCGGGCCGGGTTGCGGCCGTGCGGACGGCGACGGTACGCCGTGCTAAAACCACGTTACGATGCGGGCGGTGGCGGTTTGCGAAATTTCGCCGTGCGGGGTGAGCGAGAACGAGCGCGGGCGGACGGAGAGCCCTTCGACGGCGAGGATGCGTTCGTAGAGCGAGAGCTCCGCGAAGATTTCGAGCATCTGCGTCTCCATTTCGGCCAGTGCCGTGCGCCGCTCCGCAGGGGAGATGCGTGCTCCGGGGCGGAGCAGGTGCAGCGTCATGTCATAGGTCGCCCGTCCGTGAGTACGCCCTTCGACGGCGTGCAGTTCCGGGGGTGCCAGCCATGCCGCGGGGTAATTCCGCACGGTGTGGCCCATGTCGCCCTCCGGCCCGGTGTAGAAGGTGTAACCCCGTTGTGCCGTGAGCTTTTCCGCCGCACCCTCGAGGTGGGTGCGATTCATTGTTGATAAACAGGTTGAAAGGTTGTTGAAAAACGAGAATAACAATTCGTAAACGACTGGCAGTGAGTTCTGTCCTGATGTCGATAACTTGTGCACTGTGCACCGTGCGGTGTGAATTGTGTGGCAAATATACGACGGCGTATACCCCCTTGTCAAGAGGCGGAAGCACTTTTTCTAAAATTTGTGGAAAAACTCCCGAATTTTGATTACCTTTGCAACATCGAACCAACAGTTTTATACCCTTATGGATGATGGTCATAGTTCCACGTATAGCGGCCGTGTCGTATCTCAATACGATACCGTTCATCTATGGTATCGAGCACGAAGGTAACCTCCGTGCCGAACTGCTGTTGTCTCCGCCTTCCCTCTGTGCAAAGAATTTCGCCGAACACAAAGCCGACATCGCACTGGTGCCGGCCGCAGCCGTGCCGTCGCTGGCGGATGCGCAGGTAGTGACCGAATACTGCATCGGAGCCGCCGGCCCCGTGCGGACGGTGGTGCTCCTGAGCAATGAGCCGATCGAAAAGGCGCGCCGCGTATTTCTCGATGCTCATTCGCTCACTTCGGTGCAACTGGCCGGCTACCTGCTGGCGAAGCACTGGAAAGTCACCCCCGAATACTATACGCTCGAAGATTATGCGCAGCTGGGGCACGCCCTGCCGGGCGACGCCTTTCTGCTGATCGGCGACAAGGTCTTCGACCACGAAGGACGTTTCGCATACTCGTACGACCTGGCCGCCGAGTGGAAAAAGGCCACGCGGCTGCCTTTTGCGTTCGCCGTCTGGGTCGCCCGCAAGGGTACCGCCCCCGACCTCACGGAGGGGTTGCAGCATGCGCTGACTTTCGGTATCGAGCACACCTACGAAGCAATTCTCGAACATGGTTTCGACAACAAACCGTACGATGCGTATGCCTACCTTACGCAGAATATCGACTATATTTTCGACAATCAGAAGCATAAAGCGCTGCAAAAGTTCTGGGACTCGGGTATCAAGGTAACCCCGAGGGCCAATCCCGGCTGAAGAGCTTAGCGGACAGCCGATCCGCCTCTCTGCCGAACAGGATTTTTAACTTTAAGAAGGAGAGCGTTTTATGATTACAATTTACCTCAAGCAGTACAACAAGATTATCCGGAATGCCGATACGAAGCTCTTCGACGAGCTGGGTTACGACGACATTCTGTGGATTGACATGCTCCTGCCGACCATTAAGGAGCAGAAGGCCGTCGAGAATTTTATGGAGATCAGCCTCCAGACCAAACAGCAGGTTGAGGAGATCGAGTCCACGTCGAAATATTCGGAGAACGAGAATGCCATCATCTCCAACTCCAACTTCTTCGTGCCGACGGGCGATACGTTCATCGTCGAACCCGTGTCGTTCATCATCTCCAACGAGGGTGTGCTGGTTTCGGTGCGCAGCGCCGAGTTCCGCACCTTCCGTGAAACGGAAAAACGCCTTCAGATGAACTACCGCAGCTATTCGACGGGCTACCACCTTTTCATTTCGCTGCTCGAGGTGCGCATCGATTTCGACGCCGACCTGGTGGAGCTGATCGCCAAGCAGGTCGCGGCGCTCTCGAAGGACATCAACTCCGAGGACTCGATCGACAAGGCCGTTCTGCACCGCATCAGCGCCCTGCAGGAGAGCACGATGTCGCTGCGCGAGAATATCTTCGACCGCCAGCGCGTGCTGTCGGGCATCCTGCGTTCCGAGCGCTTCCCGAACGATATCTACCCCCGCCTGCAGCTGATGATCAAGGACGTCAACTCGCTGATCAACCACGCCGATTTCAGCTTCCAGCGTCTGGACTATATCCAGGACGCCGCGCTGGGTCTTATCAACATCGAGCAGAACGAGATCGTCAAAATTTTCTCCGTGGCCGCGGTGATCTTCATGCCCGCGACGCTCATTGCGTCGATCTATGGCATGAACTTCAAATTCATGCCCGAGTTAGACTGGACGCTGACGCTCGGCAACGGCTGGAACATCCCCCTGGGCTATATCTTTGCCATCGGCCTGATGATCTTCTGCTCGGCGCTGACCATCTGGTATTTCAAATACAAAAAGTGGCTGTAATGCAACTGGCCGAATCGACGTTCTGCAGCTGACAGCCCTCCCCCGCCATGCGGAGCGTCCTCCATGCGCGGCCCGTGTCCTGCGGCTGTTTGCGACACGGCACGCCGTTCCGTATGCGGAATCTCCGCACCCCGCGGATTTGCGGATTTATCCCGCCCTTGTCGGGGGCGGGATTTTTGGTGTCCGGCCGGAGCGCTGTCTCCGTAATCGGTGCGACCGCTTTCCCGGCGGCTTCATGCGGTAGCGCTTCCGGCGTTCCGTGCCTGGTGTTCCATCCCGGTATCCGGCCTTTCCCCTCGGCTCCGGTTCCCTTTTCCGTTTCCGGGGGCACGCTTTTTCTGTCCTTTTCGCCCCTTCCGTTTTCCTCCTCGCGCATCCGTTTTCCGGCGCTCCCCGTTCCACGCTTTCCCGCTCGGGTTTTCTCTTCTTTCTTAAGAAAGAAAGAGAATGTGGCCTTTTCCCCGCAAATTTCGTATATTTGCAGGCTATAAGCTGTGTCCATGCTCGAAAAACTTGCAAAACAGACTGCCGTCTACGGCATCAGTACTATTGCCGTAAGGTTCCTGAGCTATCTGCTCACGCCTTACTATACCCGCATTTTCGGGCAGGAGACCTATGGTATCGTCACGGATATCTACGCCCTGATCCCGCTGGCGCTCACGCTGCTGACGATGGGCATGGAGTCGAGCTATTTCCGCTTTTCGGCCAAGGCCGAGGAGGCGGGCGGTGATGTGAAGGCCGCCAAACGCAGGCTTTTCGCCACGACATGGGGCGTCACCTCGCTTGCCGCGGCCGTTTTCTTTGTCGTCGTCGCCTTTTTCCGTGACGGGATTTCGCACCTGATGGGCGAGGCTTATGTGGCACACCCCGAATACATCGTCTGGGTAGGGCTCATCATCCTGTTCGACGTCTGGTCATGCATCCCCTTCTCACGGCTGCGCGAGCAGGGACGGGCGTTGCTGTTCGTCGGACTCAAGGCGTTGGGCGTCGTGCTCAATGTCGTCCTGGCCGTGGCATTCGGCCTCGCCGGGCTTTTTTCCACCGGGTTCGGCGTGGGTTGGGTCTTCGTCGCCAACCTTGTCGCCAGTGCCCTGACGTGGCTGGTAATCCTCGCCACCGTCGATCGTACCGTGCCGAAGATCAACTGGGCCCTGCTGGCCGCCGTTTTCGCCTATTCGCTGCCATTGCTTATCGGCGGGCTGGCGGGTACGGCCAACGAGTTCATCGACCGCCAGCTGATCAAATACCTCGTGCCCGAGGGGGCCATGGCGGAGCTGGGGGTTTACGGCGCTATCACCAAGATCGCCGTGGTGATGATGCTCTTCTACCAGATGTACCGCCTTGCCGCCGAGCCGTTCTTCCTCTCAAACTTCAAAAAGTCCGATTTCGTGCAGATGAACGCCGCGGCGCTGAAATACTACGTCATGGCCTCGATGCTGATCTTCCTGGGCATCGCCCTGTTCCGCGACCTGTTCGCGCTGATCGTGGGCGGGGCCAACGTGCTGACGGGCGTGTGGCTCAACCTCTCGTTCTGGTATAAACGCGAGGAGAAAACCTCGCTGGCGATCGTCGTTACGGGTGCCGGGCTCGTCGCCATGATGGCCTTCGGTTTCTGGTTCATCCCGCTGTGGGGATACTACGGGGCTGCCTGGGCCCGGCTGGCGAGCGAGTCGGCGATGGTGGGTGTGAGCTGGTGGCTCAACCGCCGGTTTTACCCGACGCCCTACGACTGGGGGCGCATCGGCGAGTATGTGGCCGTGGCGCTTGCGGTCTTTGCGGCCTGCGAAGCAGTAACGGCCTTCGACGGCAATAAATTGATAAACTATGCGTTTAATATAGTGCTGTTTGCGGCTTATGCCGTCTACCTCGTCCGCCGCGAGCGGATCGATGTCGGGGCGATGCTGAGAGCGGCGCTGAAACGGAAATAGACAATGCCGAGACACCTGTATATCCGAACCGTGCTTGCCGGGGCGAGTGTGAACCCGGTGGGGAAATGATATGGCTATGAAACGGAAGGTGAAAGAGAAGGCCGTGGTGCTGGCGATGAGTTTCGTGCTCTTCATGGGAGGTGTATTTGCGCTTTCGATGGATCGCGGCAACGGCCGTACGATCGTCCTGGTATTCGTTGTGCTGGCGCTGCTGGCTATCGCCGCCCGGCAGACGATACGGAGTTTGAAGAAGAAAAAGGAGTAGAAGATATGCGTTTTGCAGACATAACGGGACAGGAGGATCTGAAACGGCATCTGGTGCAGAGTGTCGATGCAGGGCGGGTGAGCCATGCCCAACTCTTCACAGGGCAGGCGGGTGCGGGTGCCCTCGCCCTTGCCGTGGCCTATGTGCAATACCTTTGCTGCCACCATCGCCATGACGGCGATTCGTGCGGCGAGTGTCCCGACTGCAGGCAGATCGCTGCGTTGGCGCACCCCGACCTGCACCTGGTTTTCCCGGTCAACAAGCAGGGGAAGAAATCCGGCGAGGTGATGCGCAGCGATGAGTTCCTGCCGCTGTTCCGCGCGGTTTTCTCCGAAAACGGCGGCTATTTCTCGGCGCAGGACTGGTACGAACGCCTCGACCTGGGCAAGACGCTCAAAGGCATGATCGCAGCCCGTGAGGCCGACGAAATCATCCGCAAACTCTCGTTCAAGAGTTTCGAGGCCGACTATAAGACAATGCTGATCTGGCTCCCGGAAGCGATGAACGAGGAGGCGGCTAATAAGATCCTCAAGATCTTGGAGGAGCCTTGGGAAAAGACGCTTTTCCTGCTGGTTTCCGAGCAGCCCGACCGCCTGTTGCCGACGATCCTCTCGCGTACACAGGAGGTCGCCGTGCCGCGCATCGCACCCGACGTTCTGGAGCGTGTGGCCCGCGAGCGGGGGATCGCCGATCCGGTGAAAGCCCGTAACATGGCCCGTCTTGCAGGGGGCGATCTGCTGGAACTGAAACACCTCGTGGCCGGCGAGAGCGATGCCTTGCGGAAAGAGAATTTCGACCTCTTCTGCGGGCTTATGCGGCTAAGCTACAACGACAAGCATCTGGAACTCGTCGCCTGGGCCGAAGATGCCGCACAGCTCTCGCGCGAGCAGCAGCGTGCTTTCCTGCGGGATGCCGCGCGCCTCTTGCGCGAGAGTTACATGCTCCATGCGGGCATCAATGAAGTCTGCTACCTCTGGGGCGAGGAGCTGGCTTTCTGTACCAAATTCGCCCCTTTTATCGGATCGCAGAACATAGAACCGCTCATCGGCGAGATCGAAAGCGCTTTGGCGCAGATTTCGCAGAATGGCAATCCGACGATCGTATTCACCCATTTTGCCCTTGCGGTGAGCAAAATGATAAAACGACTCTGACTTATGGCACGTGTAGTACTTCTTACCGGCGGCAATACGGGCGACGTGAAACGGACGCTCCAGGCTGCGCAACAACTCATCAACGCCCGCGTGGGCGCCGTGCTGCGTTGTTCGCATCGTTACGAGAGCAAGCCGTGGGGCTTCGATGCCGAACAGCATTTCTCGAACCAGGCGCTAGAGGTATCCACCGATCTGCAACCGCTCGAGGTGCTTGAGGCTGTGCAGGCCATCGAGCAGGAACTGGGCCGCCGAAGCGGTCGAGAAAGCCCGTACGGGCGTGGCCTACACCTCGCGGTCGATCGATATCGACATCCTCTTCTACGACGACGAGGTGATCGCAAGCGAGCGGCTCACCATTCCCCACCCGCTTCTCTCCGAGCGGGAATTCGCCCTGGCTCCGCTGTGCGAAATCATGCGCCAGCGCCGCCACCCGGTCACGGGGCAGACTATGGAGGAGATGTACGAGGCCCTGCGCCCGAACGAAAATTAAAAAAGAGAGAACATTGAAAAGGGGACGATTAATAGCGTTGTTCACGGCCGTCGTGCTGTTCGCGGGATGTTTCAAGGAGGTTTCGTACAGGACGGACTATGTGCTCAAGCCGCTTGTGCAGGAGAATTCGGGCGATGTCGCCCAATTGCTTCCCGAGGGGAAGGCGCAGGCTTTTGCCCATGCTGCCGACACGGTCTTTTGGGAGGTCGCTTCTTACGAAGACGCCCTGGCCGGGATCATTACGCGGCGGGACAACCCGTCCGAAAAGCAGACCGTGCCGCTTGTGACGGCCGAACCTTATGATCAGGAAGGAATTGCCGGATGGCTGTCGATGCGGATCGACAAACCGTCGGTGATGGTCGTTGCGGTCGATACCGAGCACAGGATTTACGGCTATACCCAACAGGAGATCGCCGAGAATTTCCCCAAGCTCTACGTTTCCGTCGTCTTCAAGCCGTGGAAGGAGGGGACGGAATACAAGGACGGCAATTGGATTTTCCGCAACCAGTTCTATGTGCCTCCGACCTATCTCGATTGTTACATCGCACCTTCGGTGCAGGCCGAGGAGGGCGGCGAAACGACCGAGCCTTCGAAACTCAAGGCCTATGCCTATGCCGTCGATACGACGGCGTGGAGGATCGCCTCGTACATCGACGCCGC
>ENA-UERG01001324-UERG01001324.1-human-gut-metagenome-genome-assembly--contig:-NODE-1324-length-21012-cov-4.020062_pt1 | contig 21012 bp, 15 predicted proteins | sample MGYA00242954_ERZ507954 | MGnify/ENA primary metagenome ERZ507954 (study PRJEB26167, sample SAMN06115478) | human gut metagenome | host: Homo sapiens | place: China:Sichuan | collected 2015-01-21... | reverse complement strand
GGATATTTTCCAAACCTTTCAAGGTGCATTATATAGACGACAACACCCGCATTTTTATAGACAGGCTTTCATCGCTCAACGCGCTTTACCGAACATTCGTGATTGACTATGACAAATTCGTCGATATGCTCAAACAGCATTTCACCGAGAAAAAGGCTTTGTCGTTGCTTTACAAGTTAGAGCAGACCGCCGTGGAGATAGTAAAAGTCAACCGCGAGATTGTCGCACTCGCCAAAGAGTTCGATGCTCGATGGTTGCAAAAATCTCTTTAGGAAGTTCTCTTTACGGCGCACTTTCGTACAACGGCGAAAAGATAAACAAGGAGAAGGGTCGTGTCCTCGACACCAACAAAATCTATAATGACGGTTCCGGCAACATAGACATACACCGGGCTTTCGAGGATTTCAAACGGTGGATGCCCCAGCATACCAGAGCCGAGAAAACGATGATGCACATCTCCCTTAACCCCCATCCCGACGACCGTCTGAGCGAGATGCAGTACACGCAACTCGCCCACGAGTATATGGAGAAGATGGGGTTTGCCGAGATGCCGTACATAATAGTGAAACACGAAGACATCGACCGCCACCACATACATATCGTGGCTCTCCGTGTCCGTCCCGACGGTTCCTGTATCTCAGATAAAAACAATTTCTACCGCAGCAAGGAGATAACACGGGAGCTGGAGAAGAAGTACGGACTGCACACCGCAGAGCGTCAGAAAATCACTCCCGATATGCCCATCAGGAAGATTGATCCGTCAGGCGACATCAAGCGACAGGTTGCCAACACAGTCAAAATGGTCGGTATGCGCTACAAGTTCCAGACCATCGGCGAGTATAACGCCATACTCGGTTTGTATAATATCAGGTGTGAGCAGACCGACGGCAGGGTTAACGGCCGGGAGTATCACGGTCTGGTCTATTTCGCCACTGACGACAACGGCAAGACTATCGCATCGCCGTTCAAGGCGTCGCGCCTCGGCAAGTTCGCCAGTCGCACAGCGATAGACGGAAGAATGGAGAGGGCGAAAGACAAAATCGACCTCCGTCCTACAAGGCAATCTGTATCGGAGGCAATGGTGGAATCTTCAGGCAAGGACGATTTCATCGCCAAGCTCAAGGAGCGGAACATTGACCTTATACTGCGCTATACCGATACCGGGCGCATATACGGCGCGACATTCATAGACCACAATACAAGGACGGTTCTCAACGGTTCGCGTCTGGGCAAGGAGTTCTCCGCCAACTCACTTGAAAAGTGGTTCACCGTCGGAGAAAAGCCTTCGGTTATACCCGTTGCACCAGATGTTCAGCAGGAACAGCCACAGCCGGATACCCGACAATCGCAGTCAGACAACAGTCAATCCCAATCCCGCAATACGCAGACCGGTTCAGCAGACAGCGGGCAAAGCACGACAGGCGGCGGTTCGGCCACCTCACAAAGTCAGCCGTTCAGCCAGTCTCAATCTCAGACACGGCAGAACAATTCTTCCGCTTATGATGATGCGCCGACACTCCCCGGTCTTGACCTGTTCCAGACAGGTCCCGGATTCGACCCGCAGGAGGAAGCCTTCTACCGCGAGATGCAGCGGCGCAGGAAGAAAAAACGCCGTGGCCCCAAACTATAATTTGTCAAACTACAAACACAAGATTTATTATGTCACAACAGGAAGATGACCTCAGGGCGTTGTCGAAAATCATGGATCTTCTCCGTGGTGTCAGCATCGCCGTAATGGTTGCAAACATTTACTGGTTCTGCCAGCCCCTCGTGTCGGGCTGGGAGTTCCACCCGCAGACCATGAAAGTTCTTCGCGGTCTTGACGAGGCCGGGAGCCTGTTCCACAATCCGTGGAACGCCAAATGGTGGACGCTCCTTCTGCTTGCCCTCTCGTGTTTCGGCACCAAAGGTGTCAAGAACGAGAAAATAAAATGGGGCCAGATATGGCTCATAATTTCCATTGGTGCCGTGCTGTTTTTCCTCGATTGGTGGATGGTGCCTCTCGGCTGGCACTACACATATATATTCACCACCATATCGGGATATGTGTGCCTGCTGCTCGGAGGGGTGTGGATGAGCCGTCTGCTGAAGAACAACATGATGGACGACCGCTTCAACGAGGAAAACGAATCGTTCATGCAGGAGACCAAGCTGATGGAAAATGAATATTCGGTAAACCTCCCTACACGCTTTTACTACAAAAAGCGGTGGAACAGGGGCTGGATAAACGTGGTTAATCCGTTCAGAGCCTCGATAGTCCTCGGCACTCCCGGTTCGGGCAAGTCATTCGCGGTGGTCAACAATTTCATCAAGCAGCAGATAGAAAAGGGCTTCGGGCTTTATGTGTATGATTACAAATTTCCTGATTTGTCGTTGATTGCGTATAACCATATGCTCAACCATGCTGATAGTTACGGGAAGAATCCGCCCACGTTCTGCGTCATAAATTTCGATGATCCGGAACACTCCCACAGGTGCAATCCGATACACCCTGATTTCATGTCGGACATCGCCGACGCCTACGAATCAGCATACACCATTATGATGAACTTGAACCGCACATGGATACAGAAACAAGGTGATTTCTTTGTGGAATCCCCGATAGTGCTGTTCGCCGCAATCATCTGGTACCTCAAGTGCGCCCATAGGGTTGTATATTAACTACTTAGTAGCATAAGTTAGGTTAGGGTTCGTAAGCGTGTTTAGCTTGAAAAATACTCAATTCACATTCGTTAAGGAGTAGATAACGAAGTTTAACACGTTAAATAAACCTAATGTCATCCAACTTATCCCAAAGGGAAACCCGAGGGGGAGTATAGCATGTTGGAAAAGCCATAAGTCAACTAACTGCCATGTTGCGACTGAATGGCAAGACATAAAGACAGACATGAGGATGAAGCCTGTATTGGTTGAACAATAGTCCAGTGGCACATACCAGGGCCATGGCACAAGGCAGTTACCTCAAAACGCCATGTCGAGAGTATCCCAACAAGTTTTTAGGTTGTTTGGGACATAGAACCGACTCCGACACGTCTGCAATAAGCAGATTAAAGGACGAAAGTTGCATCCGACAGTCTGTCGCGCTGTTGATATACAGACTAAATGGGGATTACCTAACCCGAAACGCCGAAAGGCTATAGCCGAAGGGCTTGAAGATTCGGTATGGTAACGGAGCCTCCGTAGTAGTCTGAGCAAGTTAATGGCTTGCACATGGCAAAGGGAGGCAGTTACACCAACTCAATATTATTAAAGGAAAATGTGAAATACATTATGACAAGTCCAGCAATCATATTGAACAACTTAGTAAAGCATAGTAAGATTTCGGGCTATAAGTTCGAGCGGCTTTACCGTATTCTTTTCAATGAGCAGATGTTCTATCAAGCCTATCAGAGAATAGCATCGAAGAAAGGCAACATGACATCCGGTACCGACGGCAAGACTGTTGACGGAATGAGTATCGAGCGCATTGAGCGGCTTATTGCAAGTCTTCGTGATGAGACCTATAAGCCACATCCAGCCAAGAGAGTTTACATACCCAAGAAGAACGGGAAGAAGCGTCCTCTCGGAATACCGTCTTTTGAAGACAAGTTAGTGCAGGAAGTTGTGAGAATGGTTCTTGAAGCAATTTATGAAAGCTACTTTGACTCAACTTCTCATGGCTTTAGACCTCGCAAGAGTTGTCAGACAGCATTGACAAGTATTCAGAAGACATTTCTGGGTACAAAATGGTTTATAGAGGGAGACATCAAGGGCTTCTTCGATAACATAGACCATAATGTACTGATAGAAACACTTAGGGAACGAATCAATGACGAGCGTTTTCTACGGCTCATCCGTAAATTTCTCAATGCGGGATATATCGAAGATTGGAAGTTCAACAACACATACAGCGGAACTCCACAAGGTGGCATCATAAGTCCTATATTGGCAAATATTTACCTTGATAAGTTCGACAAGTATATTGCAGAATATATCCAACGCTTTGATATGGGCAATACACGCCCAAAGAATAGGCAATACCGTATCTACTCAGACCGAAAGCGCAGACTTCTTGCGAAACTCAATGCTGAAACGGACGCACCGAAACGGGAAGAAATGGCTGTAAAGATAGCAGAATATTCCCGTCTGATGTGTGAATATCCAAGTGTAGATGAGATGTCACCGACATACAAGAGAATGAAATATGTCAGGTATGCCGATGATTTCATAATCGGGGTATGTGGCTCCAAAGCCGAATGTGAAGTTATCAAAAGAGATATTGCTAAGTTCATGGAGGAAAAACTCAAACTTGAACTTTCAGACGAAAAGACTTTGATAACAAACGCTAAGGACAGAGCCGCTTTTCTCGGATATGAAATCACAATACGTCAGTCTCAATCGAAGAAAAGAGATAAAAACGGAAGATTGAAACGCATGTTCAATGGCAAAGTTGTACTGCTGTTACCGAGAGAAATGGTGAGAAAACGGCTTCAATCCTACAATGCCGTGACTATAATTCAAGTCAACGGCAAGGAGGATTGGAAACCAAAATCCCGAGGTGCAATGAATAATTGCAATCCCGAGGATATTCTTGCCAAAGTCAACTCGGAAATCAGAGGATTTTACAATTACTACGCCATAGCGCAGAATATCTCGACACTTGGAAAACGTTTTGGTTATGTCATGGAATACAGCTTCTACCGCACTCTTGCTCAAAAGCTCAACATCAGCACTTCTAAAGTGATTAAGAAATATCGCGAAGGAAAAGACTGTGTGATTAGATACACTGATGCAAAAGGGAAAGAGAAGTGCCGTATTCTCTATAACGAAGGTTTCAAAAAGAAAGAACCTATTGCCGAACCCGAATGCGACAATCTGCCCAATCCTTTTGTTATTTCTTCTCCAAGCCTCATAGAGAGACTCAGGGTGGAAGTCTGTGAATTATGCGGAACAAAGGGTAAGACAGTAATGCACCATGTCAGAACGCTCAAAACCCTAACAAATAAAACCATTTGGGAAAGAGCCATGTTGCAGATGCACAGGAAATCTTTGGCTGTATGTCCTAATTGTTATGCGCAAATACATGAAAACTAAGTTGTGGTGTAACGGAGAGCCGTGTACATGGAGACATGTAAGCACGGTTCGGGGGCAGGCTCTTGGAAACCTACCGCAGTAATGCGGTAAGGCGCTGAGTGCCGAGCCTACAATATACGAGAACGGCAAATACTGCACCTTTCCCCATGCCATTGAGTTCCTTTGCCGCCGGTATGAGGATATATTTCCTATCCTCACATCATATACGGAGCTGGAAAACTATCTTTCTCCGTTTATCGACGCTTGGCAGGGAGGCGCGGCTGAACAGTTGGCCGGGCAGATAGCCTCGGCGAAGATACCTTTGTCAAGGATGATTTCCCCGCAGCTCTACTGGATTATGACGGGCGATGATTTCACTCTTGACATCAACAATCCGAAAGAGCCGAAGATACTATGTGTCGGCAACAATCCCGACCGTCAGAACATCTACGGGGCCGCACTCGGTCTATACAATTCCAGAATCGTGAAGCTTATAAACAAGAAAGGAATGTTGAAGTCCGGTGTCATCATAGACGAGCTGCCGACCATATATTTCAAAGGTCTCGATAATCTTATCGCTACCGCCCGCAGTAATAAGGTTGCAGTATGCCTCGGCTTTCAGGACTTTTCACAGCTCAAACGAGATTACGGCGACAAGGAGGCGGCAGTGGTGATGAATACCGTGGGCAATATCTTTTCGGGGCAGGTTGTCGGTGAGACTGCCAAGACCTTATCCGAGAGGTTCGGCAAGGTTCTCCAGCAGAGGCAGTCAATGAGCATCAACCGTCAGGATGTGAGCCACTCGATCAACACGCAGATGGATTCCCTTATTCCGGCGAGTAAGATTTCCACTCTTACGCAGGGAATGTTTGTCGGTGCGGTCAGCGACAACTTTGACGAGCGCATCGCCCAGAAGATTTTTCATGCCGAGATTGTGGTGGACACCAAGAAAGTGGCGGCGGAGACAGCCGCATATCAGCCCATACCGCTAATAACCGATTTCAAGGACGATACGCCTGACAAGTCGAAGATGAAAGCTGCAATACAGTTCAACTATAATCAGGTGAAACAAGATGTAAAGGACATCGTGGAGCGAGAGCTGGAGCGCATCCGCAAAGATCCGAAACTCCGTCCTCTGTTGCGGATAAAATAACGCATGACAATAAAGAACAAGCCCGACCATTCATCACGAGTGGCCGGGCTTTGATTTGATATTTGCCTATGATTATAAAGAGATTAAATATTTCGGATGGATTAGTGGTTGGACATCGGCTGACATCATTTTGCGTCCTGCTCCTCCATGTGCTGGGTAAGCTGTTTTGTCAGCAGGTCGAGAAAGTAAGTGCGGCTGTCGAGAGTGCGTACCTTTATCTCGTTGAATTTCTTATATATGTAGTTTTCGGTTATCTCCACATCAAAGGCTTTGGCGAGTCTGAGGATTACATCTTTTACAGTGAGCCTGTCGCCGAAGCATTTTGCCAAGTGGAAGGCATAGCCTATCTCCACGAGCGCGACTTTCTTGTGGCTCCATTTCAGGCCTATGTCCTGAAGAAGCTCATCGTCGGTTGCCGGTGCGATGACGACATTCTTTAGATTGCTGATTGTCTCGCGGACGAAGTGGAGTGCCTTGCTGATAAAGGATGTTAGCGATGTGTTCACGGCGTTGCGGTCCGCTTCCGTCTGGAGATGGGAAATCTCAATTTCGACCACGAGCAATGCGCTGACGGCATAGCCTTTGTTTTTGTTGGAACGGCACATCTCGAATACCTGCACGATGAAGTCGCGGTAGGTGATGTGAAGATTCTCCTTTTCGCCAGCCAAAAGCTGGCGGAAGAATTCGGTCTCGGTAAGGGCGAATATGTCCATATCGGGGCTGGTGTTTTTGGGTTCTACATTATGTTTTTTGTTTCTCGATGGATAGAACCAGCCAGTGCTACGATTGGATTACAGAATAAAATGTTAAACTCGGAATCGCGTGTGTTATAGAGTATTGGCGGCTATTTAGCCATATGATTTTTAGGAGTGTTAATGTTGCCTGATGTGTGAACTCTGTAGGTTTGTTCAATTATTGTATAGTTTGAGACAGAAAAAGAAAAAGCGCACACCCGCCACTAACTGCCCCATCTGGACTCGGGGTTAACTCAATATGGCAGATGTACGCTATGCAAGAGCATAGCATAAGCATCAGCCTATAAGTATTGAGTAAAGAAAATTGTCCAGATTTTCAGTTAACCTATAAGCGGTCTTATGTTATGTTTTATTATTTTGAACGGTTGGCTCTCCAACCGCCTGTTATCCTAAATTCGCTACAAAATTACAAAATTTTTGCGAATTAACAGGTCTTTGCACTCGCCTTTATCTAAGGCCGTGCTGTTTCATCTTGTAAACGAGTGTCGTACGACCGATCCCAAGTAATTTGGCAGCTCTGGTAATGTTGCTGTCGCATTGAGTGAGAGCATCGACAATTCTCTGCTTTTCAACCTTTGGATCTCTGAGAAGAAGGCTGTCTGATACCTCTGGCGATGAGCGACTGATTGAGAGATCTGACAATGTGATTACATTACCTTCCACATTCCCGGCGGCAAGCTGAATCACGTTTTTCAATTCTCGGATGTTGCCGGGCCAGTTATGATGTTTCAGAGTTTTGACTGCCGAGGAATCAAGGCGTTTCACTGGTTCATGGTGTTCCTCGGCATACTGCGTGAGATAAAACTCGGCTACCGGCTGAATGTCCTCCGTTACTTTCCTCAGCGGTTTGACAGTTATGTCCATCTCGCGAAGATTGAAGAACAGATTAGACCGAAAAGATTTTTCACTTACCAGCTCTAACAGTTCCGGTTCCGCAGTACAGATTACGCGGACATCGGGGTGGTCTTCGCTCAGAATGTGCAGCACGACCGATTGTTTATCAAAGTTGAGCAAATGCACATTTTTGAGAATGATGGTACCTCCGGTAGCTTTCTTGAAATAACCCCCGATACGGTTATACATCTCGCTTTTTTCTGAATCAGGCTTATGTTCCCCTACAAGGGCGGCGCCTCCGGCCTCGATTACTATGAGAGGCTTGTCGGTACGGTTGCTTTGTCGGAAAATCTCCCGTGCAATCTGTTCCTTGCCCATGCCACTTTCACCGATGATAATCACATTCGCCTCTGCCGAGGCTATGCGCGTGATTTCTCTTTCGATGCGCTCAAACTCTTTACTTGGACGATGTATCAATAATTCATCTGCAGTTGCGGTGCCGACATTCTTGATGTATTTTTGCACCGTTTCAACAAGTTGCTTGTCAACGGCAGGTCGTTGTATTACATCTACGGCACCCCCGCTTCGTATCAACTCCAGCAAATCGCCCGGATTCAGGTTATCCACGACGGCAATCACTGGGAACTTGTATCCCTCGCGCTTTTGCCAGTTGATTAACTCCTGCACTGTCCCGTGGGTGAATTTCATCGCTGAGACCACGACAGCACCCGGTGGCAGCTTTGCCACCGCTTTTCTTGTAGCGTCATATTCCTCCGTCACAACCGGACTATAACCTGCTCTCGTTAGCAAGCCGGCCATAGTCCTGCCGTCGTAGTCTGACGCATCAACGATAAGAACCTTGTTCATTACTGTTGTTATTTATTAATAATATGGTTATTATGAAGTATGTTCGTAAAGAGCCCCCGACTTATTTGCCGAGGGCGTAATATCAGAACTATATGTTTAATTCAGACAAAGTTCGATATAATATTTCATTTGAATCTTAACAAATGTATAGACTAACTCATATTGTCCTCTTACACCTTTGTTAATTCATAGCATAAAAAGAAAATCCGGATAGGATCGACATTATATGGCTTATCAATTGTAATAGGAAAGAACCACGATATTTCTACCGTGGCCCATCCTTGCATGAATTACATTGTTAAAAAGAATTCCTTTATCTTGATCCTGACATAATACCGGTATTGGTATCTTCGCTTGACATTCTCTGCCGGGCATTTCCTCTTGATTTACCGAAATCAAGATTGAAAGAAAATTTCAATAAGAAGACCTTTGTTAGATTGCCCGAATACAGTGTCTGCGTATATGGCGCTACCGCAGAGAAGTTCTCGACACTCTGGCGATATTCCTTCTCAAAGGGATTGTATATACATACCGCCGCGCTCCACTTGGGCCGATTGTATCTTATCGAGAACTGATGGTTGCGTTCTCCCTTCCTCAGTGTCTCACCCCACAGATTATTGCTTGCCGTTGTAAACTCAAACATGAACGACCAGTTCTTCCACGAGGCAAACAGCTCACCATAAAATCCAAGATTGGAATGTGTATGCGTATAGTCGTTGCCCTGACTTATAAAACGCTGATATAACGTCGTAAACCTGAGGGTGACGTAATCCTTATACGGTTTGATGAACAGCCATGTGTGCCAGTTTAGTCTGTGGAAGCCTCTCTGATTGGCCATTGTCCTGATAATCAAATTATCCTCGACAATATCCTGCTCCATAACAGGGCGATGGTCATAGTTATATATGGCAATGGAGCCGATTCCCATGAATTTGCAGAAATCCCAGTTTGCCATCAGCTGCGCACTGTAATAGGTGACTGCTTTCAGATTTGGATTGCCCCTGCGTGCCTGATATGCGTCAATCTGTTGGGTAACTGAACTCAAATCGGCCAGTGACGGCGCATATCCGGAGATCTCGCCGCTGAACCGCATGAACAGCCCCCTTACACCTCCCCATGAGAGATTGAGGCGGGGATTGAATATGTATTTTTCCAGATGACGACCATCTTGAACACTGTAAGTCCGCAAAGCGCCCAGTCCGACTGAATAATTGACCTGCCTGAGTCGTGATTGAAACTCCGCATACAGGTTTGTCTGCGATGAGTTCATGCGTACCTCATTATTCTCTACTCCCGAATAGATGTTTTTCATCCATTCCTGGCGTTGTCTTATTCCTCCGCTCAGTTTCCCGAATCCGAACTCCCGTTCATAAATCCCTTCTCCGAACAATGACCATTTGGTACCGTCTATGTCGGAGTCAAAAGAATCAATTGTCGTGTTCCCTTCGCTCATGCTGTATTTATGATGGTTGCGGCTATCGAGATAAGAGCCCACGATGTCAATATACAGATTCTGTTTATGCGGCAGGCTTAACTGATAATATATATCAAGGGACGGCACATCCAGCCGGGTCGTGGTATTGTCCAATATATCATACTCATGTTCTCCCTGATACAGAGTGCTGTTTCTGTCGCCGGAGGAATTGGGCTCGTCACGGTAATGGTTCCTGAAATTGACGCTGAGCATCTGCTTGTCGGCATCCTGCCATACATATCTGAGCGAGGTCTTGAACTGGTCATACTTGAAAGGCGTCTTTGCTCCGACCTCTTTGTTCGTTATTGTCCTGTTGCTGAAATGATATGTCTCCTCGTTCTCGCGTATCCAATCATTGTCCCTGCGCTCCCAGTTGACGACTGCATTGAACATTGATTTCTCCGTGTTGTATCGTCCGGCAATATTGTATCCGCCCCAGCCGCCATAGTTCGCGGCCTGCGTGAAATCCCCGTTGACATTGCCGCCGGTATTCCGATACCTGACTATGTAATTCATCACAGCCTTGACACCTCCATACTGCAATCCGGGATTGTCAATATATTCCACTTTGGATATGTCTTTGGGGTTCAGTGCAAGCACTTCCTCGTTGGCGACCTCGACCCCGTTTATCCGCAACTGGACGGCATCCTGTCCGTCAATGTTTATGGTATTGTTCAGGGTGCTGACGGATATGCGTGGCAAATTCAAGGCGAGGATAAGGTTGATGCCGTTTGACGACGCACGGCGTTGTTGTTCATTAGGGGTTATTATCTGCCTGTCAATTTTCCTTATTACCGGATCGGCTGACACGGTAACCTGATTGAGCTGAATAACATTTTCATTCATTATTATAGTGCCGACCCTGAAACTGTCAAGATTCCGATATATTTCTTTGTATCCCAGGCAACTGAACTTAGCAATCACATCAGCGACATCACATGGAATACTGAAATTTCCCTCGCCGTCTGAAAATCCGTAGGTTATCACAGTGGAATCCTGCGGTGCCAATAGCGTGAGCGTGGCGGCTGCGACCGGTTCCCCGTCAGTGCCCACAATCCGCCCCGTATATACGAATTTTCCATGCTGGAGAGCCTCGATGTAATACCGGCCTCCCTTTTTTATTACCGAGACAGGATTTATACCGATTGTCTGTTTCAATGCCTCGTAAGCATTGTCAGTTTTGACATCGGCAGTGGTCTTGTAGTTGTCAAGTTCATTGTATATGAAATTGATGTGAATGTCCGGATGTTGTTCCGCTATCCGGGTAAGGGCTTCCGACAGGCGGGTAGAACGGAAATTATAATTGAACGTATCTGCGTATGTGGCCATAACACACAGCATAGCCACAAGTGAAAGAATTATCCTTTTCATTGTCATTCTATGGTTATGGTTTTGTCGGAAATGCTTATCTTGATCTGCTCGAAATTGTTGAGCTGTTCTACAATCTCACTGAGGGGCAGCGACTGGTCCCATTGAAAATACATACGGAGCTCTTTCGATTTCTCATTTTTATAGACTGCTGAGACTCCGTAAAAATCAGCTATCGCGGAGATCATCTCTCCGAAGGATTCATCCTTGAAAACCACAATTCGTAGTTCTTCGGGAGTGGATTCGTAAACCTGTACCGAATCTTTGCTTGAAGTTGCCTCCGGCCGGGATTTGACAGTTGCAGATTCACTATCCGCTATGGCTTCCTCGTTTACTGCCGGATGGCTGAGTGAATATGACACCCCTAATGTGGCGGCAACCACTGCAAGTGATGCCACTGTGCAGATTAACACTGCTGCGGCATTGCGGTTAAAGAATAACCGGAGGGAATATAGTAAGCCCTGAGCGACAGATTTTCTCTGACGGTTTGCAAACTGTTCCCACTCATGGTCTATATCAGGTTCTTCCGTTGTGGTCAGAGCGTCGGCAGTCTTGCATATCTGCTTATATAGCTCCTGCATACCGGGATCATCGAGCATTTCCTGAATCTCGTCATCTGAAAAGCGGTCAGGATGCTCGATAGCCTCAAACAGTCGGTCTGTTCTATCCTTCATGTTCTTTGAAATTTTGACGTAAGACATTCATCGCACGACACAGATGCTTATAGACCGAGACCTCGCTGACAGAAATCTCCTCCGCAATCTTGACCGGAGCTTTCTCATCATCAAGCAGGAACATGTTGTTTCCAACCGGCTGGATCTCATAGTAATCATAGAAATTACAAAGTCTTGTGATTTCATCCTCGCCCTCTCCGTACAATACTGCACGGTAAAGCTCGCCCGCCTCACAGGCGGAGCCAATGATCAGACCTTCCCGGTATTTGTTGATCAGACTCTTCGGCATACGTGGACGCCGGTTAAAATATGTCAGATGCGACTCAGAAATCAGACGGTACAGATTCACGCGTCCAACCTCATTTGCCGCCAATATGATACCATGATACGTTTTTGCTTTCCGGATTGCATCCGGAGATGCAGCACCCGCTTCGTTTAACTCATGGATCGTTGTAATACCTTTTTCTTTGATCATCTTGATCATCTTGACGAAGATCTCGGCTGTAGCAGCCGCATCATCGCAGGCTCTGTGGTGATGCTCATTTACAACACCAAACTGCTTACATAGACGATCCAATGTATATTTACCAAGCTCTGGAAGCAGGATATGCGCCAGTGTCATCGTATCCACGATCGTACTGTCAAACACCAGTCCCAGCCGCTTTGCATTCTCCCGTATAAATCCGGTATCAAAGGTGGCATTGTGCGCAACTACACTTGCATCGCCAATATACTCTAAAAATTTCGGCAGGATCACTTCGATCGTTGGTGCATTCTGCACCATCGCATCCGTGATGGATGTAAGCTTCGTGATCGTATACGGAATCGGCACCTCCGGATTGACGAATTCAGAAAATGTATCCTGTATCTTCCCATCCTTGATCCGCACGGCTCCAATCTCAATGATACGGTTATTGGTCGGACTTAAACCTGTGGTTTCTATATCAAATACCACATATTCTGAATCAATCTTCTGTCCTTTTTCGTTCTGGATCAAACCTTTTACATCATCGACAAAATAGCCCTCTACACCATAGATGATCTTAAAGTCCTCGCCTTTTTTGAGCTGGTGGTTTGCAATCGGGAATGCCTGTACAACACCATGATCGGTGATTGCAAGTGCCTTCATACCCCATTCCTTCGCACGGGCAATAACTTTTTCGATGCCAACCACACTATCCATCTCGCTCATGATCGTATGCAGATGCAGCTCGACACGTTTTTCAAGCGCGTTATCCATCCGTTTCTCCCGAAAATCATTTGCCGGTTTGATTCCGGCAACGGATGAAAAGGTGATTTCCTTACTGTAGCTGTCATACATTGGCACACCTTTTATGATATAGAATTTTCCCTTCTGCAATTCATCCAGCAACGGTCCCCGGTCATCCGGTGATACAAACAGTTTGAACATGATCGTATCTGTAAAATCGGTGATTGCACCTGTGATGATAAACTTTCCACTTCGCAGTTCGCGATCTTCCAACGCAATTACCTGTCCATGGATACAACATTCACCGGTACCTTCTTCGAGTGCCTCAATCTTGACAATATCCGCCTCACAGTTTCTGCCATAGAACACATCCGGGTCCTGTGACTGCTGCTTGCGATAACTTCCATAATCGCCTTTCCCTGAGAATTTGCGATCGGATCTGGCACCTGCGCCATAGGATTTGGCTGTTGCAGCCGCTGGTTTTGCACTGGATGCGGCTGGCTGTGGAGACTTTGATGTATCTGTCTTTGCAGCCGTTTTTGCTTCTGCCTGTTTATTTTCATCCTTGGCAGTCTTTTTATCTTCTGCATTTTTCTCTTTTTCCGAAGCATCCGAAGCAGCTTTTGCTGCCTGTAATTCTGCATTTTTCTCCTCGATCGTACGGAGCTCCTGCTGTAAGCGCAGGGCATTTGCCTGCCGCAGCTTCGTTTTCTGCTCTAAGGAATAGCTGAATCCAACTTCGATTTCTTTTCCAAAATGATCACGAAAATAAGACACGAGAAAATCCCGTATCAGCTTTTCATGTTCCTTTGCAACTGAGGAATGTTCCACCGCAATACTGATCACATCCTCGTTATAATACCACTCCGCCCGGCTCATCAACCGAAATGCAATCCGGCTGATGCTGCGCAGTTCCTCTAACAGGCTTTCTTTATAATTCTCCGCAATCTGTCTCACATCATACTGTTCCGAAAGCTGATATCGCATAAATATCTGGATTTTCTTTCCTGCACCACCCATATGATATGCATGCTGTGTCAGCAATGCTTCCATACGGGTAATCATATGATATGGAATCAAGTGGTCACTTTGCAGCGTAACAATCATCTGTTTTTTTGTCTCGTAGGTTTTGATACTCTCCACCTGCGTATCCGAAAAAAGGGCGTCAAGTTCCGCTCCACCCTTAAAAGCCGGAAATACATTACAAAATGTTTTGTTATCCACGTTTTTACTCCTCTTCCCAGTGATCCAGCTCGTACTTCAGTGCTGCAAGCAGATTCTCCTGTGGAACTTTCTTAATGATCTCACCGTGCTTCATCAGAAGTCCCTCACCATTGCCGCCTGCAATACCAAGATCTGCCTCCCGTGCCTCACCAGGTCCATTTACCGCGCAGCCCATCACAGCAACCTTGATTGACAGATGGTCATAGCCGGCAATCAGTTTCTCTACGTCATTGGCAAGTCCGATCAGGTCGATCTTTGTTCTGCCACAAGTCGGACAGGACACGAGCTCGATTCCATCCTTGCGCAACCCTAACGTCCGCAGGATCAGCTTTGCCGATGTAATCTCCTCAACCGGATCTCCTGTCAGAGACACACGCATCGTATCGCCAATTCCCTGTCCTAAAATCATACCAAGCCCTACTGCAGACTTGATATTGCCACGATAGACTGTTCCAGCCTCTGTAATTCCAACATGCAGAGGATAACTCGTCTGTTCCGCAATCAATTCATGCGCATGTACACACATCATAACATCCGAACTCTTGATACTGATCACAAGGTTATCATAATCACATTCTTCGATCATCCGTACCTTATCGAGTGCAGACTCCACAATACCTTCCGCTGTCACGCCACCATATTTTTCAACCAGATTCCGCTCTAAGGAACCGGAATTCACACCGACACGAATCGGAATATTCCGCTCTTTCGCTACTTTTACAACCTTCTTCAGATTCTCTTCTCCGCCGATATTTCCCGGATTGATCCGAATCTTATCTGCACCATATTCCATCGCAAGAATCGCCAGCCGATAGTCAAAATGAATATCTGCCACGATTGGAATATGGATCTGTTCCTTGATCTTATCAAATGCTTTTGCAGCCGCCTCGGTATTCGCGGTGGAACGGATGATCTGACAGCCTGCCTTCTCCAGCTCGAGAATCTGCGCCACGGTTGCGTCTACATCAGATGTCTCTGTATTTGTCATAGACTGAATCGCAATCGGATTGCCGCCACCGATCACGACACCGCCAATATTTATCATTCTCGTCGTATCTCTGTGTGGAAGAGTTTTTTTCGTTCCGTATCTCATAATCACAACCCCTTTTCTAACCTTTTAGAAAAATGCATTCTTAATATCATTAAAGAATACTACAACCATCAATACCATAAGTAACGCAAATCCGATGAAGTTCACAACCGCTTCCTTCTCCTGTGGAATTTTCTTTCTACGGATTGCCTCAATAAACAGGAACAACAGTCTGCCGCCATCCAGTGCCGGAATCGGAAGCAGGTTCATGATACCCAGATTCACACTCAGCAAGATACTCCAGTTTAAAAGATTCAATATTACATTGATTACTGCCTCTTTCTGCGTTGTGCTGATATCCTTTGCCTCTTCAATCACTTCGTTCATGGCACTTCCAACACCAACGGGGCCCATGATATCTCCATTTTTCACGCCGCCAGTCACGATCATCCGAAGTCCCGTCACCGTCGCTTTCACCCAATATCGAAGCTCCAGACCTGCATATTTGATATCATTTCCAAATCCAGTGGACGCGACATAACCTCCAGCAACTCCAAGTTTATAATTTCCTTCATTGTCCACCTTTGGTGTTACAACAACCGATTCCTTTGAACCATCTGCATGCTCAATCGAAAGTGTTACCGGCTTGGAAGGATTCTCTGCCTGCATATAGAGCAAAATCTCACGATAATTATAAATCTTCTTGCCATTAATCGCTGTCACTGTATCTCCAACAACGATTCCAGCATCCTCCGCCGCAGAATGTTCTACCACGGTTGTAAGTCTGGCAGGATCACAGCCCGTAAAATGAATCAATACAATCGAAAAAACAAATGCCAGAATAAAGTTAAACACAGGGCCTGCCGCAATCACCAGAATCCGTGCCAGCAGCGGCTTGTTGTTAAACGCATTCTCATCTTCACTCTCGCCATCTTCCCCCATCATCATGCAGTACCCACCAATCGGCAGTAAACGCAGGGAATATTTCGTCTCCTTTTTCTGTATTGAAAAAATAGCCGGTCCCATACCAATGGAAAACTCCATAACCGCGATCTTATTCATCTTTGCAACAATAAAGTGTCCGAACTCGTGAAAAAACACGATTACACCAAACACCAATATAATCAGAATAATGTTCATACAATCTCCTTTTACATCGAAACTCTATCAACCGAATTGTCGTTCAATATAGTCATATACCCAGCGTTCCGTCTCCAGAATCTCTTCAAGTGTCGGATTCGCAATGGTCTTATGCTCCCCCATACAGGCTTCAATTATATCATAGATTTGTAAAAATTTTATGTCCTTGTGCAGGAACTTTGCAACCGCACATTCATTTGCCGCATTAAGTACCGTCGGCATAGATCCGCCAGTTTTAATTGCCTGATATGCAAAATCCAGTCCTTTGAATGTCTCTCTGTCTGGTTTGCTTGTGATGATTCCGGCAATCTTCGAAAAGTCAAGACGGTCACCAGCCAGATATCTACGTTCCGGATAATAAAGCGCATACTGAATTGGCAGACGCATATCTGCCGTTCCGAGCTGTGCCTTGATCGCACCATCCTCGAATTCCACCATCGAATGAATGATGCTCTGCGGCTGCACAACAACCTCGATATCCTCCGGCATCACATCGAACAGCCAGCGCGCTTCAATAACCTCTAAACCTTTGTTTACCAGTGTTGCAGAATCAATCGTAATCTTTCTTCCCATAGACCAGTTCGGATGTTTCAGTGCATCCTCCACTGTGACGTCCTTTAACTCGTCTCTTGTCTTTCCGAGGAACGGTCCGCCTGATGCTGTGATCAGAAGCTTCGCAATCTTGTTTTCTCTTTCCCCATGCAGGCACTGGAATATCGCAGAATGCTCACTGTCTACCGGGAGAATCCGGACATGGTATTCCTCTGCCAGCTTCATAATCAGATGTCCGGCAGTTACCAGTGTCTCCTTGTTTGCGAGTGCGATATCTTTTCCCGCCTTGATTGCCTCGATCGTCGGACGGATTCCGATCATACCAACGATTGCTGTCACGACAAGCTCCGCCGGTTCATATGTAGCGACCGCAATCAGTCCATCCATACCATAAACGATCTTACAATTAAAATCAGACAAGGCAATCCGTAACGCATCTGCCTTGTCTTTGCTTTGTACACTTACGAGTGCCGGTCTGAATTCCCGCACCTGTTTTTCCAGTAATTCTATATTATTTCCTGCTGCTAAGGCTCCGATACGGATATCTGCATTGGCACGCACGACGTCGAGCGTCTGTGTACCAATCGAACCGGTCGAGCCGATAATCGCGATTGTTCTCACATTGCGCCTCCTAAGTTTCCAATCATAATTGAAAAGCAATAATATACGATTGGTGCTGTAAAAATAATACTGTCAAACCGATCCATGATACCGCCATGTCCCGGAATCAGCTTTCCGTAATCCTTAATGTCATTATTTCGCTTGATGGCGGATGCGGTCAGATCTCCAATCACCGCAAATCCGGCTCCTACAGCGCCTGCCACTGCAAAAATAAGTGGTGCATTTGTTAATTCATATACTTTTGCATTGAAGAATATTCCATACAATGCGCCAATCAATGCAGAACCAAAAATACCGCCAAGCAATCCTTCCACGCTCTTCTTCGGACTGAGTTTTGGTGACATTTTATGCTTTCCAAACTTCACACCAACACAGTAAGCAAATGTATCATTGATCCAGGAACAGATATATACCATCACAACCAAAGCACCACCGTACTTTAAGATACGAACCTGATACAGGAAGGACAGCAGCAATGAAACATAGAAAAATGCTAAGATTGCAACCATCGCATCTTTGTCCGTGTACTTTGGATATGTGATCACATAAACAGCCAATACCAATAATACATACAGAATCATGAGCGGCAGAAGGTATTTCTCCAAATGGAAGAATAAGAAGCAATAATACGCGATCGTCATCAGATAAGCAAGCACTGCCATCGCAGATTTCTCCTGCTTATAGACGCGCATCAGCTCGAACACTCCGCCCAAACTCAAAAGCATAACAGCCACGCCAGTTACATAACCACCCAGATATAAAATTCCAATTGTGAGCAGCGTTAATACTGCACCACTGATAAAACGTGTTTTAAACATAGTTTATTTTACTCCACCAAATCTTCGCTCTCTACCGTTGTAATACCGGATTGCCTCTTTCAATGATTCCTTGTCAAAATCCGGCCACAAGGTATCTGTGAAATAGAATTCTGCATAAGCAAGCTGCCAGATCAGATAATTCGATAACCGCAGTTCGCCGCTTGTACGGATCAGCAGATCTGGATCTGGAAGATCTGCCGTATCCAGATGCTTTGCTATCACATCCTCTGTGATTGCTTCCGGTGCAAGTGTTCCTTCCTGTACCTGCTTTGCAAGCTTCGTCATCGTCCGGCGCAGTTCATCCCTGCCACCATAATTTAACGCGATTGTAAAATCCAGCTTGTCAAACTTCGCTGTCTCACGCTCTGCATGTTCAAGCATCTCCACGATATCTGCATCCAGGGCACTCCGGTCTCCGATCACACGGATACGCAGTCCATCCTTTGATGCACGCTCCACACAGTTCGAAAGATAGCTTCGAAGCAGATTCATGATACCGGTTACTTCCTCAGTCGAACGCTTCCAGTTCTCCGTGGAAAATGCATACACCGTCAGATACCGGATTCCCAAATCCGCTGCATCCCGGCAGATCTGCTCCAACACCTTCGCCCCCTGTCTGTGTCCCATGTTCCGTGGAAGCAGACGTTTCTTTGCCCATCTGCCATTTCCATCCATGATGATTGCCACATGAGTAGGTATTTCCAATTCTTCTCCATCAATGATTTTCTTCATAGCTTATACTGTCATGATTTCCTTTGTCTTTGTCTCGATTTCCTGATCTACCTGTGCCACATACTTGTCTGTCATCTTCTGAACTTTCTCTTCGTTGCCTTTGAGTTCATCGTCAGACATCTCTGCTGCCTTGTTCGCCTTCTTCAATGCATCATTTGCATCACGTCGGATATTACGGATGGCAACCTTTGCATTCTCACCCTTCTTCTTAACGTCCTTTGCCAACTCTTTTCTTCGATCCTCTGTCAGCTCCGGGAAGTTGATAATGATGTTCTTACCATCGTTGTTTGGATTGATACCAAGGTCAGAACATACAATCGCCTTCTCGATCTCTTTGATCAGGCTTGACTCCCAAGGTGAGATCATAATCGTTCTTGCTTCTGGAACTGTGATATTTGCCACCTGCTGCAATGGTGTAGGTGCTCCATAATAAAGTACTGTGATACGATCCAGAATATGTGGATTCGCACGTCCGGCACGGATTGTGCTGTATTCTTTCTCCAGACTCTCAATTGTCTTCTTCATCTTCTCTTCATACTGTGCTAACATTTTTCTTCCTCCAAATATAATATACTTTTCTGTCGTCCTGTCTTCCTGACATGTAACACACGCTTACTCTACTGTTACGGTTGTTCCGGTAAATCCACCAGTCACAGCCTTCTCAATACTGTTGGTATCATTCAAGCCGAACAGCATCATCGGCATCTTGTTCTCCATTGCAAGCACAGCGGCCGCAAGATCGATCACACCAAGCTTCTTGTCCACGATCTCAGAGATTGGCATCGTGTCATATTTCTTTGCGTTCGGATTTGTCTTTGGATCACTGTCATACACACCGTCGATTGCCTTGGCAGAAAGGATCACATCTGCCTCTACCTCGATTGCCATAAGCACGGTTGCTGTATCCGTTGAAAAATATGGATGTCCGGTTCCGCCTGCAAAAAATACGACCTCTCCGTTCTCCAGATACTCGATTGCCTTGTCCTTGTTAAAAAGCTCTGTCATGCTGCCACAGGCAAATGGTGTCATAATATGTGTCTTCAATCCTTCTGCACGCATCGCATCGGCTGCATAGATGCAGTTCATCACGGTTGCCAGCATACCGATCTGGTCAGCCTTTACGCGATCCATGTTATCGGATGTTCTACCTCTCCAGAAATTTCCTCCGCCGATTACAATACTCACCTGAATATGCTTATCACAGATTGCCTTTACCTGCTTTGCCACGTCACGGGCAACCGCCTCATCAAATCCGGTATGCTTTTCTCCGGCAAGTGCTTCTCCTGAAAGTTTCAATAAAATTCTGTCCATCTTCATCGTTTGATACTCCTCTTCCTTTTATTCAAAAAAGCTCTTTACATCAATCTCCGAATAGCACTGGGAACACATTCCCTCGATCACAGCACCATTGTTGATCTGTACGGATCTTGATTTTATATTTCCTTGAGGCATTGTTTTACCTCGCTGATCACAAACACTCTTCTTCCATACTCAACCTACTGATAAAA